>Ga0172367_10002644_pt1 | contig 24298 bp, 12 predicted proteins | sample Lak10m_FD_114542 | JGI IMG/M metagenome (GOLD analysis project Ga0172367, IMG submission 114542) | Freshwater microbial communities from Kabuno Bay, South-Kivu, Congo - kab_022012_10m | ecosystem: Environmental > Aquatic > Freshwater > Lake | place: Democratic Republic of the Congo: South-Kivu... | reverse complement strand
CAATTCTCAAGACAATTCCTATCACGAACAGAAGGTAGAAAATCTGCTGAAAAAGTATAACCTGGAGTATGAATATCAACCGAATGGTATTCAGAACTCTCCTGACTTTCGTGTACACTACAACGGCAAAACTTACGACATTGAGTGTAAGTCTTCTAAACAGGCATATCCTACCTACAATGGCGGATTGCCGAAGGAAGGTGTAGTTTATGTGTTCAGCAGTAAGAAGTACAATGAGACGACAGTTTTCTTTGCTGATGATGTAGTCAAAAAAAGTAAGCGTGAATTGTTTGCCTGCCTGATTGAGGAACTGAATGAAGTTCTGAAAAAGTATCAGGCAATGCCCGAATGGAATGATGATGATCGGGGGTTTAACTTTTACATTCGCAACATGTTTACTCAAAGTGGAGGATGGACTCGGACTAATTACTTCAAACACAAAGATCGTGGATTCTGTGAAGATCGTGTGGTGAACTTTGAGTTCTGATGCATAAGAATTGGCTCCTGATTGCCGTTGCTCTGATGATCCTATGGCAACCGCTCCAACCGATCCGCCATGTGACAGCTGACGCACTGTCACTGGCCGCCTCCTGGATCCGCGACTGACCCTGTAGACTTACTGCATACCAAACGACCCCGACCCATGCGGAAGATCGAACGCCAAATGAATGCCGCTATCAAGGCAGGCAAAGATTTCAAGATGGCAAACACTGAAGTCATCGCATGTTCCAACGTTTCTGATGTTTACCTGCACGGTCATTTGATCGCTCGCATTGGTGAAACTTGGATGGAATTGTTTGATGGTGGATATCAATCAAAGACCACCAAATCGCGCCTCAATGCTATTCTTCGTGAGTTCGGAATTGCTGGCGAATGTGTATTCCAAAAAAACTTTCAGTGGTTTGTTCAGTATAACGGTTCCCCCATCCCATTCTTCTCTGGAATGCGGTTGGCATAGGACAGTCAAAGGGGTGGCACACTCCACCCCCAAACTCCCCCCTTCCCGTTCTACAATTCTTTCAGTTCAAACAACGAACCCAATGCGTTACAATCCCGCCACCGATCGCGCTCTGAACATTGATGAGATCGCCGCACAGTGTAAAGCAGCAATCCTAAAAGCAGACCACGATCGTGTAATGAATGAGATCGCAGATCTGCTGTTTGATGATCGTATCTGCTGGGAGGATGATGTACTGATCGCTGCCTGAATTCACCCCACATTCTTAACATCATGATCCGCTACGAAGTTCGTTATCAAACCCCTTACAATCAATGTGAGTGGAGATCACAATGGTTCCGCACTTATGATGAAGCAATGCGGATGGTTGAGTTCTATCTTTCCTGTGGTTCACCCGCACACTTAGCACCCTAACTTTTTTTCCTTCGTTAACCCTAACTCTTTTTTCCAATGACTCAATCCCTGGCAATTTCTCTCCTCCGTCAAGGTAACAATGGTGATCAAATCCTGCGGATTCTTGAATCAATCGCTCAAGATGATCAGCAGGGAACTGTAACCGATCTGCAGGGCAATCCCGTCATCTGGTGACGGTCTGCCCACTGTCCACCCCCTGCCCTTCCTCACGGGTGGGGGGGTCTACACTAAGGAAACAAACGAACCGACCCGATGCGCTTCTCTCCCGCCTCCCGCCTCACCGATCGCCAGACCGTCTGGGTTGGTTACAGCAACGAAGGCACCGTGATGGATAAGCGTCACCACGGACACCCTGCCACCATCTGGTCTGCCCAGTTTCAGGACGTGTTCCGCGCCGACGTGCCCCCTGCTGTTCGTTCGTGAATCAGCAGCCTTAGGGGGTTGTGGGCGCCCGTGCCCCGCCCCCGTTATAAAAACCATGGGTCCCCCTAACCTACAAAGTGTTACGGACGCGAGTGAAATATAATGTGCTATATAAATCAAAAAAATGAAAAAAAATTCCGGAGAAAATTTTCAGTCCGTACAAGTTGATCCAATCACGGGAGACTATTATATCGTGATACCTGAATGGATTACGAACGAACTTTCATGGTATGAAGACACAGAGGTCAAACTATCCATTGAGGGCGGAGAACTCTTGATAACCGAAAAGGAAGTTGATTGACAATCGCTACATAATACTGTATGATCATTGATGTAAACGCATTCTATTATGGCTAAAGGATTTACCGTTAAAGCAAAAACGCCGACTGCCTCAGAACAAGAGTGGGACTATGATCTTGCCCGTGAAATGGTGAAGGGTAAGACAATTGTGTTCTGTCTACCTGGAAGAGGAGTCTCATATACTTACTTAAAGAACTTTGTTCAACTTTGTTTTGATCTAGTACAGGCAGGAGCAAGTATTCAGATCTCACAAGATTACTCATCAATGGTGAACTTTGCCCGTTGTAAGTGTCTTGGAGCAAATGTACTTCGTGGACCAGATCAAATTCCCTGGGATGGTAAACTGAAGTATGATTGGCAGTTGTGGATTGATAGTGATATTGTTTTTAATACTGAGAAGTTCTGGCAACTCGTTCTGATGGATAGGGACATTGCTTCTGGATGGTATTGTACAGAAGATGGTAGAACGACTTCTGTTGCTCACTGGATGGAAGAAGATGATTTCCGTAACAATGGTGGTGTGATGAATCATGAAACCACTGAGAGTATCTCTAAGCGTCGTAAACCATTTACTGTTGATTATGCTGGATTTGGTTGGTTGTTGATTAAGAATGGAGTCTTTGAGCACTCTGAGATGAAGTATCCTTGGTTTGCTCCGAAGATGCAAGTCTTTGAATCTGGTGAGGTTCAGGATATGTGTGGAGAAGACGTATCATTCTGTTTGGACGCAAAAGACGCAGGCTTTGAAATCTGGTGTGATCCTCGTATCAGAGTCGGTCACGAAAAGATGAGAGTTATTTGATGTCTAACGAACGCTATAATATTCTTTGTCGGGGAAGACGAATTTATTCAAGTCTTACAGAGGAAGAATATTTCAATGTGATGGAGGATCTGTCGATAGAGTATTATCAGACAGGCACTCCACGTCCTGAAGATCTTGAAACTGAAATTTTATTGGAGAACAATGTATGGCAGCAAAAGCAAAAGGTGGTCTGAATAAGAATATCTCTTATATTCCTGGTCCTCCTAAAAAATCTCGTCAAGGTGATGGAGACGGAACTAAGTATGCCGCTTCTTCTCGCAATGGAGCACGGAAGAAGTATCGGGGTCAAGGTAAGGGATAATTTATGGCATACTTAAACCATAGTCTACCAGATTGGTCTTGTTATATTCGTAATGAGTTTCTGTTTAATCATCAGAAAGGACATGGTGAAGTTACTAAATGCGATGTACATTCAGTCGCAAGTATTGAAAAAAAAGTTCCTCTATTTGAGGCATTTCTTGAAAATGGCGTGAATTGGACTCGTAGACCACTTCACGCTTTTTGCTGGAAACCTGATGCTCCGATTGAACCATTAGAAGACATTATGTATTGGGATTGCTTTTCTCCATACATCGATGTTCAAAAACGTGCTCGTCTTGCTGGATTACAGGCACAATTGATTCGTCCTGACGGAAAAAAAATCGTCGGGACTTATATGTTTACTCTTGATTGGTCTTGGGAGAATAAAGGAATCCCAGATCTTAACTTTTCAGAAACTCCAGAACATAAATGTGCCCATTTATTCAAGGTTGAAACTGGAAATTACTACGCTTATCCAAATAATCGTATCATTTGGTATGACAATGCCTGGACTTTTAATCGAATTGATAAAAATCCTGGTTATGAGATTGATATGACCGCGTATTCGGTCGAAAATAAGAGAAAACTAGAAACTTCTGATCACTATATGTACGAAATTATTGATTTGGATCAGAAATAAATAGATTTTTTACTGAAAATTGAGTTGAAAAAGGTTTCCATGGGCAAACACCTGCTCCTAGAGGTGTATGATGTAAATTTTGATCTGATTAATGACGTTGAATCGCTACAAAACGTCATGATTAGAGGTATTCAACGTGCTAAGATGACCATTCTGAACATATTTGCCCATTGTTTTCTTCCACAGGGGTGTACAGTCGTCATAGCACTCTCTGAGAGTCACATTTCATGTCATACCTGGCCAGAAAATGGGTGTCTGGCAGTTGATGTCTATACATGTGGTGAAGGAAATCCACGTCTGATCGCTCTGGAAATCTTAAAATACCTCAACTCCGACTCATATTCTTTACGTGAGTTGGAACGTTAAATAGAAGTAAGGAGATAGCAACCTCCTTTATAAAAGTTCTGTTTTATTCACTTAAAACAGGAGCTAACAATGTCCAATTTTCCCGTAGATAGAGATCAAAATTACATGAGAGAGATGTGGGGAACCACAAAACTCATTACCGATTATGATACAAATCCACCAAAAAGAGTCATTCAAGAAATTATGAACGACTTGGCACCAAAGCATGACTTAAGAAAACAAACTGAACTTCATGAAAAAATTCGCAATGATGAAGACTATGATGATTGGGGTTATGGTACTGAACCGACCTATGGTTCTGCTTGGAAATAGAACATAAATAAAGCAAGAAACTTCTGTCCGATGGCAATACAAAGGATATCTAGATCATTTAAAGATATTAGTTTATCCTTTGATCCTCATCCGGTCACAAAGGATTTACCAATCTTAAAGAATGAGAACGCGATCAAAAGATCAGTCAGAAACATTGTAGAAACGATTCCTACAGAAAAATTCTTTAATCCAAATTTTGGATCTGATGTACGTAGTAGTCTTTTTGAATTTGTTGATTTTGGTACTGCTTCAATTATTCAAAGACAAATTGAATTAGCAATAGATAACTTTGAAACCAGAGTTGAGAATGTAGTTGTTGAGGTGAATCCTAGACCTGATACAAACGAATTTGAAGCGACTATTTTCTTTGATATCATTGGCCAGGACTTTCCGACTCAAGAATTTACATTTATCCTAGAGGCAACAAGATAAAATGCCTTTTACACAGTTTACTAATTTAGACTTTGATCAGATCAAGACCTCAATCAAGGACTATCTTCGTGCGAACTCTAATTTTACAGACTTTGACTTTGAAGGGTCAAACTTTTCTGTACTGATTGATACGTTAGCGTATAATACTTACATCACAGCATTCAACTCTAACATGGTTGTGAATGAGTCTTTTCTAGACTCGGCAACTCTTAGAGAGAATGTTGTTTCATTAGCAAGAAATATTGGATACGTACCGCGCTCTAGAACCGCCTCTAAGGCAGTCGTATCATTTAACGTTCCAACTACCACAACAAGTCCTACACTCACTCTACAGGCGGGATTGGTGTGCGTTGGTGGAGTTGGAGACACAACCTATACATTCTCCGTTCCTGAAAATGTCACCACGACGGTAACCGGTGGTGCCGCTTCATTTTCAGACATTAACATCTATCAGGGAACATTTTTACGTAATCAGTTTGTTGTTGATGGATCCCTGGATCAAAGATTTATTCTGGATAATCCATTCATTGATACATCTACAATTGTCGTTTACGTCAAAGGTATTTCTGATACTGGATTAGGTAGAGAATACACACTAGTTGATAATATTCTCAATGTTCAAAGCACATCAGAGACTTATCTGCTTCAAGAAATTAAAGATGAGAAATATGAACTTCTGTTTGGTGATGGTATCTTTGGTAAAAAATTAGAAAACGGTACAATCATTACAGTAACTTACATTGTTACTGATGGGAAAGATGGTAATGGAGCGTCACTCTTTTCTTTCTCTGGATCACTGAGAGGATCATCTGATGAAATTGTAACTCCTTCATCAACAGTCTCAGTTGTTACCACAGCATCTTCTTCTAATGGTGGTGACATTGAAAGCATTGATTCTATCAAATACTTTGCTCCTCGTCTGTATTCATCGCAATATAGGGCGGTAACAGGAAGAGATTATGAGTCTATTATTCAACAAATTTATCCAAATACCGAATCTGTTTCTGTTGTTGGTGGAGAGGAACTAGATCCACCTCAATTCGGAACTGTTTTAATCAGTATCAAACCAAAGAATGGTGATTATGTTTCGGATTTTGATAAACAACAAATCTTAAACAAACTCAAAAACTATTCTCTCACAGGTATTAATCAATCAATTATTGATCTTAAGGTTCTGTATGTTGAGGTAGACTCCGCAGTCTATTATGACTCACCTAAAGTTTCTAATGTAAATGACTTAAAGACTAGAGTAGTGAATGCTCTAACAACTTATGCCTCGTCAACGGATGTCAATAAGTTTGGTGGTAGATTTAAGTATAGTAAATTAGTGAGAATCATTGATGATGTTGATGGTGCGATTACATCAAACATCACAAGAGTTGTAATTAGAAGAAATCTAAAAGCCGCTGTGAATGATTTTGCTCAATACGAACTTTGTTTTGGGAACCAGTTCCATATCAATTCAAAGGGATTTAATATTAAGAGCACTGGATTTAGAATTTCTGGAGAGCCAGATACCGTCTATCTAACTGATGTACCCAAAAAGAATCTTGTAACTGGCAATTTAGATGGAAGTGGAATGGGTGATATTTCTATTGTTAAACCAAATCCAAATGGTGTTGATAATACAGTTGTAATTAAGTCTGCCGGAACAGTAAACTATACGACTGGTGAGATACTCTTAACCACAATTAAGATAACTTCAACAGACATGGAAAATAATATTGTTGAGGTTCAAGCATATCCAGAGTCTAATGATATTATTGGTCTCAAAGATTTATATTTAAGTTTTAGTGTTGCCGATAGTACCATAAATATGGTTAAAGATACAATTTCGTCTGGGGAGCAAATATCTGGTATTGGATTTAAGGTAACTTCAAACTATCTAAACGGAGAACTAAAGAGGATATAAGATGATAGCAACAGGGTTTGAAACAAGAGTACAGATACAACAAATCGTTGAAAATCAACTTCCAGAATTTATTCTATCAGAAAGTCCAAAAGCATCAGAATTTTTAAAGCAGTATTATATCTCACAAGAATTTTCTGGTGGAACAGTTGATATTGTAGATAATTTAGATCAATATCTAAAGTTAGATAATCTAACACCAGAAGTAATTACTGGTCAAACCTCTTTGTCTGTTGGTATTACTAGTGCAAGTTCAACAGTTCAAGTAACCAGTACAAAAGGATTTCCAAACCAGTATGGTTTGTTTAAGATTGACGATGAAATTATTACCTATACTGGAATAACGACGAATACTTTTACTGGATGTATTCGTGGATTTAGTGGAATTACATCTTATCATGCCGACAATGCTCCTGGAGAACTTGTCTTCTCAACATCTTCGGCAGCAGCACACACCTCTGGCAAGTCCGTTTATAATTTAAGTTCTTTATTTCTAAAAGAATTTTATAATAAAATTAAGTATACCCTGACACCTGGGTTAGAGAATGTTGATTTTGTTCCCAATTTAGATGTAAGTAATTTTATTAAAGAATCTAAGGCATTTTACCAATCAAAAGGAACAGAAGAATCTTTTAGAATTCTTTTCAATGTTCTGTATGGTGTTACTCCAAAAGTCATTGATCTTGAGCAATACCTTTTAAAGCCATCTTCCGCTCAGTTTATTAGAAGAGAAATTGTACTTGCAGAAAGAATTTCTGGAGATCCAAACAATTTAGTCGGGCAGACTATTAGAAAATCTACAGATGTAAATACTCAGGCTTCAATATCTGAAGTTGAAATTGTTACTAGAAAAGGAAAAACATATTATAAACTAGGTCTATTTGTTGGATTTGATGAAAAGGATTTAATTGAAGGTACATTTACAATTCCTGGAAAAACCAAAGTCATAGGAAATATTTCTATTGGTTCATCAATAATTACAGTTGATTCAACAGTTGGTTTTAGTACATCAGGAAATGTTATTTCCAGTGGAAATACTATTACTTACACTGATAAAACAATTAACCAATTTTTAAATTGTAGTGGAATTACTTCAACTATCAGTTCTTCTACTGATTTAAGATCTGATGAGATCATTTATGGTTATGAAAATGGTGACTTAACCAAAAAAGTAGAATTAAGAATTACTGGAGTCCTATCAAAATTTGTTCCAACTTCTGATATTAAATTAACCTCAGAAGGTGAAAGAATTTTTGTTAAAAATCTTGGCGAAAAAATCTTAGACCCAGAAGTAAATAAAACTAAAAAACAAATTTTTTCAAACTCTTGGATTTATAATACGGCATCTAGATACCAGATTAAAGAAATTTCTGGATCTTCTTTTATACTATATTCAGAAATTGATAAATCAAGTTTAAAGGAAACTGATAGTGTAGATGTTTTAGTAAGAGGAACACAGAATGTTGTGGTTAGTGGTGCCACAGTAAAAAATATTAATAAACTAACGAAAGAAATATTACTTGATAATCTAGCAGGATTTACGCCAGTAGTCGGTCTTTCTTATGATATTAGAAGAAATCTAAACAAGTCCAGTAGTTCTGGTGCTGAAATCATTTATGGAAATAATTTAATTACTTCCGATGTTCAAAACGTTTATAATGATTCTGACCAATATCTGTATGTTGCTTCCAACTCTTTACCATCTTATCAGATTACTAAAGATATTTCTAAGGCAACACTAGTTGAAGCAACTGGGGAAAGGATTCAAGGATATAATGCTTCAACTTTAAAATATTCAATTCTTTCCTTTGATAGTGATGTTCCTTTTATCACAGGGGATGTTGTTTATTATTCACCACAAACGACTGCTATCACAGGTCTTTCTGCTGGAATTTATTATGTAAAAGTTTTAACAAACAAAAATCAAATTAGACTTTATTCATCAAGATCTTTCATACCTATTGATGATTATGTTGAGTTTGAACCACTCTCATCTGGAACTGGTACTCAAACATTTACACTACTAGAAAATAGTGGTAAAAAAATAGGACCACAAAAGTTACTTAAAAAGTTTCCACTAAATCCAAATATTGAATCTGGATATGGAACTAAGACTGTTCCTGGAGCAGTTGGAATTTTAATCAATGGCGTTGAAATTACAAATTACAAATCTGACGATAAAATTTACTACGGTCCAATAGAAAAAGTAGAAGTATTGAATAGTGGATCAAATTATGATGTAATCAATCCTCCAACTATTCAAATTTCAAATCCAGGGTCTGGAACTACTTGTTTAGTTCGCCCAGTTATTAGTGGTATTGTAACAGCAGTTTATGTAGATCCACAGGACTTTGACATTGAAAATATCACATCAATAACTGTAACTGGTGGAAATGGTAGTGGATCTATATTACAACCAATTATTGGAAAAAGATATAGAGAACTATCTTTTGATGCTAGATTGAATACCCAATCTGGTGGAATAGATGTTACTAATGAAACTATAACATTTATTAATAATCACAATTTATCAAACGGACAAGCAATTGTTTATAATAAAAATGGGAATGATCCAGTAAGTATTGGCACATTCGCTGGATTGAATACTGATCAGAATAAAACATTACAAAGTGGGTCAGTATATTATGCTAAAATTGTTAATCCTACTTCCATACAGTTACATCAAACTTTTTCTGATTATTATGTTGGAATCAATACTGTAGGTTTTACGACAGCAAGTAATGTTGGTGTTCATAAATTTAGAATTTATGATGACAAGAATACTTTACAATCAGTAAAAGTTATAAATCCTGGAAGTGGATACGCTAATAGAAAGTTAATTGTAAAACCCGTAGGTATTTCCACAATAAATTCATCCATCAATTTCACCAATCATGGATTTGGAGATGGGGAAAAAGTTGTCTATTCTAGCACTGGAACAACAATATCAGGACTTTCAACAGCAAATCAATATTATGTAATTAAATTGAATGATGATTCCTTTAGATTAGCAAATGCTGGAATCGGTGGAACTGTAACATCTAATTATATTCGTAAAAATTATATTAAATTATCATCTACTGGATCTGGATATCATAATTTTGAATATCCACCAATCCAGGTGAATATCAATATTGAATATTCTGGAACAACAGGCGTAATTACAGCAACACCCGTAGTACGTGGATCAATTATTGATGCCTATGTTTATGAGCAAGGTTCTGGATATGGATCCGATATTTTAAATCTCCAGAAAAAACCAACAGTAACTATTAAAAATGGTAAGAATGCTCAACTAAAACCAATCATCAGCAATGGTAGAATAGTTTCAGTTGAGATTCAAAGTAGAGGATCTGAGTATAATGCTGCTCCAGATTTAGAAGTACAAGGAGATGGAATCGGAGCAAAATTAAGAGCAGTCGTTCAAAATGGATACATTTCTCAAGTTATTGTTTTAAACTCTGGTGTCAATTATACCAGCGATAAAACTACAATTAAAATAACTGCCCCTGGAATCGGATCCATTATTGAACCAAAGATTAGAGGACTCTCAATTAATAATTTTGCCAGATATGGATTTGAAAAACTAGTTCAGTCTGCAAATCAATTAAAATATTCATTGGTTGGATATTCTACAAATATTGGTAAGAATTATTTTGATGATGATGGATTAGATCACTCTCCAATTATTGGGTGGGCATATGATGGAAACCCAATTTATGGTCCTTATGGATACAGCAATCCATCTAATGAAAACTCGGGCATAAGATTATTACAAACTGGGTATTCTCCAAATTTGTCCAATATAACTGATAGACCTTCTGCTTTTAGCATTGGATTTTTTGTTGAAGATTATTCGTTCACAAACTCTGGCGATCTTGATCAAAACAATGGAAGATTCTGTAAGACTCCTGAATATCCAGATGGTGTTTATGCTTATTTTGCTGGCATAAGCACAAATACATCTACTGGAACTTTAGATCCAAAATATCCTTATTTTATAGGAGATACTTATAGATCAAATCCAGTTAGTGAAAATTTCATTATCAATCAAGATAACTTTGATTTCAATAGTTCAAAATTAATTAGAAATACATTCCCATATAAAGTTTCTGATGCTTATGCTGATAATGATTTTATCATTGAATCAAATGAGTATGTAGATCAAACGGCAATTGTTGATTCTGTAACTAAAGGATCTGTTGATTCTTTCCAGATTATTGAATCTGGCAGTGAGTATAAAATTGGTGATTCTATTGAATTTGATAATACTGGGACAAATGGTGGTGGATTAAGTGCTTATGTGAATAGTTTGACGGGTAAAGACATTACCAGTATTCAAACAACCGTTGATAGTTATAATGGTGTAGTTTTTGTTTGGGATAATCCAAATCAAGTTTCTGCTTACATTTCAACCTCACATTCACTACTGAGTGGTGACGGCATTGTTGTCTCTGGTTTATCAACTTCAATTAAGTCTTTAACGGGATCACATATTGTTGGAGTAAACACAGTTAGAACAGTTGTCTATAAAGAGATATCATCTAATGCAACTGCTGGAGTTGTAACTGACATTTACTTATCAAATATTCCAAATTCTATCTCAATCGGTAGTAGTATTGGAATTGGAACAGAGAGACTTTTTGTTCTTAATAAATTTATTGATAAGAATATTTTAAGAGTCAAGAGAGGAGTAGTTGGGGCTGCTCATACAGCATCAACGTATGTGGACTTGATTCCAAGTTATTTGACTTTACCTGTAAAAACAGACTACTTTGATTCTAAAGTAAAAGAAAGATATTATTTTAACCCCAAAGAAACTGTTGGAGTTGGTACAGTTGTTGGAATAGGAACCTCAGTAAATTACACTAAAGGAGAATTGCTTGAAGTTGTATCAATTCCAACGCAAAGCATTTATTTACCAAATCATTCATTTAGAACAAACCAAGCAGTTACTCTTACTAAACCTTCTGTAGGTCTTGCTCTGACAGTATCAAATTCTTCTGGAGGAGCAACATTTAATCTGCCAAGTAGTGGGAATAATCAAACTGTTTACATAATTAATAAATCAAGAGATTATATTGGAATTGTAACTCAAGTTGGATTAACAACTAATACTAGCGGTCTATTCTTTGTAAATAATGGATCTAATGAATTTGATTATTTACTTGAATCTACAGATACTCAAGTAACCGGAACTCTTCAAAAGATTACTACAAGGGTTTCAGTTTCAACATCACACTCACTATTAAACGGAGATTCAATTAATCTAACCATCAATCCCAATGGATCGGTTGGAGTTGGAACATCAGCAGCAATTGTAGTCAAATACAATTCACCTAGAAATAAAATTTTAATCAATCCAATTGGATTCTCTTCATCATCCGTTGATTTAACTAATAATAAAATTACAATTAATTCTCATAGACTAAAAACTGGAGATAAAGTATTTTATGATTCAAATCTAGTTTCAAGTGGACTAGGAACTGGTGAATACTTCATTTATAGAATAGACGATAATAATATTCAGTTAACACAAACTTACTATGATGCAATTAACTATCCGCCATCTACAGTAAGTTTGGGATCAACTGGTGGTTCTAACCATCAATTGTCATTGATCAATCCAGAATTGTTCGTCACAAAAAATAATAATTTAGTCTTTGATCTTACAGACTCTTCATTAGTAGGAACCAAGTTCAAATTATTCTACGACTCAGAATTTAAGAATGAATTTGTTTCTACGGGTAGTACAGATTCGTTTATTATTACTGGTGTAGGTACAATTGGTGTTTCTACAAATGCTTCATTGACCTTAAATTATTCTTCTGATAATCCAACTAACTTATTCTATAATCTAGAAAAGACTGGATTCATCAGCACGTCTGATATTGATGTATCAAATTATTCTAAGATTACATATGTTGATAGTAAGTATAATGGATCATATCAAGTATTTGGTGTTGGAACTACCGCATTTAGCATCTCTCTAAAAGAGATACCAGAATCATTAACGTACAATACTACAACTACGGATACACTGAAGTATTCTACAAATTCTACAACTGCTAGAGGCGGTGTAAATGGATTCCAAATTACCTTTGGTGGATTTGGATATAAAAAACTTCCAACTTTTGTAAGTATTGCTTCAACTCAAGGATTGAATGCTAAAATTTTACCACAATCCAGAAATATCAATAGGATTGATAGTGTTAGAATTATAGATCCAGGATTTGAATATTCATCTGATAAAACTCTCCGTCCTGAAGCATTTATTTCTCCAGTAGTATCTCTGATTAATTCCGATACAATTACAGATGTTGAAGTTTCATATGGTGGTAGAAATTATACTTCTAAACCAGATCTTATTATTGTTAATCCAGAAACTGGAGATCAAGTTACAACTGGAATATTAGAAACAGTTCTAAATGGGACATCAATTACAGGAGTAAATATTATCCAATCACCTAGAGGACTTAACTCTATTGAACAATCTATCGTTGCTGTAAATAATAGCAATGGAGTCACCGTTAGAACAGTTTATTCCTCATCAAGTGGAATTGTAACTTGTGTGTTGGTTACTCCAATCTCTGGATTTAGCACTTCAGCATTTACAGTTGGAGAAAAAATATTTGTAGAGGGTATTCAAAAATATGGAACCTCTGGAGATGGATTTAATTCTGAAAATTATGATTATAGATTCTTCACAGTAACTGATTATAGAAATACAAACCCAGCAGAAATAGAATTTAATTTATCTGGAATTACTACAAATGTTGGAATTGCTAAGACATCTCAAAATTCATATGCTTCTATTGTAAAATATTCTGATTATCCAAGATTTAGAGTAACTCAACAATCTGCCACTTTCCAAGTGGGAGAAAACTTATTAGTTTTAATTAATGGTCAGTTTGTAAGTGTTGATCTATCTGTAACTGAAAGTGGAAGTGACTATGTTAAAGTTTATGGAACTTATGAATTATCATTTAACGAAACAATTAAGGGTTCTGTAAGTGGCTCCATTGCAACAATTAATGATGTAATTGATAATTATGGAAGATTTGACGTAGATTACTCCCTAAGACAAGACTATGGTTGGTCTGATAATATTGGAAAACTGGATGAAGATTATCAAGTTCTTCCAGACAATGATTACTATCAATCATTATCATACACTGTTAAGAGTCCAATTGAATTTGAAACATTAATCAACCCAGTAAATCGTCTTCTTCACACAAGCGGTCTTAAAAACTTTGCAGATACTGAGGTATTGTCAACATCTAATGTTTCTGCAGGATCATCTACTGTTGATACCATTAGTATTTTTGATATTCTAGAGGAAAAGAGAGTAGATACAATTAATAATTATGATCTAACTGTAGACATTGATGTTGTTGATAACCGATCAAAGTTCTTAAAATTAAAAAATAAAAAGTTAGCAGATTATATTGAGTGTAGAACTAATAGAGTTTTAACAATAGATGATATAAGCACACAATTCTCAAATTCACTTTCATCACTAGATCAGTATGTTGATCTATTCATTAATGAAGAATATTCAAGATTCCTAGTTCAAATTTTAAATCCAAATAATGATGATATTCAGGTTACAGAACTAGCGTTTTATAATGATTCCACGGATACATTTACTTTTGAAAAATCAAATCTGTTTAATAGTGCTCAAGAACTAGTTGAAATATCTACCAATACTGATGAGTTTGGTAATTCTAGTTTAAGATTTACACCTACAGATCCTTTTGATAGTGATTATGACATTAAAGTCTTTAAAAATACCTTTAATAGTGATTTAGCAGGAATTTCTACACAATCAATTGGATTCGTAGATTTGACTGGTGTAAACAGAATTGTAAGTGCCGGTCAAACATCTGAGATTATCTCTGATAATATTTCAAATATTAATTCATATTATGCTACGGTCGAGGTTACCAATAATTCATCCAATGAAAAGAATTTTGTAGAATTATATGTAACACATGATGGAACAAATTCATACTTCTCAGAATACTATGTTGACAGTGAATCTTCTCCGTATTTTTCATCTAATTTCATAGGAACTTTTACATCAAGTATAAATTCTGGAATTCTATATCTAAACTATGAAAATAATACCTCTGATCAAATTTTAGTAAGATCCAAAATTGTTGGATTTGGTACAACCGCTGTTGGAATTGGTACATATAGATTTAAGCAATCTGGTCAAACCGATGGAACGGAAAGATCTCTAAAGTTAGAATCTAATTATTCTAACGTATCTTCAGCATCAACAATTGTTGGATTTAGTACATCTGAGGTAACAACTTCTAAGAATCTAATTAAAATTTCTTATGGTTCAACAACTGCCATTCATCAAGTATTAATGATTCATAATGGTCAAAATACTTACAATGTACAATATCCTTTTATATCCATTGGCAGCACCTCTGGAATCGGAACATTCTCAACAGAATATAATGGATCTAATTTTAATTTGATTTTCCATCCAGATGCTTCAATTTCTGGAAATGTTCAAATTCAAAGTTTCAGTGAAGTAATTTATACAGATAGTGATTCTGACAATGTTGCTCCTGATTTATCTTATGGTCCTGTTACAGAGTCACTGTCTCTGGTACAATATGATGCGATTAATGGATCTAGAGCAAATAAAACTAGTTTCACATTAAATCATGCTGGAATTCCTATCTTTGAGAAGAAATTAAATCCATCAGATTCATCAGTTTTAAATCCAGTTACAGGAATATTTACAATTCAAGATCATTTCTTCAATACTGGAGAAAAACTCATTTATACTCCCAATTCAACTTTTGTGGGAGTCGCAGCTTCTGCGGTTGGAATAGGATCTACTCTCAATTCTGTTGGAGTTGTAACAAATATACTACCATCGGACGTATACGCAATAAGAATCAACAAAGACAAATTTAGAATTTCAACCAGATCAGATTTTGCTTCTAGTGGAATTTACGTAACATTTACATCTGTAGGTTCTGGCAATGCCCATGAACTTGAAATGTATAAGAAAAATGAGAAGTCTTTAATTGATCTAGATGGAATTATCCAATCTCCATTAGCGTATACGCCAATTAAAACTAATTTGTATAACAATGGTGGACAAATATCAAATTCATCTACTGTATTTGGAGTCACTGGAATAACTTCAATTAGACCAAACAACATCATAAAAATAGATGATGAATATATGAAAGTTGTTTCTGTCGGTCTTGGAACCACATCAAGCGGACCAATTAGTGGATCTGGTTCAGCAAACTTAATGCAAGTCAGCAGAGCATTTGTAGGAACATCAGCAACTTCCCATACAGATAGTACTGAAGTTAGAATTTACTCTGGATCATTTAATATCGTTGGAAGTAAAATTTACTTCACCGATACACCAAAAGGAAAAAATACAATTCTGAGAGATTCTTCTAATCTAGAATATACTAGATCATCTTTTGATGGAAGAGTTTATTTGAGAAATAATTATACAACCAATAGAGTATTTGATGATATTTCTGATAGATTCACTGGAATTGGTCAAACTTATACATTTACTGTTCAGGGAATTAATACCACAGGAATACAGACTGGAGGTGGAATTTTACTCATAAACGGAGTATTCCAAAAACCATCAACCATTAACAATACTGGAAATAATTACACATATGTTGAAAATGTTGGTGTGTCTAGTGTCGTCTTTACTGGAATTACATCCTCAAACGGATCTATCGTTAAGAGTCAATTTGATGTAAACCAAAATCAATTACCTCGTGGTGGTGTAATCGTATCTCTTGGATCAACAGGTGGACTAGGTATTGCTCCCCTTGTAGGAGCGTCTGTAACCGCTGTTGTTGGTGCTGGTGGTACAATTGTGTCAGTTGGATTGGGAACAACTGATATCAGTGGATCTGGATACCGTGGAACGGTCTCTATTGGAATTACCCAAACTGGACACACAGGAACCGCTGCTTCAATTACAGCGACTGTTGGTCTTGGGGGAACGCTAGCATTCACAATCGTAAATGCTGGAACTGGATATACAAATCCGACAATTGAAATCCCTCAACCTTCATATGAAAATCTTGAAATTAGAGGAGTTTCAAGACTAGGAATTGGATCAACTACAGATAGTGGATCTGGTCTACTCATTTCAGTTGATGTTGGTGCAAGTTCCACAACTGGCATAGGATCAACATTATTTGAGGTAACTTCATTCAAGGTTGCTAGAACTGGATATGGGTTTAAAGTTGGAGATGTGTTTACTCCCGTAGGATTAGTTACTGATAGAAGACTAGCATCACCAATTAGTAATTTCCAATTAACTGTATTGGACGTTTACACTGACAGATTATCTTCTTGGGAATTTGGTGAGTTTGATTATATTGATTCTATTTTAAGTCTTCAGGATGGAAATCGCACAAGATTCCCATTAAATTACAATGGTCAATTATTAAGTTTTGAAATAAACAGTAATGATCCCGATTCTTCCCTGATTGATTTAAATTCATTACTACTAATATTTGTAAATGGTATATTACAGACTCCTGGAGAATCTTACATCTTTGAAGGTGGTACATCATTCTCATTCATGGTCGCACCAGAACCAGAAGATAATATTTCAATTTTCTTCTACAAGGGAACTTCTGGAACTGATAGCGTATCTGTTTCTATTAATGAATCTATTAAGGTTGGAGATGCTGTACAAGTATTTAAAAACAACAATTATCCACAGACAATTGATCAGAATTTGAGAACTATCTACAATATATCGTCATCTGATAAAATTGAGACAAATCTTTATGTTGATCAAGGTATTGATAGTACTAACTTCAAACCATTAAGTTGGACTAAACAGAAAGTTGATAGATATATCAATGGAGATTTTGTTTATAAGTCTAGAGATTCAATTGAGTCATTAGTTTACCCAACTGCCAGAATAATCAAAAATTTCTCATCTACTGATACAGAATTATTTGTTGATGACGCACAATTCTTCAACTATGAAGAAAATAATTCTGCTTTGGTAATTTCCAGTGTTGGTGGATTGATTGTTACTGGAGCATCTCCAGTTGCTGCGGGTCTTACTGCTGTGGTTTCTGCTGGTGGAACAATTCAATCTTTAAGTATTATCAATGCTGGCAGTGGTTATGTTGGTTCAGCAATTACGGTTTCAATATCTGCTCCATCATCAATTGGTGTTGGTGTTGGCACTACCGCAACAGCAACAGCAACGATAACAAATGGTCAGATAACATCCACGACAATTGTAAAACCTGGATTTGGTTATTCTCAGAATAACCCACCACAAGTTCTTGCTCCATTACCAACATTCTCCAAAGAAGACGTTAACAACATTACAACTGTACAAGGATTCTCTGGAATTATTACTGGTATTACAACTACTAGTGGAACTTCTGGAAATCCATTGGCACTGAAGTTTTACATGAATTCTTCTTCTTGGTCGGGGTTAACAACTGGATATCCACTTTACATTTTTAATACATCGGTTGGATCTGGGGTAACATCTATTGACGGTAATAATTCTGCTGTTGTTGGAATTGGCACAACATTCCTAGACAACATATATTATGTTCATTCTTTCTCTTCCAGTGGATCTAATGCTGAAATAGTTTCCAATGTTCACTCAGCATCCAGTGTTATTGGAATTAATACTGTAGGATCAACAAATCAACCGATAGGTAAGTTCTCTTGGGGTAAATTATCTGGATTTACTAGATCAACAAGTCCAATATCTCTTGGTGTTACAGGATTTACAGTTGACGCTGGTCTATCTACTTTCCCATCAATTCAAAGAAGAGACTATGGACTCAGAGATAGTGGAGCACTTAGAAAGGATCTTGGGTAGTATAAATATAGGAAAAAGCTAATAATATGTCTGCTATTGTAACAGATCAATTTAGAATTTTAAATGCGAATAATTTTGTAGAGAGCATTGACAACTCTTCAAATTCTTATTATGTCTTTTTAGGTCTGTCAAACCCAACCCAAGTTGGATTTGGGCGAACTAGTGATTGGAATACTAATACGCCAAGTCCAGTTGATAATTTTAATAATATTAGTCATGTTTCAGATACGATGATCTTTGGTAAAAAGATTACAAGTCTGAATGTAAGAAGACTGATAAGAAGAATTGATTGGACACAGGGAACAAGATATGAAATGTATCGTCATGATTATAGTGTTTCCAATCCATCACCAATAACGCAATCTTCTAGGTTGTATGATGCTAATTACTATGTTATGAATAGTAATTATAACGTTTATATCTGTATTGATAACGGTTCTTCTGGAATTAGCACCACAGGAAATGCTTCACAAGATGAACCATTATTTACAGATCTTGAACCTTCTAGAGCAGGTGAAAGTGGTGATGGATACATTTGGAAGTATCTTTTTACAGTTTCTCCTAGCGACATTATTAAATTTGATTCTACTGAATATATCTCAGTACCAAATAATTGGTCAACATCCACCGATTCGCAAATACAGGCAGTAAGAGAAAACGGAGACTCAACTGTAAATAATAATCAAATTAAAAAAGTTTATATTGATAATCAAGGATCTGGATATTCTGGTGGTTTAGGGCAAGAAGTTAATATTGTTGGTGATGGAAGTGGAGCAAAGGTTGTTGTAGATGTCTTAAGCGGAAAAGTAACAAATGCCGTTGTTTCATCTGGTGGAAAAAATTATACTTATGGCATGGTTGATTTGGGATCAATCAATGCCAATGCTACTGGCAATTTTGCTAAATTAATTCCTATGATTCCTCCATCAAAGGGACATGGATATGATTTATACAAGGAACTTGGAACAGATAAGGTTTTAATCTATGCTAGATTTGATGATTCTACTAAAGATTTTCCAACCGATACTAAGTTTTCTCAAATTGGAATTGTAAAGAACCCAACATCAATTGGAGCAACCTCAGTATTTACCGAAAATCAATTCTCCTCACTATATTCTCTTAAGTTTTCATCAGTTTCTGGTACAATCAGCATTGGCGATAAGATTAGTCAATCAGTAACTAGTGGATCTGCTCAAGGATATGTTGCTTCATATGATAGTGAAACTAAAGTTCTCAAGTACTACAGAGATAGATCATTATATTTTAATCAAACAACCTTAGATCAAACAGATTACGTTGGTGTTTCTACCGGATCTAAAGTTTTAAATTTTGAATCATCAGCGAATCCAGTTACAACATCTGGAGGATTTTCTGGATCTATTGATACTAATTTCACAGGTATCACCACAAATCCAACTGGAAATAAAATTATTAGTCTTGGTAGTGAGTTTACAAATGGTCTTTCAAATCCTGAGATAAATAAAGGGTCAGGTGAAATTATTTACTTAGATAATAGACCATTGATTACAAGAAATTCTAGACAAAAAGAAGACGTTAAAATTATCCTGGAATTCTAAAAAATGCCACAGAAAACTAATTTAAATATCAATCCTTATTATGATGACTTTAATAAGGATAATAATTTTTATAAGGTTTTATTCAAGCCAGGATACCCAGTACAGGCTAGAGAATTAACGACGCTTCAATCAATATTACAAAATCAAGTAGAATCGTTCGGAAGTCATATTTTTAAAGAGGGATCAATGGTGATCCCTGGTAATATTAACTATGATTCTGAGTATTATTCGGTAAGATTAAACGCAGATCACTTAGGAATTCCAGTTTCATTATACGTAGATCAATTAGTAGGAAAAAGATTAACAGGACAAGACTCTGGAATTACTGTTGTAGTTGACAAGTACGCTCTTCCAGCAGAGTCCACTGAAATTACCGATTTAACTTTATTTGTCAAATATCTTGGATCGGGATCAGATAATACAGTTAAAACTTTAAATGATGGCGAAGTTTTAATTACTGAAGAATCTTTTGTTTATGGTAACACTTCTATCAATTCTGGAGATACTGTTGCTACCTTAGTTTCTCTGAATGCTTCAGCAATCGGTTGTGCCGTTGGAATTTCCGCTGGAGTTTATTTTATTAGAGGAACTTTCGTAGATGTAGCAACCGATAAAATTGTTCTAGACGCATATTCCAATACGCCATCATATAGGGTTGGATTAAACATTCTAGAGGAAATTGTTACCGCCAAAGATGACTCTAGTCTTTATGATAATGCCAGAGGATTTTCAAATTATGCTGCTCCTGGTGCAGACAGATTAAAGATTTCAACTGTACTATCCAAAAAACCACTAACAGATTTTAATGATAAGAGTTTTGTTGAATTAATTAGACTTGATAATGGGGAAGTTAAGAAATTACAAGATAAAAGTCAATATTCTATTATCAAAGATTATTTTGCTAAAAGAACATATGAAGAATCTGGTGACTATGCGATAGACAAGTTTAAGGTTCAAGTAGCAAATTCTCTAAATGATGGAATTTCAAACGAAGGAATTTATCTTTCCAGTCAAGTAACTGATTCTGGAAATATTCCATCCGATAATTTAATGTGTGTTAAGGTTTCTCCAGGAAAAGCCTATGTGAAAGGATTTGATATTGAAAAACAAGCAACAACAGTATTAGATGTAGATAAACCAAGAGATAAGGCAACCGTAGCAACATCTCTAGTCCCATTTGAGATAGGTAATCTACTGAGAGTTAACAATGTTACTGGAACACCTTTTGTAGGTATTAACACCGGAAATAATACAGTATCCTTCTTTAATCAAAGAAAAGCATCTGAAGGATCTGGAACAGGAACTGAAATTGGTCAAGCACGAGTATATTCATTTGAGTTAAGTGATGCTGCTTATTCAAGTGATGGGACAGAATGGGATCTATATCTCTTTGATGTTCAAACTTATACAAAACTAACAATCAATCAAAGTTTAAATTCAAATCAATGCCCAGCAACTTCATTTGTAAGAGGTGTAAGTAGTAATGCTTCTGGATATGTTACCACTGCTGCTTCTGGGACTGAATTAACCTTAACTCAAACCTCTGGTTCATTTATTACTGGAGAGCAAATTCTAATCAATGAGACGGCAGAATATTCTAGAAGTGTTGTCAGTGTAAAGGCATTCAATATTCAAGATATTAAATCTGTTTTCCAAAGTTCAAATTCAATATCATCAGGAATTAAAACTTCATTTGTTGCCGATACAGTTCTTCAAAGATTTGTTCCACCTGGATTCAATATTACTGATAGAGTAACAATCACCGGTGGAACTAGTGCTGGAACTGTTACTTGCCCAGGTAAAAACTTCCTAGGAATTAGAAGTGATACCATTATTAGATATCAAGTTTCTGGATTAACAACAGAGACTTATAATAGAGTCGTATCAGTTTCCAGTAGTGGATCTTCAATGACTCTTGCTGGAGTTTCTAGCGTATTTGGAGTTTGTAATGGTGGTCTTCCTTCTAGTGATCAATCCGTAACATTCTCTATTGGCGTTCCAAATATTAAAAATGATGAAACTGCTGGACTTTATGCTCCATTAGATGCTTCCAATGTTTCTGATGTAAGTCTTTCAAATTCAAATCTACTTGTTACAACTCAACTTAGAGAACTTACTACGAACTCCGTAGGATCTTTGAGTGTTGATGTAACCTCTACCGGTATTTCTAGTGCTTTCTTTGAGACTTTTGATGCTGAAAGATACTCAATTCACTATTCAAATGGAGACATAGAGGATTTATCTTCTGATCAATTTACACTCAATTCAAACGGATCTCAGATTGTTTTTTCAGGACTAAGAACAAGTCAGTCCTCAAACGTAACACTTAATGCCGTTGTAAGAAAAAATCTAATTAGAAATAAGCAGAAAGACTTTATTAGAAGTCAAAAAGTTATCATTGACAAATCAGTCTCTGGTATTTCTACAGCATTAAGTGGTCTTTCAACAAGTCAGTTCTATGGGTTAAGAGTTCAAGATAGTGAAATTTCACTCAATGTTCCCGATGTTGTAAACATTGTTGGAGTTTTTGAATCTCTGGACACTTCAAATCCAACTTTAGATAAACTAACTTTTGTATCTGGTCTTTCTTTAGATACCAACTCAATTTTAGGTGAAAGAATTATTGGATCTTCTAGCGGAGCGATTGCTCAACTGGCAACAAGATCTTCATCCACTGAAGTTGAAATTTGCTATCTAACTCCACAAACTTTTACTGTTGGTGAAACTGTTACATTTGAAGAATCAAGCATTGTAACAAATATTCAAATTATTACTGTAGGTAACTATTTGAATATTACTAACAGGTTTGACTTGGATAAGGGTCAAAAGGAACAGTACTATGACTATTCTAAGATTGTTAGAAAAATTAATTTCCCAGAACCAACCAGGAAGTTATTAGTAGTATATAATTACTATTCAGTACCATCCAATGATCTTGGGGATTTATACAGTGTAGAGTCATATAATGAAGAGAGATTTACAAAAGATATCCCTCTTTTCAGAAATGGTTTAAGATCCTCAGACACTCTTGATTTTAGACCAAGAGTATCGGCATTTACATCAACAACATCATCACCATTTGCTTTCTCAAGTAGGAACTTTGGTTCATCTGGTAATAATCCAACCTTAGTTGTAGCACCAAATGAAAGTTCTCTAATTGGTTACAGTTATTATTTACCAAGAATTGATAAGTTAATTCTTGATAGTCTAGGTAACTTCTCAATTATCAAGGGTGTATCAGCATTAGATCCAAAAGAACCAACAAACGTTGAGAGTGCGATGGATATCGCAACAATCAAACTCCCAGCGTATCTTTATAATCCCAATGATGCTGCCATAACTCTTATTGACAACAGAAGATATACAATGAGAGACATTGGGAAACTTGATGATAGAATTTCAAATCTAGAAGTAGTCACTTCATTAAGTTTGCTTGAACTTGATACTAAAACTTTCCAGATTCAAGACTCTGATGGTCTTTCTAGATTTAAATCAGGATTCTTTGTAGACGACTTTAAAAATAATAATCTTCTAGATTTACTGAATCCAGATTGTAAGTGTGATGTTGATATTGAGAATCAGGAATTAAATACTCCTCTTGATTTTTATTCATTAAAACCAGAATTAGCATTATTGCCATCAACAAATACGGATACTGCTGATTTTTCTGCCAATCTTGAACTACTAGATTCTAATGTAAGAAAAACTGGAGATCTTATTACATTAGACTATGACGAACTTGGTTGGATTGAACAACCTCTTGCTTCTAGAGTAGAAAATGTTAACCCATTTAATATAATTGAATTTGTTGGTAGAGTTGAATTAAATCCAGCATCTGATAATTGGGTTAGAAATATATTTGTAAGTGGTGGTGATAGAACAATCACTGGAGACTTTGATGGTTCTTATGTGGAGACCATTAAAATTGGAAGTGAACCTGATACTCATATTCGTTCAAGAAACGTT
>Ga0172367_10002641_pt1 | contig 24308 bp, 31 predicted proteins | sample Lak10m_FD_114542 | JGI IMG/M metagenome (GOLD analysis project Ga0172367, IMG submission 114542) | Freshwater microbial communities from Kabuno Bay, South-Kivu, Congo - kab_022012_10m | ecosystem: Environmental > Aquatic > Freshwater > Lake | place: Democratic Republic of the Congo: South-Kivu... | reverse complement strand
CCACAACCTATAGTTTCAAAAGAACGATAATTAATATCATTTGCTATATTTAAATTAAAATGACATTTATAGGAATTAATAGCTTGAACCATCTGTTGTCCTATAACAAAAATATCTAAATGTAAACTATAATTTTGCTGTAACCATTCTAGTATTTCTTTTCTATTAGCATAGTTACCACAAAAACCAAAACGAATAGTTTTTTGTATTTCTAATGGTTTTATCAGTTCATCATCGTATGCATTAGGAAACCATTTATGGTAAGGTTCTTTTACAAAATCTTTGGTAGAATGTAGAAGATAAATGTATTTGCCAGTTTTAAAAATTTGTTCGTATGGTTGAACTCCTCGACAGTGCGCATCAATACTCCATAACACTTTTGTTGGTTTTGTTATTTGCTTCAAATCAGGAAGCCAATTATCTCCATAATTTTCTAAATTAAATATAAGATCATACGAATTAAAATCTATATTTTCACTGTAATTTTTATGCCCTAATCCCCAAACATCTGCATTATGTCCATGATAATTAAAAGCCCGTTGTAAAGAAAAACATTCTCTAAATTGTCTGTTTGCATCATGCCTGCCGTTTTCTTGTATTATTAAAACATTCATTTTTCTATAAAAGCGCTAAAAGTTCTTTCTCCGTTTTCTATATGATCTATTGTTTGATAACCAAGATCTTTAAACATTTTAGAATTTAAAGAAACTACATGTTGTTCGTATGGATTACCGTATAATTCTTCTTGAGGATACTCTCCTATAGGAGCTTGATATATAACTAATTTATTTGCTTTTTGTTCTATATCCTTTCGGCAAACTAAAAATTCTTCCCATAAAATATGTTCTGGTCCGTGTAACCAGATAATAGCATCATATGTTTTTTGTATTTTTGAAATTTGTCTAACATCAGCATTAATAACATCTATTCCTATAGCTGCCATATTAATACAATTTTGTTCCCATATTTCCAACACTGTCCAAGTCTTTCCTGTGGTAATACAGTGGTTCATTATAGTTTTGTTGCTGTCGTCTCTAAATCCTATATTTAAAACTGTTTTTATGTTATTTGACGATAATTTATCGTATACAAATTTTGTTTGACCGTTCATATTATGAATTCCTATCGATTAAATCTCTGTGTTCTTGACTGTAAAATGAATCATCTGCATTGAATATTTCTCCTAAAAAATAAACACCAGTTGGATTTCTGGGGGTTTTTAACTTATTCTTTTTTTCAAAAAATTCATCATTAACAAAAGTTTTATCTTTTATTTTATTGTAAACAACATTTCCAAGAAATATTTGATCATATTGTTTTCTATCAGGAGTTTTGGTGTTTTCAAATTCGTGTAATAAAGAAGTCATTTCTTGTAATACTTTATTTCTAGCTCCCCATAATCCTCCCAAAATAGGGGCATTGTGGTACGGGTGGTCTCGTATAATATGAAAATCTTTGTCTGAAGCTAACCACATATTTATTGCTTCTATTTCTCTAGGAGACATTCTGCAATCCGTATCTCTAGATAAAACCACATCCACATTCGGTTCTGAGCATGGAATAAATCTCCATATCATAGATTTCATGGTGCCTTCTGTGTTCATTTCTATTACTTGTGTATTTTTAAATCGTTTTAATTGATTTATAATTTGTTTATTGGTGTTATTCCCAATATAAAATCTACAAATCCAATCAGGTAATAATTCTTCCGCTAATTTACAATTAGCAATTGCACCCTGTGTATACATGGGATTATCTCCCCAAAGACTGAATGATATTAGTTTCATTGTAAATAATCTCTTAAAAATTCATTCTGTTCCATGTAGTGTTTTCCGTGAAAACCAAAAGAAGATGCCAGGGTATGATCATTGGATATTGGTATTTCCACAGAGAATATTTTAGCTAATTCTACTGGAGCAAATTTAATCCCATTTTGTTCTAAATATTCTCTAATTGTAAAACTAATAAAAACATCATCATTTGTTGTTAAAATTTGAGAATTTGGACCGCTCAAAAACATTACATTTTTTGTTAAATTGTAAAGTTTTTTAGATCTTATAGAAAATCCACCATTTCCTACTAATGGATTTCCTTTACACCAATTACATGTTGCTGGCCATGGTGCTCCAATATAATCATATGCCAAATATTCGTCATTCCATTTATCATTATTTTGCATAAATCCATCTGTCTGAATATGAATTATTTTATCGTCATCAAAATAATTACCAAGACCATTAAACAATAAATTAGAATATTGAATATAATTTAATTTTGGTATATGATGTATTATCCAATCATTATTTTTATATGATTCATTTGATGTTAAAAATATTATTTTATTAATTTTAATTTTTAATGGTTCTATATGTTTTTTAAAAATATTTTTAATTAAATTTTCGTATTGTGTTGTCTCTTTTCCTAGACCATCTAAAAACAATAAAGATATATTCATTTTAAATCCTCAATCGTATGGTGTTCTTTTGGTCCTGTCCAGTAAGGTCCCGGAACGGTAGGCGGATTTACTCCACGACCAGTGTGATTATGCCAAGTTTTAATAGATTTTGCTGGATTGTATACTCTATATCCTGCTTCTTCAAAACATTTCATTATTCTGCAATCACATGCAGTATAACCTATAGGAAATGTTCCGTTGGTTACTTTACATTTTCCTACCCATCCCCAAGTATCATTTGATTCTGGAGCTGCTTTTCCATTGGTGTGAAACCCATTAACCATATAGTAATCGTTTGGTGGATACCATCGACTCAATCCTATAGCAATTTCTGGTGTCATTTTATCTTTTAACAAGTTGATTGTGTCGTCAAACCATATATCGGTATTACATATAAGATTTATTTCATTATCTTTTGTTAACTTATTACTGATATCAAAAACTTCTTGATATTCCAATCGGGTAGAAGACGTATTAATTATTGTTAATTTATTTTCTTGTTGTGCCTTTAAAAGATATGAAGGAATATTTGTGGTATTGGTTAAAGTATAAATTTTATTAAACAATCCAGAATTTATGTTTGTTTTAATACAAAAATCAAATTCTTCTTGTCTATTTAAATTTTTAGAATTAAAAAATTCAAAAAATAAATTAATATTCATCATCCAATCTCCATTTGTATTCTGGCTTCATCGTGGCCCATCTCACGAAGTCCTTGTTTCTTGTGTTCGTGTTTTGCTATACCCATCGTGACGTGTCTTGGAATATTAGCAAAATTTGCAGAATCTGGCATACAATACATTTGATCCAATCCTAATACTTTAATATTAGATAATTTAGGAAGTATAAAATCAACTAACACTTCATGATCAAAAAAGTGTCCATTTGTTTTTATGTTATTTTCACATTCATGTATCCATTGTTTTAAAATATAAATTCCTAATTCTGTATTATTAAATATGATTGGAGATGCTTTTGGTGGTAGATTAGTCAATAATTCTTTTCCAAACCCCAAATAACAAAGACCAATATCAAAATTTAAATTATTATTTAATACTGGAAGATTTGTGTGTATTTTGCTGTCTATGTCTAGCCACATTACAGCTGTATTAAATTTTATCAAACAATCTAAAATAAATTGCGGTTTTCTTAAACAATTTAGCCTATACGAACCGGCACTTTCTAGATTTTGTACATGTGCATCTATATTAAAATATAAACAATTTTGTAAAAACTCTTCAGAACAATTTTTATAATAATCTAAGCCCGGTAGATCAGAATAATAACTTATCAGTTTAATTGTGGACATTTAGTACCTTTTCAAATAAAACATCATCGGCCATTTTTAGATCATTCAATGCTTTTAAATTATTTTCTATCGAAGAACGTTTAGACTGCCACAATTCTTCTGTTAAGCTATTTAATATTTCTTCTTCTTTTCCTTTTTCTAATTTAATAATACCATTTTTATCAAAAATAGATGGTATATTATCTGTACCGGAATAGATTGGTATAGTACCAGAAGCAAAACAGTCTGTTAATTTTTCTGTGTAATAATCATCATAAACAGAATTTTCAATCACAATATTAAACATATAAGATTTCATTCCATCTATTTTGGTATTCCATGGATTTTGTGGGTCTGTTACTGTTCTTTTACTGCCATGAGCACCCCCATAAACATCATATCCTTTACTTATTGCAATTTTTGCAATTTCGTGTCTATACACATGACCCGGTGTTGCTAATTTAGGAGACGCAAACATAGAACATATTTTATTTTTATCATCAATAAATGAGGACCAATTTTCTTTTTTTATCCAAGGATAATTGCTTCCATTAGGAACAAATTTAAAATTAGAATTTAGTAATAATAAAGATCTGTCACATGTAAATATTTTATTATAAAAATTATTAAATAATACCTTATGATTTAAAATAATAAAATTATATACCTCTGGTATTATATCCTTTGACTCACATATCCATCCATATCTTTTTTCTTTGAATATTGATAAATCTGGTTGAAACAATAGTCCATGATCGACATGGATATCGCAATCTCCTGCATCTAAACACCAATCAAATTTTGTTGGTTTTAAATTTGAACAAGAAGAATACTGTGCTTCGAACGGTAATCCAATTCCTCTTATTTTGTGCCGGGGCTCTGCCATTGTATTAATTCCTCACTCATTCCTAGTCCTTTTAGGGCTTGTTTTTTAGATTCCACATCAGCCAATCCCATTACAATAACACTATTTTCATTTTCATGACCTGGCCATACACAATATTCTGGTCCTATAAATTTCATTTGAAATCCTTCTTTTTGATAAAAAGAATGAAGAATTCCAATGAGTGCTTCATGATCAAACCATTGTCCACTTTTTGCCATCTGTTTTGCAAGAAATGACCAATGCTGTAAAAATTCAAGCACTTTAGAATTAAATGCAAAATAAATTGGCGATGCTTTTGCTGCATGCAATTTAGGATGAGAACAAGCAACAGCAATATCTGTATTATTATAAAACTGATCAAAAACGTTTAACGATTTTCGTACATCCGAGTCAATATCTAACCAAACAATAGGTTTTTGTTTTTGAATCAATAATTGATAAATGAATTGTGGTTTGCTTAAACAATTTTGTTGATACGATCCTAGAGATTGTTTTTCTCTAAAATCATAAGGAATGCTCAGATCGCTTAGTTGTTTAGACAATCTTTTAGCATGGTCACTGTAGTATGTTTTACCATCTATATCACTATAAAAAGAAATCACTTCTGTTTGCATAATTAAGAGTTCCCGATATGATATTTAGGCACCAATTGCCAATCTTTCTTTTCTTTATGAGGAATAATTTTTAGTTGTGCTAGAGAAATAATAGGTTCGGCATATTCTTCTGGATCTACCGCTTCTACCAGTCCCCATTCTACAAGCAGCTTTACAATCATGTTACGACGACCAATATCTGTATCATCAATATCCGTTTCTAGGCCATCTAGATCTAACATTTCTTTAAAATGCATAATAGCATAACGTCCTCGCTTATGGAGGATGTGGCAGCTTTGGTATAGTTTTTTTTCTTTCTTGGAAGACACTCCCATTCGGGTAAGTGTCTCTTTCACCTTGAGAAAGTCGTCTTTAGTTTTTAGTTTGACTTCCACTCCAAGGCCATCAAAAATATCTTCGGGTTCCATAATAATCTGCTTTCGTATAAAAATTCAGTAACACAGAATTATTTAGGAATTTGTGTATTTGTGCCACCTTGATCTAGTCGAGCAAAAATAGCTTTCCAGTCGTCTTCAGAGATCAGATCTACCACCTGTTTGGCTTTGGTGTGGCTGTACCCGTATAGAGTCTTTAGAGCGTCTATACGGTCATTGGTTTCGTCCTTGATCCATTTACTGTAACGCTTACGGGCACGTACAGACAGGCGTAGATAATCGTACTGAGGCTTTTTACCCAAACCGGATAGCCTGTTCATTTCATTGGCTAAGAATATAGTATCCGAGAAATACGACAATCCTCGGTTAGCTAAAAATGGATTATATTCTCGTTCGCACCCCGGATCTTCGTCCATAAGTGGAATTTTTGTTTGATTTATGGAATTTAAAAAATCAAAAGGATTCATTCTTTAAACTCACAGTTCATCATTAGTTCCACCATAAACGCACACAGGTTGATCTCTTGATCACTCACAAACGCAGTCTTGTATTGGTACTCGCCTATAATAACCACCGCCTGTGGAATGCTCTTAGGATCTAGATGCTCGTATAAGCCATCGTAGACCTTCCTGAACACGTCCTGCGGGCTGTTGTCTAGATTATTGGCAACCCATTTACGGATCTCTGTAAAGTTCTTGGCCTTCAAGAATCCAATCAGTTCCTTGATGTTTAGTTCGCCAGCGGTACTGAGAATTCCAATATCAATAACTCCTGCAGCAGAGTATCGTTGAAGTTCGTTCAGGGTGCGACGAAAATCCGGAAAATACTTAACCACGACCTTGGACAGCACCTTTAAATCGTATTGGATACCTTCTTCGTCTAGGATGGCCTGACAGCGGCCCAAAAACTGCTTGGCTAGTTCCGGACGTTCCTTAGACGGAAAATTAAAGTCAATAACCGTACAACGAGAATGGATAGGCTCAATGATACGGTTCTTGTAGTTACAGGTCAGAATAAACCGACACGTCTTGGCAAACTCTTCAATAGCTCCTCGAAGGGCAGGCTGAATACTCTGGGCATTAGAATAGTCAAACTCGTCTAGAATCACAATCTTCTGCTTGGCTCCTTCCGACAGAGATACGGTACTGGCAAACTGACGAATCTTGGTTCGCAGAGTGTCGATATTACCATCCTCAGAGCAATTGATCAGGATATGATCTGCACCTAGTTGGGCACACAGGGCCTTAGCCACCGTGGTCTTGCCCATACCGGGCTTGCCTGCTAGAAGCAGATTAGGACACTCTCCAGACTCTACGATAGCATTAAACGTGTCCTTCAGATCTTGAGGAAGCACACAGTGATCAATGATTGCTGGTCGATACTTTTCTACCAGCAGTCCAATAGCATCATTTGCTGTAAGCATTTTACTCCTTGTAAGTACTGGTTGCGTCCATGGCAACCCAATAAGTTAGAGGACGGCTGGCATGTGTGAACTGACCAATAACACTCTTAGAGAGTGCCACGTGATAATCACCATCAAGCATCTTCATGTTTTCCATCTTAAAGTTAAAGGTAAAGTCTGCTTCATTAGTATTGTCACCGACTTCAATACTAAATGTGTTACAAGTAGGATCTTTCAGATCACGAATAATAGCAACCACCTTGTCATCCTTGGAAACAAAAGACAGATCTGGATTTCCTAGAACTGCTGATGCTCGTTGCAGTTCACGAATATCATCACTGGTTAGATCAAACTCTACTGCAGCATCAACTTTCTTGATACTCTTTGTGGGATATGACAGGAGCTTGGGATCCGAATAATAATACTTTACGGTGGAACCACTACTGCCAGTGATTGTGACATACTTCTCATGAAACTGTAGTTCTGGATCTTGAAATAGAGAAATAACACCCAGAAGCTTGTTTAGATCCCAGATGCCAAACTCGGTATCGAATGTTTCTTCCACAGTGGTTTCTGCCATGATATTCTTTGTGGGAGACATGGTAGTAAGTTTAGATCCAGCCTTTACGTACAGGTTAGAATTAATGCTACTGAAATTCTTAAGAATATTCAGTGTGTCTTTAGAAATTGTTGTTGTCGCTTGTGTCATAATATAAAAATCCTTTATTTGTCAAATCGTTCAAAGTTTTCAAAATCTTCGCCTTCAGATGTGTAACCGTGTCGCAAGTCATTCAGCCAACCTTGTTGGTTGGGTTTGCGGCCACGCTTTTTCTTTCGTCGGGCAGCTGCTTCTTTTTGTTCTCGTCGCCAACGTTCGTATTCTGATTCAGGTTCTGGGGTATACATCAAAACTCCTCTAGATGTGGCATAAGGCTCTTCAGTCGATGGTCAATAAAATACTGAAGCAGCTTATCTCTGCCTTTTCCTTTCTGATTGTTGTATGCGTCAAGGATTCGATCTTGTAGATCTGTTGGTACGTTACTCATATCGATCAAAGTGCTGTTCCTAACATATTTAGGATTTTCATAAAATTCAGAGCTTTCAGCATCCTTCTTAAGCTGATTGATGCGCTTCTGTGTCATTGGCGTTTGTCGCTTGCCATCTGCCACAAAAGTATCATCGTCACTAAGCATATTAGGCACACCATCACTGGAATCACCACCTATAATATGTTCAAAAAGGAATCCGCGAGGATCTGAACACGTAAGATATTTATCTGTGGTAGGGCTGTATTGTTCTACATTTGGAAAGATTTGTAGCTGTTGAAAATCTTTGTCGTTAGACACAATAAGCACCTTTTCAGTTTGATAATGTGTCTTGCACAGGGTGTAGATAATATCGTCGGCTTCGGCTCCTTGAAGCCGAATGCTAGGATACGGAAATACTTCTTTTATCTCATCACGAATGGTATCCAGTACTTCAAATACCGCTTTCCATTCATCCTTCTTAAGTTCTTGTTGCTTCTTACGATTAGCTTTGTAATACGGAAATACGTCCTTACGCCAATAGTTATTTCCATCATTACAAAGAATCATTTCTCCGTACTGACGAAACTTGGTGTGATATTTACGATACGAATTCAGCACAGTGTGACGAACATAATCCTCGTTTAGAGGTTCGCCGTCTTTTGCTGCTTGAAAAATATTAGCCAGAATAATCTGGTTGTTGTCAATAAGTAACATGATTTAAATATACCACATAAAAACTAAAAGTCAAAAGATTTGTACCCATTGTTCAGAATCATTGTCTTTAATATATTTGTATAATTTTCCCGTATCTGGATTAAACCACTCATCCCCTTGAATTATTCGTGCAGGAGGCGTCGTGGAATTAAAAAATGTAACAGCTGTTCCGTTTCTTTCGTTTTGAAGAGGCTCCCAACCAGAATTTTTATGCTCAGGAGATTTGCAAATATCCGGATCACGACTTGCAATATATGCCTCTCCATTTTTATATACAATATCTCCTTTCGAGTATTGTATGCACTTTCCGGTAGCGTCTACTACTTTAAAAATTGTTCCGTAATTAGCCATTTAAAATGTCTTTAAATTCCTCTAAAGTAGTTATCATTTGTTTGATCTTACGCTTACCGAGAAAATCAAATCCTTGTTTTAGGTCCAGATCTTGACCTTTATATGCAGTTTTTAGTTCTTTGATGTGAGGTTCTAGTACCTTAACTAACTTCTTAAAGTGTACAGGTTTTATACCTTCACCACGCAACCATTCTTCGTGATCCGTATTCTTTAATTGATCCTTAACAGCCAAACCGTAAAGTTGATCGACACGCCCTTCAATAACCGCCATGTATTCAATACTTTTCTTGGCAATACGTTCTTGGACATTCACTTTCTCCTTGTTAGGATCTTCAATTTTGGCTGGACGAGTCAGCCCTTGGTGAATGATTTGATCCACATTCTTTTTTACCATGTCTACGGTTTCTGGACGAAGCGTACCACCAAGATTCATGATACGACAGCGACTGCCAATATAGATAAACTCCATGGCATTAATGTCACATGCTGCTGCAGCCTTGATATCTTTCTTAGAATAACCGTTCTTCATCATCCAATCAATAACCCATGGCTTGCACATGTTATTATCGCATGAATAACTGTACCAGTTGATTGCTTTTAGAATCTTGGTATTCAGTTCTTCTGGTGTTAGTTTATCTGCATCCTTCCACACAGGCTCACTGCCCATGATTAGAGAGTCTACAGAATCACCACGACCAATACGGCGTGACACTTTTTTCTTTTTCTTTTTCATACAAGTCGGCTAAAGTTCTTTTTCTTTTCTAGTTGAATCACGTTGTTAAATCGGTCTAGTAGTTGATCAGTCTTATGGCTGATCACGAACACGTTTGTTCGTACTCCAAAACTAGACAGGAGTTTCATCAGTTCATCCACTCCACCACTGTCCAAACTGGAATCAAAAACTTCATCCAGAATAAGCAGATTAGTATTGACACTGTTCTTCAACTTTGCGATCTCTCGCCATGTCAGAAGCAGTGCCAGATCGATTCTCATTTTCTCGCCTTCGCTAAACGACTCGTAACAGAACTCGTCACGATGGCGGCTCTTAATAACTTCATTAAACTCCTCGTCTAGATGAAAGTTTGCGTAGAAGTCCATGCTGTTCAAGTACTTGTTTACGTACTTGTTGATCAGAGGAATATAGTATTTTACAATCTTTGCTTTGATTCCGCTGTCTTTGAACAAGGATACCAGTTTATCATAAGATCGAAGAGTGTCAAGAGTTTTTTGTTTTTTTTCCAGATGCTTCTGGTGTTTGGCTAACAGTTCTGACAGGCGATCTTGGCTATCTTGAATTTTAGCCTGTGTATCTGCGGTCTCTGTAACCGCAATCACTTCTTGATCTAATCGCTCGTTCAATTTAATTAAAGACTCTATAGTTTGTTCTTTGGCTGATGCCTTGATCACCAAATCATTGTACTTGTTCTGAACAGACGTAATCTTGTTCAGATTGTTCTTGGACATACTGATAGCTTCTTTTATGCGGTCCAACGAGCGATGCTGCTCTTGGGCTTTCTCGGACTTCTCCGCAATGACTGTCTCTTTGTGTTCTTTACTGATGGTTTGCTTGCAGGTAGGACAACTGTGGTTCTTTTCAAAGAACTGGATATCTTCCTGTATGCCTTCAAGGGCATTTTCTAGTTTGAAGAGAACAATCTGTTGCTTCTTGAGTTCCGCATTAATTTGATCTCCCGGTTCTAGTTGGGTTTCCAGATCCTTCATAGATTTCTGGAATGCTTTTAGTTCTTTAGATAATGCCTTAATTGTTTGGGTGTTCTCTTCCAAAGTGCGCTTACGGTCGCTTACACGATCCGCAGTATTTTTTTGGTACGATTCTAACACCTCTTTGGTTGCACTAATCTTTTCATTTACTAAAACTAGTTCCGAATCTACAGTTTGTAGATTGCCTTTAGCCACACCCATCTTGGTCTTAAGTACACCATTCATCTCCGAGAAGATACCAATATCTAAAATATTTTCGATTACTAGACGACGATCTGCAGGAGTCAACTGCATGAACGGAATAAACGAGGACGAACCTAGCACAACAACCTGTGAGAACGTTTTATGGTTCATACCAATAATCTGTTCTTCTAAAATATTTTGGTAGTCTTTGCTTTTAGCGTCTTCGTTTAGCAGTTCATCGTCTTTGTAGATCTTAAAGATCTTGGGAGCAAGACCACGAACAATTTTGTATTCAGTCTTACCTACAGTAAATTCTATTTCTACAATACAGTTCTTCTTATTTACAGAATTAACCAGTTGTGGAATATTCATATTACGAAACGGTTTTCCGAATAAACCAAATGAAATAGAGTCTAGAAACGCAAACGATTTACCGTTGCCATTAGATCCACATACTAGAGTGGTAGTACTACCGTTCAGATTAATTTCTGTGAACGTGTTACCGAATGATCCAAAGTTTTTAAAACGAACTTTCTTGAATACGATCAATCTAAACTCTCCATGTAGATCTCACGAACAATGTTTTTTAACTCTTCAGGATTGTCCGCTCCCATACCGTCTATTTCACGATTGATAAGACTAAGAGTATCTTCAGAAATATCTAACTCTGCATCTTCCTTAGTCTTATCACTAAGATCTTCAATAATACTAACATTAGCTGGCTCTACAGCATACAACGAATCCAAGAACTGGTCAAATTTAATTTCGCTTTTTTTCTCGTAAACTATTACCTTGACGTATGTTCCTTTATATCTGGCTGGATCAAAATCTTGAATTAGAGTTCCGTTTCGCCATTCAATATTATGAAACATCTTTAGAGGATTTGAAATAAACTGAAGTTCACGAGTTTCGGTGTCTAAAATATGAAATCCTTTAGTCTCGTTGGTGTCAATACTGGTCATCTGATACTGCGTGCCCAGATAATGCACATTACCTTTAGAACTCTTTTTATGAAAGTGGCCGGTAAGTACCAGATCAAATTTTTCTAAAAATTTGTCATTCATACCTTCACCAAAGTTTACTCCGGGCATTATTTCATATCCAGACAACTCTAAATGGCCGACTAGAATAGTGGCTTTAGTGTCTGCGATATTTTGCATAAATCGATCATGATTTTCTTCGTTGATCCAAGGAACCATAAGAATGGTTGCCCCATTAAAGTATACTTCTTGTGTGTCTTCGTATAGATGAAATGTATCGTGACAATCACCAAGAACTTCTTTGGGGGAATTTAAACGATTTGTGTTCTTGTAAAACACATCATGATTTCCTAAAATACAATGTAATTCTACGCCATTCTCATCAAACCATTTAATAAATCGCTTCTTAACATGATGTAGTGTGTTAAAATTAACAAACTTGCGGCGATCAAACAAATCGCCCATATGAATCACTTTGGTGATTCCATGTTCTTTCAGATAAGGAAAGAACTGTTCTTCAAAAAATTTAAGAAAGTGATTGAGGAAAATCGGAGAGTCTCCACGAGCTCCGAAATGCGTATCACTGATTATTGCAATTTTCATATTTTCTTACGGCGCTTTTTACGTTTCTTTGGTTCATACTTTTCAATATCACGCTCAGAAATACTAAAATGTTCGGTTAGAGCTTCACGTTCATTTGATTTATCGAAATAATTTTCTTTAAACCACTTGTGTAGTGTACCATCATCCATGTTCTCTGTCAACTTAAATTTTATATATGCTTGTTTCTTTTCTCTTTCTATACGACGAAGAAATGCATAATAGATTATTTGTGTAAAGTAAGAAAATGGATTTTTTGATTTTCGTGGATTAAAATTATGAGCATACATCAAACAATTTTCAATTCCATCTCCAATCATTTCATCCTTATACGGATAATTCATAAAATTGGATTTAGAACATAATCGTTCTGCTATTTTTAAAAAACAACCTCCAATATAATCTGAAACTGGAGGCCGGTCATCGCCACTATCTTCTGATTCGCGTATTTCTTTTTTCCATTTAATCATTTCGTCTAAAAACTTTTTATTATCAACGTAATGATCTTGATTTAATTGTTTTTCTATTATTTCTTCGGTTGTTTGTTTTTTCTTAACTTTTTTAGATTTTCCACTTGACATGATATAAAATTCCTGCTATAATATTTTGTCTGAGTTAATAAAGAATATTAGGTTATTTGTAATCGTTAGAAGAAGGGTCTGGATTCCAATCTGTCCAGTCATTGCCTAAATTCTTTTTATCTTTTTTATTACCAGTATACTTGTTTGGATGCATACCCTCACCATTAGTGTTGGTAATTTCATTTATTATCTCACCCATTTCTTTTCGATTCAACAGACCTGATCGAAGAAGTTCTACAAGTACTTCAGGTGAAAAAACAAGGTTCATAAACACCATTTTATCATCTTTTCTGGGTTTTGCAAGTTCTTTTAAGTTAGATTCTTCTTCTGGGATATTCATGAGATCTTGAATCATTTTCTCAAAAAATTGCATATCATCGATTGTTGATTCTGGTTGTTTAGCCTTGGGTGTAATGCTCGGAATAGCGGGTGGAACTTGACGAGTTTTGTAGGTAGATCTGTCTTCTTTTTTCATTTCTGCTTCGTATAACATCACTACATCAACAGTAGGTTCTAATAAAGTATTTACAGAATCTTTGTTTATTGTTGTTTGTTTATCAGTAGATAAAATCAACCAGTTTTTTAACATAAACAATTCTTTCATTCCACCAAACATGTCAGGAGTTACCATGCTTTTAAATACCATAGGTCTAGTAAGTTTGTAGTTACCGTCTTTGGTTCTAGACACTGCAGCAATCAGTTCTTCACCCGATTTCATTTTTATTATCTTGTATAATTTTTTCATTGGACTCCTTTGGTAACTGAATAGAGAAAATCTTATATGGGAATCTCTCATTAGTATATATTTTTAAACGTTCGTCTAGATGACGCATACCGTGATTGGTATAACTTTTGTATCGCAGATCATCAGCAAGATCAAACAGTTTCATGTGCTGTTTGGTATCACTTTTTCTTAAACCACGACCTATAGATTGCAAAACACGAACCACAGATTTGGAAGGTGAAGCAAAAATAATATTATGAATGTTTTTTATATTTATACCAGTACTACAGGTTCCGTAAGAAGCAAGTAGCACAGAATTTTCTGATTTATCTACAGCTTTACGTATCTGTTCTCTAGCATCTACTTCTGTTTCTCCATGAATAAAATAAACAGGTTTTTGGAGATAATTTTGTAATAATTCATATAATGGCTTTCCTTGCAGTTCTACAAAATTAAAAAGAACTAAAGTATTACCAGACAGTTTACCGCACAAATTTTTAATAAACGCGTTCCTGTCAGTATTACTTACAATCCAACGTATTTCGTCTACGTACGACATTCGTTTGGTGATCTGGACATCTTCTGGAGCATACTGTAATTGCAAGCAATCTATTGAAATTTGAGACAACAGATCTTTATCTATAAGTGTTTTTGTGGTTGTGGTGTGATACGTAGGCCCAAACAATCCTTCAATCACCAATTTGTGAGTTAAAGCACCATCTAAAGTTCCTGTTGTTCCTATCCTGTACACGGTTTTTTTAGTTTTACTCATGATGGAAGTTAAAGATTTAGCTTTAAATAAATGACATTCATCACCAAACACACCAATAAAATCATCAAAGTATTCATACGGCTGATTGTAAATACTCTGCCATGTAGAAATTATTATACGTTTGGTGGATGTTTTATCTTTTCCAGACATCACAGTATGAATATTTCTGTCTGCTTTCCAGGTGTCTTGTTTGGCATAATCTCGAAAATCTGCCAACATCTGAGCCACTAAACTGGTTGTAGGAACAATAATAAGAAGTTTGCCTGTGGGATGCTGATCTAACATCCATCGGCACAGCAAGTATATCATTAGCGACTTACCAGAGCCTGTAGGAGACACCAGAAGGGCTCTAGAATGCTTCAGGGCGTGTTGTACAGCTTCTACCTGATAATCGTAGGGTTGAACCGGCTTGCCTCCTGCAGACAGCGGAATTGATTGTATAAAGCTTTTAACGGTTTCTGGATCAGGAACAGAATAAACGGCAGGAACATGTTCCCATGTATACCCCCGATCTTTAGCAAATTTAATTACTCGGTCTAGCAGACCTGCATATACTGTTTGATTAAACAGATTGAATAAACGTATTTTACCATCCCATAATCGTTTTTTAAATGCAGGAGTATATTGAAAATTAGGAACAGTAAATGTAAAATATCCGTTCAGCTCTTTTGCTAAAGAGCGATCACACTCTATTTTTAGAACAACAGAATCTGGCTGTGTGATCTTTATGTCTACCATTAAACTCCTTGAGTGAATTTAAGCCAGTCTATAATAGAACGAATCTGCCATTGGCGATTATTTACAATTTTGATAACATCTTCCAAGTACTTTACTTTTTCTGATTGAAATTGAATTTTTTCGTGCGCTTTAATATATTCTGAATCTGATTCAATCATCTGATCTGCTTCGTTTTTAAGAATATTTAATTCAAATGGCTCCCAGCCTAAAAGATCTAATTCTTCTTTGCTCATTCGGCCTGTGTAATATAACCATTTATTACGACGAAGAACTGCTAGTTCATTTTCTAAACGGTTTAATTTTAACCGTTCATCCATAAACATTACCAGATATTTGTTATGAATTTGGGGAGTTCTGGACGATTCAGTGTCCAAGGCTGTCTGATCTATTTCTAGATCTTTTTTAATCATTGTTTTTAATTCATCTAAATTCATAATATATTATACACTAAAATCACGCGTTTGCAAGTACTGTTGTGGTATATCCTGTGTGCGCAAACACAACAGTAGAAAGGACTTCTGTTGAATATTGTGTGTTTACTCCAAACTTTATATCACCTAAAATTTTTGGAAAAACGTGTTTAAAATCTACACGTATTTTAGGTGCGTATGTACTATTAGTTATTAATAAAGAAGCACCAGAAGTTTTTTTGTTGTATCTTAATGTGGATTCATCTGAAACATAATTTCCAGAAGTTCGTATCCAGTCGTATATTTCTGTCCAATTTTTTAAATTCTCATCCACACGAAACGTTAGTTCTAAATCTTTAAACCGAAATGCTCCTGTAGGTATAACAACAGGATGACCCATGGTTGTAGGTTGTTCTGCTGTGCCAAATACTATTCCAGGCAGATTTACAGTTTGGCAAAAATAAACCAGACCTGGAGATCGGTCTAATGAAAATTGAAAATAATTTACTAATAAAGGATTATGAGAACCGGTATATCCTGCCATAATAATATTTATGTAAACGAAAAGGGCTCCCTTTTTAGGGGGAGCCCTTGACGTTAGTTTTAGTTATGGTTTAGATCAGAGACCGAAACCAGTGTTACCGTGTAGATTGTTGACGGCAAAGATGCGGTAGTATTGGTTACCACCAACAGCATTGATGTCAATGTTTTCAGCAAAAGGATTGCTTACCATACCGTAACGAGTCTTGAAGCCGATCTTGGGTTGGAAAGTGCCTTGATCGACTGCACGTACCATTTGTAGCGGTACGTATGGGCAATAGAACACGCCTGCGTCGTATGGGCTGGCTCCACGATAGCCTACTAGGCAGAAGTTAGCACCTAGTTGAGCGTATGGATCAATGTAAACCTTGAACTTGCCGTTGAGGATACCAGCAAAGGTGTTGCCGGTGTCATCGACCTCTAGTTGAGGTTGTAGAGCAGGAGTGAGGTTTAGGAAGCCACCCATGGCGAGAGCCGAAGCTACGTCGCTAGAGCAAACTACGAAGTTGCCTTTACCACGACGAGTTTCTTTGGCGATTACGTTGGCTTCACGCTCAATTTGGAACATGAGACCACGGAAACGCTCTGCACTCCAACGACCGTCTGAGTCGGTGTTGAGGTCGTATTGACCAGGAGTGGTTAGATCGGATTGTTGTGCACCACTCTTAGCAGTACGGTATAGAGTATAAATTAGCTCGCGATTGATTTCGTTGAGAATTTCGGTGCTAAGGATGTTAGCAAGTTCACTCTCAGCGTCAAGACCGTGAACAGCCTTGAGATCTTGAGCTAGTTCAGTGGTGTACTCAGCCTTTAGAGCACGAGTTTTAGCTTCTACAGCCATACGCTCAATGCTGAATGCCATCTCTTGGAAAGGTGCGCCAGATCCGCCTAGTTGTTCAGCGCGTTGAGTTAGAATAGCACGGAAGTCGTTGATATCAAATCCGGTATCTCTGATGCCAAAGTTGGCAGTTTGTTGAATACCACCAACAATTGAAGCACCGCTAGCACCGATAGGATTGATGCCACCAGTAGCTGAGAATGCAGCACCAGAAGCGGTTCCACCTGAACCACCAAATTTAGCAAATGGTTCTTGGAATAGAGCTTCACGGCCAGCACCGTTCGCATCACCTTGCACGTTGCGAGCAGCACCTTGTTTTGTATAACGGCTACGCATGGCGAAGATGAGGCCGGTTGGTGCACTCATTGGTTGAACGCCAGCCAGATCGTAGGCCATAAGATTTGGCATGCTACGACGAACTAGGCTGATGAGGATAGGATCATAACCAGCCATAGCATTATTTGTAGTTGCTGGAACGCCAGATTGATTAGAGACACTGAAAGCACCACCCATTGCGTTGGCTGGAGTCTCAACGAGATATTGCTCACGAAGAGCCTTCTCTTGATTTTCTAGAAGTAGAGCGGTGCATTTCTTCTTGTAACTGTCTTGAATTTCTGGAAGTGCCTCGTGATTTAATAGAGGATTCCATTTTTCTACGAGAGTATCGTAGCTAGTAGTGTTTGAAAAGTCCATATTTGACATTTTAAGTTTCTCCTTGATGTGTTGTTATTTATGGATTAGTAAGATTTAGTTTGACGAGACAGAGCATTCAAGTACGCAGACATTGGTCCTTCAGAGGTTGCTGGTGCGTTTCGTTGCTCTGTTAATACTTCTTGTTCTTTGGCTACAACAGGGGCAGCTCTAAGATAGTTTTCTTTGAGAATGGTGATCTTGCTTTGGAAATCTTCAGTATTGCTGAAATCAATACTTTCAGCTAGAGAAGCAAGACGTTCAGCGTCTACTTGAGACATGTCTGATACTGCCTCTAAGAAAACTGCTCGGGCTTGACCTGCAATAATTTCTTTGTTTAGTTGCATGTTAGTCTTGATTTGCTCGTTAAGAGCGTCTTCAAGTTTGTTGTTTTCATTGAAAAGATCTTCCAGTACATCGTGTTTCTTTTCTGGAACTTCAATGTAATGTGTTTCAAACAAGCTCTTTAAACCACCGATAAAGCTTTCAGCAATCTCGGTGCGGATGCCGCTTTCAACAGCAAGCTTGTTTTCTTTCATCCACTCTTCTACAACGTAATTTAGATATTCGTCTAAACGAGTAGCAAGTTCGTTCACAGTTTTAGAAACTTCTTGTTCTAGAAGAGTTGCACTTTCACGAAGAATTTGTTCACGAATAGCAGTTGCTTTTTCGTTAATAGCGGCTTCAAAAATAACTGAAGCTTTGTTCATAAATTCTTCTGATAGATTTTCACCACCAAATAATGCTTGAAGATGTTCACTGGTTCCAGAATCTTCTTGAACAACTTTTTGTCCCATATCAACACCACCACTCATTGGTCGGAGACTAGCTTGATTAGCTGGAGCAGCGGCAACGGCTGCAGAATTATCTAAAGTTCCAAGAAATGATCCACGTCCGGTAGCGTCCATATCGCCTTTTCCGGTGGCATCCATTACTACTGGTAATACTGTTTTATTTTGTGTTTTTTTCATGTGTTTTTTCCTAGTACTTGTTTATTTATATTTTGTAATTTTTTAACTTGATGCAAAAATTATGGGGTTTTGTTTAATCCTACTGAACTGGAAATTTGAGGAGAAGACGAAGTATTAGTGGGTTTGGGACCAATTCTGACTCTTCGGCCTCTTGCTCTGGGATCAAAGAACATAGCAGCTCCTATTTCAGACAAATTGGTTGTTGCAGAATCAAAATATTTACCTAATATTGGAATTTTTGCTGCTACATCTCCGCCTAAAGATCCTATAGTTTCTTTCCAGTGTTTCATGAAATCTAATTGATTTTCTGCATCAAATCCTAAATTTCCACCCAAGCCTAAAGCACTAGAAGTCACCATAGATGGTGGATTTGCAGCCAGAGATCCTACAGCCTTTACAGCCTGAAGTCCTGTATTTAAAGTAGATGAAAGAGTATTTAAATCTGTACCTTTTGTTAATCCCCCGGGTGTAGGAGGAGGAGTAGTAGGACCAGCGATACCTCCTGGTGCTGGAGCGCCTGCAACACCACCACTGGGTGGTGATTGTTCAAACAAAAGTTGTTTTAAACTGTTTGGTTGAAATTTGTAACGAAATTCGCTCATTTAAGTTTCCTTAAAAAGTCTTCAAACAATTTAATTCCTTTATTTTCTAACTCTTTAACAGAAGCTGCGTTTAATTCACGTCGATACTCTTCGATCTGACGTTCTACAAGAATTCCATTATTCCATATCCATTCTTTTCCTTCCATAATACCATTCACAAATGCATTAGGAGCAGAAGGATCGGCAACAAGATCCACAGCAGATAACATAAAATCGGGTTGAACTTCGTTGTAACCGTTTCTTTGTTTTAACGAACCCATTCCACGGGTAGATACGCCTAATCTAGCACCCTCACTGATAAGATTTTTAACAATCTCGCCCATGGGAGTGCTCATCACTTTAGCTTTTCCGTAAACATCAGAGCCATTGCAATTTAGTTCTTTAATGATAATAGCTACTCTGTCTAGATTTACTGTTGGTCCTGATGGATGATTTAATTCACCGAAAGCTCTGCTTTGATTCACATATTCTTTGGTGTATCTGGAAACTTCGTTTAAAAGAATATTTTTAGGATATAATCTTTTATTCCTGTTTAAAGTGTCCGCTTGCATGAATGTACCTTCAATAAAATAATTTTTGGTACCGTCACTAGCGGCTTCGGTTAAAAATTCTACTTGTTCAACAGTCTCGGTTATTAGCTTCATCGGTATTTCTCTTTTTAGTCTTGTTCTTCTTCTTCATCATCTTCATCTGCTTCTTCGTCTTCGGTCTCGTCTTCTTCTTCTTCCTCAGATTGCTCCTCGTCCTCTTCCACATCTTCTTCTCCTTCAGAAGCCCATTCGGTTGATGCTTTTTCCCAGTCTGATAATTTGCCATCTTTATTTTTGTCTGCTTTTTCTGCATCCCATTTTTCAAAAAGGCTAGGAGCGTATTCATCAAATTTAGCATCTAAAGCTGCGGAAAGACGAGCCTGAAGTTCGGTATTTAAAATATCTTTAGCTTGAGCTAAATTTTCGTTTACTACAAATCCTATAAATGAATTTATGTTATTGTCCTGACTCATAAGAAATCCTTATTTTTTGTTATGCATTTTTGCTAGTTTTAGCACTTTATTGAACGATTCTACAGATTCTGATAATAATTTTACCATTCTTTCTTGATTATCAATATTTAGACTTTCATGTAGTTTAATAACTAATTGTTTTTCTTCCGTAGTAAGTATTCCCACATTACCATCTTTTAATCGATAAGAAGACTCTGGTATAAAAGTAGGCTTGTCTGACTGTTTAGTAGAAATGGTGTTTTCTTCTGGATATTTGGGTTCTTTTGTTTCACACATTTCTAATGCTCTTTTAGCTTCAGTTTGGTATACCTTTTCCATCAAAACAGCAGCACGTTCTCTAAGCTCTTCTTGAAGAACGCTTTTAAATTTGTCGTTTTGACCTCTTAAAATCATTTCTACCAAACGAGTTAGGGTGTTCATTGTTTTGGTGGTTCCTCTTGTTCTGCTTCTTGCTCATCAGCGTCTTCAGGTTCTTCACCCGCCAACATCTGTTGATATTGAGCCATTTCTTGATCTTCTATTTGCTTTTGTAGTTCTCGACTCATTTGTGCGTTTATTTCTAGTATTTCTTCTTCAGATTGTTTCAACAGATTTTTTCTAATATATTCTTTAGAGAAAAAAGTTCCTATAAATGGGGTAACAGCAGCAATAATATCTATTCTTTCTCGCAGTATATCATTATTCTTTAATTCTGTAAAATACGAATCATTATTAAACCGGAACGTAATATCCTGGTTGATACGGTTCCAATCTTCTTCGGTCATTATTCCTTTTAATATTACTTGTGTTTTAAGTATATCTAAGAAAACACTACAGAAACGATGACGCAAACGATCAATAAATTTATTAAATCGTACTTCGTCTCTGGTAATTTCTGCAGATCGACCCATGTTAAATCCACTTTCACCCATCATTCTTGAAAGAGGAATACTTAAAGCACGGAACAGTTTCTGTTGAAGATACATGACATCTTCCATCTGGCCTAGATTTTGACCACCATCAAGTGTACTAATTTCTGTGCCACGACCACCTTCACGACGTGGCATCCAAAAATCTTCAAGCATGCTCATGTGATTGCGTTCATCTTTAATTTGACCGGTAGCAGGATCGTAAATAATTTTATTACGATAACGGTTCATGATTTCACGCAGATATTGTTCTGCTTTTTGTTTAGGTAAATTACCTACGTCCACGTAAAATATACGTCGTTCAGGAGCACGCGATATTCGATAAATCGCAACAGCGTCTTCAATCTGACGAAGCAGATTTAATGGTCTAACCGCTTTTTGAAGATACCCTACAACTCGTTTTGTGGCAGAATCTATTATTCCTGAATGGCCGTAAGCAACCGTATCGGGTGCTATTTTCCAACCAGTTCCGGACGTTGGAAATGCGGCATCTTTATCAGTATCAGTATACACATAATATTCTTGAATACTTTTAACAGGAGAAAATGGACCTAATTTTCCATAAAATCCTTTTTCTTTTTCTATCTTTCTAATCTTTTTAATTTTAATTGGATCGATAGGAATAAGTTCTAATATACCTTTTCTTAAATCGTTCTTATCGATTTTTTTATAGTAGAATACTTTAGAATCAATATACCAACGTCTAAAAATATCTGTTGCTTTATTTGAAAAATCTAACATCTTTAAAATGTGATTGAATTCAAAATAAATTTTAGTTTTAATTGTTTCTGAAAGATTTACGTGGTCTAAATTTAATTTTACTGGTTTTCTGTCTTGATCTAGAACTATAGCTTCATTCACTATGTCTTCTATTGCCGAGTCAACTTCAGGATATAATGCCATAGAACGATAGTGTTGAATCATCTGGTTTTCGTCGCGTATAGCACCAGAAAAATCAACAAATGTTCCGAACACACCACCAGTTTCTAAAACATAAGAACCGTCATACGAATCAGGAGTAATAACATCCTTGTTTTCGGTTGTTTGGTCTTTTTTATTTTTTCCTAGTTTAAATCCAAAAAGTTCTAATTCCATATAGTTTCACCTTATTGTTGACTTGCACCAAAAGTTAGATTAACATAATTAAAATGACTGTATACGATAGTTACCGCAAACGAAGCAATAGTATTATCTTTGCTCATATCCAATTCTATAGGCCCAACAACAGCAGGCCAACAATTAAACAATTCAAACTTTCTAATAACTGTTGGTCCATTAGTATCTAGTTGTTCCACAGACCATGTTGAAGGATACAGTAAAGATTGATCAGAAAAATGAAGAAGTGGATTTCCTACTTGAGATAGATTTGATATATTTCCATTTATTCGCTCGTGCCATTCGTGAAATAATCTGTGTATATTAAAATTTGGATTTTCTTTGGGATTTTCGTCTAAAACGGTTATCATCCAAGGTTGATATACTTTATCTCCAGGAAATGAAACGGTTCTTCCTCTATAATTTACTGGAATTGCTCCAACATTCGAAGCAGGAATGCTTGCACTTCTAACATAAAAAACACCACCACCGTCTTCTAATTGTTGCGGTGTAGTAGATCCCAGTTTACCGTTAATTCTAAAACGATTTAAACGAGTTCCACCAGCAAAAGTGTTTATAAAATCTGTGATAGAATTAGACATATATTAACTGCTAAACACCTGTGAAGTTGTGGTGTTTATTATGTTGATTGTTATGACTTCTGTTGAAAGTATGGGAGACACGTATATGTCTGCTATCAATTTGTTTTGAGCGATAATATCACTGGTGTTGTTGGTTGCATCACACACTACTCTATAGTTTTGTATTCCACCAGCACTTTTTACTCTTTCTAAGAGTGGTGTGACTGAAGAAATAAGTTTAGAACGAACAAACGGATTATTAAGCTCAAACAAGAAAGATTCTGCTATTGGTAGTATTTGTTTCTTTAAGTAGATCACTAAAGCAGCAACATTTACTTTGTTTAGGTATTGTTCACTGCCAGTGTAACTAGTCTCATTACCCATCAGATACGTTCCTTCTCCAGGAAACACCTTTACTGGATTCACATTACCTTCTATCAAATAGTTAGAATCTGAATCAGAAAAATTTTGTTCTAAAGATAATACACTCTTTATTCCGCCTCTTGTTTTTCCTGCTGGAGTTATCCAGATATTATTGTCCCGGACAGTTCTAGCAAAACAGCCAGCAACATCAGGACTAATATTAGAATCTTTAATTGTAACGGCGTTACCAACACCAGCAGTGTATTTCTTTCTGCCAGCAACAAACATCACGTATTCGCTATCGGAGGTAACACCGAAATCTGCAAAATGATTGGTATATGACGAACCCAAAGGTAGTCCGGTTATTTTAGTGTAATTACCAACAATACCAATACAGTCTTTTCGTGTGGTTGCCACACTGGCAGCTGCAACAGCAGAAAAGGTATTTCCAGAATCAAAAACAACATCGAACGAAGCATACGATTTATTGTGTAATGGCGTGTCCGTGGCAGTCAGTCCTCCGGTTGGACTGTAATAATCGCCTGTAGAGCCTGTACCACCTATTAAGCATGATCCACCGTACAGTAGATAATTATGAACAGCCCACCATTCGTTTTGCCAAGATCCTGTAGGGCCACTGTTTTTAAATGAACTTTTATTTAAACGAGTAAACCAGTCTGTCAGATCAGGAACAGTCATTATTCCCCGTTCAACTTCAGAATTTCCATTATTTCCAGTAATTCCGAATATAGGAATAAGGCCCCGAGAAGACACCATCGCTGCCACTAAAGGAGAAGTAGGGTCGCTGGAAGAAGCAAATGCGAAGGTTAAGGGTGAAGTTCCTATAGACATAATTTCTCCTAAAAGCTATTTTTTCAAAAATATTTATATTTTT
>Ga0172367_10002640_pt1 | contig 24313 bp, 28 predicted proteins | sample Lak10m_FD_114542 | JGI IMG/M metagenome (GOLD analysis project Ga0172367, IMG submission 114542) | Freshwater microbial communities from Kabuno Bay, South-Kivu, Congo - kab_022012_10m | ecosystem: Environmental > Aquatic > Freshwater > Lake | place: Democratic Republic of the Congo: South-Kivu... | reverse complement strand
TGGTGACCGCCCCAAAGGCGAAGGGGACGAAAAGAAGACGATCCAAAATTATAATTTTTGGTCGCCAGCCCGTTTTTCCAAGGAGCAGATGCGCGCGGTTGAGTTGGTTCATGAGGATCTAACTGAACGCCTGACAACCTCGTTGCCTACTTTTTTGCGGACCAATGTGCGACCTCATCTTGTGCACATGGAACAAGGTCGTTTCCATGATTTTATTAAAGATTTTCCTCCTAATACACTTTTTCATTTAATCACCCTTTCCCCGCTGCCTGGGCATATGGTTCTCACCATGAGTCTCAATGTGAGTTATTTAATTTTGGAGCAGCGTTTGGGAGGGAAAATAGAGGGTCGGTTCACTGAGAGAGCGCTGACGGAAATAGATCAGTCTCTCTTGCGCGGCCTTGTAGAGCATATGTTGGGAGATATGAAAGGTGCCTGGAGCAAGGTCGTTTCCTTAGAGCCTTCCCTGGAGGATAGCACCATCAACCAGCATTGGGTGCAAATGATGATGGGTAATGAACGCGTCCTGCTATTGACGATTGAACTCAATATCCAGGGCGTGACCGGTACGATGAGTATCTTCATTCCTTTCAATACGCTTAAGCCAATCACAAATGTGCTCAACCCGCATATTTGGATTGCCGGTCGCAAAGAACAACAGCAAGATCCTGTTGCCCGCCAGCATGCGATCCAAACCGTAATGAAGGCGATTATTCCTATCAAAGTGATCCTGGGAAATGCCGATGTCAGCATGGGCGAATTGCTTAACCTCAAAATAGGCGATGTTATTGAACTTGACAGAAACATCGACAGCCCAATGGTCGTGCAAGTTGCGAACAAAAAACAGTTTTATGCCCGTGTCGGAAAATCTGGTAAGCATCTGGGTGTGCAGATTACCGGTGTTTTTCGCGAACAAGATGATATTCAGTCATTGTTTTGATGAGAGAGAGCGAAAATGGAAACCATGGATTTTTCGGATGAAATGCCTGCCCCCAAGCGGACAGAACCTGCGATTGATAAATCTAAATCAAAAAATGTAAATTCCGGCAACATTGAACTGCTGATGGACGTATCCCTGCGGGTTACAGTTGAACTTGGGCGTACCCGTATGCAATTATCGCAGATCCTTGAGCTTCAGCATGGTTCTGTGGTCGAACTTGATCGTCTTGCGGGTGACCCGGTTGATATTTTTATTAACGATGTACTGATGGCGCGTGGTGAAGTTGTGGTTGTGGACGATAAGTTTGGTGTCCGTATTACGGAAATGATTTCGAGCAAGAGCGAGAAGACTGCTTCGTGATGTTAGATCTGATTTCTCGAGTTACTGATTGGTATAAGAACAGCAGCCCTCAAAAAAAAATGATGGCTGCTTTATTGCTATTCTGCTTACTGATATCAGTTGTCATAATATTATTGGGCAGTTCTACTGGTTCTTCTAAGGACCCGTTGGAATCTACCCCTCTATATTTTTTGGGTGTAATGGTCAAGCTTATCGGTGTTTTATTGCTGATTGTTTTATGCGCAATACTGCTTCGGCGTTGGACGAGCCTGGCAGTAAAGCCTGGAAGTGTGCGGCAGCTACGTCTGCTTGAGACGGTCCGTTTGTCTCCGAGACAGACTCTGTATCTTGTCGCCTTAGGTGACCAACAGCTTTTAATAGGCGCAACTGATAATAATATCTCTTTGTTGTCTTCTGTTGACGATCTTTTTTCCCCTACCTTGGCAGGCGAAACTCAAGCACAGCAGAATTTGGATTTTGGTTCTTTGGTGGGTTCGGTGAACACTAATTTTCCCTCTGAAAAACGCGATGGGAAGGAATAAGGATTTCCCATGATTGGTAACCTGGTTTCCAATGCCTCTACGACCTTAAATAATAAACAGACTGTTCACAAGCACAGCCGTTTTTTGAAAATCCTAACTTGGGCTTTAATTGCTTTTCTTTTGGCCATTCTCTTGAGCGGATGTGCTACTGCACCGGGCGTATCTCTAACCGTTGACCCAAAGTCTCAACAACCAAAAGAAGTGACCACAGGGGTTCAGCTCCTGGTATTGATGACTTTCCTGTCGTTAGCGCCTACCGTCCTGATCCTCGCGACCTCCTTTACCCGCATTGTGATTGTACTTTCCATGTTGCGAAGTGCGATTGGTATGCCATCCATTCCACCCAATCAGGTGGTCATTGGTCTTTCATTACTGCTTACTTTTTTTGTTATGGCCCCGGTTTATAAGCAGATCGATGAAACCGCCATTCAACCTTATATAAAAGAACAAATTGATCAGCCAACTGCAATTAATCAGGCTCAAAAACCTATTCGCGAATTCATGTTCAGGCAAACCAGGGAAAAGGACCTTGCACTGTTCCTTGAGTTGGGCAACGAACCCCAACCCGTCACATTTGATGACATTCCAACAATTGCTTTATTTCCAGCTTTTGTTATTAGCGAGCTGCGGACTGCGTTCACGATGGGGTTTGTGCTCTATATCCCATTTCTTGTGATCGATCTGGTTGTTTCGAGCATACTGCTTTCGATGGGTATGATGATGCTCCCGCCGTCTCTTGTGTCTCTCCCATTCAAGCTGCTGCTTTTTGTTATGGTGGATGGTTGGTACTTAATCGTACGTAGCCTGGTGTTAAGTTTTTCCGGAGGCTCGTGAGATATTCATGACAGAAGCCTATGTTCTGACTCTCGGCCAAAATGCTATCGTAATTGCCCTACTTCTAGCTGGGCCGATCCTGATCATCAGCCTGGTAGTTGGCAGCCTGGTCAGCCTGGTTCAGGCTGCCACGCAAATTAATGAAGTCACAATGACGTTCATTCCGAAAATTATTGGTATTGTCTTGGTGTTGCTGATTCTAGGTTCCTGGATGCTTCAGCAAATGTTGGTCTTTACTGCCAATATTTTTACAAGTTTGCCAAACTTGGTTCGATAGATCACCTTGCCGGGATAACACTATGCTTTCTCAAAAAGTTGATGAGATCATTCAGTCTGTTACCAGTTTGAGGCCGATGCCTTCAAACGTAACCCGCATTCTGAAGGAAATTGAGAACCCGGAAATTACCATAGAGATATTGGTTGGTTTGATCAGTCTCGACCAGGCGCTTGCGGCTCTGGTGCTGCAAATGTCGAACTCCGCCACTCTGGGTTATTCCCGCCAATGCACAACTCTGTATGAAGCCATCATGCATATTGGGCTGAACCGGTTGAAATCCATATTACTGACTTCTTCAGCGACAAGTATGATGAGCCGTACCCTGAATGGATATCGCTTTGGCGCAGGCGAATTGTGGCACCACTCTTTGATTACTGGTGTTGCCTCAGAATGGCTGGCGCAGGCGCTGCGCTATCCTAATGTGGAAGAAGCCTATGTTTCCGGATTGCTCCACGACATTGGGAAATTGCTCCTTGATCAGTTTGTTTTGAGCAATTATCGAACTATCATCGATTACGTTCAAAAATACAAGATGCCTTTGTGGCAGGTGGAAGAAAAGCTAATAGGTATCAATCATGCCAATGTGGGTGGCTTGATCGCTGAGCGATGGAATTTTCCAATTGTCTTGGTAGATGCGATTCGTTATCATCATACACCTTCCTTGGCGCGCTCCAACCAGCAGCTCCCCGCGATTGTGAACCTGGCAAATTCCTTTGCCGAGGATTATTCACTCACAAATTCAGAGCTTTTTAGTTTCGAAATTCATCCAGAATCTTACAAAATATTGCAGATCAGCGCAGCGGAAGTTGAGACTCTTAAAACTCGTATGCGCGATTCAGGGCGCTTTCCAGCTTTTACAAAGAATGAGCGTAAAAAATGACCCCGAAGAAGCTGACGGTTTTGATCCTTGAGCCGAACATCCTTCAATGCAACCTAATCAAAATGGCATTGCAGCGCTATGACATGCAGCCGCTGGTTTGCGAAGAGATTGCCACTTTGCGTGATTTGTTGGTGCAGCATATTCCTGAGTTGTTATTGGTGGATACTCATTTACCAGGGCAAAATGGTTTGGACTTAGTTAAAGAGCTATATGCCGAAGGGTTTTTGAACCGTACCAAAGTTTTCATCATTTCATCTCTTGGTTACCAGGAGATTGTTCAAAAAGCTGTCAAAGCAGGTGCCAGTGATTTCCTGGTCAAACCTCTTGACATGGATCTGCTAGTAACCCGCATTTTGAGGCTGTTTAATCGATTGGGGAAAGAAGAATAGCCCGAAAAGTATCTCCTGATAAGGTTTTATGGGGCAATAAGGCAATTGAGTTACTGTACTATGATCATAAAATCGCATCAAACGAAAATTTTACGTCATATTTAGTTTCGCTTCACTCTACCTTTACAGACAGATGGAAGCGAATCTAGTATTATCATGACGTTCTTGTTGATTCTGGAAGATTCTCTTTATGACCGTATCTGTTGCTCAGGCTCAATTATTTTTCCTCGCATTTACCCGAATTATGGCGGTAATTATTCGAGTGCCTGTTTTGGGTGGTCAGAGTATCCCGAATCAAGTCAGAATCGGTCTCGGTTTTGCGTTGGCTTTGGTCCTTATTCCCTGGCAGCCGCTGGCGCCAGAAGTTGCCAGCCTGGGCTTTTATGCTTTTTCTTTGGCTATTGGCAAAGAGGTCCTGATCGGCACCCTGGTGGGTTATGCAGCGGACCTGACTTTTGGAATGCTGCAGATAATCGGTTCTGCCATGGGAATGGGTAGTGGCTTCGAATCAAGCAGGTTGTTTAACCCGGCTTTGGGCGATACAGGTTCGGCTTTTGATCAGATATTTGTTATTGTTATGATGATGTTTTTCCTGGTGTTGGATGGGCACCATATCGTGCTTATTGCGCTGCAGAAGACGTTTGAAGTAATTCCGTTAAATGGGCCTTTACCTTTTAACGGGGTGGAGGCAGTTGCAGTAACTACATCTCAGCTCGTTGCAACGGGAGTGCATCTTGCTTTACCGGTCATGGCTGCATTGGTTTTAACCGATACAGCCCTTGGCTTGATTGCTCGTGTAGCGCCTCAGGTACAAGTCTACTTTCTTGGGTTACCGGCCAAAGTGATTGTAGCCTTGCTTTCGATGTCCGTTCTTTTTACTGTTCTTTTTCCTTCTTTGACTGAGTTATTCCGGTCAATGGGAGAAAATATGATCCTGTTTCTGAAGAATTAAGGCGACATGGCTGATAAAACTGAAGCCCCTAGTAGCCGTCGTCTTGAGGAAGCCCGCGAAAAAGGGCAAGTTGTCCGCAGCCAGGAAATAAATACTGCTGTCGTCATGTTGGCGGGAGCATATTTACTACGTGGTCCGGGTGCAACTTTATTGCTGTCTTTTAAACAACTGCTTATAGATACGATATCCAGTCTCCCTGAATTGGAATTATCTTCAGTATGGTTGAAGCAACTCGCTTATGCGTATGCTTTGCAGTTGCTGCCATCTATGGGTTTGATCATCATCGGGATATTGGTTTCTAGTGTGGCGGTTACCCTTGCCCAGACTCAATTTCTGTGGGCTGGTAAGAAGGTAGGTTTTGATTTCAGCCGGGTCAACCCTCTCGAAGGTTTCAAACGAATATTTTCGACACATGGTTTGATCGAATTACTGCGGTCGCTATTGAAAATAGGTTGGGTGAGTTGGTTCGCATACAGCTTTTTACGATCTAATTATGCCGAACTTATTGCTTTTGCCCAATACGATTTAACTACCGCGATTTACCGGTTTCTTGCCTTATTTATTGATTTGGCTATCCGCGTTGGTGGAATGTATATGATTTTGGCTGCGGCTGATTATGCCTACCAGCGCTGGGAGCTTTACAAAAACCTTCGCATGAGCAAGGAAGAACTAAAGGAAGAGTTCAAGCGTTCAGAAGGCGACCCAATGTTGAAAAGTCGTGTGCGAAACATGCAGCGGCAGATGGCTCGCGGTCGAATGATGGAAAATGTTTCTAAGGCAACTGTTGTAGTTACCAATCCTACCCATCTCGCGATCGCGATTGAATACCATGAAGGCATGCTTGCTCCCAAGGTGCTCGCCAAGGGACCTTATAAAGTAGCTCAAAGAATTGTTGCGCTTGCGAAGCAGAACAATATTCCCATCGTGCAAAATATTCCTCTCGCACGCGCAATTTATAAGACAATTGAAATTGGCGGGGAAATATCCCCGGATCTTTATGTAGCAATGGCGGAAGTTCTGGCCTATGTGTACAAGCTGCGCGGTAAAACATCTGCAGCTCCTCAACCAGCAACCCCCGCATTGACTTCTGTAGGAAATAACTAATGGCAACAGCTTCACCAACACCCACTCGTAGCCCGATAATTGTCGCATTGCAAGGACTGCTGCGCTCAAACGACATAATCATGGCGCTTGCCCTGGTTCTGCTGGTAGGTATGTTGTTGATCCCACTGCCGGCTTTCCTTGTGGATTTAGCCGTGGCATTGAGCATTGCTATGTCCATAGGCATTGTCCTGCTCACTATGTTTATCAAGCAGCCGATGGAATTTTCTGTCTTTCCAACTGTGCTTTTGTTGGTGACCTTGTTTCGCCTCGGTATCAATGTTTCAGTTAGCCGGTTAATTTTGCTCAGTGGTGACGCGGGGCAGATCATCACTACATTCGGTAACCTGATCGTAGGTGGTAATTATGTTGTCGGTGTGGTTATCTTTTTGATCTTGATGATCATCCAATTTGTTGTCATCAATAGCGGCGCCGGTCGTGTTGCTGAAGTCGCCGCGCGCTTCACCCTGGATGCCATGCCGGGCAAACAACTCGCCATTGATGCAGATCTAAACGCCGGTTTGATAGATGAAACCCAGGCACGTCAGCGTCGCAAAGCGATCGAAACGGAAGCAGATTTTTATGGCGCCATGGACGGCGCGAGCAAGTTTGTGCGTGGTGATGCCATCGCTGCCATAATCATCATGGTGGTCAATATTGTTGGCGGTTTTGTGATTGGTGTGCTCCAACGCGGCATGCCCCTTGTCAGCGCGCTGCAAACATATGTCTTACTGACCATTGGAGCAGGGTTGGCCATTCAGGTGCCTTCGTTACTGGTCTCAGCCGCTGCTGGTCTGATCGTGACTCGTTCCACATCCGAATCATCCCTGGGCACTGAAGTTTCTGCTCAAATTGCAAATTTCAATGTTCTGGCATTAGCCGCCCTGGTAGTTGCACTGTTGATGCTGGTGCCTGGTTTACCAACCATACCATTTGCTATGGTTAGTGTTGGCCTGGGCGTGGGAGCCTTTTTTGTTAATAAAATTCAATCATCCCCCACGGCGATGGAAGAAATCGCTAGCGTACCCGCTCTGCCTGCTGAGCCAGAAACCCCAGAGCAAATGCTTGAAATGGTTGTTGTTGATCCTATTGAACTTGAGATTGGTTACAGTCTGATCCCGATAATCGATGAGGATTCTCAGGATAATTTACTGCGTCGTATTACCGGCATCCGCCGTCAGTTAATGACCGAGATGGGTTTAATCCTACCGGTAGTTCGTATTCGCGATAATCTTCGCCTCTCTCCGCAGTCTTACCGGTTAAAGATACGTGGACAGGAAGTAGCCTCCAGTGAAATCATGTTGGATCATTTGCTCGCGATTCCCGGGTCAGATCTTGAAGAACCTATCCAGGGTACTCCAACCTCTGAACCAGCCTTTGGTTTACCCGCGATCTGGATCAGCGAATCAGAACAAAGCCAGGCGGAATTAAAGGGTTACACCGTGGTGACACCCCTGTCCGTATTATGTACCCATATCACGGAAGTAGTTCGGAATTACTCATCTGAACTTTTAAGCCGCCAGATGGTGCAAGAAATGTTAAATCAGTTGCGCCAGAGAACGCCTGCTTCAGTTGAAGGTGTTGTCCCTGAAATGCTGAGTCTGGGCGAAACACAAAGTGTATTGCGCAATTTATTGCGAGAACGCATCCCGATCCGTGACTTGAGTGGTATTTTGGAAGTTTTAGCCAATAATGCCAGTATGACTCGCGATCCGCACATCCTGGCTGAAGCTGTCCGCCAAACCATGGCTAACACGATCTCCAACCAATATAAAGATGAGACCAACACGCTGCATGTTTTTACGCTTGCACCTCAACTGGAAACAACGCTGCGTGGTTCGTTGGTATCTTCAGAAGGCAGCCCAGGTTTCCAGATTGATGCTGCTTTAGCTCAGCGTATTTTGCAAAGGACAGGAGAACAAATGGAGGCCCTGGCTTCATTGGGGCACTTTCCGATCTTGTTGTGCCCGCGCGAGCTTCGCCTGGCAATGCGACGGCTTGTGGAGCAATCTCTTAACAATTTGATCGTAATGGCGTTTTCCGAAGTCGGACAGGGTGTAAAAGTAAAAGCGCACGGAATGGTTAGAGTTGATTAGAGGATAGAGTGGTAACGAAAACTTTTCGATCTGAAACGATGTTGAAAGCCTTGCAGATGGTCCAGGAAGAATTGGGCGCAGATGCGATTGTGATATCAACGCGCGAAATCCCCACCGGTCCCTCCTGGAATCCTTGGAAGCATTCTGCTGTTGAGGTCGTAGCTGCGAGACCGGAGGTTTTGCCAGACAACAAGAATACAACAACAAGGGTAACAAAGAAGCCTTCGGGTAAAACTCCAGTTTTACGCCCTGCTGCCAACAAGCAGGGAGTGGAATTTGTGGAGGAAGTCCCTGAGATTGAATGGGTTGGCGAGCCAGAAGAAAAGCCTGTATCGCCACCCAACATTGCCATTTCACGCCAGCACAAGAAACCTGCATCGACACCCAGAAAATGGGCGTCATCAGGAGATGATGAGAAGAATGCCTCTAAAGTTGAAGAACATGTGGAGCGCGGGCATTCTGTCCCAACTCCACAAACCCCAGTGATTGTGCCCGGGCCTGCGCGGTCCACCCCTGTTTCCAAGAAAATGGTCGCGCCAAAAATGGATTTAGCTGAAAAAGATTTGCCTGCTGGGTTAAAAAAGATCAACCAACAGCTTAACAACCAGGGAGTTGATGTGTCCCTGGTCTCAGGTTTGATGAACGTTGCTCTCGAGACGCTTAGTGCAGGGACTCTGGCTGATTATGAAACCAGTAAAAAATATATTACGCAGCTTATGGGTGCTGAGTTACGTGTGCAGCAGGGGCTAGGGGCATACATCCCGAGTAACGTTATTTGTCTGATAGGCGCCAGCGGTAGCGGAAAAACGTCTGTCCTTGCTAAGTTAGCCCTGTTTTTTGGGCAGAAGCTAAACAAGAATATCATATGGGTCTGCGCTGACACAGTTCGGATGGGCGCTATTGCAGAGGCGCGAGCTTATACCGATGCATTGGGCTTGACCTTAAAGCTAGTCTATAGGCCCGAAGATCTAAAAGAGATACTTGCGTCTGTAAAAGAAACCGATCTTCTCCTGCTGGATACCCCCGGGTATAACCCTTGCAGCGAAAGCCAGATGGTTGAATTAGGTGCAATGTTGGTGGAAATTCCAAAGCGCTTTACTTACCTGGTCGCGCCGGCTACCACCAAGGAGGCTGATCTATTTCAATTATCTTCTTCGCTTGGTGTTTTTAACCTGGACGGCTTGATCATTACCAAGTTGGATGAGACCCATACATTTGGCAGTGTTTATAACTTTTCACGAAAAAACCAGATCCCGCTGGGCTTCTTCACTACCGGTAAGGAAACTGCGCGCAATCTGGAAGTAGTGGATCCAACGCGGCTGGTATCTGCCTTATTTGGGAAAGTATGGAATAAATGAACAAGGGAATTTCGGGTTCCGATGAGAAGAAAGGTAATCTACCAGATAAACAGCTCCCAGTTGGAACTGGAAAATTGGAATCCAAACCCAAACTGGGAACTAAGGTAAATACCAAGAAGCCAAAAAAAGAGAAGGTAGTTGAGAAAGACCAGTTGCCAGTGTTGGTTGAGTTAGCTTATACCGTTTCAGTAATTGTTGTGATTCTTGCTACCTTATTGGTAATGCTGGTATCCATTTTTACGCAAGCAAGTCTGCTTGATCTGATTATTCGTACAAGCGTGACGATTGTTGTGATCGGCGGCTTGGCAATGGTGATTTCCTGGCAAATATCAGCAGGAATGCTGGCTGCAAGCCTGGAAGAGCAAGAAGAAGAAAAGAAGAAAATGGAGAATATGGCAAAGAGTCAGGAGGAAAAGACTGAAGAATTGAAGACGGAAGCTAAAGGACCTGGCGAAGAAGGAAACCTTAATAATAACTTCGAAGAAAATTATGGGCACAGCATCTTTGGCGAAGCGCAAGAAATGAATAACGAAGGGATTTTCGAGGCCCAATAAACCATGGATACGCCAGTCGCTGCAATGGATATCCTGGATGAATTTCTCGCAACTCGTTCTCCGGACTTGCGAGAAAAATTAGTATTAAGATCGGTTCCTTTGGTGCATTTTATCTTAGGCCGCATGGGTGTGACCCAGGATATAGGTAGCGATTATGAAGATATGGCGCACCAGGGTTTGCTTGGTTTGATCGAGGCTGTTGATCGGTTTGACCCGAAGTTTGGCGCACGCTTCAGTACCTATGCTAGCTTGAGAATTCGTGGCAAAATACTTGATTATTTACGGACCATGGATTGGATGCCGCGTGCTGCCCGTAAAAGGTCGCGCATGATCCAAAAATCAATTTCGTCGCTTTGGACTGAGAATCTGCGCGAACCTACCGAAGAAGAGGTCGCTGTTCACCTTGGCCTCAATTTGGAAGAAGTACAGGCTGGTCTTGCGGACTCCAATCGAATCCTGGTTTCTCTGGATATAATGATGGATGTAGATCAGGAAGGGGATGGCTCCATGCATGAATATTTGCGTGATGAAAGCCAGGCCAATCCTGCGGAAATAAATGAAGAAGGCAGCCTGATCGAAGAAATGAGTTCTGCCATTCAATCCCTGTCGGAACGCGAGCAGTTGATCCTTTCGCTTTATTACAATGATCAGCTGACATTTAAAGAAATTGGCAAAGTGCTGGAAATTACTGAATCACGGGTTTGCCAACTTCATGCTCGCGCTATCATCAATTTGAAAGCGGTGATGAAAAATGAATAATATTCCAAAAGTATCCATCGAAGAGTCTCTTTATGTTCTGCAATTGGCGCGAGAGACAGCTCTGGCACAGAACCGACAGGCTCAGGCCAAGCGTATGTCTCCTGTTGTTGAAGAAATTCGAGGGATTGTGGCCAGCACAGCTCAGGCTTCCACGGCAGCGCCATCTAGCGGTTTAATGGGGCAATCGGATTTCAAAACGCTGCTTCAGACAACGCAGGCGCGAGCTAGCCAACCCAGTGCTACCGATTCAACCGCCGCGGTCTTAGAGCGCAACCGGTTAATTGGTGCCATGGCAAGTGCAAAAATGTCTGATGTTGACATTGCCCGCCAATTCAGTATGACTCGCGATGAAGTCCAACTGGTTTTGAATGTGCAGCAAAAGAAAGTAAGTTATGGAGATAAAACGCGATGATAAAGGGTCTCTATTCAGCGGTTTCTGCCATGGTTATGAATGCCGCCCGGCAGCAGGTTCTTTCTCATAACATTGCTAATCTGGATACACCTGGGTTTAAGCAGGTTCTATCTTCGGTTGAAGATTTTATGCAGAACCAGGCTGTGTATGCCCCTCAGAATGCGCCGACATCTTCTTCAAAAGATTATCTTGGGGTTTTAGGCCTGGGTACGAAAATCAATAAGGAATATATCGATTATTCACAGGGTTCCATGCAGGAGACGGGAAACCCACTTGATTTTGCCATTGAAGGGAAAGGTATGTTCCATATCCAGACACCAAACGGAGATCGATATACACGGGATGGGCGTTTTATTCGCGATGTCGAGAATAACCTGGTAACTGTGGATGGCAATCAGGTACTCGACAATGCCGGACAGGAAATAAACCTTCCCGAAGGAGAAGTAACTGTCTCTTCGGATGGTTATATTAGTGTAAATGGCGAAGAAGTAACTCAACTGGGAATTGGTGTTTTTGATAAACCGGAAGAGGAACTGCAAAAAGCGGAGGGTAATTTATTCACTGGTCCGGCTTCTTCAACCAGCGAAGAAATCCCCCGAATCGTTCAAAAATCTTTGGAAGCATCCAATGCTAATCCATCCCAGTTGATGACCCAATTGGTTGAAGTGGCCCGTTCGTATGAGGCTGCTCAAAAAATGGTTCAAAACCAGGATGAATTGCTGGGTAGAACGATTGCTTCACTAGGACGTATTGGTTAATTTTAGGAGTTCCTATGCTGTCTTCTCTTTTTCATACACTGAACATTTCTCGCCGTGATATTGTTGGCCAACTGAATGACTTGGACGTGACCAGTAATAACCTTGCTAATGTAAATACTGCGGGTTATAAAACTAGCCGCACTAATTTCCAGGAATTATTAGACCAGCAAATAAAGGAAGGTAACAAAGTTGCTGGAACGCAGATGTTACCTATCCAGGGTACATTTAAGACTTCGGACAACCCTCTTGACTGGGCAATCCAGGGAGACGGTTTTTTCAGTGTTACCTTACCCGATGGAAAAATTGGCTACACGCGTGATGGGGAGTTTAAACTGGATATGGACCGGAACCTGGTAACTGCCGGTGGTTACCCGTTGGTTTGGGATGGGTCGATCCCAGAAGGCACGAAGACCGTCAGCATAACTCCAGGCGGCCTGGTCAATGCTGTCGCCGAGGATGGTACCAGTCAGACGGTAGGTACAGTGGAATTGTCCCGTTTCACCAATCCTACAGCCCTCCAAAATTATGGCGAAAATCTTTGGATGGAAACAACCACATCGGGTGCAGCTCAGTCTGGTGCGGCAGCCTCCGAAAATTTCGGCACGATTACCGGAAGTACGGTAGAGCAGTCAAATGTGGATATGTCACAGGAGATGACCCATCTGATTACCTTGCAGCGTAAGTTCAGCATGTCAATTAAAGCCTTTCAACAAACCGACACTATGATTTCCCAGGCAATTAACCTTCGCAAGGCATAATGTTTTCACAATTGTGGTCGATAATAAAGTTGTGAATCCATTTATTCCTGTAGGAGGAAGTACAAATGAAAATCGAAAATAGCGGCATTCCATCTTTGGCATCCAAGCCAACCGAATCAACCAGTCGGGTTGAGAAAAAAGGCGATCGCAAGAGCGTTCAGTCTACTCGCTCTAGCCAGGATACAGCTGAGATGTCTGGGAGTGGACGTTTATTAGCAAAAGCACGCGTTGCCCTGGGCAGCGTGGATGAAGTGACTAGCAGCCGCGTTGCGTTGTTTAAACAGCAAATCGCGAATGGTGACTATAAAGTTCAAGTGAATGAGCTTGCGCGAAAACTGGTTGCCAGGTTTTATCCATAAAAAATGTTCGACCGAGGTACCCAATGACAGAGATTGATGGATTCACAGCCGATCGATTAGAACTCGAAGAATTATTGGTTCGCCAGTTCAGGGCGCTGCAGGAAATGATTGCCCTGACCAAGAAAGAACGCACAAGTTTACTTAAGGATCCGGACGCTGTTTTACAGGTTGTGGAAGATAAAGAAGTCCTCCTTGATAGCATGAGCTTGATGGAAGATAAGTGTCGCAAGATCGTCCAGAAGCTTTCTTTATTGTTATCCTTACATTCAGAAAACACTTCCATTAGCGACCTGCTGCCCTATTTCAAGCCAGAGGACGCCAGTCGAATTAAGAACCTGTCTGAGGGGATCACCAGTCTCGCGAGCCAGGCTCGTGAATTGAACCGGGCCAACCAGGCACTCGCACTAACAAAATTAGAATGGCTTAAAGCTACCCAGGAATTTCTCATCAGTATTTTTCAACCAGATACTGGTTACAGGTCGCCCAAGGGTGGAACAATGAACCGGGATTCTACCGGGTTGGGTGTTGAGATTCGCATCTAAGGAGCGTAATTATGCCTAACCTTTCTTCTGGTATCGGTATTGCATTACAGGCAGTTCTGACGCATTCCCAGGCGCTGGAGATCACTGAACATAATGTTGCCAACGCCAATACCCCGGGCTACCGTCGGCAGTCAGCACTTCTTGCTACAACTGTGCCTTCATCGTTAAACCTGTCTGAATATGGTCTTGGCGCTGGGCAACGAGGCGGTGGAGTCACCATAGATCGTATTGAACGCTTCAATGTCCAATTCTTCGATGGTCGTTATCGTTCCATATCAGGGGAAGCAAAATTCTGGGAAGCCCAGAGCGGAATTTTGACCCAGTTTGAGCCGATCATGGCAGAGACATCCACAGATGGTTTAATCCCTAAGATGGATAATTTTTGGGCGGGTTGGGAAGCCCTGGCTGGTGATCCTACAAATAACAGCCTGCGGATGGCCCTCGTGGATGATGCCAACTCTTTGGCGAGCGCGTTTAATAATCGCTCTGCTCAAATCAGTCAGTTGCGTGGCGAACAGAACCTGGTGGTGTCGGATAAAGTATTGCAGATCAATTCGATGGCAACCGAGATAGCCACCTTGAATGGAGAGATATCTCGCGTCATTTCAGTCGGCGAACAGCCCAATGATTTGTTGGATAAACGCGATCTTGTCCTGGATCAGTTGGCTCAAATTACTGGAGCGGTCTCTTTTGAACAAAAAAATGGCGAGGTATCCGTATCCATTGGTGGCCACGTCCTGGTAGTTGGGCATGAAACAGTCAAGCTAAAAACTCAGGTGAACAATGTCCCTGCCTCCAACCCTCCCCGGTTAGATGTTTTGTGGGAAGATAACTCGAAGATCAACCTTCCCAGCGGCGAATTAAAAGGAATCATTGATATCCGGGATAATTTTTTGGTTGACCAGCAAAATTCTTTGGATTTGCTGGCAAATAAAATGATTACTAAAGTAAACGACCTGCACAAAACAGGCTTTGGGCTGCAAGGTGAAACCGGGTTGGATTTCTTTAAAGGTACTGGCGCGGCAGGAATAGCTGTTGCTGATGCAGTCTCAGCTGACCCCTCGAAAATCGCCGCTGCTGCGCCTCCGTATAGTGCCGGCGAGGTTGGGAATAATGGCATGGCGGTTCTGATTGGCGCATTGAAAAATGACGCAACGGCCATGGTCTCAGGCTCCGGCACCGTTACCATGGGCGAATACTATAATGGGCAAGTAACCAATCGCGCATTGATTACCCGGCGCGCGTCTGATAATGCTTACCAGCACAACCTGGTGGCACGGTCACTGGGCGATCAACGGGAATCGGTTGTGGGTGTTAATTTGGATGAAGAGGCAGCCAATATGGCCAAGTCGCAAAAGGCTTATCAGGCTGCAGCGCGGGTGATGAACGCGTATGACGAGCTGCTGGACCTCGTGATTAACCGCATGGGCCTGGTTGGGCGCTAGTCTTAAGGAGTCGATATGCGAATCACAAATCAGATGATGGTAAATAATGCCATCCGACATATTTCAGATAGCCAGGAAAAAACGAGTAAACTGCAAACCCAGATCTCGACAGGCAAACAGTTCCAAAATGCATCTGAAGATCCGGTTAACGCGTCCCTTGGGCTGAGCCTGCGTTCTAATTTACGCACAGTGGAATCATACGTCAACAACGCTGAGAACACAAACGATTGGATGCTGGCAACTGATTATGTATTCACTCAACTGGAGACCGTATCCACCCGCGCCACTAATTTGGTAATGAGGGGACTAAATGACTCTCTTAATAATACTGCGCGTGTTACCTCGCTCGGTACGGAACTCCAGACACTTATTGACCAGGCTGTAGAAGCCGGCAATACAAAGCAAAACGACCAGTACATATTTTCAGGCTACAAGGTTGATACCAAGCCTTTCAGTCTCGTGAAAGGAGCCACCTTTCTTGATACGATGGGTAACACCGTTGACAGCCTGACAATTGATTATTCAGGAGATACAAACGCCATGCAGCGCCGGCTTGGTCCTGACCAGTTGGTTACTATGAATGTGCCGGGCACTCCGATTGAAACCTTTATAGCCTCCTTGATAAAAGCGAAAGAAGCGATGATCAAGGATCCATATAACGCCAACTCTTTGCAGACTGCCATGGCTGAGTTACAATCTTCTTTAGATACATTGAGTCAATACCGCACTTCAAATGGTGCTCGGATGCGTCAGGTTGAGTCGGCTGCGGATTTTCTTGCCCAGGTTACAGCAGAGACGAAAAGTCTGCTTTCCAAAAAAGAAGACACGAACATGGCAGAAGCAATTGCTTCGCTATCCAACCAGAAAGTCACTTTTGAAGCCGTTCTGGATGTCAGCCAGAGGGCAATTTCTGGGCTTAGTCTTTTTGATTACCTGAAGTAACCTCTGATCCAGTCGTACGCTGCGCGACGCCGTTTTTACTGAATTTATCCTGGAGTTGTGGAGCGTGTCAATATGCTGGTATTAACCCGTAGGGTGGATGAGAGTATTGCGATCGGTGATTCGATAATAGTGACTGTTTTGGCGATCGAAGGTGAACGGGTCAAAATTGGTATCAGTGCTCCTCGCGAAATAGTTATCTTAAGGCAGGAAGTTTTTCAGGCTGTTCAAGATCAGGTAAAAATCCAGGAGATCCTGGCGCAAAAACCCGAACCAGACTCCTTTGAACAATTGCGTAAACTGTTGGCATCTGAAAATGAATCTGATAATCAAGAACCTGACAAAGAAGAAAACCCTTGAGCCTTTTTTGCTAAGGGAATGATTGTTATTTTAGCGCCCCTTTTTTGAGGCGCTTTTGTTTTTTTTAAGAAAATTATTTACTTGTTTTTTCGCTTCTCTTTACGGCTGGTTTACATGACAAGCGATCGCGATGTGATATCTTATAGGTTAGATTAAACTGCTATTATTGGGCATATTCCATTAAGTGGACGAAGAGATCTATGGATATTATTTTTGATATCAGTGAAGATGAAGTTCCCATTTTCTTGGCTGAGGTGGACGAGCATTTACAGGTTTTGGATGATATTCTGATCCGCCTGGAAAAGGAAGCTACCGATTCGGAGCTCGTGCAGACAGTATTTCGCTCTGCCCATACCATTAAAGGTATGGCAGGTATGATAGGTCATCGTCGGATGACCGACATCACACATGCATTGGAAAATGCCTTGGATGGGGTCAGAAAGAAAAGTATTCAGATCTCGACACCTTTAATCGATTCGTGTTTACAAGCGGTTGATCGTTTGCGCTTGCTACGTAATGAGGTTGTTTCCGGCCAGGCCAGTGATATTGATATCGCAGATCTTGTCCAGGACCTTAAGGAATTAGCTCTACCTAAGAAAGAAGAAGTACAAGTCCAAATTTCGCCTAATGGCTTTAAGGAAGTAAAGGATGTTCTCCCCGAAATTGTCGTTCCAGTGGTGGAGAAACCTGAAGTTACAAACGTACAAACCAGCCCGGCGATAGTGGAAGTCAGTCCAGAGCAAACACGAACTGTTAAGATACGGGTAACTATTCCTGCGGATACGATTGCATCTGCTGCTCGCGCTTTCCAGTTAATGATGGCATTGCAAGAGTTAGGTGATATTCTTTCAATGACTCCATCCCAGGAGCAAATTGAAACCGCCAGCGCGGTGAATGAATTTTTAGCTGAATTGGTAACGTCTCAACCATTTGAAAAGGTTTCTGCCAGTCTGAACCAGGTTTCTGGCCTGGGAGAAATTTTTGTGGACGGCATAGCTGTTCAGGGTGATCGCTCGCCGGTTTCAGCGCAACCAACTCAAAAGGAGGCGGTTGATCAGAATGTCCCCGCTGTTGTGCATGGCGATCCACTCTCTGCTTCTTCCCAACCACCTTCACTACCCGCTGCCGAAGTGGCTTATGGTAGGCGGAGTACGGATGTAAGTGGCCGGCGCGCGCCTGAGGTTGCCGCGCCTTCTCGATCAAATATCGAAGTCAATGGCCGGCGAGCTACTGACATGACCGTGCGAACAAATGTCGAGCGGCTGGACAGCTTAATGAACCTGGTGGGCGAGTTGATCACCGATCGGAATCACCTGCAGCAGATTCGCGGCAGGCTTGAAGCTGATTCACGTATGAACGGCAGTATTGAACAGCTTTCTGAATCTGTTACTCACCTTGGGCGAATTACTGACCAGCTTCAGGAAGAGGTCATGCGCATTCGCATGTTACCAGTGGGGAGTGTGTTTAATAAATTCCCGCGCATGGTTCGCGATATGTCTCAGAAGATCGGCAAGCTTATCGATGTGGTAATACATGGTGAAGAAACCGAGATGGATCGTTCGATGATTGAAGAGATCAACGATCCCCTCATTCATTTGATCCGAAATTCTGTTGACCATGGGATTGAAACACCCCAGGAACGGATTGCGGCAGGCAAACCCGAACGTGGTACGATCACTCTCACAGCTCGCCATGAACAAGGGCGCATCATTTTGACCGTCGAGGATGACGGTGGAGGTATTGATGCGACAAAACTGCGCAACAGTGCGGTACAAAAAGGTTTGATTACCCCTGAGGAAGCTGCCGGGTTGACAGAAGAACAATCTATTGACCTGATGTTTATGGCTGGTCTTTCGACTGCCCAAAAAATTACCGACATTTCTGGTCGGGGAGTTGGTCTTGATATCGTCAATACCAACATCCAACGCGTTAATGGGACCATTGAAGTCGAAACTCAGTTGGGCTTTGGCACGCAGTTCCAAATTGTTTTGCCCCTTACGCTTGCCATTGTTCCATCCTTATTGGTAGGCATCAATAACGCTACTTTTGCCATTCCCCTGGTAATGATTACTGAAACCCTGCGGTTAGAGAGAACAGATATCAAGAATATCTATCGCAAGCCTGTCACTCTGTTGCGCGGCAATGTGCTGTCTCTGCTGCGCCTGGCGGATATTTTCAATTTTTCGCAAGCCGAGCAGGATAAGAAATATCTTTTTGCCGTGGTTGTTCATTCCGGAAAACAGCGAGTGGGTCTGATTGTTGATTCACTGATTGGTGAGGAAGAGGTTGTTGTGAAGTCACTTGGCGCGTTCATCGGGGATATACCCGGAATCTCCAGTGCTGCCATTCTTGGCGATGGCAAGGTAGCTCTTATCCTGGATGTGTTTGGATTATTCAAATTAGCTGGAATCTAAAGAAGGTGGTCATTGCTTATGCCTGAAGAAACTCTACCATTTGATCAAGAATTACTAGAATTGCTAAAATCCATCACCAGTGAAGGTATAAAAAATGCTGCCCGAGGTTTCTCAGGGATGGTGGGCCATAAGATTGAAGTGAGTAACCCGGTAGCAACCTTGGTGCCTTTGTTGGGGATCGCAAAGATAGTTGGCGGACCTGAAAACGAGGCTGTTGGTATCTATCTCCGTATCGAGGGTGATTTGCTTGGGCAGATCATGATGATCATCCCATACCAGAAATCTATGGAGCTTGTTGATCTACTGATGGATCTTCCTGAAGGAACTACTCAGTCGCTTGGATCGATGGAACGATCTGCACTTGGAGAATTGGGTAACATGTGCGGCGCCTTCTTTTTGAATTCTCTGGCGAAAATGGTTGGAGCCAGTTTCCGACCTACACCCCCCGCTGTTATGGTGGATATGGTCGGGGCTATTCTGGATGTCATTATCGCCACTACGGGTGGTGTCAGCGAACATGTTTTATTGATGCAAGCGAATTTCATGGAGGGCCAGCGCTCTGTCGAGGCAGATTTTTGGGTTATTCCCGATCTTAAGACTCTTGAAATTTTAATTAATAAAAATAATACGATATGAAAGATCCAATTAGCGTCGGATTGGGAGAGCAAGTAGTCAGCCGGGATCCGGAAGATATTCTCGTAGCATATGGTCTTGGGTCTTGCATGGGTGTATCTATGGTTGATCCTGTTACCCGCCTTTCTGGGCTGCTTCATGCAGTGCTTCCCCGTTGGACGAGCGGTATGGAGCCAATGGACCCGGCATCCTCCAAGTATGTTGATAGCGGCATTGAGCGTTTGCTAGCAACGATGATCAAAGAGGGAGCTAACCGGCACAGGCTTATCGTCCGTATTGCTGGTGGCGCCAACATGTTGATCGCGCCGGGCTTGAAGAATTCGTTTGAAATCGGTACGCGAAATATTGAAACCGCCCGTTCAACATTCCAAAGGCTTAATATGACAGTAAAGGCAGAAGATGTAGGTGGAAATATCGGTCGTACGGTGCGTCTTTATGTCGCGGACAGCCGTTTGACTGTCAGGATCATCGGTGAAAAAGAAAAAGAATTATAGAATTTTATGAGGAGTCAGCATGGCAAAAATATTGATTGTGGACGATGCGGAGTTTCTGCGTGTGCGCCTGACTAAGATGCTCGATACGGAAGGCCACGAAGTGATACAGGCAGAAAATGGCCTGGTCGCGGTAGAAAAATATAAACAGGTACATCCAGACGTGGTTTTGATGGATGTGACCATGCCAGAAATGGATGGTTTAGCTGCTCTTAAGGCGATTGTTGGTCTTGACCCCAAGGCGAAGGTTGTCATGCTTACTGCTTTAGGACAAGAATCTGTGGTGCTGGAAGCTGTGAAGTCTGGCGCGCGCGACTTCATTGTCAAACCATTCGAGCATGATCGTGTTATGAAGGCGATCGGGAAGCTGCTGGCGTAAAGCATCATGACAGTTCCAACTCCGCCTCAGGCCGCCAAACCCAAAATCGCCAACCCTGTGCGGGTAATGGTCGTGGACGATTCTGCATTTATGCGTTTTTCTATTGCCCAATACCTGAATGAAAAACCAGAATTGCAGGTTGTAGGTTCTGCCAGCGATGGTAAAGAAGCTCTCCGTCTAATCCCTCAACTCCAGCCCGATGTTATTACCCTCGATGTGGAAATGCCTCACATGGATGGTTTGTCAACCCTCCGTGAAATAATGAAGAGCTTTCCGCGCCCAGTGATAATGTTCAGCAGCCTTACCAAGGAAGGCGCGTCTGAGACGATCCAGGCGTTGATGATCGGAGCTGTTGATTTTGTATCCAAGCCAGATAATCGCCTGGATATTCGCAAATCCATGGATGAGATGACCGCTAAGATCCTGTTGGCGGCAAAAGTAAAAATCAAAACAAGCGCTTTTCAAGCAAGCGCTGCGCTAAGTGCACAGGCAACGCAAAGCCCGGATAAACCTGTTAGTGTTTATCAAAAGAATACCCCGGTTGTTTTTATCGGTTCGTCCACCGGAGGACCGGGCGCGCTCAACGAAATTATCCCGGCGCTGCCTTCTAGTTTACAATCTCCGGTCGTCATTGTGCAGCATATGCCGGTGGGTTTTACGCGTTCCCTTGCTGAGCGGTTAAATGCGATTTCGCCTCTTAAGGTGAAAGAAGCCGAACCAGGTGACCGCCTGATGGTAGGCCAGGTTTTGCTGGCTCCCGGAGGCTTTCACATGATCCTTGATGAAAATGAGCGTATCGCTCTTAATCAGAAACCTACAGTGCATGGTGTGCGTCCTGCTGTAGATGTCACACTTACTTCACTTGTTCAACGTTTTGGCAAATCTGTCATTGCAGTGATATTAACTGGCATGGGAAGCGATGGCACCAACGGAGCTTCCCTTTTACATAGCCAGGGTGGGTATGTCATCGCGGAGCATGAAAGTACCTGCGTTGTTTGGGGTATGCCACGTAGTGTTACGGAAGCAGGGGCAGCCGATGCAATCCTGCCTCGTCCTCAAATCGCCAAAGCAATCGAACGCGTGGTTCGAGATTATTCTAGTTCCTAAATTATCGATTATTATCCAAGAGGATTAAGCCTATATGGAAGCGGAAGTTTACACACAAGTGAAAAGTTCGATCAAACGTATATTGAAGATTGATCTAGCCAATTACAAAGATGAGCAAATGAAACGCCGTTTGGATTCGTGGCTGGTTCGCAGCCATTGCAATAACTGGAGTGATTATTTTGCCCTGGTAACTTCTGATGCCGCTGAGCATGATCGTTTTCGAAATTATCTTACTATTAATGTTACCGAATTCTTCCGTGATCCTAACCGTTGGGATGCACTACGCCAGGATGTCATCCCCTATTTGCTGAAAAACCCGGCAGAAGGCAATCGTCTCGAAGGATTGAAAATGTGGAGCGCTGGCTGTTCGATCGGCACTGAACCATATACGATGGCAATCATGATGTCCGAATACGCTCCCCCCACGCGATTTTCGATCCTGGCAACCGATCTTGACCGTGAAGCGCTGCAAAAGGCAAAAACGGGCGGCCCTTATAGCCAGGATGATATTCGCAACCTGTCTGCATCTCAGCGCCAGAAGTATATTTCGCCAACGGCACCTTACCATGTCAAAGACATCTTAAAGAAGAACATCCGTTTTCAGGAACAGGATTTATTTGCAGATCGTTTTGAAAGTGGTTTTGATCTCATCGTTTGCCGCAATGTCGTCATCTATTTTACGGCTGAGGCAAAGAGCCAACTGTACGCGAAATTCAATGCTGCTCTGCGGCCTGGCGGGGTATTATTCTTAGGCGGTACTGAGATTCTTGCGGGCTCAAAGGAACTCGGTTTTCAAAGTTTTGGAATTTCTTTCTATAAGAAAGCCTGACAGGTAACCTATGACTTACACGGTTGACCAGCTCATCCAGGAGGCAGCAAAGCTGCCGCCCATTCCTCAGACAGTGCAGAAAGCGCTCGCATTCATCCGCGATCCCGGATCAAATGCGTCAGACCTGGCAAATGTCCTCAGTAAGGACCAGATTCTGTCAGCCCATGTGTTGCGCTGGGCAAACTCAGCCCTGTATGGCATGGAAAACCGAATTGCCACTGTGCAGCAGGCAATTGTTGTGCTGGGATTGAATACCATTCAGGAATTGATCCTGGCTCATTCAATGTCAGATCATCTTAACAAACCTATGCCGGGCTATGAATTGAATCGTGGCGATCTTTGGCATCATGCGGTTGGGACAGCCATCGGCGCAAAATTGATCTCAAAAGAAAAGGGTTTGAAAATTGACGAGGAAGCTTACTTTGCTGGTCTGCTATGCGATATTGGCAAGGTTGTCTTTGAAAAGTTGCTTCGAGACACGGATACCAGCCAGCCAGAGTGGAGCCAACGCTCCTTCCAGGAAATGGAAAATGCTACTTTCGGGATCGATCATGCCTGGTTAGGCGCAGAAATGGCCCAAAGTTGGCAGTTGCCTGAAAACCTTGTCATGTCTATTGCTTATCACCACAATCCAGAGAAGGCGCCGAAACACCAGATGCTGGTATCAGCGGTTCATATCTCGGATGCGGCGATGATGATGTTGGGAGTGGGTATTGGAATTGACGGGTTGCAGTACAGCCTGGATATTGAGGCGCTCAAGCGCTTGCGAATGAATGAGGAAGATCTGGCTCACCTGGTAGAGAAAATTTCAGATCAATTAGCTCATGCCAAGGAACTGATCTATTTTGGTTGAAACCGGCTGTACCTTGGCCTGGAAATCATTGAGGAGGCAAGAAAATAAATGGATGTGAAATTATTAAACCCGTTTATTGAAGCTGCGGTCGAAGTTTTGAAAGCTGAAGTGGGTGCAACCATAACCCGCGGAGAATTGGGCTTGCAAAAATCATCGCTGACCACGGATGATATTACCGTGTTAATAAATTTGATAGGTGATGTGTTTGGCGTGGTCATGTACAGCATGCCAACCGCTACTGGTTTGAACCTGGTTTCCAAGATGATGGGTCAAGAATTTTCCCAAATGGATTCTCTGGCACAAAGTGGCGTCGCGGAATTGGGAAATGTGATTAGCGGCCGGGCGACTATCAAGTTTTCCCAGGCAGGTTACAAAGCAGATATTTCCACTCCAACGGTACTTACAGGCCCTGGGATCGAAGTCTCCACGTTGGATTTTCCAAGGATTGTTGTGCCGCTGGAAACACAATTCGGCGCACTTACTGTTCACCTGGCTTTGAAAATAAGACCAGGAGCAGGGAACCAAAATTCTGGTGAACTTGCCGCAAATAAGCATGCCTCAGGAACTAAATAACATGTCAGATCAGCCCCTTTTGCTGTTAAGTGAAGTGGAGACCACAGTATGAATGTAAAGTTTCTTAATCCTTTTGTTGAAGCAGCCCACGAGGTTCTGAGTATTGAAATGCATGAGACCATTCAACGTGGGGATTTACGCCTTGAAAGCGGCTTCTATGTGACGGATGATGTCACGGTCATTATTTCACTGGTGGGCGCGGTGGATGGTACAGTTTTTCTGAGTATGTCAAAAGAATCTGCCGTGCAGCTTTCTTCGGTTTTGATTGGCGAAAAGCTTGAAAGCTTAGACAGGTTAGCTCAGAGTGGTGTCGCGGAATTGGGAAACGTGATTGTTGGGCGGGCCAGCATGAAACTGGCTGCCGCAGGATATGAGTGCAATATTTCAACCCCATCCCTGATCATGGGCAAAGGCGCCACCATCTCCACCCTGGATTACCC
>Ga0172367_10002639_pt1 | contig 24317 bp, 20 predicted proteins | sample Lak10m_FD_114542 | JGI IMG/M metagenome (GOLD analysis project Ga0172367, IMG submission 114542) | Freshwater microbial communities from Kabuno Bay, South-Kivu, Congo - kab_022012_10m | ecosystem: Environmental > Aquatic > Freshwater > Lake | place: Democratic Republic of the Congo: South-Kivu... | reverse complement strand
TGACTGGCTCTCCCCGGCTTGAAAGCCGGGGCAATGTGAATGGAAGAGAGCTGAATGTCCGACGGGCTAAAGCCCGCCTGAGTACCATTGGATTGCCGGCTCCATGAGCGAGCTGCTTCTGCTCCTCAGCAATTGCCCCGTCCCGAAAGCTTTCGGGACGGGGTTGAAGAAATAGAAAAATCAGGGCTTTGGCCCACTATCTTTTCAATGTTGTTTCCGCTTTATCCCTGAGCAGATACACGCTGTTCAAGGTGTGTGTGCGGTATCGGCCCCGACCTGTCGGGCTTTGCGATGACGGAATATGGGCTCCCGGTGAAAAGCACAAAACCGATTTCGATGGAGATTCCGGTTTCGTCAATGTGAAATACCACAAGAATCGCGCATGTCCGTGGGAAGCCGAATAGGTGGGGCTTTCCGGGATGGCAGGCTGTGTTACAAAGTACGACATGCAGCCAACGGTATGCCGTGCGAAAATGTTAGATGAAAAGAGCTGAATGTGTACCTTGTCGAAAGACAAGGGATTGTGTTTCTGACATCCGCTATTCATCCAACTCGCACATTACAAGGAATGGAGCTGACCTCGCGCGACCTGCTGACCCGTCTGCTTGACTACATCGAGGAGCAAGCCAGGGCGATCGATCCCCGCGCATTCTGTCTGACAAACGCCAGCGGCTTTCAATATCGGAGGGCTGAGATGGCAGGACTGCCCGGCGTAGAATTCGATGTCAGCATCGAAGGTGACCATCTGTGGCTGAGAGTTCAGAGGTATCAACCCCGCAATCCGCCGGTGATCGATGAGGCGTTCAGGGCACTCATCCGTATCAGTGACGATCCGGACGGGCAGAAACCTTTTATCGATGAAGCGGCAATGCAGGCAAGCCTTGCCGGTGCTCTTGCGGACAAGACTCCTGAAGAGGCTGTGGAACTGGCACATGATGTCCGTCAGCCGATTGAACATGCTTTGGCCTGGTACACACCACTCTGGGAGGCATGGGTGGAGGAAGAGCGGCCTCGCCGCAGGGCCATCGATCTGTATACTGCACTCTTTGCCATAAAGCATCAGCTCGAAGCTGAAGAGGCAACCAGTCCAACCGAACTGTTATGGGGCGTTGGTCTTTCCACCTGGCATATGCGATGGCCGGGGATGGACTCTGGAGTTGATTTCGATTATCCGGTGCTGACCCAGCAGATGGAGGTTGGGCTTGATGAAGCGACGATGGCATTGTATCTGCGACCACGCGCCACCGATACGCGTTATGAAGGCGATGCATTTGCAGCCTGTCAGGTTCGGGGAGCTGCCGAGGTTGAGCGGGCGGTGCGTCAGCTTCTCGAACAGAATCAGGAGCAGCTGCTCACCCCATTTGATTCAGGCACTTTTACGGAGATTCTGAAACTTGTCGCCGGTAATCTGGACAGCCACGGCATATATCGTTCACTGGGGGAGGATGGGGTTGTGCCGATGCCCGGCGAGCATCTTGTCGTAACCGATGCCTGGACGCTGTTTGCGCGACCTCGCTCGAACAACTACCTGCTGGATGATCTGCAACGACTCCGGCATAGCCTGTGCGAGGGTTGCGATATTCCGGGCGGACCGGCCGCATTTGTGACCGTTCCGTCTGACGAGCCGTTATCCTTTGATAACATCCGTTTCCGTGGGCTTTCGGGTCGCGGAAACGAATGGGGTGACGGCGCGGTGAAGGAGTTGTTCTTTCCGCTGCCATACAACCAGGAACAGGTGACCATCGTCCGGCAACTGGAGCAGGCCGAAGGGGTGGCTGTCCAGGGGCCTCCCGGTACCGGCAAGACACACACGATTGCCAATATCATCTGTCACTATCTGGCAACAGGCAGGCGAGTGCTTGTTACATCCAAAGGTGAGCCGGCCCTTGCTGTCCTGCAGGAGAAGATACCGGAAGAGGTGCGTCCGCTGACGGTCGCGATGCTTACCGGTGACCGGGAAAGCCTGCGCCAGTTTGAGAGCGCTATCAACACGATCCAGGCACGGGTTTCGCAGCTCAATACTGAAATTGCACGTCAGGAGATTGAACTCCGCATGAGCCGGATCGATCGTGCACACTCGGAACTCGCGGCGATCGACATACGTGTCGATGAGATTGCAGAGACCCAGCTCTCTGATGTTCTGGTCGATGGGCAGCCGATGCGCGCTCAGAAGCTCGCCGAACTCGTGGTCTCCGGTCAGAGAGAGTTTGGCTGGTTCGATGACGAAGTCACACTGTCGCCGGAACAGGTTCCGCCACTGCAGGACGAAGATGCCGGGCGTCTTCGTGAAGTGCGTCGCAGGCTGGGTGCCGACCTGATGTATGTTCAGTCCCGCGTTCCTTCAGTGGACGATCTGCTGTTTCCGGAAGAGGTTGCACAGTTGCATGACACTCTGGTGCGTATGCAGGAAATCGAACAACAGATGGAGACTGGCGCTTTGCCTGTTCTGAAAGCGACGACGCCCAATATCCTTGACAAGGCGCGACAACTGCTCGATGCTGTCGATTCAGCGCGTACTGTCCTGATTGAAATCGAAGAGCAGGGTGAATCATGGGCACACCAGCTGAGATTGAAGTGCCGTCACTCTTCGTTTCAGAGCGAACGTAAGGCACTGGAGGCACTTTTTGATGAAATCAAAGCGCTTGCGGAATCGCGAGCGGTTTTTCTGATGCGCCCTGTCGAACTGCCGCCGGAGGCTCTTTCCTCGCCAAGAGTGGCAGATGCTGTGCAGCGTGCTGCGGAGACCGGCAAACTATTCAGCTTCATGTCGTTTGGCAACCGGGAGGTCAGGGAGGCGGTGGCAAAGGTGAAGGTTGCCGGCCTGCCGCCTGCAACCGCAGATGACTGGCGCCATGTGCAATGCTTTCTGGAGCTTCACCAGCACCTTGTCTCGTTTCTGGTTCGATGGAACCAGTTCGCGCCAACGCTCGATGTGCCGACACTCGAAGGCGGGGTCGCTGAACTGCGCCGCATCGAAAAGGTTACCCAGACCGCACGCAAGGCTCACCAACTGGCCACCTGCCACGATGTCATGCTGATCCGGAAAGCGGAGGAGGTGTTTGCCGAAGTGCCGGTCAGGCAACTGAGCGGCACACTGGAAGAGCTGACGACAGTCCGGGCATACCTGGTGGCGCATCTGACTCGCGCAGAGCTTGCTCGGGCCGCAACACAATTGTCTGCCCTGAAGGCTCCGCTGGCAGGTGCTTCGGGAGCGGTGTCGGAAAAACTGGCCGCATTCATCGATGGGGAGCTTGGCAAGGAGGGGTTTGCCTCTGAACGTGTCGCAGCAGATTACGCACTCCTTCTTGCTGAGCTTCAGCGTATCCGGGGTTTGCAGCCGGAGCTTGACTTCGTTCGTGAAGCGGCGGGACGGCTTGAAGGGGCCGGAGCTGCAAAGCTCGCCGCGAGGGTGCGATCAGTGCCGGTACGACAAAATGGAGGAGATGATGTGTTCCCGGTCAGCTGGCGTATGGCCTGGACCTGGGCGCGTGTGAAGTCTCATCTCGACAGGATCGAGGCTCGACAGGAACTGCTGTTGCTCTCGGCACGCAGGCGCGATCTTGAGCATGGGTTATCGAAGCTCTACACGGAGTTGGTTTCTCTGGCGGCTTGGCTGGAAACAAAACGCAGCGCTTCACCGCGTGTGCTGCAAGCCCTGCAGGGGTATGCCACGGCCATCAGTCGTATCGGCAAGGGGACGGGCCCCAATGCGACGCGCTACCGGCGCGACGCCCGGCACCACATGACCAGTGCCGCGAGTGCCGTACCGTGCTGGATCATGAGTCATGCGAAGGTCTCGGAGTCGATGCCTGCCGATATCGGAGCTTTCGATCTCGTTATTGTGGACGAGGCGAGCCAGTCAGACCTTTGGGCTTTTCCTGCCATTCTTCGTGGCAGGAAGATTCTTGTCGTCGGTGACGACAAACAGGTCTCGCCCGACGGCGGGTTCATCGCCTCCCGGCGCATTCAGGAGTTGCTCGACCGGTTTCTCCTGGAGCAGCCGTTCCGGGAGGAGATGACTCCTGAGAAGTCGCTCTACGACCTTGCCTCACGCGTTTTTGCTGCACGGCAGGTGATGCTTCGCGAGCACTTCCGGTGTGTGCCGCCCATCATTGCCTATTCGAACAGGATGTTCTACAAGGGGGCCATCCAGCCGCTCCGCATTCCGAAGGGCAGTGAACGCATCGAGCCGCCTCTGGTGGATGTTTTCATCGAAGGCGGAGTGCGCGACCGCCACGACTGCAACCCCGATGAAGCGGAGTTCATAGCTGAGGAAATTTCAGCGCTCCTTGCGGATGAGCGCTTCGCCGGTCGCACGGTGGGGGTCGTCTCGCTGCTCGGAATGGAGCAGGCCAAACTCATCGATACGCTCGTCCGCAACAGGTGCAGTGCTGCCGAACTGCTCAGTCGCCGTTTCGAGTGTGGTGATGCACGAACTTTTCAGGGCAGTGAGCGTGACATCATGTTTCTCTCACTGGTTGTGGATCCCCGAAAATGCACGGCCCTCTCCGGCAACAGGTTCGAGCAGCGCTTCAATGTGGCTGCAAGTCGCGCCCGTGACCGGGTCTACCTGGTGCGCTCGGTGACCACTTCTCACCTCTCCGTCAGGGACCTGCGTGTTTCGCTCTTGCAGCATTTCGACAAACCTGTCGTCACCGGCAAGGAGGATGCCGAACTTTTTGTCGAACGCTGTGAGTCCGGATTCGAGCGACAGGTTTACACGTCACTTGCTGATCGCGGGTATAGAGTCATCCCACAGGTGAGGACGGGGGCGTATCGCATCGACATGGTTGTCGAAGGTGCCGGTGATGTGCGTCTGGCGATCGAGTGTGATGGCGACGAGTTCCACGGCCCTGACCGATGGCCGCACGATATGGCACGCCAGCGAGTGCTTGAACGAGCCGGTTGGAGCTTCTGGCGGTGTTTCGCATCGACCTGGCAGTTGCACAAGGAGGAAGTGCTTGGCGAGCTTGTCGAACGACTGACGGCGATGGGCATCGAGCCGCTGGGGGCGGTAGAACGGGTAGCCCGACTTGTTGAAAAACGGACAGTCAGAGTGCCATACAGGCCGGATGCATCGATTCTCGATGATTCCTTGAAATCAGTGAGGAATGAAGACGGGCAGTGACAGGTGCCAACCATGATTTATCAGGTTGACAGGCACGAAAACGATCACGGGAGTACCCTGAAGATGCTATATTATGGCCATGCATCCGCTTCAGGAGCCACAACCTCACCGCATGTGAACTCCGGATAACCAAGTCAGTTCGAGCTGCATGGATCCAGAAAAAGCCAGAAAAGCCCTGTTCAGCACCTCCGCCCTCCTCGGGAAATTTCGCCGGGAAAGGGCAATGGAGCATCTTCTTTCGAGCCATACCCGCACAGGCGGGATGGTGCTGGCAGAAGCGGTTGAACAGGATCATCCCGAGGCTGACACCATTCTCAGCCGTCTGTTCCGACTCCGTTCAGTAGAGTCCGCACAGATGATTGCAGGGGCATGGAACTACTGGAAACAGCACCGGTATGCAGCAGTCATCAGGCGGGTACAGAACTCGGTTGCACTGAGAAAGGAGTTTCTGGAAGCTGTCGCAGCCATGCCGCTGAACGAGGAGGGCGACAGCACGGTGTTCATGCTCTGGAAACTGCTCGATGACCAGGCCATCGGCAGCATCATCGAAGAGCAGCAGCGCCGCGCCCCCGACCTCGAACTCGATGCGCTGTTCGGTCTTGCAATGGGTGATGCCGGGCGCTACCTTGAACTTGACGATACGGATCATCTCATCTTCGGGAAGGTGTGGCATTCGGCTTCCTCTGAACAGCGTCGCCGGATCGGTACAACTGTTTTTGCAAGCAGGAATCCGTCGCTGATCGCTGCTTTCGATGACACTGCCGGCAACGACCGGAACCTTGCCCTGATTCTCGAAACCCTTAAAAGCTCCGGTGATCACGATACCTTGTTCAATCGGCTGCATGGTTTGCCTTTCACCAGGGCGCTGGAGCTTCTGGATTACTGGGAGCACGATGGCGGATGTCCGGTGGAGCCGTCGGCAAGGGAGACTGTCGCAAAGGCTCTTGAAATTTACCGCGAACTGCTCTCAATGCCGGTTCCTGCAGAAACCGGCGTGCCGGAGGGAACCAGGCCGTTGCTTGATTTCTGGCAGTCAATCCGGCATAATGATGGGCAGCTCGGAGAAGCGCTTGCCGCAGCGGATCCCTTCATCCGTGCCGGAGCCCTTTACAGCGCAGGGCAACAAGGCTTGATACCTTGCAAACAACTCTTGGACGTCGCACTCAACGGTACCTGGCCCGAAAAGCTGGTCGCACGGTTTCTTGTTCCCGAAGCTGTACCGGAAAGCGGAAAAGAGCATGTCTGCTGGCTTACAGACCGCCAGAACCTTGAAGCCCGCATGATGGCCATACGGCTTCCGGGATCGATAGACGATTACCACTACTTTCTCGATCAACTGGATAAGAGCGACAGGAGTGCCACTCCGGAAATCATGCGCCAACGGGCGCTACTTCGTATCCTGACCATCATGCAGCGCCATTTTCTGCGTGGGGTGATCACGGTTGACGACAGCGACGATGCTCCCGAAGGGAGTGCGGTTGAAACAGAAGATGCTCTTGACGTGACATGGTGAAGAAGATGTTCATGTTTTTAACAAAAGCTTTTGCGAGCCCGACAGAAGCTGAAACTTCCCTTCAGCACAGGGAGCTTGACCAATGCCGCCGACAGCTCGACAGGCTGCGTCATGAGTTCGCCCTGGAACGGGAACACTCTGTTCGTGAAGCGGAACTGGCGGCAGAAAGTGCTCTCGAAGCGTTCATGCAGCAGTTCGTCGCGCCGCTGGCCAACCTCGGAGCCATGCAGGCTCGTCATGAACATCACGGAGATGTGCCGGTACAGGATATTTTCAGGGTGGTTGCAACCCTTGAACTGCTGCTCTTTGAACGGGGGCTTGAACGCATCGGCATGGCCGGCAGCGAAGAGCCCTTCGACGCCACCCTTCACCAGATGATCGAAGGATCGTCGCCTGCCGCGCATGAGCCGGTGCTCATTCGGTTCAGCGGTTACCGCTTCAGAGGAAAGATGCTCTCAAAGGCCCGGGCAAGCCTGTCCGTAAAGACAGCAAAGGAGTAAACCCATGGCCATTGCATTCGATTTCGGTACCAGCAACAGCGTGGTCGCTCGCTGGAATGACGCCCTGAACGACATTGAAATTCCCGTTCTTCCGGGTCTCGATACGCCGTATCGGCTGCCGGACGGAGGCACGGCACGCCTCATACCCTCGACGATCCATTTCGGAGAAAAGGCGAGTCCTCTTGCCGGCGTCCAGGTGGCTGATGCCGGCCTGCTCAACCATCCTGGAACTTTCCGTTGGCTCAAAATGGACATGCTGCGTTCCGGAAGTGCCAACCGGGGAAGGCGGATCAACGGAACGGTCATCTCTCCCCGCACAGCGGCAACAGCTCTCGTCGAGCGCATTCTCAGACAGGTTCGTGCCCGGTTCGGCACGATTGAAGACGAACTGGTACTGACCGTCCCGGTTGAAGCATACGACCACTATATCGACTGGTTGCAGGAGACGGCGATGCACTGCTTTCCCGGCACCTTCAGCATTATCGACGAAGCGACTGCCTGCATCCTCGGTTACCTGGATCACCTTCCCGACCGCAAGCCCTATCTTATCATCGACTTTGGTGGCGGCACCCTCGATGTCTCCATTGTCCGTACTGATCTGCACGCCGTGGGGCACAACCGCTGCCGGGTGCTCGGGCGTGCCGGAGAGGAGTGCGGCGGCATCATGGTCGATACCTGGCTGCTGACGCTTTTGCAGGAAAAAGACGGCGTCAGCGACAGTGATATTTCGTCCATCGGTTCAACCCTGCTCGAAGATGTCGAACAGGCCAAAATCGCGATTTCCAACGGAGCGTCGGAGGTGCGCATCTCACGTTTCAACGATATGTCCGGGCGTCTCATCGACTGCTCGCTGACAAGGGAGCACCTGCTTGGAGTGCTTGAACAACGCCGGGAGCCTGGCAACCACAACCTCTACCAGGTGATCACCCGAACGCTCGACCGGGCGCTCGAACGGGCCCGTGACCGATCCGGCATGAAGAAGGAGGAGATCGATGGCATTTTTCTGGTTGGAGGGAGCTCCATGCTGCCCGGTGTGGAAGAGACCGTCCGGGCATTTTTCCCCAACGGAAGAGTTCATACCGGCAATCCCTTCGAGGCAATCGCGCGGGGTGCCTGCCGGTATGCAGGAGGCTCCATTGACCAGGTGCTCACCCATGATTACTGCCTCCGGAGCTGGAACCGGGAGCTGAAGGATTTCGAGTTCGTACCTGTCATTCCCCGAGGTACACCCTGTCCGCAGGAGACACCGTACTGCAGCAAATACCTCAAAGCCGCCTCGGAAGGGCAGCAGGTGCTCGGCCTTGTCGTGTACGAACGCTCACTGATGGATCGTGCACAGCTCACTTATGTCAACGGAGCGGACGGGCTTCGGCCTGTCCGGGAAGCCAGCCATCAGGAGGCGCGCGAAAAGGCACTCAATCCCGCTGACCACGAATGCATCCATGCCGTGCCGCCCTGCAATATCGGTGAACGCCGATTCATCGCCGGGTTCGGTATCGACCGTCACCGCCGTCTGACTCTGTGGCTTCGTGACACCCTCGACGGCAACGGATCGTATCTCCAGCTCGCCGACGGCTCAAAGCTTCCCCTGCCCGTCGCCAGCATTCCGGTCGTCAAGCTCTGAACCCTAAACGTGTTTCCCATGCTCTGGCTCGATGAACTCAAACTCAATTTCGCTGCGCGCATCGCCGTTGTCCAGCTGGTGACCATCGACGAACAGGAGGCACTTCGCCAGCTTGCCGAATGGAGCGACGCCTCCGACTGGCCGGACGGGATGGGCCTTATCACCTGGGACAGCGGCGACCAGTTCCGCCAGCTCCGTGAACCCCGGATTGATTTTGCCAAACGGGGAGCCACTCCCGAAACGATTCTCGGCATCATCGACGACTATCAGGGAACGGCCACCTTCGTGCTCAAGGATTTCCATCAGGTATGGGAACATCGCCGGCAGCTTGTCAGGTTGCTCCGGAACCTTGCCGCCCGTCTTCCCGAGCGTGAGCAGGTGCTCAACATCATCATCACCAGCCCCATGCAGGATCTGCCCGAAGAGCTGCGCCAGGACATCCCTGTCATCGATGCGGGCAAACCCGATGCGGAGCAGATCCACAACCTGCTTGAACGCGAGTGCCGCTCGACCGGTTCGCTCCGCAATGCCTCGCACGACCTTCGCGAGCGGCTGGCTGAAAGCGCCCTCGGTCTTTCGGTGACCGAAGCGGCCAGAGCCATCCGTAAAGCGATCGTCATTGCCGGTGCGCAGGGCCTGGACGAACGCAGCGTCCGCATCATTCTCAACGAAAAACGCCACATCATCCGCGAAAGCGGTGTGCTCGAACTCTACCCATACACCGGGACCATGCAGCATGTCGGTGGGCTAAGCCTCCTCAAACTGTGGCTCGACAAACGCATTGAAGCCTTCAGCCAGGAGGCCAGGGATTACGGCCTCAGCACCCCGAAAGGAGTTGCCCTCATCGGCATACCCGGTACTGGCAAAAGCCTATGCGCAAAAGTCACTGCCGGACACTGGGGAATGACCCTTCTGCGCATGGATGTTGGTGCCATCTTCAGTGGCCTGCTCGGTTCAAGCGAGCAGAACATCCGCGAAGCCATTCGTCTTGCTGAAGTGATCGCCCCCTGCGTGCTCTGGGTTGACGAGATCGAAAAGGCTTTCGCCGGATCGCATGGCGACAGCGGAACGGCCAATCGCGTCCTGGCAACTTTCCTTACATGGATGCAGGAAAAAAGCGCTCCGGTTTTCGTTTTCGCCACTGCCAACAATGTCGATCATCTTCCGCCGGAGTTTCTGCGCAAGGGGCGATTCGATGAAATCTTTTTCCTCGACCTGCCCACGCACGCCGAGCGTATCCGAATTCTTGAAGTTCACCTGCGCGACAAGGGATACACCATGCTGACCCGACGCTTCGACCTCGATGCTGTCGCCTCTGCGACCGACGGCTTCGTGGGAGCCGAACTCGAAGCCGTGGTCAACGATGCCATGTTTCCGGCCTTTCGAGACAGCCGCCGTGAACTCGAAACCAGAGATATGCTCGACGCTGCCGCTGAAATGGTGCCTCTCTCCCGATCCCATCAGCACCATATCGAACAGTTGCGCAGGATGGTCGAGAACGGACAGGCCAGAAATGCCTCCGAAGACCGGAACGAAACCTGAGAACCATGCAGCACAACAGCAGAGCCGATATCACCGCCATCCTCACCGATCTTCGGAGCCTTTCGCTCCGCACCGGCTCAGGGCGCCACTCGCCGATCATCATCAGTGAGCGGGACAACTCACTCATGGTGCTGGTTCCGGCAGGGCCGTTCCACATGGGTGATGGGCTCGGCGACGGGGGATCGATCCGGACACACGATCTCGACGCCTTCTACATCGGCGTCTATGCCATCACCAACCGGCAGTACAAAACCTTCATTGACGCTACCGGACATCGCCCGCCAAGCCAGGGGGCATGGATCGATGCCGTCTCGGTCTGGCAGGGTGACCGTTATCCGGAAGAGTATGCCGACCACCCGGTCGTCTGCGTCAGCTGGCATGATGCCCGAGCCTACGCGGAATGGGCAAACTCTCGACTGCCCACCGAGGCGCAGTGGGAAAAAGCCGCACGCGGGCCGAAAGGATTTCTCTATCCGTGGGGTGACCGCTGGGACCAGAACAACTGCCGTCATCGCACCAATCGCGGTGACAACCCGACAGCACCTGTCTATGGCTATCCGGAAGGCGTTTCGGGTTACGGCACCTGGAACCAGAGCGGTAACGTCTGTGAATGGTGTGATGACTGGCAGGATAAGAGTGAGCCCATCCACCGCAGTGACCGCGGATGCTGCTGGCGCTACAGCGATCCGGCAGAGTTCAGATGCGCCCGCAGGTCAGCAGCCGTCCCCGGAGCCCTCAACGACTTCAGGGGTTTCCGCATCTGTATGCCTGCGGTTCGATAGGGAAAACTGATTCGGAGCGGTTCATGAAATACAATGAATCTGCGCATCAACTGCCTGAAAACTCATGAGTGAGAAAAGCTCTTGCAGTAAAGTCAGTTTTCAGGTAAGAAATATCGCTGATACAGGAGGTCAGCCGCTTGTGCGGGTAGCGCGTCAGGCAACAGCCTGACGCGCAAATGAGGTATGATGAAGGCGGATTTGAAATCATCAAAAGACATTCGAAACATATCACATAACGATAGTCCCCCAGGTTGCTGAGCTGAATTGAGCCGCCTCCGCCACTCTTGCGGTATAAAGCCAGGGTTTTTTACGAATCCTTCCGGAAGCAGCAAAAAGCCCCGCTCAGGCTTCCCGTTTCATGGCTATTCCCCTTCGCCGACAGGTTCCGGAGAGTAGGTGGAAAGTCGCTTCTGGCTGTGGTCGTATGACATCGGCTTTTCATTGCGCAACAGGTCGACGACATATTGCGCCTCGCTATAGGGAATTTCTGTAACGGAATCAGCTCCTCCGCCCTCATAATAAAACACAATGCTGGATGTGCCTCCGATGTTATGAAACACCGCATACTGTGCAACAACTTTCCGTGCCATGAGCAATCTCCTGTATTTATTTGAAAATGAAGAGACCAGGTAACCACCATCATAATCAAAGGTGGAGGTTGCCTGAGATAAAACCATACAAGATAAACAAAACAAGGAGGTGCCGGAGAGCGCTTTTTTTTGAATTTGTGCACAAGAGGCTGTCCGGATCAGCGTCAAAGGGGTAACGGCTGTTTCTAACTCATACCCAGGCATACCGATGAAAAAACAACTGATCTCCTTGCTTATGGCAACATCGTTCCTTCCCGGCAACACCATTCTTGAAGCAAAGCAGGAGAACGACGCCGGAGGTTCTCCGGCAAGGCAGATACGCGACCAGTCGCTGAGAAAGACATTTGAAAAGTATGCGCTTGAGTATGAAAACCTGAGGCCGATCAGGGAGCAGTGCCCATCGGACTACAAACTGGTGCAGCTTGCGCTTCTGCTCGATACGAGCAACAGCATGGACGGTCTGATAAACCAGGCAAAGAGCCAGCTCTGGCGTATTGTCAACGAACTGTCAAGAATGCACAAACGTGGAGAGCGCATCCGCTTGCAGGTTGCACTGTACGAGTATGGCAACAACAGCCTCTCTGCCAGATCCGGTTATATCCGTCAGGTTGTCCCGTTCACCGAGGATCTCGATATGCTCTCCGAAGCGCTCTTTTCGCTGACAACCAACGGTGGCTCGGAGTATTGCGGCCACGTGATCGGCAGCAGTCTGAACCAGCTCAAATGGAACACTTCCCGCGATGGCCTGAAACTGATCTGCATTGCCGGCAATGAGCCTTTCGACCAGGGCGGGGTCAGCTATGAAGCCGCTTGCCGCTGGGCAGCCGAAAGCGAAATTGTGGTCAATACCATCTATTGCGGCGACTATTATGCAGGTGTTCAGGGGCTCTGGAAACGAGGCGCCTCGATTGGTGGCGGCAGTTATTTCTCCATCGACAGCGACCGGTCAACAAGGGGCATTGAAACTCCCTACGATGGCGACCTCATGAGGCTCAACAGCAGAATCAACGATACCTATGTTCCTTATGGCTTGAAAGGAAAAGAGCTCAAGGCCCGGCAGTCCATGCAGGACAGGAACGCCGCGGCAGTATCGGCACCGGTTGCGGCTGAACGGGCGGCCTCGAAAGGTTCGTCTCTTTACAAGGCATCCGGCTGGGATCTTGTCGATGCCATCGACAGCAAGAGCGTTAAGGTCGAAGGGCTGAGGAAAGAAAATCTTCCCGATGAGCTGCAAGGCAGATCTGACGAAGAGATCGGCAGGTATGTCCAGCAGAAAAAAGCGGAACGCGAAAGTCTGAAATCGCAGATATCCGCTCTCAGCAAAAAGCGGGATGCCTATGTTCAGGAGAAAGAGCGGGAAAGCGCCGATTCAAAGAGCCTTGGAACAGTTATTCTTGAAAATCTGAGGACGCAGGCGGCCAGGAAAAACTTCAGTTTCAGATAACGTTTTTCACGGGACCCTCTGTCCGGGCTTTTCTGCGGGTTGAATGCCGTTTCCGCCAGTCGGCAGTGCTTCTGTAACGACCATTATGCACCAAAGGGGATTGCCTGTCGGGATATTCGTTTTCTTGAATATCAGGAGTAATCTTCGTACCTATGAATGTATGCCATGCCGTCAGGCATACTCGGTATCCCTTCCATGACGGTTTCCGTGTTTTGCTGCTATGCCCGATCGCTGTGATGTATCAGATTGAGGGATAATCCATGAATGAGCCGGAGCGGCAAGCTGTTCATTGAATACCTCGTTTACCTGCATTCTACAGGCCGCCATCCTTCAGACTTCTGCTGTAAGCCGTTACAGCCAATCCGCAGTTGCAGCAGGATTCAGCAGATTGCACAACCAGACTGAACCGAAATGACTCAGAGTGTTCCCGCGAAGAAGATCAAGGTGGCTGCATGGAGTGAACTCCAGGAGAGAAAACCCCGCTACGCCCTTGTCGGCGAGGTCGATCTGGTCGTGATTCGCTACGCAGACAAGGTCTCGGTACTCTACGGACGCTGCCTGCACCGGGGCGCCCTGATGGCTGACGGTTTCGTGCAGGGCGACAACCTGATCTGCGGCCTGCACAACTGGGACTATCGCGCTGATACCGGAGTGAGCGGGTACAACAACACGGAAGCCCTGCACCGGTTCGGATCATGGATCAACCGGGATGCCGATGCGGTGCTTGTCGATGAAAACGAGATTGCCGGGTGGGCGCGCCGTCATCCACAGGCGTGGAATCGCGATGCGTATCAGGGACTTTACGCCGACATTCACGGTGCTCCTGAAGAGCCGCATAACAGCTACATTCACCGGCTTGCCGAAACCGATCCGGCCACCTTTTCGCCGCAGGGGCCCGTATCGGCGATGGGCGTTCCGGGCGACCTTCTGCCCAAATGGGACGATATCCAGATACTGACCGCACAGCTCGCTGTACAGCCCCTCGACGACGATGCGCACGTGGGTACCGAGGTCATCATAGGGCCACGCGCCCGCAGACCGCTACGCCTCGACATTCCCCTGCTGGTCACCGATATGAGCTACGGGGCGCTTGGCCGCGAAGTCAAGATCGCTTTGGCCCGAGGAGCCGAACGGGCCGGTACCGGCATCTGCTCCGGCGAAGGCGGGATGCTTGAAGCGGAGCGCGCCGAGAGCTCCCGCTACTTCTACGAGCTTGCGCCCGCTGAATTCGGCTTCCACATCGGGCAGGTCAAGCGCTGTCAGGCGTTTCACTTCAAAGCCGGACAGGCGGCTAAAACCGGCGTGGGAGGATTGCTTCCGGCGGAAAAGGTCACCGAAGTGATCGCCCGCGTTCGCGGCCTTGAGCCTTATCACGACGCCCATGCCCCGTCACACTTCCGCAACCTGCGTACCCCGGAACAGTTCGCTGAACTGGCCGGGCGCGTCCGGGAAGCGACCGGCGGTATTCCAATCGGCTTCAAGCTCTCGGCGCAGCACATCGAAGCCGACCTCGACTTCGCCATCGAAGCCGACGCGGACTACGTCATCCTCGACGGGCGCGGCGGTGGCACCGGCGCGTCGCCAAACCTGCTGAAGAACAACATCGCCGTACCGACCATCCCGGCTCTGGCGCTGGCACGGCGGCACCTTGACAACTGCGCCGCCAGCCACATCAGCCTCGTCATCACCGGCGGGCTGCGCACCGAATCCGACTTCATCAAGGCGCTCGCCCTCGGAGCCGACGCCGTCGCCCTCGGCAACGCCGCGATCCAGGCCGCCGGATGCCTCGGAATGCGCGCCTGCCACAACAACCACTGCCCGGTCGGCGTCGCGACGCAAGACCCCGAGCTTCGAGCGCGACTCTCCATCGACCACGCCGCAGAGCGGGTTTACCGCTTCCTCCGCAACTCGGTCACGATGATGCAGGTCATGGCAAGAGCCTGCGGCCACAACCACCTCAACCGCTTCACCATATCCGATCTGGTAACCTGGAAACAGGAGATGACCGCTCTGGCCGGGATTAGGTATGGCGGAGTTGGCGGGGAGTGAGGAGGGCTGCTTTGTCTGTCTTTATGTTGATATAGTTGTTGTTTTTGTAATGCTATGTATTTACATTTCTTGTGATAATGTCAATGCAAAGGATGACAAAGTGAGAGGCAAAGCGTTACAACGAGACCAGTTGAGTCGAAAAATGGAGCTGTTGAAACCATCAGCTGATGGTTCAGTACCGCCTTCCGGATGGATCAAAGCTATTCGCACTGCGCTTGGCATGTCGATGCAGCAGCTCGGCAACAGGCTTGGTGTCACCCGGCAAACAATTCATGATCTCGAAAAGCGGGAAACTGACGGTGCCATCACCATTAAATCTCTCCGTCAGGTCGGCAAGGCGCTCGACATGGAACTCGTCTATGGCTTCGTTCCGAAAGACGGAACGCTCGACGCGCTGATCGACAGGAAAGCGCGAGAGCTTGCCGAAACCATTGTCCGCCGAACCGCTCAGAACATGCGGCTTGAAGAGCAGGCAAATTCCGACGAACGCATTGAAAAAGCGATCAGCGACCGAGCAGCGGATATCAAGCGAGAAATGCCGAAATACTTATGGGATTAGAGCTTGAGTACATTGCCGGTCAAACGCCCATCACTGATGAGGACAAAAAGGGGTTGCGTATTCCGACAATTTCCACAAGAGGCGAACTCGATGAATTCGAGCAGCTCAATATCGAGGAGGCAGTGGCGTGGTCTCTATCCCGGCGCTTCCGCGTGGATGACATTCTGACCGAAAAGTTTGTCCGCGACCTTCACCGGCGGATGCTGGGGAATGTCTGGTCATGGGCTGGTGAGTTCAGGAAAACCGAAACCAACATCGGCGTCGATCCGTGGCAGATTGGTGTTTCGCTCAGAAATCTGCTCGAAGACACCAGCTTCTGGATTGCGAACACAGTCTATTCACCCGACGAAACAGCGCTACGTTTCAAACACCGCCTTGTCTCCATCCATTGCTTTCCCAACGGGAACGGACGACATAGCCGATTGATGGCCGACATCATCATCGAGCAGGTGTTCAAAAAGCCGCACTTCAGTTGGGGAACCAGCAACCTGACCAGCGACGGAAATGCACGGTCGAACTATCTCAAGGCGGTCAAAGCTGCGGATCGCGGGGAGTTTGGGCTGCTGAAGGATTTTGCGCGGTCGTGAGATATTTTTTTGCTGTTGGTGAATAATTCAGGTTTCGTCATTCACCTCTGGCCAGCACCTCTTCCCTGCTCGGCAGTGGCGGTGCGGGCCTTCCGTATTTCAGGTTCCAATAGGCCCATGAGCGAGGGTCGAAAACTCCGGTTGGGGGGTGTTCCAGAACCTCGATGAAATCCTCATTGCTTACCACCTCCTGGAGCGCCATCAAATCCGCGATTGTCCCGTAAGTCATGACGTGCGCGAGGAAGTGTAGCGGATTTGCGAGGGCTTCGCGTGGCTCTTTGAACCAGACGACGCGGCGCGCTACGTTCAACGTTTTTTCCTTGACGGGAAGTGGTTTCATCATTTACTCCGCCCGTTTTTGCACGACGGCGATTTTCGTTCCGGCTATATCGGGCAGTGATGCAACGGAGAACGAACGCCCTTCAGGCAGGTCTCGCGGCGCAACCTGACCCAGTCCAAATCCTCCAAAAAAAGAGAGCAACACCGGACCGCCCTCGCGCTCAACGCGGCAGCTCAGTGTGTTCGGAGAAACCCGAAGCCGCTCCGTGCCTTTGAGATAACCCAGAGATGAGGCCAATTCGTCGGGATCGAAGGGCTGATTCGAGAAGAAATCAAAATTGACCGAACGGCGATGTCCAAGGTGCAAGGCAAGCGCCGTGCCGCCGTAAAGCGTGAATTGATCAGGTGTTGCATCCAGTTCCGGCCAAAGCCTGAGCTGAGGTGGTGGCAGGATGGAAAGATCAGGGCTGAAAATCATGCTGGCTTGGTCGGATTGGGCACTCTCATCGACAAAATGATACGACGAAAACGGTGGTGTTTTGCTGGCTCGCCAATTCAATCAACCATCCAATTTACGAATATTCGCGCTTTCACCCCGAACATCCGATCCCGACTCCGACGCTGCCAGGCGCACGTTCGAGGCGATGGCAGTCGACAGGGTGACGATGATTGGCGCCTGAAAAGGGTATATTCAGTAAATGCAAACAGGGAGGTCAATGGAAAGGACGTATGATATTGGCGGGGATTATTTCATAGAAGAAATACTGGCTGCTGTTTTTGTGGGATTTCGTACCGTCAACAATCCGTCATCAGTGACGGTTCATCCTGAACTCATGATGAAGATCAGGGAGCGCTTCAGGAACAAGGTGGTCGGGCCGAAACGTGTGGGTGACTCGGAGGTGTTTTGCGGACTGAAGGTCATTGAAGACGCGACGAAGGAGAAAGATTATCTGTCAGTCAGTTAAGCCCGCTTAAAAAAAAGAAGATCGCGATCCATCCAGGGTGTCTGCCGTGACTGACTCAGCATGGATTGCCGCGTCGCTATGCTCCTCGCAATGACGGGAAATACACCAGACTGTTTGGTGTTGACTTGATACCAGGCAGACCCAAACCGTTGGGTTTTTCCTCCAGTGTTTTTTAGCTTTGGTATTAACTGCGCCGCGATGATCGCGGCGTGATTTTTTTATAAGTACTTCCACATGAACATCACCAGCGCTGAATTTTTTTGCAGTTATTCGAGTCTCAACGGGCTTCCGTCAGACGGCAGGCCGGAGATCGTGTTTGTGGGGCGGTCGAATGTGGGGAAGTCTTCGCTGCTCAACTCCCTTTGCGCCCGCAGGGGGTTGGCCAAGACCAGTTCGACGCCGGGCAAGACGCGGCTGATCAACTTTTTCATTATTAATAAGGGGCTTTATTTCGTCGATCTGCCGGGGTATGGGTATGCGAAGGTAGGGCATGGTGAGCGTGAGAGTTGGGGGAAGCTCTTGACGGATTATGTCGTCAGGCGTGACGAGATCGCGCTTGTTGTTTTGCTCGTCGATGCCCGGCATCCGGGGATGGCATCAGATCGGGAGATGATGGAGTTTCTCGACTATTGCGGCCGTCCGTTCGGAATCGTGCTCACCAAGTGGGACAAGCTGAAGCAGGCTGAAAAGTCGAAAGCCCGGCGCACTATTGAAAGTTGCGCGCCGAATGCCAAATTTATTGTAAATTATTCATCTTTGTCGGGTGCGGGCCGGGACAAGCTTCTGGAGCACCTCGATCTTTTTTCTCAGTAAAATCAACCGACGTGGAAGAGAGAACATTCAGCAGGCCGGCAGCGTCTGCAACCGTGCTTGTGGGCACGCAGTTCGGAGACGAGGGCAAGGGCAAGCTGGTCGATTACCTTTCGGATCAATACGATATTGTGGTTCGGTACCAGGGTGGTGCCAACGCAGGCCACACCATCTGCTTCGATGGCAAAACAGTGGTTCTTCACCTCATTCCCTCCGGTATTTTCAATAAAGATTGCATCTGCGTGATCGGCAACGGCGTGGTGATCGATCCGAACGCCCTTATGGAGGAGATACAGAAGGTCGAGGAGCTGGGCTATGACGTCCAGGGTCGTCTGTTCATCAGCCACAATGCGCATCTGATCATGCCGTACCACAAGCATCTCGATTGCCTGAGCGAGTCGTGCCTGAGCGGTGACCAGAAGATCGGTACCACTGGCCGCGGCATCGGCCCGAGCTATGAGGACAAGTTCGCCCGCAAAGGCATCAGGGTGGTCGATCTGCTCAATCGCGATGTGCTGAAGGAGAAACTACGCGAGAACCTTGCGGCCAAGAACAAGCTGATCAGCAAGGTGTACGAGCAGGAGGAGATCGACGTCGAGGCGATCATCAGCAAGTATGAGGAGTTCGACAAGATGATCGATCCCTACGTGACCAACACCCAGCTTTACCTGAACCGCCAGATCAAGGCAGGCAAGACCGTGCTGCTCGAAGGGGCTCAGGGGTGCCTGCTCGACGTGGATCACGGCACCTATCCTTTCGTAACCTCCTCAAACCCGACCTCCGGTGGCGCGTGCACCGGTTCCGGCGTCGCGCCGAACCATGTCGGCAAGATCATCGGCGTCTGCAAGGCATACACGACGCGAGTGGGCAACGGCGATTTCCCGACCGAGCTGGATGACGAGATTGGCGAAGCGCTCGGCAGGATCGGCTGCGAGTTCGGCGCAACCACGGGGCGCAAGCGGCGCTGCGGCTGGATCGATCTCGTCGCCCTGCGCTATTCGCTCACCGTCAGCGGCGTTACAGAGCTGGCACTGACCAAGCTCGACGTGCTCGATACTTTCGAAGAGATCAGGGTGTGCACCTCCTACATGCTCGATGGCAAGGAGATTCACGACTTCCCGACCGAACACCAGACCCTTTCTAAGGTCAAGCCGGTATACAAGAGCCTCAAAGGCTGGATGGCCTCGAACGCCAATGCTCGTTCGTTCTCCGAACTGCATCCGAACACCCAGGCATACATCACCTATCTCGAAGAGGCTCTGGAGGTTCCGGTGACCTTCATCTCCGTCGGGCCGGGGCGCGACGAGACGGTGTTCAAGTAAGCGGTTGGGCTGAAGCCCGGATTTGTTTTTTGGGGGGAGTCTGTCCCCCCCAGCATGAAAGCCGGGGCAATATGGATGCAAGAGTGGATGAATGTCCGCCGTCCTGAAAGCTTTCTGGACGGGGTATATGGATAACGCATAAATATAATAAGGGCTTTAGCCCAATCTCATTCCGGTTGCCTTATGGCCCTTCTCGAAATCACGGTGATACCACTCGGCACGGCAGGCAGCGGTTTGAGTGCCTGGATTGCAGGTCTCGAAACGCTGCTCCAGGCGAGCGGCCTGCCATTTCGCCTGAACGACATGGGCACCATCATCGAAGGTTCGGCGGACGAGCTGTTCGCCATCGCCCGAAAGCTGCACGAGCACAGTTTCGGCTCGGGGGTGGCAAGGGTCTACACCGTAATGAAGATCGACGACCGGCGCGACAAGGCGGTCTCCATCGGCGACAAGGTGGCGTCGGTCGAGGCCCGCAAAGCCTCGCCGGATAAATGAAAAAATATTTTTATCTTCGGGTTCTAAAAATTCAGGGTTGGCCGCCCGGAATCATCTCGGAGCTTCCAGCACCATCTTTAACGACATAATGCCATGATGCCGGTTTCAAGCGATTGCCAGATTCTCAAGGAGGATAACGTCACTCACAGCTTCTGCGGACTGGCCTGCGTCGGCTGGCTCTACCAGAAGATCAAGGACAGCTTTTTCCTCATTCTCGGTACCCACACCTGTGCCCATTTTCTCCAGAACGCCCTCGGCATGATGATCTTCGCCAAGCCCCGGTTTGGCATTGCCCTCATCGAGGAGGCCGATCTTTCCCGCGCCGAGCCGCAGCGCGAAGCCGTGATCGAGGAGATCAGGCGCGACCACAATCCGTCGGTGATCTTCCTGCTCTCCTCCTGCACCCCCGAGGTGATGAAGGTGGACTTCAAGGGCCTCGCACACCATCTCAGCTCCGACAAGACTCCGGTGCTCTTCGTGCCTGCCAGCGGTCTCGTGTTCAACTTCACGCAGGCCGAGGACTCGGTGCTCCAGGCGCTCGTGCCATACTGCCCGACTGCACCCGCCGGTGAGAAAAAGGTAGTCTTCGTCGGTTCGGTGAACGACATCACGGCGGACGATCTGCGTACCGAAGCCGAACAGCTCGGCATTCCGGTGGGCGGCTTCCTGCCCGAGAGCCGCTTCGACAAGCTTCCGGCCATCGGCCCCGACACGGTGCTCGCGCCGATCCAGCCTTATCTGTCGCGCGTCTGCTCCCGCCTGAACCGCGAACGCGGATCGCAGGTGCTGACCTCGCTCTTCCCGTTCGGCCCCGACGGCACCAAGACCTTCTGGGAAGACCTTGCCGCGATGTTCGGTATCACGGTCGATCTCTCTGACCGCGCCGAAGCCGCATGGGAGAAGATCAAGCCGCAGACCGACATGCTGAAGGGCAAAAAGATTTTCCTCACCGCCGACACCATGATGGAGCTGCCGCTGGCCCGCTTCCTCAAGAATGCTGGCGCGGAGGTGGTCGAGTGCAGCAGCGCATACATCAACAAGAAGTTCCACGCCCGCGAACTCGAAGCGCTCGAAGGTGTTCGGGTGGTCGAGCAGCCGAACTTCCATCGCCAGCTCGAAGAGATCAAACAGACGAGGCCCGACATGATCGTCACCTCGCTCATGACGGCCAACCCGTTTGTTGGCAACGGCTTCATCGTGAAGTGGAGCATGGAGTTCACGCTCATGTCCATTCACAGCTGGTCGGGCGTCTTCACCCTCGCCAACCTTTTTGTCGCACCGTTCCTGCGCCGCCAGTCGCTGCCGGAGTTCGACGAATCGGTGTGGCTCGAAGGGGTAATGCCCAGCTCACGGTAAAATTCAAGGACGAAAACCAACGAAACACCATGCGTTTAGCTTTCTGGCTCTATGAAGGGACCGCGCTGCACGGCGTAAGCCGGGTGACCAACAGCATGAAAGGGGTCCATACCGTTTACCACGCACCCCAGGGTGACGACTATATCACGGCGACCTACACCATGCTCGAAAGGACGCCAGAGTTTCCCAAGCTCTCCATCAGCGTCGTTCGCGGCCAGGACCTGGCGCGGGGCACCTCGCGCCTGCCCGGCACGGTGAAGCAGGTGGACGAGCACTACCACCCCGAGCTGGTCGTGGTGGCGCCGAGTTGCAGCACGGCGCTCTTGCAGGAAGACCTCGGCCAGATGGCGCGGGCTTCCGGCGTCGATCAGGATAAAATCATGGTCTACGCGGTCAACCCCTTCAGGGTGGCCGAAAACGAGGCTGCCGAAGGGCTGTTCACCGAACTGGTGAAGCGCTACGCAACCGGACAGCCGAAGACCGAAAAGCCTTCGGTCAACCTGCTCGGTTTCACCTCCCTCGGCTTCCACCTCCGCTCCAACCTCACAAGCCTCCGCCGGATGCTCAGGACACTCGGTATCGAGGTGAATGTGGTGGCTCCGTGGGGCGCGGGCATTGACGACCTGAAGAGGCTTCCTTCCGCATGGGTCAACATCGCGCCTTACCGCGAGATCGGCTGCCAGGCCGCCGGCTACCTCAGCGAGAAGTTCGGGATGCCTGCCATCACCGAAGCGCCGATTGGTGTCAAAGCCACTCTGCGCTGGCTCGAAGCGATCATCGCCGAGGTCAACAGAATCGGTACGGAAAAGGGTATGGCTCCGATCGCGATGCCTGAGATGCGCGACTTTTCGCTCGACGGCCAGAGCGCTCCAAGCGGCGTGCCGTGGTTTGCGCGCACGGCGGACATGGAGAGCTTCAGCAACAAGCGTGCTTTCGTGTTCGGTGATGCCACCCAGGTGGTGGGTGTGACCAGGTTCCTCAAGGACGAACTCGGCATGAAGATCATCGGTGCAGGCACCTATCTGCCGAAGCAGGCTGACTGGGTGCGTTCGCAGCTCGAAGGTTACCTGCCGGGCGAGCTCATGGTGACCGACAAGTTCCAGGAGGTTGCGAAGTTCATCGAAGAGGAGATGCCGGAGCTGGTCTGCGGCACCCAGATGGAGCGCCACAGCTGTCGCAAGCTCGACGTGCCCTGCATGGTCATTTCGCCGCCGACCCACATCGAGAACCACCTGCTCGGCTACTATCCCTTCTTCGGCTTCGACGGCGCGGATGTGATGGCCGACAGGGTCTACACTTCGGCCAAGCTGGGTCTCGAAAAGCACCTGATCGATTTCTTCGGCGACGCAGGTCTCGAATACGAGGAGGATGCGCCGGAGCCGGAAACGCTCTCCGGACCGGTGAACTCAACGAACGGTACATCAACAGCTTATGCCGCCGAAGCACCATCCGTCTCACAGGTTGAGGCTGACGTTGCGGTTGCATCGTCAACAGGGGAGATGAGCTGGACGGCAGAAGCGGAAAAAATGCTCGGCAAGGTACCCTTTTTCGTGCGCAAGAAGGTGCGCAAGAACACCGATAACTATGCCCGCGAAATCGGTGAGCCGATTGTCACAGCGGATGTATTCAGGAAGGCGAAGGAGCATCTCGGCGGGTAACAGAAAAATCTGAAAAATCAACAAACCAATTGACCTCCATCATACCATGAGTTTAGTATTGGCCGTTTACGGAAAAGGCGGGATCGGCAAGAGCACGACAAGTGCGAACATCTCTGCAGCGCTCGCCCTCAAAGGGGCCAAGGTGCTCCAGATCGGCTGCGATCCGAAGCACGACAGCACCTTTCCGATTACCGGAAAGCTCCAGAAAACCGTCATCGAGGCTCTTGAAGAGGTCGATTTCCATCACGAGGAGCTTTCGCCTGAAGACATCATCGAAACCGGTTTCGCAGGCATCGATGGCCTCGAAGCGGGCGGCCCTCCGGCAGGCAGCGGTTGCGGCGGCTATGTGGTCGGCGAATCGGTTAGCCTTCTCCAGGAGATGGGTCTGTACGACAAGTACGACGTCATTCTCTTCGACGTGCTCGGCGACGTGGTGTGCGGAGGCTTCAGTGCACCGCTGAACTACGCCGATTACGCGGTCATCATCGCCACCAACGACTTCGACAGTATTTTCGCCGCCAACCGCCTCTGTATGGCCATCCAGCAGAAGAGTGTGCGGTACAAGGTACAGCTCGCCGGTATTGTGGCCAACCGCGTGGACTACACCAAAGGTGGCGGCACCAACATGCTCGATCAGTTCGCTGAGCAGGTCGGCACGAGGCTTCTTGCCAAGGTGCCCTACCACGAGATGATCCGCAAGAGCCGTTTCGCAGGCAAGACACTGTTCGCCATGGACCCGAACGAGCCGGAGCTGGCCGAATGCCTCACGCCCTACAACGAAATCGCCGACCAGATTCTTTCGAACAATCCCATAGCTTCGGTGCCGAAACCGATCGGCGACCGCGAAATATTCGACATCGTCGGCGGCTGGCAGTAAAAGGGCTTGTCGGCAGGTAAAGAGTTATTGCAAACAGGGGCGCGAGAGCGCCCCTGTGGCGTTTTATGGGGAGTAGACGGACACGGACGAACAAGGATGGTGGGAGAAGAGCACGGACGGACACGGACGGGGGCGGGGAAGAGCTGTTCTGCGGTGTCCGTGTTCGTCCCTGTTCGTCCGTGAGTGTCCGTGCCAGTCCGTGATTCTTCCTCGTTTTTTTTCTTTTTTTAAAGATTT
>Ga0172367_10002638_pt1 | contig 24332 bp, 22 predicted proteins | sample Lak10m_FD_114542 | JGI IMG/M metagenome (GOLD analysis project Ga0172367, IMG submission 114542) | Freshwater microbial communities from Kabuno Bay, South-Kivu, Congo - kab_022012_10m | ecosystem: Environmental > Aquatic > Freshwater > Lake | place: Democratic Republic of the Congo: South-Kivu... | reverse complement strand
TGACATTTTATACTATTTGCCCATGACGCTTTGAGATAAAATTAACAAAGTTTCATGCTGTAAAAATCGCCAAATTCTATTCGGAGGAACAATGAAAAAGATTTCCATCGTAGGCGCCGGCAACACCGGCGCAACTGCCGCGCATTGGCTGGCTGAACGTGAGCTTGCCAATGTCGTTTTGCTGGATGTAGTGGAGGGAATGCCGCAGGGGAAAAGCCTGGACTTGTTGGAAGCCATGCCCATCATCGGCAAGGACGCCAAAGTGACCGGCACCAACGATTATGCCGACACGAAAGATTCAGACATCATCATCATCACAGCGGGGATTGCGCGCAAACCCGGCATGAGCCGCGACGACCTGTTGAAGACCAATGCCGAAATCGTCGGCAAAGCCGCCACCGAAACCCTGAAATATTCGCCCAATGCCATTTTCATTGTATTGACCAATCCGCTGGACACGATGGCTTATCTCGTGATGAAGAAGACGGGACTGCCCCGCTCCCGAGTCATCGGTCAGGCTGGGATTTTGGATTCTGCCCGTATGCGCGCCTTCGTGGCGATGGAAGCAGGTGTCAGCGTGGAAAATGTGGACTGCTACGTTTTGGGCGGGCACGGCGACGAGATGGTTCCGCTGACCCGTCACTCGAACATCGCGGGCGTTCCCTTGCGCGAGTATCTCCCCGCCGACAAACTCGAAGCCATTGTCAATCGCACCCGCAAGGGCGGCGGCGAAATCGTCAACCTGCTCAAGACTGGCTCCGCGTATTACGCGCCCTCGATGGCTTGCGCGCAGATGGCGGAAGCAATTCTCAAGGACAAAAAATTGATTGTCCCGTGCGCCACCCACATGGAAGGTGAATACGGCTTGAACGACATGTACTTCGGCGTCCCCGTCATGCTTGGCGCGGGTGGCATGGAGAAGGTCATCGAATATAAATTTGATGACGCCGAAAAAGCCATGTTCGAGAAATCTGCCGCGTCAGTGAAGGAGACGCACGAAGCTCTTAAGAGTCTGGTGGCGTTGTAAATTCGGTCAAAGGTCGAAAGTCAAAAGTCGTTGGCTTTCGACCTTTATTTTGCCCAAAGGAAAGAAGGAGAAGATCATGATTCTGCATGAAAAGATTTCAGAGCAATTGCCTTCATGGCGCGAGCGGATCAAGTCGCTGGCGAAGGAACATGCCGAGGTGAAGGTTGCCGATGTGACGGTGGGACAGGTGGTGGGTGGGATGCGCGACATCAAATCCCTGCTGACCGACATCTCGTTTGTTGACCCCGCGCACGGGATTTTATTCCGTGGGATGCCGATTCCAGAAGTGCTTGCGAAACTGCCCCGCGGACGCGGCAACAAGATTCCGCTGGTGGGTGGCTTCTATTACCTGCTGATGATTGGCGAACTGCCGACAAAAGAACAAGCGCTGGAAGTGGAAGCGGAATGGGCGAAGCGCTCCGCCATCCCTGAGCATGTTTACAAGATGCTCAAGTCGATGCCGAAGGATACGCACCCGATGACCCTGCTTTCGCAGGCAGTGCTGGCTCTGCAGAGCGGTTCGGTCTTTGCCCAGCGTTATCACTCGATGAAGAAGGATCAATACTGGGAAGCCGCGCTGGAAGATGCCCTCGACCTGACCGCCAAACTTCCCATCATGGCAGCGTACATCTATCGCATGAAATATTTTGGCGAGAGCAAAAAGCCGAAATACAATCCCAAACTGGACTACGGCGCGAACTTCTCGAAGATGATGGGCGTTTCAGATCGCGCTGGCTATGCTGAACTTGCCCGCCTGTATTTTATTCTGCATTCCGATCATGAGTCTGGAAACGTTTCAGCCCACACCATGCACCTTGTCGGCTCTGCCCTCTCCGACCCGTATCTTGCTTTCTCCGCTGCGCTCAATGGCTTGGCAGGACCCCTGCACGGGCTTGCCAACCAGGAATGCCTCGGCTGGCTGCTGGATGTTTACAAGCAGTTCGGCGGCGTGCCGAGCCGCGACGACCTCTACAAATTCGCGTGGGATACCCTCAATGGAGGGCACGTCATCCCTGGCTACGGTCATGCCGTTTTGCGTGTGCCCGATCCCCGCTACATGGCGCAGTTGGAATTTGCCAAAGCCCGCTTCCCTGAGGATGACCTTATCCGCCTGGCGGAGATGGTCTTCGATGTCGTGCCGACCGTGTTGAAAGAACAGGGCAAGGCGAAGAATCCCGCGCCGAATGTGGACGCCATTTCTGGAACCTTGCAGTACTACTATGGCGTGCGCGACTTCGATTTCTATACCGTGCTCTTCGGTGTGGGACGCGCCCTCGGCGTGACCTGCAACTACGTCTGGGCGCGCGCGCTGGGTCAGCCGCTCGAACGTCCCAAGTCGTTGACGACGAAGATGCTGGAAGATATTGTGGCGAAGGCGGCTGCGCCGAGTAATTAGTAATTAGTGATTGGTAATTGGAGCCTGTGATTTCTCACAGGCTCTTTTTTATCTGGACTCCAAAGTCTCCTGACTTTGGACGCTCTACCGATATTCTCTCGATAATCCGTCCGCGTCTGCCAGAACGCTGTCGTTGCGGAGGTAGATGCCGTTGGGGAGTTTGGTGTAGTTTCCCATCCCGCGCATGAAGTCGGCGAGCGGGGCAAAATTGTCGGCGATAATGTCGGGTTGGAGTTGACCGATGCTGTAGTCGTAGTCCCATTTGTTGTGACCGGGGTAGAACTCGCCGTGACCTTCGCCCATTGCCACGACGGGGTCGTTCAAACCGAGCAGGTCAATCGTCGTCCGCTCCGAGTAGTAGGGGATTTGTCCCGCCGCGTGGACAGCGATCACGGCTTCGGGTGCGGTGTGTTGCGCGATGTGCAATCCCAGTTTCACGCGGCGGATGTCCGCTTTGAGCAGGGGAGCGTTGTCGATGCCGTAGTTAAACCACGGTTCGCCGCTGACGATGAGCAAAACGCCGAGGGCAAGCGCGAGGGCAGGGCTTACTTTCGGGTGGGGCGAAACCGATTGGGGCTGACCAACTTTCAGGTCGGCGAGGACGCGGCTCGTCATCCAACTGAAAAGCAGAATCAGCGCGGTCATCCCCTGGGTTACGAATCGATTCGCGGCGTCCGTTTCAGGTTCGGCGTAGTCGCCGCCGACGTAGACCGAGTAAACGCATTGGGCGAGGAAAATTCCCATCAACAAAAGCGCTTCGCGGTTGCGTTGTAATTTATAGAAAAAGAGCGCGGAAAGCGAGACTAGAAAGAGGAAAAGCGTGTCATGTGTGGCATATTGGTTGAAGACCAGCAGCCCGTGGCGGATGCGCTCGAAAACCGAGAAGCCTGTGACTTTTTGATAATAAGTGATGGGCAGCGCGGAGCCGAAGTAGGTTTGTTGAAACCAGAGGATGCCCAGCGTGGCGAAGAGGACTGCGGCGGCGGGGGCGATGTTGCGCCTGTCTTTAGCAAAGAGGTAGGTGGCGACAATTGCGGCGGCGATGACCGCGTCCATGCGGACGAGGATTGCCAAAGCGAGGAGAAGGCTGATGACAATGGGCTTTTTGTCGGTGATCGAAAGCAGGATGGCGAGATTGATGAGCAGGGTCAGCAAGCCGACTTCCATGCCGCGCAGAGTCCAGAAGACCAGCGGAAAATAAAACGCGGTGACGAGGGCGGCAAGTGCGGGTGCGTGTTTTGATTCGGGCAGGAGGGCTGCGGCGATTTTCCAGACGACGAAAATATTCCCCAGCAGGATGGCGGCGGATGTCAGCATGACCGTGAGCGAAATTTTGGAGGCGGGGAGCGGAAGCAGGTGCAGGGTGGCGAGGTACAAAGTCCAGCCGAGGTTGGTGAAACCTTCGATGGGCGCGTCGCCGATGTTCCAGACCAAGCCGTGACCTTGTGCGAGGTGTTTGGCGTAACGCATGGAAATCATGGCGTCGTCCACCAGCGTGAAAAAGCGTTCACCGTCGAGTACAAAGGATGTCCCAACGATGAACGCCAGATAGAAAACTGCGGAGGCGATGAGAATGAGGGAAAGGGTTCTGTGCTTGGTTGACGTAGTCATCGGCGCGAGTATAACATGGGGAAAAATTCTCAACCACAAAGGAATGAAGGGTCACGAAGGGTTTTCTCTTGGTTTTCCTTTGTGTACCTTCGTGACCCTTCGTGGTAAAAAGTCATCTCACATGCGGCGCCAGCGAAACCAGTTCCGCGCGGAGTTTTTCGATGATTGCCAAATTCCCGCCTTCATCACCCTGCTTTCGCGCCTGTTCCTTTTTATGCGCCAGTTCGCCGCAGACTTGATAGAAACGCGAAGTGTTGCGTCCGCTCAAACCAGCGGTGGTCACCGTCCATGGCGAGAGGGCTTTTTGATATTGGGCGGGCGTCATCAAACCAGAGGTTACTTCGGAGTACAGGTTGTTTTTCACGATATTGCGCTCGTGGACGATCATCCAGATGATGAAAAACAACATGAACGTCCAGCCAATCCAATCCACGAATGTACCGGTGATGAGTCCCTCCACGCCGCCGATGAGTCCGCCGAAGGTGTTGTGGAAGGCGTGGGTGACGATGGCGGTTCCCAAGCCGACAATGGGGGCGATGAGTTTAATCAAGAAGTTGCGGTTGGTGCGGGCGACGGCGAAGCCAATCCCCGTGAAGGCGGTGTAGAACGGGTGCTGCCAGCCGACGAGGACGACGCGGACGAAAACGAGGAAGAACAGGCCTTCCCATCCGCCTTCCTGGTAGCCGTTGCGGAAGATGTAGAGCGTGTTTTCGGTGGCGGCGAATCCCAGCGCGGCAACGCCGCCGTAGATGATGCCGTCGAGGATGGAATCGAATTCCTTGTAGAACATGAAGAATACAATGGCAACTGCCAGCCCTTTGAGAATTTCCTCCACGATGGGCGCAACGATGGAGGTGGTTCCAATCTCTGCCGCGCCTTCCGAGCCGGTAAACACATAAATCCCGATGCCAAACGCGGTGTTGATGATGAACGCTCCGCCCGCCGCAATCACCACGCCCCACAGGAACGCCGCGCCAAACAAAATCTTCGGCTCTTTCTCGTAGCGGTCGAGCCAGTAGACGAACGCCGCAAAGATGAACATCGGCACGAAGCCAAAAAAGAGGGAAACGAGAAAGGGCATGGGGTTCTCCTTTGCTTTGCAGACCTGACAGGTTTCTAAAACCTGTCAGGTCTTTTACATAAAAATCAACTCGGTTCTTTCCACGCGGGCGGTTTCGGGCGCAATGCCCAGCGCGTTCAATACTTCTTCGGGACGTCCCGTCGCGCCTTCGCGGGCAGCGAGTTTCATGTGCAGGGATGGCTTTTCTGTTCCCGCTACTTCCAACTCTTCGATGAGCGGGCGCAGGTCGTAGAATTTACTGCGGCGCTCGCGCGGAAGCGATTCGGCGGCGAGGATTTCTTCTGCTTTGCGGCGGAGTTCCGACCCGTCAACGGGTTCTGTCAATTGAACCTGGTACACCGCCGACAGAACTTGAGTTTGCAGGGCGGGCAGTTTCTCATCCACGCTTTCCACGCGGACGATTTGAATGTCGGGCGGCAGGCTGGCTTGCAGGCGGGATGCGAGTTCATCAGTGGGGATGTCTTCGTTGAAGCGGGCGTCCAGCGCCTCACAGCGGGAGGAGAATCCCAGCGGCAGGGCAGAGGCGAGGCTGATTTTCGGCTGGGGGTGAAATCCCTGCGAGTAACTCAACGGCAGGTCAGCGCGGCGCATGGCGTGCTCCCAGAGGCGGTGCAGGTCGAGGTGTCCCGTGTAGCGCAGCGCGCCCTGTTTAGTGAAGGTGATTCGCGCCCGCATTATTTCGGCTCTCCTGTAATTGACCGTTGCCAGCGCAGGATTTCGACGCTGGTACGGCGATAGGCTTTGTAGGTATGCTCGGCGACGCGGTGAAACAGGTCGTGGTCGAGGCATTGTTCGTGGGTCAACTTGACCATCGAGGCTTGGATGCTGGCGTAGGCGGCAAGTTCCTGCTCCACGATGTCATCGAGACTGATATTCTTGTACTTTTCGATGACCAGCATGTTGAGTTTTTCCCTGTGGCACAACGGCGACTCATAATCGGGGTAGCCGTTCTCGCGCTGGAAATTTTCGAAGGCAGAGTACGAGACGCAGGGCGCGTAAGGCTCGTCGTGTAAAATCTCGCTCAGGCGGTCGGCGACGAATTGCTCGCGGGAGAGAATATCTGCCAGCAGGTCTTTGATGGATAGGTTGGGGAAGACGCCCGCCATTGTCAACTGGCGCGAAAAGCCAGCCTGATTCAACAGCAGTTCGAATTTATCGCGCTCGCGCTGCAAGCGGGGGAGGAAGATGATTTTGTTCATAATTTTTTAGATGACAGTCACTTTTAAAGTGACTGTCATCTCTTTCACCAATTGAACTCGCAAAAATTACCGCCAATCGCCTCGTCACTACCCACTGGCGACTGCTCACTGATTACTGGCAACTGTTCGCCGCCTTTCTTCTTCACCTCCGGGCACTTCCACACATCGCCGGGGTGTTCGCGGCGCATTTCCTTGAAGGTCGGCAAAATGCCACAAGCAAAGCAATGCGTGCGGCAGTCCACGCGGATTTGACCTTCGAGTGACTGGCGGAAATCCTCGAACAGAAAATTCTTGCGGACGGCGGCGGTGATATGCTCCCACGGGAAAACTTCGTCGGCGCGGCGCGTGCGCTGGGTGTAGAACGCGGGGTCAAGACCATGCTCCTCGAAGGCGGGCAGCCAGGCGGCGTCTTTTTTGCCTTCGTTCCAGGCGTCGAACTTCGCGCCGTTTTTCCACGCCGAGTAAACCACTTCTGCCATGCGCCTGTCGCCGCGAGTCAGAAACGCTTCGAGCAGGGTGTCTTCGGGTTTCGTCCAACTGACCTTGATGCTTTTATCCTTCAACAACTGGCGTTTGAGCATTGCCTGTTTTTCGAGGATGTTTTCCTTCGTGTCCAACGAGACCCACTGGAAGGGAGTCTGCGGCTTGGGGACGAAGGTGCTGACCCCGACGTTCAGTTTGACCTTCCACCCGACAGCTTTCCTCCCCTCGGCGATGATACGCTTCGACAAATCCACGATGGCTTGCACATCCTCCAGCGTTTCGCTCGGATGCCCAATCATGAAATACAGTTTGATGGTCGTCCAGCCACGCTGGTAAATGTCGCGGGTGGTGTTGACAATGTCTTCGTCGGGGATGAACTTGTTGATGATGCGGCGCATTCGCTCGCTGGCAGCTTCGGGCGCGAGGGTGAATCCCGCCGAATGCTGCTGCCGCAGTCTGTCCATCAAATCAATCGAGACGGATTCGATTCTCAGCGAGGGCAGTCCCACCGTCAGTTTGCGTCCCTCAAAGCGTTTGCTGATGGCTTCGGTTAACTCGCTGATGCGGGTGTAATCCGAAGAGGAGAGCGAGGTCAGGGCGAGTTCTTCAAACCCTGTCGAGCGGATGGCGGCGTCGGCGGCTTCGACCACTTCCTCCACGCTGCGCTCGCGCACGGGACGGGTGATCATCCCCGCCTGACAGAAGCGACATCCGCGCGTGCAGCCGCGCATGATTTCGACCGACGCGCGGTTGTGGACGACCTCGATATTCGGCACGATGAACTTGGTCGGCGGCGGGGGCAGTTTCGCCACAATGCGCTTGGTGATAATTTTGGGAACGTCGGCGCGGGTCGGCAGGGTGTGGGCGACGGTTCCATCGTCGAGGTAGGTGGTGGCGTAGAACTGGGGAACGTAGATGCCGGGGATGTTTGCCAGTGCAAGAAGAAGGTCGCTGCGGTTGAACGTTAAACGTTCAACGTTCAACGCCTTAGACTTTTTTATCACATCCAGAATATCGTGAATCACTTCCTCCCCCTCGCCGATGATGAAGGCGTCAATGAAGGCGTGCATGGGTTCGGGATTCATGGTCGAGTGCCCGCCCGCGATGACGATGGGATGAGTCTCGTCGCGTTCCGCCGCCCGCACGGGGATGCCCGCCAGGTCGAGGATGTTGAGCGCGTTGGTGTAGAGCGTCTCGTAGGGGAGGGTAAAGCCGATGAGGTCGAAACAGGCTAAGGGTTGTTTCGACTCCAGCGCGTAGAGCGGAATCCCATGTTCGCGCATCAGGTCTTCCATATCCAGCCAGGGGGCGTAGGCGCGTTCGGCAAGCGCATCGTCGCGCTGGTTGATCTGGTCGTAGAGAATCTTCAAGCCGACGTTGGAAACGCCGATGTCGTAAATATCTGGAAAGACCAGCGCGGTTTTGACCTGTGCCTGTCCCCAATCCTTGTAGATGCAGTTGAGTTCGCCGCCGACGTAGCGCCCGGGCTTCTGTACCTTTAAGAGGATGCGGTCTAGTTTGAGTTCGATTTGTTCAGGAGTCAACATGGGCGAAATTATACTAGAATTGTCAAAATTCCCCCGCGTTTATGGCAGGCAGGTGCGGTTGCGTCCCAATTCTTTGGCGCGGTACAAGGTCTGGTCGGCAAGGCGGAATAATTCCCCGGCGGTTTGCGCATGTTCGGGAAAAGCCGCAATACCCGCGGAAAATGTCATCGGTGGAACGCCCTCGGGTTGTTCAAGTGATAAAGTTTCGCAGACCCGGCGGAATACTTCGATGCGTTGAAGCGCGCTTTCGGAGATGCTCTGCGGCATGATGATGATGAACTCGTCGCCGCCATAGCGACATGGAATATCGCTTATCCGAAAATGCTTGCGGAATGCCGCCCCCAGTTGGCGCAGCAGGGAGTCGCCGTGCGCGTGACCGCAGGTGTCGTTGAATTCCTTGAAGTGATCGATGTCGAGAATGATGAGGCAGAGCGGATAATTTTCCCGCTCGGCGCGCGCGAACTCGTTGGGGAAAATTTCATCCAGGTAGCGGCGGTTGAACAAGCCCGTCAGCGCGTCGCGGATGGATTGGTCGCGCAGTTTGTCCTTCAACTTTTCGATTTGCTCCAGTTTCTCTTTAAGTTGGTCGTTTGTTCTTTGCAACTCATCTTCGATTTTTTTGCGATGGGTAATGTCTCGCAGGATGACCGATTTTCCGCTGATATTGCCTTTGCGGTCACGCAGCGGAAAAACCTGCACGTCGAAGTAACGCGGGATCGGCGCGGTTTGTTTCCATTCGATTTGAAGTTCTTCCGCGCCGTCGAGATATTGCTCCAACCCTTCGTAATTTCGCAGAGCCTCCCGCGCAGGAAATCCAATCCACTTGCGTATGGAACTGTCCCCGAAAATGCGCGTTGCCGACGGATTGATGTCTACGATGCGGCTGTATTTGTCCAGCACCACCAGCCCGTCATGCATGGTATCTACCAGGTATTCGCGGGCAATGGGGATGATGTCCAGAAAGTTCAGGCGGCTGGTGATGTAAACAAGAATGGCTCCGGTGGCGGTGAACGAAATGGGAAGCACGTCCAAACCGGGAAACGGGTTTGCGCCAAAGGCGTACACGAGCATCCCGAGCCAGGGGAAGAGAATGGCGATGATCAGCGCAAGGTTTTGCCGTCGGTATAACTCGCGGGTTTGCAGGATGAAGCGCAGGAAAAGAAAGACGCAGAAAAATATAAGCGTGTTGATATAAAAGACAATCACCCAAAACCAGATGCCATGATGATAGATCATGTTTACGCCATCCGGGCTGGGGGAGAAGCCCGTCCAGATTAAGTTGTGATATTCGTTGGTGGCGGCGAACAAAAATGTCAGGGCTGGCATGATGGAGAGCAGGGTCATGTTGCGCTGCGTCAGCCATTTTTGATGATGGGTGTATTCCAAAACGAAAAACAGGAAGAAAATCTGGGCGCCCATCGAGCCGAGATAGCCAAGTTTAGACCATAGGATGAGCGCTTGTTTATCTGTAAGCAGTACCTGCATGAGCCCCGACAGGTTCCATTCCAAAACCGACGCCATCATCCAAAAAAGAAAAAGCCCGCCTGGGGCGCGCCTTCTTCTCCAAATGGATACGGCTGCTCCTGCGGAAATTAAGACGGCAATCAGGCATGTGACTTTGTAGAAGATTACATGCGTCATGGGAATCTACCTCTTTGGTGAAGGTTGCAGTTCTTTCAGGGTTTCGACTGTCTTGCTTCTTTATCGATTCTGAATCCGCGCCAATGTTTGATCTGCTTATACTATACTTTATTTTTTCCCTTCCCTGTGTTGTATTTTCAACGCCATTGCATAAAAATAGACCGAGGATTTTTGTCCTCGGTCTATTCACGAATTATAGATTACGCGATTGCAACCTTCCGCGCTTGCCAGGCGTCGCGTCCCCAAATCCAGAGGGCGCCCAAGCCGATGAAGGTAATCAGCAGACCAAACAACCAGCCGATGAAGGGCAGGGCAACCAGCACGTCTACGATCACCACGCCTATGGCGAGCGGCAGGAACTTGTGTTCCGCCAGTTCGGGCTTGATGCGGGAGAGGATCAACTTGCCGCCCAGCCAAGCCACCACGATCTTCGTCAGGAAGGCGGTGACCAGCACAAAGCCAATGACGAGGGCAAAGAGGGCGAGGATACCGACCCAGACAATCGTTCCGCTCATGCCGCCCAGCGTGAGTACCCCGAAGAGGATTCCGCCAAGGATGATGACGGTCAGCAGGATGAACAGGGCGAAGAAGAAGGCGGCGTAGGATACCAGACCCCAGCCGAGGCTGGCGGCGGGCTGGGATTGAACCTTGTCCATCAGCGATTTCATGAACAGGGGCAGCAGCCAGCCGAGGAGCAGACCGAAAGCAATCCAGGTGACGATGGTGCGGAGCAGGTCAAGCGTCCAGGTCAGGGCTTTTTCAGCGGGGGTGGGCGGGACAACCACTTCTTCAGGGTTGACCACCGGCGCGTTGCGGGTGACTTTTCCAGCGACGACACCGGACGGAATCTTCACATCCATTGTTTGTGTGTACTCAAGATTTCCCTCGATTTTGGCATCCTCGCCAACGTTGAAGCCAGGCTTGACCGACGGGAAGTCGATTTGGGCTTGCGGCATGAACATCGACATGGGCGGGGCGCCCTCTTCGGGGTCGCCGACTTCGGCTTTGACATCGCCGCCGATTTCGCCGTTCAATTCGAGGGAGCCAGTCCCCGCCAGCACATCGTCGCCGATCTTGCCCTCGAGCAGGGCTTGTCCTGCGCCGACGGCGACATCGCCTTCTACCACGCTGCCGTTTTCGGCTTCGAGGCTGGCGCTGCCCGCCACGACATCTCCGCCGATGAAAGCGGATTTGCCCAGTTTGAGCGCCGCGCCGGCAATGCGGGCGTCATCCGAGACTTTGCCGTTGATGATGATGGTTTGCCCGGCGGCAATCAAGTCGCCTTCCACCGTGCCGTTGATGGTAATGGTTTCGCCGAACACGACCAGGTCGCCTTTGACGACGCCATCGAGAGTGAATTTGTTTGCGCCGACATACAGGTCGTCCTCGATGACTTCGTCTGCCTTGATTTCGACCACGTCTCCGGATCGGTCATCGAACGCCAGGGCGGGCGTGGCAAGCGCAAGCGTCATCAGGGCAAATAGCATAAAAATAGAAATAATTTTATATATGGTTTTCATGGATTCTCCTTGTAACTCGTTAATGCAAGTATACGGTTTTTCCCCCGTAAAGTTGCAGTTTAATTTCAGGCAATCATTGATTTGAAGCGACGCGTAATCCCTTCTTTGAATAGCGCGACTGCCTCGGGATGCCCCGCTTCCATTGCCAGATCGAGAGGTAACTTCCCCTGATGGCAGCGGATGCTCATGTCTGCGCCGTTGAAAAGCAACAGACGGATCGAATGGGTATCGCCATTTTGAGCGGCTGCATGCAAGGGCGTCAGTCCGCCGCCTTCGCGTACGTTTGGATTTGCGTTATGACTGAGCAGAAGTTGGACAATATCGGTGTGCCCCGCTGCGACCGCAGATTGAATGGGCGTGGCGTGAAGCGGGTTGCGCGACGGGGAGTTGATTGCCGCCCCTACTCGAATCAGATATGCCGCGTTTTCATATTGCCCAAAGAAACAGGATAACCCCAGCGGCTGGAATCCGTCGCAGGAATAATCGTTAATCAGCAGGGGGTTGCGGGCAATGTGCAGGACAAGTTGATTGATTTTTCCAGCAGCGGCAGATTCGAAGATGCTGAGGTTCCCCGCTTTTTCGCAGAGAAATTCCGCGACTTTCAATTGGTGATTGTAGATGGCGACCATCACCGGGCTGAGGCAGCGTTCTTTTTCGTGAATCAGGCTGGGATTCAAAAAAAGCAGTCGTTCGACTTCATGAAGTACGCCTTGTTCGATTGCTTGAAAGAATTCCTGGATCATGGTTATGGGTATTCCAATCTGGAGATGTATTTCTGAAAACATTATACGTCCGATGGAATGCGCCCGTGTTTTCAATAATGTTAACTGCCGAGACGAAATGAATAGGGATAAAAAACGATTGGGCTGTTGCTCCCAATCGTTGATATACAATGGCGCTTTATGGGCTGTGGATTAATAATGGATCGCACTCAAGTTGTCCAGTTTGTCGGTACTGTGCGTGGCGTGGATGCGGCGGATGGTGCCGGTCAACCCGCGTACCACAAGGCTTTCGGTGGTGATGTGGTCGCCATAATAGCGCACCCCTTTTAGTAACTCGCCATCTGTGATGCCGGTTGTTGCAAAGAAGACATCCTCCGAGGAAACCAGGTCGTCGGTGGTTAATACTTTGTCGAAATCGTACCCTGCTTCACGTCCGCGCTGTAATTCGCTTTCATCCCGCGCGAAGAGTTTGCCTTGGATTTCTCCGCCCATGGCGCGCAGGGCGCAGGCTGCGATGACTCCTTCCGGTGTGCCGCCGATGCCGACGAGGACGTCCACGCCTGAGTCGGGCCAGGAAGTCATCAAGGCGGCTGCCACATCGCCGTCGGGTATTTGGCGGATGCGCGCTCCCGCCTTGCGAATTTCAGCGATCATATTGTCGTGACGCGGGCGGTCGAGGATGATGGTGGTCAGGTCCTCGATGTGTTTGCCCTTGGCTTTGGCGATTGCTTTGAGGTTTTCAGTGATCGGCTTCTCGATATTGATGACGCCCTTTGCTTCGGGACCTACCGCCAGTTTATTCATGTAGAGAAATGGACCGGGGTCGAACATTGTGCCGCGCGGGGCAAGCGCGACCATTGCCAGCGAGTTCGAGCGACCAAAAGCCAATGGGCGGGTCCCGTCGATTGGGTCCACGGCAACATCCACATCGGGCGTAGAGCCGTTTCCCACTTTTTCCCCGTTGAAGAGCATTGGCGCTTGATCCTTTTCGCCTTCCCCAATGACGATGACGCCGTTCATATCCACCGTGCTGAGTACCAGGCGCATTGCGTTCACTGCCGCTTGGTCAGCTCCTTCTTTATCTCCGCGTCCAAGAAAACGCCCAGCCAGCATTGCCGCCGCTTCGGTCACTCGCGCAAGCTCCAGCGCGAGGTTTCGGGTGGGGGTGGCGCCAAGAACACTCATGTTTACCTCCGCAGTTATAGAATGAACCAGATTAGGAAGTAATAACCAATTACCGCTCCCCACAGCCAGGAATCGATGCGGTCAAAGAAACCGCCGTGCCCCGGGATCATGTCACTCGAGTCTTTGATGCCAGACTGGCGTTTGATCATACTTTCGCCCAGGTCGCCTAAAGGGGGGAGCGCTCCAAGGATCAAACCCAGGATTGCGCCTTGGCAGATGGCGATTTTGCCTGCAAGGTTGCCATACGTGGCGAAGGCATACGCAAAGAACATTCCGCCGAGCATGGCGGTGAATACGCTGGCGGCATAGCCTTCCCAGCTTTTCTTGGGGCTAAGTCGCGGCGCCATCTTATGTTTGCCGTATGCCCTGCCGATGGAGTATGCGCCGGTGTCGCCAAGCCAGATACAGAACATGACCAACATAAACCACCAGCCGCCTTCGGGCAGGTTGCGCAAGTCCAGGAGATAGGAGCCGATCCAGCCGATGTAACCAAGCCCGCCGACCGTTATCCCAAAATCCAGCGCGGATTGGTCCCGTCCGCGTTCGTAGGCGAGAAGGTGATACGCCATTGCCGCAAGGATGGTGAATGCAAAGACGGGTTGGGCGTACTCCGGGAAAAACATGCGGGCGATGGTTATCAACGTGACCCCGCCTACGGTCACATGGAAATGCGGCTCGAATTTGACCGCGCGAAACAGGTGAACATATTCCCGCGCCGCCCCAATCAAAAACGTGCCCATCAGTAAATAATAAAAGACACCGCCAAGCAAGATGGCGGGTAATCCGATTACTGCAAGTCCCAGGGCTGTGGTTGTTCTTTTAAGCATTGGATTCCTGAAACTCCCCCGGTGATACCTTTCCGAAGCGCCTGTCTCGCTGGGCAAATGCCTCTAACGCATGGCGGTACTCTGCATGATCGAAATCGGGCCAGTAGGTGGGTGTGACGTACCATTCCGAATAAGCCGTCTGCCAGATGAGGAAATTGCTGACTCGCAGTTCTCCCGAGGTGCGGATGACCAAGTCGGGGTCTGGTACGCCAGCCGTGAACATGTACTGCCCGACCAGTTCGTCGGTTATGTTTTCCGGGGTAATACCATCCTTGATAATTTTTTGAATGGCGCAGACGATCTCATCCCGCCCGCCGTAATTCCAGGCAATATTTAGAATCAGGCGGTCGTTATTTTTGGTCAAATCGATGGCTTTCAAAACCCTGGCTTGCAGGTTGGGATTCAGGCGTTCCAGCCGCCCAATATGCCGCAGTTGAACCCCTTCTTTGTGCAACTCGTTCAATTCACGATCGATCACATCCTGTAGAATCCCCAACAGCCCCTGCACTTCGTCGGCGGGGCGTCCCCAATTTTCGGTGGAAAAGGCATAGATGGTTAGATACTTGACGCCAAATTCGACAGTGGAGCGAATCACGCGACGCAGGTTTTCCGTGCCCGCCCTGTGACCCGCCAGACGCGGTAAGCCGCGTTGAAGCGCCCAACGTCCATTGCCGTCCATGATGATGGCAACATGTTGGGGAACTTTTGCGATTGGAACGACCGGGGAAGTTTCAGGCATGGTTGATTTACTCTTTTCGATGTTTTGGGTCGCGCCTATACTTCCATGATTTCTTTTTCTTTAGCCTGCCCGTGCCGGGCAATGTCTTCGATGAATTTGTCGGTGATTTTTTGCAGATCTTCCTCGCCTTTCAGGCGGTCATCTTCCGTGATTAATTTTTCCTTCTCATATTCACGGATGTCGTTGTGCAGGTCGCGCCGAATGTTGCGCACGGCGACCCGCGCTTCTTCCAGGCGGTGATGCATCTGTTTGACCAGGGTTCGACGGCGTTCTTCGTCCAGCGGAGGCAGGTTCAGGTGAATGACCTTTCCGTCTGAATTTGGATTCAAACCCAGGTTCGAGGTGCGAATTGCCTTTTCGATATTTTTGATGGAGGCAGCGTCGAACGGCTTGATCAGTATTGTGCGCGGCTCGGGAATGCTGATGGAGGCAAGTTGCATAAGGTGGGTGGGCGTGCCGTAATATTCCACGGGGAGTCTTTCCACCAGCGCGGGACTTGCGCGCCCCGTACGAATACCCGCGAGATCGTCTGAAAGGGATTGAATCGCGCCATGCATCCGCGTCTCGGCATCTTTCAACAAATCTTTGATTTCTTCAGTGCTCACGATCTTCCTCCTAAAAAATGATTACACTACAAGGATACCTTAAAACAAGAATTTATGCTATGGTGGCTGTTCAAGGGTTGTAAAACAGCAAAAATAATCGGTTGTTAAAAAAATAACGCACCTCGCGATGCGTTATTTTAAAGGCTGACTTTGCGGCGTTTGCTGTTTATTTGCCTTTGTTGCGGGTTGCCACGTCGAAGATGACCGCAATCGCCAGCACTGCGGCTTTGACGATGTACTGAATGGAGATGTCGATGCCCATCAGGTTCATGCCGCTGGAGAGGGAGCCCATCACCAGCGCGCCGATCAGAGAGCCGATCACTTTGCCAATGCCGCCAGCGGGGGACACGCCGCCGATGAATGCTGCCGCGATGGCGTCCAGTTCGAATAATTGTCCCGCTGTCGTCGTTGCAGATTTGAAGCGCGACGCATAGAGAATTCCAGACAATGCCGAGAGCAAGCCCATCGAACCAAAGACGATGTAGGTGATTTTCTTGATGCTGATGCCGCTCAACTGCGCGGCTTCGGGGTTGCCGCCCAGGGCATAGATGTGCCTTCCCAGAACGGTGTGCGCTGAAATGAAATCATAAATAGCAACCACAGCCAGCACGATGACCACAGTCCACGAGAGTCCCTTGTAGCCAGCCATGATCCATGTGATTCCCGCCAGCAGGACAGACACAAATACCAGTTTCAAGATGAACATGTCTGCGGGAATGACTTCAAAGTTGTAAGCCTGTTTCGTTTTGCGATCCTTGATCTGGCTGAAAATCAATGCCACAATCGAAATCGCGCCGAGAATCAGGGTCAACTTGTGCATTTCAGGCAGGAAGGTGAGATTGGGAATGTCGGGAATGAAATCATTACTGAGCGCGTTGAAAATCTCATTCGAGATAATGATGGTTCCCGTGCCAGCCGTCACCAATTGCAGCGCGCCGCGATATGCCAGCCAGCCCGCCAGGGTGGCGACAAAGGCGGGGATTCCGAGGTTTGCGACCAGGAAGGCGGTGAACAACCCGGCGATGATACCGAGTACCAGCACCATGGGAATGACCACTCCAACGGGGAGATTCATGCCGCTGCTGATGACTTTCGGGTCAGCCATGGCGATTGCCGCCAAAGCTCCCAGGAATCCCGAAAGGAAGCCCACCGACAGGTCGATGTGGCGGATGACGATGACCAGGGTCATGCCGACTGCCAGCACAGCGATGTAGCCCGTCTGATTGATCAGGTTGCTGATGTTTCTCGATGAAATAAAGATACCGTCTGTGGTGATGGTAAAGATCGCCATGATGACGAACAAGGCGATATACATGCCGTATTCACGGATGTTTTGCCCCAGCAATTTCTGCAAATTTTTGAAAAAAGACATCTCGCGCCTCCTCAATTCGTTGCTTTCTGCATGATTTTTTCCTGCGTGGCTTCCTCGATGGGCATTTCGCCGGTGATTTTTCCTCCGGAAACGATGTACACCCTATCGCTCATGCCGAGGATTTCGGGCAGTTCCGACGAGATCATGATGATGCTCATTCCCTGCTCGACCAGGCGGTTCATAATGGTGTAGATTTCGTATTTTGCGCCCACGTCGATGCCGCGTGTCGGTTCGTCCAGAATCAGCACTTCCGGCTTGACGAAAAGCCATTTGCCCAACGACACCTTTTGTTGGTTTCCACCGCTCAAGTTCGATACCTTTTGCTCGATGGTCGGCGTTTTGATGTTCAGCGAGCCTTTATATTCATTGCCGATTTTGACTTCATCATTGTCGTTGACCACGCCGCGCCTTGCAATCTCGCGCAGGTTTGCAAGCGAAATATTTTGCTTCACATCCTGAATAAGAATAAGACCATTGCCTTTGCGGTCTTCGGTCACATACGCTACACCGGCTTGAATGGCATCCTTGGGGTGCGCAAAATGCGCTTTTTTGCCCTTGATGTACAACTCGCCGTTGAGACGGTAACCGTCGGGGTTGCCGAAGATACTGTGGGCAAGTTCCGTTCTTCCCGAACCCATCAAACCCGCAAAGCCCACGATTTCACCCTTGCGCACATTGAAGGAGACGTCCTTTAGGATACTTCTCCCAATCGTAGGATCGTATGCGTTCAGGTTTTTTGCCTCGAACGTGATTTCCCCAAACTGCTTATTTTCTCTCTTTGGATAAATGTTGTCGATCTCGCGTCCCACCATGTGTTTGATGAGCGCGTTTTCGGTGACTTCGCCCTTTTGGGCTGATAATGTGCAGATGGTCTGCCCGTCGCGCAGCACAGTCACCGAGTCTGAAATGCGGATTACTTCTTTTAACTTATGGGAAATTAAAATACAGGTAACGCCGTGCTGTCTGAGTTCTTTCAGCAGGGATAATAAATTGTCGCAGTCGTCTTCGTTCAAGGCGGACGTGGGCTCGTCCAAAATCAGCAGTTTCACATCCTTGCTCAGGGCTTTTGCAATTTCGACCAGTTGCTGTTTTCCCACGCCCAGGTCTTTGATTTTTTCCTCAGGATTTACGTCCAGCCTGACTTTTTTCAGCATTTCCTTCGATCTCTTGATGGTTTCATTCCAGTTGATTTTTCCCCCCGATTTTATTTCATGACCGAGAAAAATATTCTCATACACAGTCATGTCAGGAACCAGTGCCAGTTCCTGGTAGATAATGGCAATGCCTGCTTTTTCACTGTCGCTGATTCCCCTGAACTGTTGTATTTTTCCACCAAACAAAATATCGCCGGTATACGAGCCGTGTGGATACACACCGCTCAATACTTTCATCAGGGTGGATTTGCCCGCTCCATTTTCGCCAACCAGACAATGAATTTCACCTTCGGCAACTTGAAAACTTACGTTACTTAATGCCTTTACGCCGGGAAATTCTTTGACGATATTCTTCATTTCCAGGATGGGAGTTTTCATGGCGTCTCCACTTTACTATGGTTTTGAGGGAATTACTTGTAGTTGCCCCGCCGTCATCTCTGGCGGCGGGGCATTTGCTTTACCTGAATTATACAGGAATAGCGATGAACTTATCAATCGCAATTCCCATATTGGCTGGGAATTACTTCAGACCGGTGAAGTCGCTGGCGGGCCAGTAACCGGAGTCGATCACGGCTTCTTGAACGTTCTTCTGTTCGACGGTGACGACGACAGAGGGCTTGGCGGGAACATCGACCTTGCCGTTGTTGTAGGTGGTGGTCTCTTCGGGAGCGCCGCCTTCGAGATAAGCAACCGCAGCGGCGATGGCATCAGAGACGAGGGTGCGGACATCCTTCAAAACGGTCATGGACTGCTTGCCGTCGATGATGTACTGGACAGAGGCTTTCTCGGCATCCTGACCGGTAACGAAGTAGCTGGAGACGTCGCCGTCGGCAGCGAAAGCATCGGCAATGGCGCGAGCGGTGCCGTCATTGGGGGCGAGGATGAAAACATCACCCTTGTCTTCGGCGGGAGCGGCAGTCAGGTTGGCTTCGGCGAGGTTCTTGGCGACATCGAACTTCCATTCGGTCGTGACCTGACCGAGGATCTTCGCCATTTCATCGCGGGAGAGGGTGGCTTTGTCCTGGAGGGCAACAGCTTCGGAGGAGTTCTTGATGACGAAGGTGCCGTCAGCAATCTTGGGCTGGAGGACATTCCAGGCGCCTTCGAAGAAGAGGAAGGCATTGTTGTCAGAGGCAGCGCCGGCATAGAGATAGAGGGGATTGTCGGAGCCGGAGGCATTGTCAACGAGGTACTGAGCCTGGGCTTCACCGACGGCAACACTGTCGAAGGTGACATAGTAGTCGACGGCATCGGTATCGCGGATGAGGCGGTCATAGGAAATGACCTTGACGCCAGCTTCGCGCGCGGCTTCGGCAGCAGAGGCGGCGGCAGTACCATCCTGCGGGCAGATGACGAGGACTTTGACGCCCTTGGTGATCAAGGCTTCAACGTTGGCTTTTTCCTTGGCGGAATCGCCCTGGCTGAAGAGGATTTCGACATCGTAACCGGCGGCGGTGAAGGCTTCCTTGAAGCGGGCTTCATCCTGAATCCAGCGCGGTTCATCCTTGGTCGGGAGGACAATACCGACACCGAGTTTTTCCCCGGCGGGAGCTTCGGCGGCAGGCGCTTCGGCGGCAGGGGCTTCAGCAGCGGGGGCTTCGGTTGCGGGTCCACCACAAGCGGCAAGCGCCAGGGATGCAAGCACCAAAATGCTCAAAAGAGCGAATAACTTTTTGTACATTCTTCTCTCCTTACATGTTACATGATTTTTTTGGATGGTTCGAACGACATTTGTGTTTTTCTGAAAAGATCGACTCGCGGTTGCGGCATCACCTCCTTTACACGGATTAAATATTCATCGGCTTGGAAAGCACATCGTCCGCGACGATGGCAATGGCTCCGATCAAACTCGCATCGGTTCCAAAAGTGGATAATACAACCTCGGTTTGCTGGTCGAATTCGGGCATGGAATGATCCGCGACAGTTTCTTTGATGGCAGGCAGAAGATAATCGCCTGCAATGCTGAGCGGACCGCCGAGGATGATTTTTTCAGGGTTGAAGATGTTGATCAATCCTGCAAAGCCCTGCCCCATGGCGTAGCCTGCTTCGGTAAAAACATCGATTGCCGACTGGTCGCCCAAGTCTGCCGCCTGTTTTATCAACGGGATGGAAATGGGGGCGTCTTGTTTTGCCATGAGTGACGGAATAATGCTGCCGTTTTTCATCTCCAGCCGCGTTTGTATGCGCTGGATGATCGAATATTGATTGGCGTAGGTTTCCCAACATCCGTAATTTCCGCAGTGACAAAGAATCTGCGACGGCTCTGCGGTGATGGGGAAGTGCCCAATTTCTCCCGCGTAGCCGTTTTTTCCGCGATACAACCTGCCGTTCAGGAAAAGCCCGCCTCCGATGCCGACTCCCGCAAATACAAATAAGAAGTCGCGGTCATGCTGCGCGGCGCCGAATAAATGCTCGGCAATGGCGGCGGCGTTGGCATCGTTTTCGATGAAAATATTAAGCCTGGTTTGTTCGTGGAATATTTTTCGGAATGGCACGTTGTGCCAGTGCAAATTCGGTGCAAAAATCAACATCCCCTCTTTCAAATCGACCGTGCCCGGGGTCGAGAGCCCAAGCCCCAAAAAGCGAACGCCCTTTTTCTTGGTGGCAGACATCGCCTCTTTGACGATTTGCAAGATCTGCTGGATCATTTTATTTTGGTCGTCGTTTGGGTTGGTATCTTCCTTGTGCTGCCACTGGATATTCCCCAGCAAATCGGTGACGGCGACGGAGACAAAATCCACGCCGAGTTCCACGCCGATGATTAAACCAGCCTGGGGGTTGATTTCCAGCCAGGTGGCGGGGCGTCCTGCCGACCCGGAGTTACTCCCAGTTTCGTGAACAAGTTTTCGCGTCAACAATTCATCCACCAGGCTTGATATGGTGGATTTATTTAATCCCGTTTCAACTGCCAGTTGGGCGCGTGAAATGGGTGACCGCGCATGAATCAACCGCAGGGCGGATGATAGGTTTGTTTCACGTACAAAAGCTTGGTCTGCCGTGGTCTTTTTCATTGGAATTAGTATGTTGGAGCAACAAACTAATTATAGCCATTTTAAGGACTTTGTCAACTTAAAAAATAAAAACGCTGGAAGAGCCTTGTCAGCCTTCCAGCGTTTGAAACGAGAGAGTGGGGGGTTACTTCTTCAAGGCATCCCAGCCGGCGTATTTGGCGGTGTCGCCCAATTCGGCTTCGATGCGCAGAAGTTGGTTGTACTTCGCCACGCGATCCGAGCGGGCAGGGGCGCCGGTCTTGATCTGACCCGTGTTGAGCGCCACAGCCAGGTCGGCGATGGTGGAGTCTTCGGTTTCGCCGGAGCGGTGCGAGACTACCGTACGCCAGCCGGCACGGTGGCACATTTCCACAGATTGGATGGTCTCGGTCAGCGAGCCGATCTGATTGAGTTTGACCAGCAGGGCGTTACAGGTGTTATCCTGAATGCCACGGCGGACGCGCTCGGGGTTGGTCACCAGCAGGTCGTCGCCGACGATCTGGATTTTGTCGCCCAATTCCTTGACCATCAACTGCCAGGATTCCCAGTCGTCCTGGGCGTGTCCGTCTTCGATGGAAACAATCGGGTAGTCCTTGACCCACTTCGCCCAGAGTTCAACCATCTGTTCGCCAGTGAGTTCCTTGCCCTCTTTGCGGAGGTTGTACTTCTTGGTCTTCTCGTCGTAGAGTTCCGAGGCGGCGGGGTCGAGGGCGATGGCGATGTCTTTGCCGCGCCCAGCCTTGAAGCCAGCCTTTTCAATCGCCGCGAGGATGACCTCGATGGCTTCGTTGTTCGCCTTGAGCGAAGGGGCGTAACCGCCTTCATCGCCGACGAGGGTCACGTAGCCCTTTTCCTTCAGAACGGATTTCAGGGCATGGTAGATTTCCGCGCCCCAGCGCAAGCCTTCGGTGAAGGTCGGTGCGCCGAAGGGCATGATCATGAATTCCTGCATGTCGGTGGATTGCCACGCGGTATGCGCGCCGCCGTTGAGGACGTTCATCATCGGGACGGGGAGCACGTGGGCATACACGCCGCCGATGTAGCGGTAGAGCGGCATCCCGAAGGAATTGGCGGCGGCTTTGGCGGCAGCCAGGCTGACGCCCAAAATGGCGTTTGCGCCCAATTTGGCTTTGTTCGGCGTGCCGTCCATCGCGAGAAGTTCAGCATCCAGCCCGCGCTGGTCGGCGGCATCCCAGCCGAAGAGGGATTCTGCAATGACGCCGTTGACGTTGGCGACTGCCTTCGAGACACCCTTGCCGAGATAGCGTTTTTTGTCGCCGTCGCGCATTTCGAGGGCTTCATGGTCGCCGGTGGATGCGCCCGAAGGAACGATTGCGCGTCCAAAGGCGCCGTCCATCAAAACCACTTCCACTTCCACAGTGGGGTTGCCGCGCGAGTCGAGAACTTCGAGCGCGGAGATGCTTTCGATTGTTGTATCCATCATATTAACTCCTGGGTTTATTGTGAATATCGTATCAAGTATAATCGCATTTTATACACTGCGCGATTACAAATCAAGCCGTTGTACCCTGCGGGAAGCCTAATCTGTGACGGAGGGTATTGAATACGAAGAGGTGATTTTGAACATACAACAGGATTTTGACCCCCGTGACCAAAAAAAATATTACTTTGAAGACTCTCCCGCGCGTCGGTTGTTATTTTGGTTGTTTCGGAGAGTTTTCGATGTTGGAATGAAGTTGCAGGTCGAGGGGCGTGAGAATTTTCCGCTCGATGGTCCCGTTGTTATCGTGGCAAACCATGTCAACAACCTGGATGTATTTCCGATGCAATTTGCCGCGCCGCGCGCCATTTGCTACATGGCGAAGGCGGAATTGTTCAACCCGCTGCTTGACCCATTTTTGCGGATTCTGTGCGCCTTCCCCGTCAATCGCGGCGAAAAGGATGAATGGGCGCTGCGCCATACGCGCAAGGTGTTATCTCATGGGCAAGTCCTGGGCATGTTTCCCGAAGGAAAGCGCTCGAAGGGCAGGGGGCTTTCCGTCGCCAAAACAGGCGCAGCCAGGATGGCAATCGAGGCAAATTGTCCAATCATCCCAATGGCGGTGATTGGCACAGATACACTCTTCAAACGGTTTCCGCATCGTTCCCAGGTAAAGATAAAATTGCTCCCTCCCATTCTGCCAAAGGAATCCGATACGGCGCTTTCGCTTACCGATCACATCATGTTTGCGCTGGCGTCGGAATTACCCGAATCGATGCGCGGCGTGTATGCCGAAGTTCCCAGGGGATTTAACAAGTAAAGACATTTGGAATATCTTTTGTCGAACGAGATGCGATATTTGTCTAACATTATCCCATATAAGGCTGACATAATTGTTAAGAAAACAGTCATAATTCCCTTGCTTTATTTTACGGACTGAGTAAAATAAAGGTAATCCTGAAAGACCTTTTCAGGAAATTCCAGAGAAAGGAGACTACATACAATGTTATTTTCACCCAAAGAAAAAGGTCAGGGTCTTGTTGAATACGCTCTAATTCTCGTTTTGGTTGCCATCGTCGTGATCGCTGCCCTCATGATTCTCGGACCGATCATCGGCAACGTGTTCAGCAAAGTGAACTCCAGCCTCAGCGGTGTGTAATTCACACCAAACATAAGTTGCAAGAAAAAAAGCCCCGTCGTAAGACGGGGCTTTTTTTACTATATTGCGGGTTGTTTTTTTACTTTCCCGCTTTTTCTTTTGCCGCCTTCAATAACCCCACAAACAGCGGATGGGGGTTCATCGGGCGGGATAAAAATTCGGGGTGGAATTGACTCGCCACCATGTAGGGGTGATCTGCCAGTTCTACAATTTCGACCAGCCTGCCGTCTGGCGATAAACCCGAAAATACCATGCCATGTTTTTCGAAATCGAGGCGAAACGCATTGTTGAATTCGAAACGGTGACGATGCCTTTCGTTGACTTCGGGAATGCCGTATGCGGCGGCGGCTTTTGTGCCATTCTGAAGCAGGCAGGGATAAAGCCCCAGCCGCATGGTTCCGCCCATGTCGGTGATGGAGCGCTGGTCGAGCATCAGGTCGATGACTGGGTGTCTGGTGCCGCGGTCGAATTCAGACGAATTTGCTTCTTCGAGGTTGAGCACGTTGCGGGCGAAGTCGACGCACATCACCTGCATTCCCAGGCATAAGCCGAGGTAGGGGACTTTATTTTCACGGGCATAGCGCGCCGCCAGAATCTTGCCTTCGATTCCGCGCGAGCCGAATCCGCCGGGGA
>Ga0172367_10002635_pt1 | contig 24352 bp, 20 predicted proteins | sample Lak10m_FD_114542 | JGI IMG/M metagenome (GOLD analysis project Ga0172367, IMG submission 114542) | Freshwater microbial communities from Kabuno Bay, South-Kivu, Congo - kab_022012_10m | ecosystem: Environmental > Aquatic > Freshwater > Lake | place: Democratic Republic of the Congo: South-Kivu... | reverse complement strand
TATAGGGATCGCTGCTCTTGTAGCTATACATGAAGAATTTCAACCTCAATTTTCTCATAGACAAGTCCAACTTGTAGAACCACCAGCACTTGGAAAAGTTGGTGAAGATGGACTTGATGTCCCTATTGCACAAAATGTATCTGATCACCAATTAGTATCTGTATAAAGATAATTTTTCCCATTTGCAGTTCAACAAGATCAAGTAAGTACTTGTTGGCAAACTCAACCACTCCATAAATATCATGCCTGACATACAAAGGTACATTGTCATGGCGTTGTATTATGAGCCCAACTCACTCCATATGATTGAGTCCCATTTGATTCACTATTTTCTGGTGCACTTCCGCTACAACTATCTGCTACACAACTTCCTCACTGCAACACATAGTTTGTATCACAATTTATTGTTTCTTCTCCATAACTTAATACTCCATTATTACATGTTGCTGCTATACTTCCTGTTCCATTTGTTATTGCTTTATTAAATGACTGACTTAATGAATGACTCAATGCTGTAATTGTATAGCCACTATATATTGTCTCACTACAACTATTATCATTTACTAATCATCAATTTGGCGCTGTTTGTGCTGCTCATCATGCTATCGTTGATATTATATTTATATTTTCTATTCATCAAAAACTTACTAATAAATCTCATGTTATCACACTCAACACATCTCACCCATTTATTATACTTGTTACATTTACTGCTGTCATTACTGCTGACTCTGAATTTACTTTTTCTTTTATTATTTCTATAGAAGTTTTATTTTGTATAGGTTCATCATCATTTGCTGAATATGGCAAGTTTTCTTTATTATCTATTATATAATATGTATTTGTTCACATCAAATCTACTGTCCCAGTATTATTATATATCAACCCTGGAATATTTGCTATATATGTATTTACTCCACTTAAAAACTTTATTATCCCTTTATAGTTTCATTGTACTTTGGCTCTATAGTTTCCTACTGCATAGACGTTATTAGAGAATACTAGTCATTGCGAGCTTTTTTCTCAATTATATTCTTGCGAAGCAATCTTAAGATCGCCACGGTCGTTTCACTCCCTCGCGATGACTAAATTATTATTGTATGCTATCTCATTTTCCATTACCATTGATACTTCATAATATCTTCTATCATAGGTCACACCATATTTTATCCTTTTTGATTCATTCATTGGATCTTTTGGTACTCTATTAATTTCTATACTTCTCGTTATATCTTCTCCTATATCTCATTTATATATTACATCTGATCACAATATTTGTCATGTACTTACTTGATTTGTTTCTATTTCTTCATCCGGCAAAGGATAATAACTATTATTTAAAGTAATATATGTATCTAATCATTTCTTTACCTGATTTATCATTCATAGTCTACTACTATCTCTACTATTTCAAAGCCATTTTGTAACTACTGTAAACGCACTTACTGCAAGTATTCCAATAATCGCTATTACTACAATTAATTCTACTAGAGTAAATAATTTCTTACTAATTTTTCTTTTCATATTTTAAGATAATAGAATAAATTTTAATTTTTAGAATATTAATTCGTTACTTTTTTTCAATATAACTCACAAAAAAACTGTTGTAACTTTTCTACAACACATCAAACAACTATCCTAAAATTTTTTCATTGAAAAGAAGATAAAAATCCATATAAAGTCAAGAATTAGGAAAGTAAACATTTATAATTTCAATTAAATTTATGGAATATATTATCTGAAATAGTATCTTAGACAGTTTTTTTGATAAAGAAACAATGTCAGTGCACTTCAAAGAAAACGTGCATATTCTAAGGAAAAAATGAAGACCTGGTAACTGGCAATCAGAAATACTTGAAGACGAACCTTCAAAAAATTATCTAACAAATTTGATAAACGACTTATACAAAGAAATTGAAAAAAAAGATGATTCTTTCTTGGAAATAGATAGAAGATATTCAAAAGTTTTACAAATAGGACCTTACAGAACGGTAGTAGTATTACCTCCTCTTTCTGATGGTATAGAAATCACAGTTGTTAAACCAGTTAAAAAACTTTCTATAGAAGATTACAACTTAGAACCAAGAATTTTAGAACTACTAAAGGATAAAGCTCAATGAATATTGATTTCGTGAGCACCTTGAGAAGGTAAAACAACTTTTGCTCAAGCTCTGATAGAAGTTTATGTAAAACAAAATAAAATTATCAAAACAGTAGAAGCTCCTCGTGATTTATTGGTACCGAACGAAGTTACACAATATAGTTTTTCTTATGCTCCACATAGTGAAGTTAGAGATATATTATTGCTTTCTAGACCTGATTATACTGTTTACGATGAAGTAAGAAATACTGAAGATTTTCACCTTTTCAAAGATCTTAGACTTACTTGAATCTGACTTGTATGAGTAATACATGCTACCAATCCAGTAGACAGTATCCAAAGATTTTTGGGAACGATTGAAATGTGAGTGATACCTCAAGTAATAGACACTGTAATTTTTATTAAATGATGAGCTATCAAAGAAATTTTCCAACTTGATCATAAAGTAAAAGTCCCAGCTTGAATGGAATCCAACGATTTGGCTCGTCCTGTAATCCAAGTTATAGATTTTTTTAATGATGAGGTAAAATTTGAAATATACAGCTACTGAGAACAAATAGTAGTTATGCCGTTAGATAAAATATGAGAAAACAAAGCAAAAAGAACTTGATGAGTACTTAACTATTGAATCAAATATCTAAACGAAATATTTGCTGAAAAATTTAAATTTCAAGTACTTATCAAAGCTGAATCTGACAACTGAGTAAAAATATATGTACCAGAGAAATTCAAATGACAAATCATAGGTAAATGATGAGCTACTATTACACAATTAGAAAAAGAACTTTGAATAAGTATTAGTGTGAGAACAATTGAAGAATTACCAGTTGATCAAAATACAAAAATAGATATGGTTACAAGCAGAAAATGAAGTAAAGTTTTCTTAACTGTTAAATTACCATCTTATCCAAACACTGATTTAAACCTTAAAATATGAGACGAAGTATATTCTTTTACATCTGATGTTAAATGAGAGATAAACATCAAGAACAAAGATCTGATCAGTAAAATAGAAAAATATTGAATCAATGTAATAAACAAAAACTAAATAATCCATTTAGGAAGTTTTATCGTAAATAATTATTTATTATGCCTAAAAGCAAATATAGTAGTCAAAAGATAACACGATAAAATACAAACTTTAGTTGTTTTTATAATAAACATTATATGAGTAATTTCCACTTTGCCAAGATTATAGCTACTGTATGACCTGCTATTTCCAAAGAAACAGTACTTTCAAAGATAATCAACTATGTTGATATTTTTAGAATCAATCTTTCTCACCTAAACGAAGAAAGCAGAAATAAATATATAGACATAATAAATAAAGTTGATAGATCAAAAACTATTATGATAGACACCAGATGACCAGAAATTAGAACACAAAATATTTCTGTAATAAGTTTGGATGAATGAGATCAAATAGAAATTAAATACTCTAATCTCAAAGAAACTAGCAGTGATACTCTTTTCATAAATTATGAAGAGATCAAAGATGCACCAAGCAAATGAAAAATATTTATCGATGATAACAAAATAATACTTGAGATAATTTCTAATAAATCATGAACTATAACATGTAAAACGATAAATGGATGAATGATTTGAATCAATAAAACGCTAAATTTTGAATGATATAGTCCTAAATTACCTTTTATTTGTGATAAAGATAAAACCGACATAGTTCGGGGGATATGACATTGAATAAGTCTAATTGCAGCATCATTTATTAGAACTGCTAATGATATAAAAGCATTGAGAGAATTTTTAAAAGAAAAATGATGAGAAAAGATAAGAATAATAGCTAAAATAGAAACTAAAGAAGCATTATGAGATTTAGACAACATTATAGCTGAATCAGATGGTATTATGGTAGCCAGATGAGACTTATGAGCCCATATACCACTTGAAGAATTACCAATGACGCAGTTAAACATAATGAAATTATGTAATAAACATTGAAAACCTGTAATGGTTGCTACTCAAATAATGGAATCTATGATAGAAAACCAGATACCAACTAGAGCAGAAATAGATGAAATTGTTTTCAATATGATGAACTGAATAGATGCTTTCCTGATTTGTGAGGAAACAGCAGCTGGAAAATACCCTGCTCAAACCATTACATGGCTACATAATACTATTACAAAAAACCAAGCATTAATAAAACATGAATATAAGTTAACAGAAATCGATATTAAAAAAGAAGATAATGTAAAAGATTATATGATATACAACGCATATCAAACTGCTAAAGAACTTGGGATTAAAGCTATAATATGTCCGACTGAAAACTGATATACTCCTGCCAAACTTTCTGCTATGAAACCAAATGTTCCTATCATAGCATTTGCAAGGGACGATGAAACATACAAATATCTAAACTTGCTTCGGGCAGTAAAATGATATAAAGTTTCAACAGTATTTGAGTATCAAACTATCAAAAGAATCGGTAAAGAAATGATAAGAATGATGTTCAAATGAGATATAAGTTTGGATGATAATATTCTTATAATAAATTCAAGCATAGCACAAAATGTTCCAACGAGCGTAAAATGACTAGAAATATATAAATTCAAAGACCTTTAAAGAGATTTAGAATTAAAAATTGAGAATTTAGAATAAAAAACAACACAAAATTCTAAATTATACATTCTAAATTCTACATTTAGATAATTTACAACTTAAAACTTCTCAAATGTTTCTTTCTGACAATGATATAAAAAAATTAGTAGAAGATTGAAGAATCACTATAAAAGATTTTCATGAATCACATCTAAATCCTGCAAGCTATGATATATGTCTTGGTAATAAGTTTATAGTCACAGATAGTCGGTCTACTGCTTTCATCGATCCTGACAAAAAAGTGGCCCCTAAAACAGAAGAAATTATAGTAGAAGATTGATGAGAGTTTATCTTGCATCCATGAGTTAGCGTATTATGAGTTTCAAAAGAATTTTTCTGATCTAATGAGTTTTTGATACTACTTTATGGTAAAAGTTCACTAGCAAGAATTTGACTCACAGTACACAACACTGCTCCTATGATTAATCCTTGAAATTTCCTGAATGTAATTTTTGAACTTTGTAACTTAAATGAAGTTCCGATAATTCTTAGACCTTGAATGAAAATATGACAACTTCTTTTCGCTCCGCTAAGTTCAACCCCTCAAAATTTATACAATAAAACTTGAAGATACGCTCAAGATAATTATTATGGTTGGATTCCAGAAAAAAATAATTAATTTGGATAATATTATTAATAGATTGCTTCGCATTCGCTCGCAATGACTAATTGTATAGATGCAATTAATCACATATCTAACATGTCATAAAATGTACAGACGTTGCAATGCAACGTCTCTAACAACATTACATGTAAAATTAACTAAATTGATAATTGAAAATATTCTTAATCCTTAATTTTTCATTCTCAATTTAAATTTTATAAAATAAAATTTATGAAAATGGCTTGACATAGCAAACGGCATAATATAAAACACAAAAAAGCAGCAACTGATGCAAAAAAAGCAAAAATATATACTAAAATATGAAAGATTATTGAAATGGCTGCTAGAAACTGAGCAGATCCATCACTAAATCCATCTCTTGTAGCAGCTCTTGATAAGGCTAGATACAATAGTGTACCTAGAGAAGTGATAGACAGAGCTATCAAAAAAGGTAGTGGACAAGCATGATGAGAAAATCTAGAAGAAGCATTCTACGAATGATATGGACCAGCTGGTACTGCTCTTTATATAAAGGCAATTACCTGAAATAAAAACAGAAGTGCTTCTACTATCAGAGCCATCTTGACTAAATTCGGTGGTAACTTATGAGAACCTGGTAGCGTTGCATGGCAGTTCAAAGAAAAATGAGTTATTTTTATAACTGGGAAATCTAAATGGGACACAGTCAAATGAAATCAGGTAGAAACTGTGTTACCTTTGGATATGGACGAATTTGAAGAAGTTTTGATGGAAACTGATGTAGAAAACTATGAGGTAATTGAAGAATGAGTAAATGTAATCACAAGAATGGAAGACTTTATCAATATTAAAAAGTTCTTAGAAAAAGATAAATCATACAAAATCTGAGAGGCTGATATCAAATATATTCCAGAAAATTATGTAGAACTAAGTGATGAACAAATGGAAAAATTTGAAAGATTATTGGACAACTTAGAAGAAGATGATGATGTAGAAGAAATATTTCATAATGTATAATCCCAATGTGAGAAGTAATATATCTAAACAGAAGTATTTCTAAATTGAAAAGGGTTTTTGAAGAAAGTATATCAAATTATATAATCCTATATCTTAGGAAAGAATTGGCTACTACACTAAAAATATGAATAAGCACTGATAGCATACAAAAACTTTCAGAAAGTACATTCAATAAATTATTTGAGAATAAAGATTTTGTACATTGTGAAATAATATGCCTGGATATGATTAGATATCATAGCAAAAACATTAAAAGAAAAGAACAAAAAAATCTTTGGGAAAAAAGATTAGAATCAGTCCAAGAATGAAAAATCAATCAAGCTATTGCCAAAAGAAACGCACTTAAAGCCAACTACTTATGTGAAAATATGATAGAACTAGCGAAACTATCTTGAGATAAAAGAAAGTTAGTTAAATGGCTTTGATACAATCAAATTGCTAAGTCTGTTTTATACGAACAGTATTTGGATTTAGGATTAAACACAACAGCAGATAAACTAAAAGAACAAATGATAAGTTTTTACAACTGACTAGATATGGAACCTCAAATCAAAGAAATGTGGTTAAGTGATTGGGAAACTAGAAATACAGATCTACCGATAAACAACAACATCGTTTGATGAAACCAATTTTTTGTAAACTCTTAATATCAATCCGCACAGCGGATTTTTTTGTTAAAAAAATATTGTTTAATCAGTAATTTTATTTAAAAAAGAAGGAATTATTTTTATAAAAACACAATATGAAAAATATTATATCTACTGCCCTATTCATATTATTATTTTTGGTAGTATTATCTGCTTTTGGTAGGAATTACATAGTTTCCAAACAAAGTTATGATGCACCGATATATATAGACAGATTTGAAGAATGAAGGAATCTATCAGAAGTCAATCAACAACTAATAAAATATGATAACAAAAGGATGATTTTGGAATGAAATATTTACAACATTGATACAGCCAAAAATTGTATTTTTATCAAAAACAAAATCAAAATAAACTCTATAAACTGTTTCCAATACTGAGAAAAAACCAAATCAATGATTGATAATTGAGAAATTCAACTAAATGACAAAATCAGAATAGAAATAACTATCAGCAAAGATAAAGGAATTACAATAAGCGGGATCAAAAAAATTTAATATTGAAAAATAGATTGAAAGTAAGAAGAGAATTTTTAGAATAAAAGAAATTTAATTAGATAATAATACAAAATGGAAAACTATAATAAACTAAGTTATACAGCGATAACAATTTCTATATTTCTAATATTGTATTTCTTTTTCAAAGATCCAACTCAAGTAAATTGGACATATATAATCATTTTATTAATAATTTTATGATTATATCCACTATTAAAAGACATAATAAAATCTATAATCAAATGACATATTGATGAAAAGTTTTGATGAATAATAAAAGATACATTTGAAAAAGAAATAAAAGAATCTAAGATTATCCAGCAAATAGAAGAAAAAATTGAATGAACGGAATATAATATAATAGATACAATTTCTGAATTAAACGATACAAATAAAAATATTAAAACCAAAGAAATAGACTGATACTACTATGAAAATCAAACTGATTTATTAAAACAAATAATATTTAAAAATATTGATAATTGAGATGAATTTAATTTTGAGAAAATATATAATTTAGCTTGAACATCTTTTGAAAAAGCTTATCCAAAAAATAAATATATTAAATCAAAAATTTATCAACAATTACAAGTACTAAGCATTAAATGATATATTGAATTTATGGAATGAAATAGAGGAAACTATAAGCTAATAAAAAAAGATTAATAATTTATGATTTTATCATTGTTAATATAAAAGACTATGAGCAACAATTTATTAGAGACGAAAACAGTAAATCTTACAGATGTTATATGAAACTGAAAAAAATATAAGATTCCTCCTTTTCAAAGAGATTATTCTTGGAATGAAGAACAATGGGAAGATTTATGGTTAGATATGCTAGATATTTATGAAAAATGAGGCACTCATTATATGGGAGCTATAGTTTTACAATATAGAGATGATGATTTTTATGATATAATTGATGGACAACAAAGATTATCGACCCTTAGTATTTTTATTATTTCAATAATACAATTTTTAAGGGAATTATCTAGAAATTGAATAGAAGTTGAGAAAAACAATGAAAGAGCTGATATCTTAAGAAGAAATTTTATTTGAGATAAAGATGCTTCATCTCTTACATATTCTTCAAAGCTGTTTTTAAATGAAAACAATGATCATTTTTATCAATCAAATCTAGTAAACTTTAAAGAACCAATTTGAAAATTAACAGATTCTCAAAAATTAATTTGGTGATGTTTTGTTTATTTTTTTGATAAAATTAAGCAATATTTTAACCAAGATTGAGAAAAAGCTACTGTATTTATAGAAAAAACAATTTCTAAAAAGATGATGTTTATTCAGATAAAAGTAGAAGATGATGTAAGTGCATATACAGTTTTTGAAACGCTAAATTCTAGATGAGTAAATTTAACTCCAACTGATTTACTAAAGAATTTTCTATTTTCAAAAGTTTCTAGTTCACCAAATGACTTAAGTTATATCTCTAAAGAATGGAAAGAAATAACAAATATTTTATCAGAAGAATCGGATTTTCCAACATTCTTAAGATATTATATAAATTCAAAATTTGACTTAGTTTCACAAAGATATTTATTTAAATTTATTAAAAAACAAATTAATGAAAAGGAAAATGTTATAAGGTTATTAGAAGAATTAAGACTAAATGCCTTTATTTATGTTGCTTTATGAAATCCTGAGGATGATTTTTGGAAACAATACCCAAATCATAAAGAAATCGAAAAATATATTTGAGAATTAGAATTATTTTGAGTTTCAACAGTAAAAGCATTATTACTTGCCAGTTTTAGAAAATTCTCAATTGATGAATTCTTAAAACTATTAAAAGTGACAACTATAATTTCTTTTAGATACAATATAATTTGATGAAAAGATCCTAAAGTTATGGAAATTGAATATAATAAGACAGCCAAAAAGATTGAAAATTGAGAAATAATAAGAGCAAATCAAGTATTTGATTTTCTAAAATCAAAATTATATATTGAAGATGAAGAATTTAAAGATATTTTTAAAAACAAAAAAATAAAAATTTCCAAAAAGAAACTTATTAAATATATATTAATATCATTGGATAATAAAATTACTTGAGTAATTAAAGATTATAGTTCTGATAGTTGAACCATAGAACATATCTTACCACAAAATCCGAATCAAGAATGGAATGATAATTTTCCTGAAAATATAAGAGAATCTTTCACGGAAAGACTATGAAATTATTTGTTATTAGAATCAAATCTAAACAAAGACTGCGAAAACAAAGATTTTGAATGAAAACTTCCGATATATGTTAAAAGTAAATATGAAACTGCTAAGAAATTTAATGAGCACTATAATGAATGGAATCCAGCCACTATTGAAAAACTACAAATATTTTATGCTAAAAAAGCTGCTGAAACTTGGAGATTAGACTTTTAAACTATATAATTAATATTATGAATGATATTACATTTTCTGATGCAATTGAACAAGTTATGATAAATAATTGATATTATGCTCCATTACAATTAATTTATAAAGAATTCCATAAGTTTAGGAAAAAAACTGGACAAACTCCTGATAAAACAATTCAAGAAAGAGTTCAAAGAGATAATAGATTTACAAAAATATGATTATGAGTTTATGCATTAACGGAATTTATAGATAAATTACCAAAAGAAATAGCTACCAAATCAAAAGATGATGAAATAAAAAGAATGCATACACATATACAATGAATGCTTATTGAAATATGAAATATGGAAGGTTACAATACATATACTCCTGATAAAAATTGAATATTTATAAACCGTGAACTTTGAAAAATAGCAACTCTAGATAAAATACCACCATTCACATACGAAAAAATTATTAATGAATCTATCAGATTTGTTGATGTTATATGGTTTAATGAAAGATGATTTCCATCAAAGTTGATAGAAGTTGAAAATTCTACTGACTTTAGAGCTGGTTTAATAAAAATGAACGAAATCCAGGATTTTAGAACAGATTTCTTATTTATTGCCCCAGAAGAAAGAAGAAATAAATTTGATACAGAAAAAAATAAATCTGCATTTAGTAATATAAAAGAAAGATGTGTATTTCAAACATATGAATTCATAGAAAGCTTATATAAGCATAAAATAGAATGAAAAAAATTTAAATGATTATAATTTGCTACTTATAGTCTGTAGATTATATATAACAATCATGTAATATAAGCCATATTTAATGGTTTATTTTTTTATAATGAATTATATCTGATCTAAAAAATCCTTATTAAACTTTATTTATAAGAATATCATAAAAATTGTATGAAATAAGAAATTTACTTTTTCTGATCTTTTTGCTTGAACTTGAATAGTTTGAAGATATTTTAAGAAAAAATGACACAAAGTAATAGCAAATGATTTACAATATTTTAGTTATGTACTAAATAAAAATTATATCTGAAATCACAAAGACTTGTACTTTTCTCAACTAACAAATGAAATTCCTGAATTGATTGTATGAAATGTAAATAATTATAAAAATATAGTTTGTGAATACTTAAATAATATCAAAGGTAAAAAATGATTCATATTCAAAAACTACTCTCTTTGAGGAACAAAATGAACAGAATTTGAAAGACAATATTTTAGTGATGAAAACGCTATGAAATGTGATGCTATCAGAAACAAAATAGAACTATGGAAAAAGAAAAAACTAATAAATGATAATGAATACTATTTTTTACTAGCAAGTTTAATTGAAGCAACAGACAAAGTTGCAAACACTGCTTCCGTTTACTGAGCATTTCTAAAAAACTAAAAAAATCAGCTCAAAAACATTTAGATTTGAAACCTGCTGAATATCATCATAACGACCATGATCATGATATATTCAATGAAGATATAAATGTCATAATTAAATCGACAAAACACGATGTAGTTTATTTAGATCCTCCATACAATCACAGACAATATAGTTGAAACTATCATGTATTAGAAACAATAGCAAAATATGACAATCCAAAAATCAAATGAATGACTTGAATGAGAGATTGTAGCAATCAAAAATCTATGTATTGTAGTAGAGAAAATGTTAAAAAAGCATTTTGAGAACTAATGTCAAATATAGACGCTAGATATGTTTTTCTAAGTTATAATGATGAATGATTAATGTCTTTAAAAGACATAAAAGAAATTATGTCATCTAGATGAAAATATTGAGTTTTCAAAAAATCATATAATAGATTCAAAGCAGATAAATCTGAAAACAGAAACTTCAAAAAAGATAAAGTAATAGAGTATTTACATTATGTAGAAATAAGTGGCTAAACTATTCCAACTTAAATAATCAATCCAAAAAATTCATAGCCTCCTCTTTTGTAAAAGGTCAATCTCAATTTTCATTTGAAACAATTTCTAACTGATTTTTAATATTTTCTAAGTTCATTTATTCATCAATAAATTTAAAAAAACTTAATTCTCAATTCTTAATTCCTAATTTTTAACTATCAGCTTCGCTGACTATATTACCATTTCAAAAAGTAAATTTTCTACTCAAACATTGCTATCAAGTTTTCTTACTGTTTTTAGTATTTTTTCTGCCTGCTCTATTTTTCTTTCTTTGTTGTAATAAAAAATCAACGCATCCAAAAATACTTCCAGAAATCATGCTTTCATTACACTTGTCAGTATGTCCATTTTCTCGTGATAAAATCAGTCCTGTTCAAACAAGCGAATAAATCTTTCAAAATAACCGATAATATCATCATAGTTTTTTCATCATAAACTTCATTCCAACAATCTTTTTGCAAAACCGATTCTGTTCATAGAAAACGATGTAACCACATCCAACTTTTGTAAATCCATATCAATATATACTTTCTTTAGGCAATCTATCACAGTCTGATGTGAAGGAATTTCAAATTTTAGTATAAAAGCTCTAGAAACTATTGTATCTAATAGTAAATTCTTATTTGTAGTAGTAGCTATGATTATATTATTTGGATTAGATTCTTCAAAAGTTTTCAAGAAAGCGTTTGCTGCAGAAGTAGTCATTCTTTCTATATTTTCTAGTAACAAAATTTTATATTTACCAAAAGTAGTTCTACTTAACCAGCCTATCAATTGTCTTGTACCCATATCTACGAAATTACCTTCTCCAGGTATTTCAATATACATTTCTTTTTCATCTACTTCTACTTTGATAGCATGATTTTTACCCAAGTAATCAGATAAATCAGCGATATACAGAAAATCTGTATTGTAAAATGTTCACAAATATTTTTGTGCTAATTGCTTAACTATGGTAGTTTTGCCAATATTTTTTGGTCATTCCAACACCAAGAATCTAGTAGATACTTTAGTTCAGTTAAATATTTCGTTTAGTACATTATCTAATATAGATTGAACATTTTCATTTCCACAAACCATTTATTTTAATTTAGAATTTAGAATTTAGAATTTAGAATTAAAAGTACTTCACTACTACTCTCAATTCTCAATTCTTCATTTTCAATTAACTCATAGAGTTATTGTATTATTTTCATTTTGATATTTGCCGTTACAGCTGGAGAATCTAGATATTCAACTATTGCTCTGATACTATAAGTTCAAGCTTCATCATAAACTGTATTTGCTTTGATATATTCTCTAGCATCTCAGCTAATTCTCTTACCATTACCAAAATCCCAAGTAATAGATTTCACAGCTCAATCTGTCTCTATAGCAAACGATACAGAATCTCATACTCTAGCAACCTGTGAAGTATATGGAGGTTCTATATTTATTTTCATTTCTTTGATTTGTTTTTGTACTGTGACTTTTATCTTAGCGGTATCTTCATATCAGTTTTTGGTAGTAATTTTTACACTAGCTTCATATATTCAGTTATCATTTGTTTTATCATAGTTGTATACATGTGTAACTCTTCATTGAGAAGTATTTTTGTAAACTTGTCCATCACCAAAATCCCAACTAAAATACAATATTTCATCTCCAGCTTCATTTGCTGCAGAAGTAGAAGCATCAAAATCTACTTCCAAAGGTTCTCTACCGTTATCAGGTTTTGCTTTGATTACTGCAACAGTAGATTTTTTCTTTACATTAAATTTTATATCTTTGGTATAATTTGCAGCTCATCAAGATCTGATTTCTATCTTCGCGTTATAAGATTTTTGCTGATCCATAGTAAACTCAAAAACATTATCAGAAAGCGGTAAAATTTCTTTTCCATCTACCACCAAAGCCACTACATCACCGTCTTTTTGAGGTAGAATTTTATCTATATTCAGTCTAACTACATAAGGAACTTTACTAATTTGAATCTCTGAGTCACCACTTCATCAAATTATTTCAAAATCATCTGTAGACTTAGATTTACCTTGAACAGCATAGTACAAAGTATAATTAGAAAACTTAGTTTCATACTCCAATTCTTCACAATTTCATTGTTTACCATCATCCGTTTCATAACTAATTCTAATCTTGTATTTTACTCAATCTTGCAAAGGATAATTGATACTAGAGAAAGATTTTGATTCATTATATGGTTTCACAATTCAAGCCATATCTTCTATATCATAAGTATAAGTATTTATAATTTCTTCATTTCAATCTTTGAAAACAGAAGATATTTTGTAATCATTTTGAGAAAGTTGTTCAACCTTTACACTACAATTTGCTGTATCTGATTCAGTAACTCTCACATTAAAACCATAATAAATTCACTCAAAACCAGGTAAATTAGGTAAATTGAAGTAAACCTCATATAAATCTGGTTGTTTGAACACATAAGCTATTCTAGATTTATCTTGTACATCAGCTTTACCATCGTTATTAAGATCCCAAACTATTTTATTTCATTTCAAACCAAGATCTGTAAACAAATTCCTAGCATCAAACTCAACTTTGGCTGGCATCTTACCAAGCATAAGTTCATCTTTATTATCATTCAACAAAACTTCTTTTCATCCAACTTTTACATTAATTTTAGAAATTACATTTATTTCTGTAACATTAAGTTCTTCTGTTGTATCTTGTCAGTTATTACCATTTACATATACATAAGTAAGTTTAACTGGAAATTTTTGTTTTTCATTGTAAAGACAAGTTCATTTGAAATTACTTTCTTTTCATAATATTTCTGGTCAAGCTACAAGTTTTTGTCAGTTACCACAATCAAGTTCAAAAGATTTGATAGAACTTCATTGAGGAGGAAGTTTTGATATTACTTGTCTATTAAATAGTTCTTTATTAAGTTCAAAAGCAAAGTAAGCAGGAGCTATCACTGGAATTCATTTTTCCAAAGGAACTTTTTCTGATTTTGTTTGTAAATAAGAAATCACCATTTCTGTTGAATTTAATGCTTGTCTACCTCAGATTTTACCAATTTGCAAAATACTTACAGTACCAAATACTATAGAAAAAAGCAAAACCACAAATCAAAGAACCGCTCACAATGCGTATTTAGCCTTATTTTCTTTTTGAGTAGAAAGTCTATATCAGTTTGTTACAAGTATCAAAAAAGATCCAAAAAATAAGAAACCAAAGAAAAGTATAGCAAACACCATAAGCAAACTTTTCACTGTCTGAACTTCCAAACCAACATTTTTCAAAAGCCCTTGATTGTTTACCAAAAAGTATAGTCAGAAAGAAACTATCAAAAGTAGTAATACAAAAAAAACTCAACAACCTATCAAAAATCATTTAGCTGAAACTTTTGATCATTTCTTCACTTTATTTGGGGTAACTTGTACTTGTTTTGGTTGGGGTTTTGGTGTAGAAGATTTTTGAGATTGAGTACTTTGTAAATTATCTAAATTCTGGGTATTTGGAACACTAGGTTGTGATTGCTGAGAAGAACTATTACCATTTCAATCAGTTTTTGCAGATTCTATCAATCAGTCCATAAATTCTCACATAATAAGGTTTAAAGTTAGAAAGTTAAAAGATATAAATGAAATTAAGACAAGAATTTAAAATGAATATTCTCAATTCTTCATTCTCAATTTTCAATAATTGAAACGATTTTATAAAAATAATTAATAAATTCAACTATAATAAATTCAATAAACACAAAAAAGCTACAACAATTTATCAAAAAGTTATATAATAATAAAAAACTCCAAGACAATGCTTGAGGTTAATAGCTATTTTTAATATTTGAATAGGGAAAATACTTAAATTAATATTTAATTTTCAAAATTTCCAAATTAATCTTATTATCTAGTATTTTGTACTCATCCTTCAGTAAGAAAGTATCGGGAGCTAATCTTCACTTCCCTTTTCTATCAGAAAAAACTTCTGTTAAAAATCCAACATCTCATTCAGTCAATTGTTTACTAAGATTTATTCTCATTCATAAACCAAGTTTTTTTTCAGCATTCTTTCTACGACTAGCAATCTGTCTTTGAATTTCTTCTACAATTTCATCATGTAACTTTCTGATCAATCTATATTTATCAAAATCAAATCAATTAAATTCTGTTATCAAATCAGACTCACCATCTACTATGAGCTCTTGGATAGGAGTTACATATCACTCAACAATATCCTTTGAATGATTAGAAAAAAAATTATCACTAAAAGCACTAGCATATTCCAATATTTTTGTCCTATCTTTTGGAAATACAAGTGCTCTCAAACTATTTCTCAAAGTTTTTATTCTTTTTTCCACCAAAGCATCTATCAAATTTTTAATTTCTCTCAAAAAAGGATTTTTAGTATCAAAGTCTATAACTACAGTTTCATTATATCAATTTATAAAAGCCTTTATCCTAGCTACCAGATCATTTTCAACTCACAAATCTAAAGATAAAAGTTGTGCAAGTTTATTTAATAATGCTACATCAAACTCCTTCTTAACTTTTCAATCTATACTAATTTCAAACAAGGATCTAATATCTGCATCTATTTCTTTTTTTACAGATTCATTTACAGACTCCCAAACTTCTCATAAACTCATATTTAATCTTTTTAAAACTTTTACTAATGATATATAATTATCAATTCAAAAAATAGTGTTTAGATGATACAATCTTTTGAAGTCTTTGTCTACAATAGCTAATGCTTTTATAACTTGATTATATCTTTCGTCAAAATACCTTTTATTTTTCGTAATAAGTCATTTCAAGATTTCTATCTTTGAAGGAGAAGATTTTATATCATCAATACTAGCAGTTAATCTTTCAATCAAAATATTTTCATCAACCTCTGATATTTTTCATTGTATACTTTTATTAAATTCATCAATATAATCTCTAAATCATGAAAAAGTTAAATCTCTAAACTCAAAAATCACTTTTTCAGACAAGTCTGACTGAGATAAAAACAAATTTAATGCTGATAAATATCCCTCTTTTAAATAACTATTAGCATATCTATCAAATAATCACTTCATATTAAATTCAATATTTCAACTAACCAATCAGTCATCACCTATCAAAACATTACTCCTAGCATAAAATGAAATAGATGAATCTATCATGTAATTCAATTTCTGTCTTTGAACCGTTTTATTGGAATTAATAAGGTTAGATATAGAAATTATATCAGGAAAAACTCAGTATCTATTAAAATCAAATCATTTAAAATCTAATTTAGAATCTAACGAAGTTAAATATCTTTGAATTGGAATAAAAAATCAATATCTAATTTCATCATTTCATAAGAAAAATTTTTCAATAAATTCATTAATTCTATTCCATCTTTCTACAAAACTATTCTCTCAGGAAATATCTAATAAAAACTTACAAAATTTCTCAGACCTTTGAAAAACAGATTCATTCAATATAGAAACAAGTTTTTTACTAATACCCAAAAGATTTCATGAAACTACGATATGAATATCACTAGTATATCAGTTTAAATAATTTCTTATTGGCTGCAATAAACTTGAGTCAATATCATCATATAAAAATCAAAATTTATCTCTAAACAAAGACAATTTATTTTCAAAATCTCACTTATCACTAAAGTCAAACAAAGATTTTAATCAAGTTTCAAACTGCTTTCTAACTTTTGAATGAAGAAATTCTAACAAATCTTTTGCCGGAATTTTTGAATTACTTGAAAAAGATCTTAATCAATCTATATCATCCAAATTATAAACAACTTGAGCACAATTCATTCTAGTAAAATCACTATCTACATCTTTTAATGCCAATAAAATATTTAAATATTTCCTATCTAGAAATTTATTATCACCCAGTAAATAGTTTTTTAACAGTCATAACTTATACGAATTAGATTTAATAGTTTCAATATTATCTACTATTGCTTGCAACCTCTGTTCTTCTGAAACCACTGATTTTTCAGAAAAAGATCTTATTTTATCATATACACCTTCAAAAATAGCAAAAAATCATAACATATCAAGCCTTTCAAACTTAGAAGAAATTTTATCTTCAGTAAATCAATTATTTAGCACGATGGATAAAACATCTATACCTTCTAAAAAAGGACGAATATCAATTTCTCAATATAAAAATCAATCATGATCAAACTGCGTCCATCATCATATATATCTTGAATAGCTATCGTTTGCAAATCTTGATGTAAAAAAAGATTCATTACGTTCATACCAAGAAAAAAATTTTTCAACAATTCAAGAACCGTTAGATCATTTATCTTCTACATCAGGTATTTCTACTTTTACAACATCAGTTTTTTGTGGTTTAGAATTTCAACCAAAAGTCAAAGCAGAGAATAAACTTGAAGCAATTCTTCTATGCAAAGCTTGTTTAGGTGAATTTCTTTCTACGATATTATCAACGAGCATAAGCATTCATTGTGAAGAAGGATCTTTATACCTTTTCATTTTTTTATACATATCTCTAAGAACTTCCAATTGAGTTGAACTAAGATGAGTCATATAGCTCATCAAAACTAATATATCATCCATTCAACCCGTTCAAGATTCAATACTTTTTTTTATTCTATCAAATCAGTCTTGTTTGATTACTCAGTTACATACTATACTTTCAAGATATAAAATCATATCTTTGATTGGATTTTCTCATTTTTTAGTTTCATATCAAGATCAATTAATCAAATCACTATACTTATCCATATATTCAATAGAAGTTCATCTCAAAGCATCTGGAGCAATTACTATAATTTTAAATCATCTAGATTCTATGTATGGTAAAACATTTGATAACATGTAATCTTTAATCCTTTTGTCTTCTGTTCATCATTTAACATCTATCGTAAGTTTTTTGTATCATCAAAAATTTTCATCCTCTTTTATTGTGATATTAACTTGTATTCACAAAAAATTATTCCAGAAATTTAGTCTTTGTTTGAAGTTTTCATCCAAATAAAATCATTCATTTTCATTCAAATCCAAAAGAATGCTGAACCTATAGTCTCATAGTTGTTCAACATTATATAAAGATTTCAATGTATCTAATATGTTTAATTCAGATGAATTTTCTAAATCAGCTGCAACAATATCTTGTGACATTTCTATATATTATTTTCCTAAATTTATTCTCAAGTCTTATCTTCAAGCAAGATATCTGTTCATCTAGTACGAACAGTAGCACCCAAGTTAGCTACTGAATTTTGGAATTTTCAAATTTCTGTTCATAAATCCGTAGAAGATAATGCCCTTTTCTTATCACTTTTTTCTATTTGAGCATTCAAAGAATCAACCATTCAATTTATTCATGAGATAAATGTAACTTTATCTTTTTGGAATGCAGTCATTGCTGAATCTATATCTTTCGCACCACTCACAATAGAAGAAACAGCGGCATTTTCTATAGCACTTAATCTTCTCAAAAGTTCTAATCATGTTTTTATAGATTGAGTTTCTCAAGACTGAAATACAGCAAGCATAGAAGTAAAAAATGCCCTTACATATTTCAATTCAAGATTTCTCCATAACTCTCCAGACTCATCAATAAGATTTAAGTTAATATTTACAACCAAATCCAGTAATCATACAAAATATTCTATATCTTCAATCATATTCCCTATATCCTTTTCCATAACTTTTCTAGTATTTTCTGCAAGTTTTTTATCTCATTTAACTCTTTCTCTAACCTCTCAATCTATTACAGATTTTAATGAAACTAACATTGCTCTCATACTAAGATACATATTCATATTTTCTATAGCTCTTGCCGGAAATCATTTAATATTATCAACAATACTATCTACTTCAGGTTTTCTTTGATCCAAGGCCTGCATTCTTTTTGAATCATCAGCAAATGAATTTGCTACTGCTATTTGAGATTGTCACCAAAATCATTTAATTTTCGAGAAAGCTCCTTTTACAGCTCAAGCTCATTTTGCTGTTTTATCAACAGTTCTCGAAATATCTTCAGATGGTAGATTTCATTTTGCAACTGTATCCAAAAATATCATAAGTTCTCACATTTTAGTACTAAGTTCTGCATCTATTAACATATTTGCATTTCACTCTTTTTGCATTTTTGCAAATAAAGATGATTGATCTCAAAGTTTATCTCTTAATCAAGATGTAACTACAGAAAGAGAACCTGCAAAAAATCTAAATAAAGCAGTAGTTCATTTTTCTGCTTCTTCGATAGCTCTTTGAGACAAAGCAACTGATAAATTATCAGCCAATGCTTGTGTTCCATCATCCAACATCAGCATAAGTTCAGAAGGTCTTTCTTGTCAACTCAACGATCTAGGATCCACAATTTGATGCACAGCTAAATTTGAAAATGAAGAATCTCATAACAAACCGGCCAAATCATTTCTTTTTTCATCAACACCTGGAATTCACCTTGTTTTTGATACATCTTCTCAAAGTTGTAATTGGTCTACTTTAATTTCTGTACTCATTTTTTATTTTTGTTTTAATTTATTTAAAATATGACTAAATTTTACATAAAATTTTAAATCTGTCAAAAAATAGATTAATTAAATTTTATAATCAAAACTATATCTTGATTTTGATAGGCAAAAATTTATTATCAAAAGGATTATTTTTAGTTTTTTGAATATATTATGATTAAACAATTACAGACAAAAGAAACATCATTTTCTCAAATATGGGAATGAAAAAAGATTAGCTTTAAAACTTGAAAAATTGCTCCTCAATCAGATTGAGCTGTAATGATAGAATTTGGTGAAATAGCAATGCTTGTTACAGCAGTAATGAACACAAAACCTAATGAAAATAGTGATTTTATGCCTCTTACGATAGACTATAGAGAAAGCTATTATGCTTGAGGTAAGATATGATGATGACAATATCAAAAAAGAGAATGAAGGCCTTCTGATAGTGCAATTCTTATTTCTAGACTTACTGATAGGCCGATTAGACCAATGTTTCCTGAATGAATGGTAAACGATGTAGTAGTTACAATCAGTCCTTTTTCAGTAGATAGAGAAAACAACCCTTGAGTATTTTCAATAATTTGAGCATCTTTAGCCATTATGCTTGCATGAATTCCTTTTGAAGGACCAGTTTGAGCTGTGAGAATATGATACAAAGATTGAAATTTTATAGTAAATCCTACTTATGATCAAATCGATAGCTGAATGCTAGATTTAGTAATAGCATGATCTGAAGATACTATCACTATGGTAGAATGTTGAGCTAATGAAATACCAACTGACATACTTATGCAAGCATTTGAAGTTGCTCAAAAAGAGATAAAAAGAATATGCCAATGGCAAAAAGAATTTATTAAAAACATTGAAATAGCTCAAAAAGAAATAGTTACAAACAAACCTAGTGAAGATTTGGTAGATTTTATAAAAAATTTTATTAACGATGAAACTACAAAAAATATGTTTCCATCTGACAAAAAGAAATTTTATGAAGTTTACTGAGAACTAGAAAAACAAGTATTGGAAGCAGCTAAAGATAAAATAGAAGACTCTGACAACAAAGATTTCACAGAAAGTAAAATTAAAATCTGAGTTTTTAAAACTATCAAAAAAATAGTAAGAAAAAATATTTTGGAAAATAAAAAAAGAGTTGACTGAAGATGACTTGATGAAATTAGGCCACTTTACTGCGAAGTATGACTATACCCTAGAGTTCATGGTATAGGACTTTTTCAAAGATGAGAAACACAAGTAATTTCTTTTACTACATTATGAGCTCCCGGTGATGTATTAATGATAGATACAATGGAACATGATGATTTTGAAAAACGTTTTATGCACCACTACAATATGCCTCCATTTTCTACTAATGAAGCTAGATCTACAAGATGAGCTTGAAGACGCGAAATATGACATGGTAGACTTGCAGAAAGAGCTATTGAAACTGTTATACCAAAAGAAGAACAATTTCCTTATACAATTAGAACAGTATCAGAAGTAATGAGTTGTAATTGATCAACATCTATGGCTTCTGTTTGTGCTTCTACTCTATCATTGATGGATGCTTGAGTACCAATTACTGCTCCAGTTAGTTGAATAGCTATGTGACTTGTTACCGATGAAAAATTAAATTACGAGGTATTGACTGATATACAATGAATAGAAGACTTTACTTGAGATATGGATTTCAAAGTAGCTTGAACAACTAAATGAATCAACGCTTTACAAATGGATATGAAAATACCATGATTAAAATTAGAAATAATTAGAGAAGCGATTGAAAGAGCAAATGTATGAAGAGCTAGTATACTGGAATTTATGTTGCAAACATTATCACAACCAAGAGAAGAAATCAATCCAAACGCACCAAAAATAGTTCAATATAAGGTTAATCCTGCACAAGTTAGAGATGTAATTGGTCCTGGTTGAGCTACCATCAACGAAATTATCAAACAATCTTGAGTAAAAATTGACTTTAAAGAAGACTGAACTTGTCTTATTACTGCTAAGAATACGGAAGCAGCTAATATTGCATTAAGTATGATTAAAGACATTGTATGGATGCCTACGGCTTGAGATGTCGTTGACTGAACTATTACAAGAGTTGAAGCTTACTGAGTATTTGTAACATTCGGTAAGAATAAAAGTTGACTATGCCATGTTAAAAATTTATGAATGGACTGATTTGTGGCTGATCCAAAACCATTTTTCAAGGAATGAGACAAAATGAGAGTAAGAATAATGAGCATAGATAGTGATGGCAAAATACAGTTGAAAAGAGAAGTATAAATTAATTTAGAATTCAAGCGAAGCGCAGTCCCGTGAAACGGTGAGAGAACTGAAAATTGAGAATAAAAAGATTTTCTAACTCATATTCTTAATTCTATATTTTAAATTCTTAATTTTGTTAAATGCTTGGATTGTTTGAGGTATTAAAATGAGTATTCTTTTTTGTATCAATTATAATGTGAATATTTTTCTTAAGATGAAATTATATTTTTTCTGATGAAAGATTTATAATAATAACAAAAATACTTATGCCTGGTTATTTATTACTTACAGGGTTAGTATTATGATCTTTGATAGCAAGTTTCATAGTTATTAAGAATGATTATAAAGAAAAATTTGATATACAAAAGTCTATGGTAAAATGATATATTATATGAGTTTGAATATGAATAATACTTTCTTGAATTTATATTTTTTATGCATAATTAAAATGAAAAAACTGATTATATTATGATTGATAGCATCTACAATCACAATAGCATGATGTGGTTCTACAGATATAAAACAAATAAGTTTTGATAGTTTCAATATAGAAGTATCTAATGAATTTACAGAAGTTGATCCTAGTATAGTAGATTGAAAGCAAATAGTAAATAAAATTTCTAAATCAATCATGAAGAAAAACAAAGACTGATTCAATGAAAATATTGTAATTACAAATTGAGACTTAAAGAAAAATTACAAAGTACAAGACTTAGTTGATGTAAATATCCAAAAACTTAAAGCACAAATATGATGATATAACCAAGGAGAAATATGATATAACGACTTTGATTGTAAATGAGCTACAATAAATTGAGCATACAACTCGTTTGATGTACCCGAAAGTATATCAAGCAAAGATTCAAAAAAAATATATATAATACAATACTATTTCATTTATAACAATAAAAATTATACATTATCTGCCTCTACACAAACACAAGATAGTATAGCAACATTCAAAAATTACTTCAAATCAATAAGCTGTAAATAATTTATTAATGATTAATGATAAATGAAAATACTACAATTAATCATTAAACATTCATCATTAATCATTAATTTAAACTTTAACCTCTAACTAATCATAATGTCTAATTTATTAGAAATCGCACCTCATAAACCAACTTGATGAGAAACAGTTACTAGAATTATTGTAGGTTTTATCATATGATTAATTATGGCACTACTTATATTTGTTATATTAATTTTAATATGATGAATTTTTGATCAAGCATTAAGAAATAATGTATCTTGAAGCACAGCCAATGTCCATCCTCTACTTCCATTTATTATGATGATAATTGCATTTGTAAGTAGTTTTATATGAAATATTGTTATTTCTTGAGCATATAACCTATTTTTCTCAGACAAATATTATGACTTCGTAAAAATGGCTAAAATAGTTTTAATAAATAATTTTATTCTATTTTTTATATTTGCACCTTTATACATACTATTTTACAACAAAATAGAAACTATTTTCGTAATATTAGCTTTTCATATATTATTTTCGGTATTTGTATGTGCTAGTAGTATAGAAGTAATAACAAATCCAAATTACAGTGTTTCTCATATAATGTGATCTTCTATTTGATTTGCATTTTCTATATTGATACTTTGAGTAGTTTATAAGTCTATAGATTTAAGTAATTGAAACTCTGTAACAATACTTTTATCATTACCTCCTATACTTGGGTATACTCTTATACCATTAGCACATAGTATATGGGAAAATATATATTTTAAATTTTACGAAATGGGTAATAATTTCTTTTATGTACCATCAATAGATGACATTATGGTAGAAGAAGATGAAAACGATACTATCAACGTTGACTAATAATTTA
>Ga0172367_10002634_pt1 | contig 24367 bp, 19 predicted proteins | sample Lak10m_FD_114542 | JGI IMG/M metagenome (GOLD analysis project Ga0172367, IMG submission 114542) | Freshwater microbial communities from Kabuno Bay, South-Kivu, Congo - kab_022012_10m | ecosystem: Environmental > Aquatic > Freshwater > Lake | place: Democratic Republic of the Congo: South-Kivu... | reverse complement strand
TGATGGCGTTGCTGATCGTGGGGTTCCCGGATCGGCTCAAAATCAAGGTGCCATTGTTGGTGATCGCCCCCGCCACCGACCCGCTCGTGCTGCCGTTGCCGATCTGCAGGATCCCGTTGGAAACGGTCGTCCCGCCCGTATAGGTGTTGGCCCCCGAAAGGATCCACTTGCCCGAGTCGTTCTTGACGATGGATACCGTCGAGTTGCTGTTGGCTCCGCCCGTGTTGTTATTGATCGTTCCGGCAATCGTGTTGTCGGCCGCATTAGTGCCTCCCAAGACCAGCACCCTGTTGATGTTGGTCGTCGCCACGTCGCTGGTCAGCGTGAAGGTCGCATTGGTCAACACCAGCGCCCCCGTGCCGTTGTGCAAAAACGAGGCCGTGTTGTTGTTCGAACCGGCACTGGCTCCCAGCTTGACCTGCATGTTGTTGGTGCTCCCGCTGCCCACATACTCGAAGGTCGAGGGAGCGTTGTCGAAGTAACCAAAACGCACCCTGGCCGCCGTGCCGATGCTGCTGGCCGTGCCGCTGTCGGCCAGCTTGTCGGCAATCACCCTGCCGCCGCCGATCGTGATCCCGTCCGAAAACGTGTTGCTGCCGGTCAGACTCCAAATCTGCGTGTTCTGGAAATTCAGGTTCACCGCCGAGTTGTTCGTCGTGTTGCCAATCACCCCGCCAAACACGTTGGTCCCCCCCGCAAGGCTGTTGAAGTTAATGCCGGTCGTGGTTGCCGCGTTGAAGGTCGTGTTCCCATTCCACACCAACGTGCCGCTGCCCGGATTGCCCAAGGTCCCGCTGCCGTTGAAAATCAGCGCTCGCGTCGTGGTGTTGGTCGTCCCCGCACCGACGTTCACCTGGAGGTTCGCCCCGCTGCCCAACTCCACCTGCGTGCCCAAACCCAACCCGCTGCCCACGGTGTCGGACACCCCAGTCGCATCCAGCCGGCCGCTGCTGATGGTTACTTTCCCGCTGAAGGTGTTCGATCCCGACAAAGTCAAATTGTCCGAACCCGTCGCCTTGGTCACCGTCCCACTGCCACTAATAGGCCCGCTCACCGTCAACGCCGTCGTCTGCCAAAACTGCAAACTCCCGTTGTTGGTAATCGCTGCACTGATCGGCGAAGCCACCGTGTTGGTGATGATCTGCGTGTCCCCCACATTGATGATCCCACCATTGGTCACCGTGTTCGTGTTGGTGACTTGTGCCAAGGCCGAGGAGGCGAACACCATCGAAAAAATAGCAAAAGAAAGGGACCTAACGACTACCCAAGGAATAACCTTTTTCCTGCCCATCGGCCCTTCATAACCGACCCGGAAGGAGCAAAAGATGGGGTTTGTCTCCATGGACTCTAGCTACTCCCCACGGCTGAAATTTCCACCTGTTTGGCTGATTTTTTTACGCTTTTGCCCGTGAGCCCTTTTCCTGCGCACCGCCCGGTTTTCTGGCTGAAAAAACGGGCCGATGGGCTTATCGCTTCATTAGGCCGGTCGTCTGGCGGGCGTTGGCCGTGATCGTTTTCCAGTCCCCTTTTTGGATCAGCTCGCGCGGGGCAACCCAGGAGCCGCCCACCGCCGTCACGTTGGGCAGCGCCAGATAACGGGTGAAGTTGTCCGGTCCCAGCCCGCCCAACGGAATATACTCCAGGCCCAAATGGGCGTAGGGCGCCCCGATCGTCTGCAGGTAGGGAATTCCGCCGGAAGGCTCCGCGGGAAAAAATTTCAACAGACGGCAGCCCAGGGCCACCGCCCCCTCGATATCGGAAGGCGTGGCGATGCCGGGCGCAAAGGGCAGGCCGGCGGCGGCGGCCGCGCGCACGACCTCCGGGTTGAGTCCCGGGGCCACCGCAAAAGGCACTTTTTCCCTCACCGCCTGGCCGACCTGCTCGGGCGTGATCACCGTGCCCAGGCCGACGAACATGTCCGGGCACTCCCGGCGAATGGCGGCCAGGGACTCCCACGCGGCCGGCGTCCGCAAGGTCAGCTCCATCGCGCCGACCCCGCCGGCCAGGAGGGCCCGGGCCAGCGGCACCGCCTGGGACGACTCATCCACGATCACCACCGCCACGATCTTGGCGGCGCGGATCCGCTCCGAGACCGCCTTGGGAAAAAGGTTCTTCATGCGATCTCCAGCATCTCTAGGCCGCGTGCCGAGGCGATCTTTTTCAGCGATTCCCCTGCCCCGCCGGCGCGGAGACCCGCGGTGTACAGTGCGATCAGTAGTGCGAACAGCAGAATGGCGAGGAGAGCGGCGTTGCGTTTCGTCACGAAGCACTCGGTGCATTTTGTCGCAACTTGCCAAAGGCGTCGCGGAGGAGAGCGAGGTCGGATTGAATCGCGAGCTGGCGGAAGCCCTGCTTCAGACGTTGCGGCAGTTCGGCCGGGTCGCGGACGAGGATACCGGCTGCTTTGCCGGCGGCACGGGCGGCGGCCACCACGCGATCCAAGCCGTCCTCAAACCCGCCAGACGCCGGAAGGGAGCGATGCTGGAGGTCGTGTTGCAAGTCCGCCGGACCGACGAACAGCACATCGATACCCTCCACGCCGGCAATGCCGGTGGCTTGGTTGACGGCGTTGAGAGTTTCAATCTGGGCCATGAGGAGCGGCGCGGGCGTGCTTTCCGGGTCGCGGAGTCCGTAATCATGCGCCCGCACGGTGCGGGAGAACCCGCGACGGCCGCGGGGTGGATAATGCGCCGCACGCACCACCGCTTCCGCTTCCGCGGCGCTGCTGACGTGGGGCACCATGATACCGTGTGCGCCCCAGTCGAGCACGCGGGCGATCAGCTCGGGATGTGGAGCCCCCACGCGGACGATGCCCTGCGTGCGGCTGCCGCGCAGCGCCCGCAACTGTTCCGGCAGAGCAGCCTCCGGGGCGCTGCCGTGTTCCAGATCCAGCAACACCCAGTCGAAGCCGGAGAGGGCCGCCAGTTCCGCGATCACCGGCGAACCGATGGAGAGCCAGGTGCCGATCCTTGTATCTGTTTTCATAAGATGTCGGTTCCCGAATCCGCCCGCAGGCCGCGCAGGGCGGTGGCCAAGCGCTGGCGGGTAAACCGTTCCAGGTCGGCCCCGTTGAGGCCCGCGCCAATGAGAAAGAAGCCGTCGCCACGATCAAAATAACCCGCACCGACACGAATGACGGATTTGACGATCATGTTGCGCAGGAGGTGCAGCCAGAAATGGCGGCGGTGATTGCTCGGCAGGGGACGGACGCTTTGGTAGCCCTCAAACGCGCGTTGCAGAAAGAAGGCATCATGAAAACAGGCCAGCAGCGAAAGGTCGTCCATCGGATCGCCGCTGATGGCATCGTCAAAGTCGATAAAGGCGGCGATCTCGTCGCGGCTTCCGAGGATGTTCCATAGCGCGAGATCCTTATGGACGAGGCAGCCTTGCGGCAGGTCCAGCAGGGAGCGATGATTTTCGATCTCGGCCCGGATTTCCGCGGCATTCGTCAAGAAGCCGCGCACGGTGAGAAAGTGCAGATGATCGTCGAGTCGCAGGTGGAAGTAGTCGGCGTACCGCCGGTGGGGCCCTTGCAGGCTGCCCGCTTCCCGCGCCCCGGACGCTTCCGACGGCCCCGCCTCGTCGACAACGCCGCTTTCGAGCACCCCGAATCCCCCGAAGCTGATCGACTGCCACGTCGCCACCGCCGCGCCGATGTCATCAGCCAGCTTCGCCGCGTCCAACGCCCCCTGCTTGAACCAATGATTCAAATCCGGCGCGGCAATTCGCTCCAAGGCCTGCCACGCAAAGGGCACGCGGCCGCGGGAGGCATCGCAGCCGTAAACCCTCGGGGTGGCCACACCTGCCGCCCGCACCCGGTCCAGCACGGCAGACTCCACGGCCAGGTGCTCATCCGGCTCCGGCCCGTTCTCCACGCGGATGAACAGCGGCCGCCCGTCCACCTCGGCGTTCCAGGTAAGGTGGTTGCCTTCACCGGCCGCTGGGCTCATCAGGACGTTTGCGGTGTCAAAGTACCTCTGCAACTCCTCTTGCAGCTGCCCCGCGATTTGTCCATCCACATTCCCACGCGGCCGCGTGCCGTGAAACGCCGCCGGGCGGTCGCATTTCCAGTAGTGAATGTCGCGGCGGCTCATGCGGTTGGCAGGCAGGGCTTGCGGATGACCGCGGGAATCCATAGGGAGATATTTTGCAGTAGGCCGCGCAACACTCAAGCCGGCGGCAGAGCGAGTCGTAGACCGGTGGCCGGTAGAGTGGTTCGTTTCATTCACGGTTTCTGCTCAGGCGGCTTGGCTTCGTTCCCGGCGCTCGGGGCCGGCAATTCCGGCAACCGTGCCCGGTAGTAGATGAGCTTGTCGCGGCTGTCGTCATAGACGAGGTGCAGCCACTTGCCGTCCTTGCTCACGAATCCATCCGGATAGGAAATGCCGATCTTCGGATTCCCGGCTTCCTCCTGAAGGACGCGTTGGTAGGGCCAGGTGAACGGGAAATGCGGCATGCCGTCGAAACTCAGCCACAGCGACATCCGGCGCCGGCGCTCCGGGTCGGGGTTGTGCACGAGCGCGGTGTTGTTGCCACCGAGGCTGAACAGCCGCACTTTGGAGCCGGGATTGTGGATGGCCGCCGTGCCGGATCCTCCCATCGGGATGGCCAGATTCACTGAGGATTCAGCAGATCCGCCGACGCCGCCCGCCGCGCCCCAGGTCTTGCCGCCATCCTTGGAAGCTGCCTGGTAGAGCACGCCGCCGAGACCGTCCGCGCGGATGAGCATCACGATGCGTCCATCGGCCATCTCGGCGATGGTGTTCTCCGCCCAGCCGAAATAGGCATCGTTCGGGCTCAGGCGGATGTCGCCGTGTTCGGTCCAGGTCTTGCCTTTGTCCGAGCTGATGATGACTCCGTTGCGCGGATTGAGAAAGCTGCTCTCCTCCGGCTGGATGCCATCGCCGGGCGCGGGCTTTCCGGCCGGCCAACCTGCATGGTGTTGGAAAGGCAGGAGGTAGCGTCCGTCCCGGGCGATGATCCCGTTGCGGATGAAGGTTCGGTCGGCCAACCGGCCCGGCGCGGGGACCGGCTTCGACCAGGTCTTGCCGGCATCCGTGGTCTCGATCACCCACGTTTTCCAGTCGTAGCGCCAATCCTTCGAGTGCGTCGCAAAGAAGAGCCAGCCGCGGTTGCCGTCGACAAAGAGTTCGGTGGCACACTGGCCCACGGTTTTTCCTTCGCGCGGAAGGCCGGTATCGAACACCTCCGGCCCCGACCACGTCTCCCCTTGGTCGGTGCTGCGCATGATGACGATGTGGTTTTCCGCGGCAGGCTCGACCATGCCACCGGCCATGAAGATCAAGGTCCAGGAACCGTCCGCCCACTCGCGGAGAATGGGATCGACCACCAATTTGTTCGGGGTCTTGCCCTCGAAAAGAACCTTGCGGACGTCCTCTTTGGCATCCTTGGCCGCTTGCTCGGCCCATTTCGGATCGGGCTTCATGGTGCTGGGAAAATGGTAAGGCTGTTGAGGACCGGTGGCCTTGCTCACGAGGAACCTCGGCCGGCCCATCTGCCGCGCGTCGCCGCGCGAGACCTTGGCCGGCTTGTCGAAATCCTCCTCGCGCAGCTTTGCAAGCAGGATTTCCCGCTGCGGTTGGGTGCGGTTGCAGTCGTAGAGAATGTAGATCGTCCCATCCGGTCCCTGGGTGCCGTCCGGATAGGAAACATCCGAGCGTTCATCCAGAAAGAGGCCATGACTCCAAGTTTTCCCCTCGTCCTTCGACAGGAAGGCCATGAGATTCGAACGCGTCGGTAAGCGGCGGTCGATCGGCCCGTTTTTGACCAGCAGAATGTTGCCGGAGGCTAGACGCCGCAGGAAAAAACGGGTGCTGATGTGCTGGATCTTCGAGGGTTGCGGATCGCTCCACGTTTTGCCGCCGTCGGAGGAAAAGGTTTCGGCCAGTCCGTAGTCCGTGCGCGCCATCATCCACAGGCGGCCGTCCTTGAGTTCCACGATCATGTGCTCGTCGAAGTTGGTTTTCGGAATCAGCGCCCCGCCACGGCGCGTCCAAGTCTTTCCCTCATCGCTCGAGGCATAGACATTGGCCATGCGGATAGCGTCCAGATCGCGATGGGCTTCGCCATAGGCCGGGAACGGCGAAATGTGTTTCCGCTCCCACAGCGGCACGGGCAACAGCCAGTCACCGTTCTTGAGGACGGTCGGCTTGTTGAGGGGAATGCCTTCGCCCAAGCGCTCCGGCTTGGTCCACACCGGCTTGTCAGCGTCCGGATCGTCACAGCGGATGAACCAGCATCCGCCCCGGCCGTCGAAGTAACCAATACTTTGGGAAAAAAATACCCACAGCCTTCCCTTGGGGTCGGTCCAGACATTCCCGGTGATCGCGGCGCGCCCACCCGGCACGCCCGGCGGATCGGTCGGGTCGATGACGACGCGGGGCTTGCTCCAAGTTTTGCCATCGTCATCGCTGCTGGCCAAAAGCATGAACGCCTTCTCGCTGTCCCCGCCGGAAGCCCACCCGGCCCACAGGCGGCCACCCGGCGTGCGATCGATGCCATAGAAAGCCCCGGCGAATTCGCGTTTGTCATCCTGGTATTCCGGCCCGGGATTCGTGTTCACCAGTGGCGGCTCCAGCGACAGGTCGAGGATCGCCGGATCGGTCACCCCCGCAGTTTTCTTCTCCTCCCGCGTGCCCAGGCCCGGGTCGGCAAAGGCAGCAGGCGCCTTCTTGTCGGACGGAGCCTCGGCGGCATGCAACGCAGCCAGCGGCGCGAGCACCAGGGCGGTGAGGAGTTTCATGGTGGTTTGTCTCATGGTGGTTTTTTCGTTGAGGGGTTCTTGGTTTAAGGTTTGTCGGTTTTTCCTGCGTCGGCTTCGGCGGGAGTTTGCACGGGTGGGGCTTGGCGGGTCTTTCCGGCCTGCGATGCGAATTCCCCCACCCTCTCCAGCCGGCCGAACATGATCCGCTCCTTGTGGCTCCCCGGTCCGTCGCCTTGGGTCACGGTCAGCCAGATGACCCCGTCATGCTCGTGAAAGGTCGGATACTGGAACGACTTCGTTATCTCGAAGCGATATTTCCTCTCCCAGTGTTTGCCATCGCGGGAAATGTCGATGTTGAACACACTCCGAGGCACTCCCTGGATGGAAGTTCCCTCCTGCCAGCCGAGGTAATAGGTGTCGCCGAATTTGTCGAAGGTCGGCTTGGAGGAAATTCCCTTGGACACGAAAGGAAGCTCTCGCCCATCGGTCCAGGTGCGGCCGTCGGTGCTGGTGGTGAAACGGTAGTTGCCGCCCATGGCCTCGCTCCGGCAGATGGCCATCCAGGTGCCATCGGGCAGCCGCTGCACTGCGGATTCACTCAGGCCCGCCGCCTGCGGCTTAAAGTAATGCCCGAGGACTTCGACCGTCGCCAGATCGTCGTGTAGAACAGCCAAGGCGTTCTGGTGGCCCGGCCAATTGTTGATCGCCACGTAGGTTTTGCCGTCGATTTTCTTGAACGAATCAAAAAGGTAGAGGCCGTAATCCGGGAACTCTCCTTCAAACAACCGGGGCGTCCCGGCGCTTGCTTGCGCTGGTTTCTGGAAACCTTGCGCCACCGCATCGGCGTGCAAATGCTGCGGTTGCATGTCGAAGGTGCCCGCCGCGGTCTTCAGCTTCACTTTGTGGATTTCCGGCTCGAACTGCCGCGTCTTCAGATCGAAATCGCGATACCATGTCTGCGACTGGCGCTTCCCCGGTTGCTCGCTGGCGAAATAGCAGCGCAGGGTCGTGTCATCTTTTTGCAGGATGCGGGGCACAAAACACGCTCCGACCGGGAGCGTGACATTGCCGAATTCCTGCTTGCCGCGTGCGACGAGCACCACGTCTTCCAACTTAAGTGTCCTCAGATTGACGATCGAGAGCGTGCAGTAGACGTCGGGCCAGAATGCACTTTCTCCGGACTGCGTATCGTTGGCCTCTTTGACCACATAAGCATAGTCGCCCACGCACACGAACTCCGCATCGTGGGCCCCCTTCACGCCGGGGGGCGTCACATTGACCAAGCGCTGCAGAACCTCGTCCCCCGCCAATGCCGGATCCCAGCCATTAGGCAAAAGGGTTTTAGCCCCTTCCCCCGCAGTTGCGGAATCGCCTGCCAAGCATCGATCGCCGGCAGATAGCGCCATGACGAGAAAGAGCGCCGTCCAAGCAGGATTTTTTGTGATCACGGGGCGGGGATTTTGCAGGACTGCCACGCGCGAAAACGCCACTTCCCTTTTTCCTCGCGCCAGACGCCCAAAAAGCTGAGCCGGGCTTCGCTGGAACCGTCGGCCGTGGTGACCCTGACTTGGGCCCGACCGGTCATGATGGCCGCCCCGGGCGCCAGCACCTCAAACGAGCGCTCTTCGTAGCGGAAGGCCTCATACTTCGTGCGTCCGGAGGTGATCGTTTCCACCAAACCGGCCTTGGTATCGACCACCCCGGTGGAATGGGCATAGCGCAGTTCGTCTGAATAAATCCGGTTCAGCCCTACCCGGTCGGCCGCCAGGGTGGCCCGGACGCGTTCATCATCGGCCGCCCGCAGGGCGGCAAGTGCGGGCTCCTCGCCGGCGTGAAGCCGGGTAATACCGAAAAGGAGGAGCGCCAGCAGACGAAGAATCATGATCTCAAGATGGGGAGGCAGGACGGGCTTGGATGGGTTGGGAGGGTTTCACCAGGGCCCAGAGAAGCGCGCCGGCTAGGCATACCGCGGCAGCCGTGAGAAAGGAGGCCGTCCAGCCAAAATGCTCCGCGATCCACGGCGTGAGCGATGCGGTCACCGCCCCCCCCCGATCTGACCTCTTGTATTCATCAGCCCGGAGATGGTGCCGGCAGACTTGCCGGCAATGTCCGCGGTCACCGCCCAAAAAGCACTTTGGGAGAGATAAATCGCCCCCGCTCCTCCGGCCAAGACCACGCTGGCCAGGGCCAAAAACATGGAGGCCAGCAAAAGCCCGAACGCCGCCACCCCGCAGCGCCCCAGACGCCGGTTGACGTGCCGGGTGATCCAGTCCGCCACCCAACCCTCCCCGAGGGCCTTGGCCTCTTCGCCGACTGCATCCAGTTTGCCCGCCCCGAAAATGATTTTTCCCGGCCAGTTAGCCAGAAAGCCTTTCCCGACCGCTGGATTTTCTAGGCGGACGGCATTCAATTCAGGCGCTTGTAAACAAAGATCAAGGCCGCCGGGGCCGACGGGAAGTTCACGGCCAGACCCTTCTCCATCAGGTCCCGGCCGCTCACGGTCTGTTTCCCTCCGTCCAAATTCTCGACTTCGTATTTCGCCGAGGCCTCCAGGCCCTGCAACTTGAGCTTGCCGGATTTGGCCGGGCTTTTGGCCCGCCGGAAAGCCTGGACAAAACCCTGCCCGGCCTCGGGCCGGTGGAACTGCCAGGCCACCATGGCTTCGTCCCCGGTCGAATATGGGGTCAGCGGGTAATAGTCCGCCAGCATGCTGGGAGCAACCCGCTCAAAGTGGGCCAAGGCCCGGCGTAGCTCGTCATAATTGAAGTCCCGGCGCCGCAGATCCCAGCAGGCGTTGAGGCAGGGCGTCATCTGGCTGCGGAATAGATAGGGGTCGAATTTCACCAGTTCCTCAATGGGCTTGCCATCCACCGAGTTGGCCGGGCCGGCGCTTTTCTGGACGAACCGGGTGCCGGTGCCGTAGTACGGCAGCCAAGGGGCTAGCCCGTAGGTGTGGTTCTGCTGACCGGTGGGCTCGAAAAGGTAGTCATCACGTAACAGCGGCACCGCCCGGCGCATCGTCTCCAGATCGTTGCGCCGGCCGCCGCTGGCGCAGCTGTCGATGCGCAAACCGGGGTTGCGCCGGAGCAGTTCGTCCCAGTAGGCCAGGTATCCCGTCACATGCCGGATTTCATTGATGCCCTGCCGGTCGGGCGCCTCGTTGGTCTGCCAGAAGTACAAGGGATCCATGTTGAAATCCTGCCGGTAGAGATCGATGCCCTCCTTTTTGATCAGCCCGTCGACATGGTTCACCAGCCACTTCCAGGCCTCGGGATTTCCCAGGTTGAGCAGTCTCCACTCTCCCTGGTAAGCCAAGGGGGCGGGAAGATTCGTCGGAGTCAGACACCATTCGGGGTGCTTCTGGAAGATCCAGCTGTTGGTGGTAACCCGCTCGGGCTCGAACCAGACGATGCTCTTGACGCCCTTGGTCCGGCCGTGGTCGGTGATCGGCCGGAAACCGTTGGGAAACCGTTTTCGGTCAATCTCCCAGGTGCCGGTATTCACCCACTTGCCGTCGTTGACGTACCAACCAGCGTCCATCCACCAATAGCCGAGGGGGAGTTTTTCCTCCACATACCGGTCGATCATCTCGATCTGGTTTTTTTCGTTGGCGTTGAGCATCTCGTTGTAGAGATGAGAGCTGTTGGCCACCAGGATCGGCCCGAGAATTTCCCCGTTCACGCGCGGCAGGTTGCGATCCACCATCCAGCGGCGCCAAAGGTTGGTACCTTGGCTCGCGTCGCCGCGATAAAACAACAGGGCGATCAGCGGGGAGCGCACCTCCTCGCCCCGTTGCAGCCGGAAATGGGTCACCGCCTGACCCGCCTGGAGGCTCACCCGGCCGCGTTCCCCCCCTTCCGCGGCCAGGGTCCATTGACCGGGCCATCCGATCGCATAGATCACCCCCTCCCGGTCGGTCTGCAGGCACCCGTAAGGCAAGGAAGGCCCATAGGAAGGACGTCCCCCTTTGCTGGCCAGACGAAAAGTTTGCCCGGGGGCCAGCGGTTGCAACATGGGACGATAGGAGTCCGCACTGGTGTTGCTGCCGTTGGCGTAGCGAAGGGAAAGATTGTCACCCGCCAACTCCCATTCCGTGTCGACGGCCTGGATTTTTTCGAGGATGGGAGTGGGTTTCTTGCCGGCGTTGCGAAAAGTAAGCGTCCACTCCACCGCCGGGTGTTTCTCATCCGTGACCGCCACCACCCGGACTTCCAACCCGGGGCCCGGCTCCGCGAAAGTCAGGACGATTTCTTTTCGCCCTCCCTCCAGGTTCTTTTCCTTTCTTTGGGCCTTCCACTTCGGCAACAAATCGCGGGAGCTCTTGCCATCATACACAAAAGAAAACGGCAACTGTGCCACGCTCGAATCGGCGAGCCGGGTTTCCACCCAACGCCGCACGGTCTCCTGATTTTCCGCCCCCCCCGCTGCGGCCGCGACCCGGACCGGACTCACGCCCAGCAGAACGAGCCCCACCCAAAAGACAATTTCTTGAAACCGCAAAGAAGGAAATCGGATTATCATTTTTAAAATTTTCAAAGACAGCCTCGGATTCCTCCACCTTTTTCGCCCAAAAAACAGGCCTTTTTTTGAGATAAAAAAGGTGGCTTCCCGCTCACTATCCTTGAAAGTGAATAGGTGATTCGTTGCCGGTCAGCCCACCCAACATCCGCATGATCGCGCGTCTCAAGAAAATCTGGTCGATCCCGGAAGTCGGCATTCTTTTTCCCCTGCTCCTCTGCGTCGCCCTCTTCACTTACATCTCCCCCGCCTTTCTCGGACCGGAAAGTGTGCGCGCCATTCTCCGCGCCCTCGCTTTCGTCGGACTCATCGCCGTGGGCCAAACCTTTCTGATGATCGCCGGGGAGATCGACCTGTCGGTCGGCTCCGTGGCCGGGTTTTGTGCCGTGGCCGCCGCTTGGCTGATGAAAACCGCCCAATGGCCCGCGGTCGCGGCCATCGCCGCCGCCATCGCGCTGGGCGGGGCCTTGGGACTGGTCAACGGCCTGGTCACGGTGCGTATCGGCATCCCCGCCTTCATCACCACCCTCGGCATGCTCTATATCGCCAAGGGGCTGAACTACCTGCTTTGCAAAGGCTATCCCATCTATCCCCTACCCCCCTCGATCCAGGATTTCGGCAAGGCAGAGCCGCTCGGCCTGTCGTGGGCGTTTTGGGTCTTTATCTTCGCGATTGCCGCCGGAGATCTTCTGCTGCGCTTCACCGTGCCGGGTCGCAAGGTCTACGCCACCGGGGGCAATCGTGAGGTGGCCCATCTCGCCGGAATCCACACGGAAGCGGTGAAGATCGGATGCTTTATCCTCTGCGGGGCCCTCGCCGCCCTCGGCGGCATCCTGCTCATGGCCCAGATCAACGTGGGGCAACCGGAAATCGGCGTGGGTTGGGAGCTCGACGTCATTGCCAGCACCGTGATCGGGGGAGTCAGCCTCTTCGGCGGCGTCGGCACCGTGGTGGGCACGTTCCTCGGTCTTCTTCTCATGCAGGTTATTCGCACCGGTCTCGTCACCACCGGCGTGAACACCCATTGGCAAACAGTCGCCGTGGGCGTGATCATGATTCTGGCCGTGGGGCTGGATCTGTGGCGCAGAAAGGCAAAAATCTCATGAAACGTTTCTTCTTCCTTCTTCCCCTGCTCGGCCTCGGCCTGTTCCTTTCCGCCTGCGGGCGTGACTCCGGCTCCGAGGCCAACCCCTCCAGCAAAGGCGTTTTCCTTTGGGTGCAGGCGCTCAAGGGCCACCCCGTCCATCAGATGACCCAGATCGCCTTCCTCGAGGGCTGCCGCCAGACGGGCTACGAAGGCCGCGTCATCGGCACGGACGGGCCGGACATCGCCGGAACCATCGCCCTTGCCGAACAGGCCATCACCATGGGACGGGTCGCCGGCGTGGCCATCTGGACCGGGAATCCCGCCTACAACCCGCTCGTGGAAAAAATCAGCCGCCGGAAAATCCCCGTGATCCTTCCCCACTTCCCCGTACCGGAAGGCTCCGTCCCCGGCGCCTCCGGCATCATCAGCTGCGACCCGGCGGAATACGCCCGCGAAACCGCCCAGAAGATCGGCACCGCGCTCGGGGGCAAAGGCACCGTCGCCCTCACCCAGGGATCCTTCAACCAGACGGAAAACCTGGTGATGGAGACGTTCACGCAGGCAATGAAGCAGTCCTTCCCCAACATCAAGGTGCTGACTCCGGAAGAAGAGGGCTTTGATCCCTCCAAATCCATCGCCAAGGCCGTGGCCATCCTTCAGGCAAATCCCGATGTGAACGCCGCCTTCTCCTCCACCGGCGGCGGACCCACCACCTGGGCCGGCGCCCGCAAGGAGACCAAGCGACCCCTCCTCGTCGTGGGCATGGACTACACCCGGGTGAATCTCGACCTCGTGAAAAACGGCGACGTCTTTGCGGTGGTCGGCCAACCGCTCTGGGAGGAATCGCTGGGCTCGGCCGAGCTCCTCGCGAAATGCGCGGCCGGCGAAAAGATTCCCTGGTGGACCAAACTTCCGGCGCCTTGGATCGACAAGGACAACCTCACCCCGTACCTCCAGCTGCTCGACCGCGTGGAGGCCTCCCTCCACCGATGAGCGACTCCTCCGGCGCGCCCCACGCGCTGGAGATGCGCGGCATCTCCATCTCGTTCGGACCGGTCCAGGTCCTGCGCGAGGTCGATTTCCTGGTTCCGCGCGGCCATATCCACGCCCTGCTCGGCGAAAACGGCGCCGGCAAATCCACCCTTATGAAAATTTTGGACGGCGTCTACCCCGTTGGCCGTTTCCGCGGGGACATTCACCTGCAAGGCAAACCGGTCCGGTTCCACTCCCCGCACGACGCCTGGTCACAAGGGATCGGCTACGTGCCCCAAGAAATCAGCGTGCTCGAGGACCTGACCGTGGCGGAAAACATTCTGGTCGGCCACTGGAATGGACGCACACCCTGGGTCACCCCCGGGCAACTCCAGGCCCGCGCCGCCCGGATTCTGGAGGAAACCCGCATCCCGCTGGATCCCTCGCGATTGGTGGCCTCCTACAACGCGAGCCAACGGCAACTGGTGATGATCGCCCGGGCCCTTTCCCAGGAACCGTCCGTGCTGATTCTCGATGAGGCCACCGCCTGCCTGACCCACGAAGAGTCGGAGATCCTGTTCCGCGTCGTCCGCCACCTGCGCGACCGCGGCATCACTACCATCTTCATCACCCACAAGCTGGCCGAGGTCTACGCCCTGGCCGACAGCGCCACGGTGATGCGGGACGGCGCCGTGGTGGCACGCCTCCGCCGCGAGGAGATGAAGGAAGAAACCATTGTTCCGGCGATGATCGGGCGGAAGCTGGATCAGTTTTACCCGAAACGCACGCCGGCCGAACACCGCGGGGAGACCCTGCGCGTGGAGAATCTCACCGTGCCCCATCCCCACCTCGCCAACCGCAACGTGGTGCAGGACGTCTCCTTCACCGTTCGCCGGGGAGAGATTCTCGGTCTGGCGGGGCTGGTCGGCGCGGGCCGGAGCGAGGTGGTCAACGCCCTCTACGGTCGGACGGAGTTTCAGGGAAAAGTTTTTCTGGATGGCCAGCCCGTTGAGGTCCGCAGCCCGCGCGAGGCCATGCGACTCGGACTGGGTCTGGTGACCGAGGAGAGAAAAAAGGACGGCCTCCTTTTGGAAAAGAGCGTCCGAGAAAACATCACCCTCCATAACCTGCGGCGGGTTTCGCAGGGGCCGTGGCTCTCCTCCTCACGCGAGAACGCCGTCGCAGAGGAATACAAAACCCGTCTGGCCATCCGTGCTCCCTCCATCCAGGCCCCGGTCCACCAGCTCAGCGGGGGCAACCAGCAGAAAGTGATCCTTTCCAAGATTCTCCTCGCCGAACCGCGGGTCATCTTCCTGGATGAGCCCACCAAGGGCATCGATGTGGGGGCGAAGAGCGAAATTTACCGGCTGATTTTCGAGTTGGCGCGGGACGGCGTTTCCTTCGTGCTGATCTCCTCCGAGCTTCCGGAACTGCTGGCGCTCTGCGATCGGTTTGTCGTGCTGGCCCGGGGCCGCGTCACCGGCCGGTTGGAGCGCTCCGAGGCCAACGAGGAAACCGTCATGGCCGCCGCCACCGGCTAAAATCCGGCGGACCGCCCGGACGGATTAGGCGACGAGCCGCTTGGGCAGGTGCAGGGACAGGCCGAGGGAGTCGTCCGCCGCTTCGGCCAACGCCTCGCTCATCGAAGGGTGCGGGAAGACAATCGATCCGAGATCCTGCGCCTTGGCGCCTTGGCGGAGCAGCGGCAGGGTCGCGGTGATAAACTCGACCGCGTTATGCCCGATGGCATGGACCCCTAGTAGCGCATCATCCTCCGTCCCGCGAAGCACCTTCACAAAACCGTCGGTCTCACCCACCACGCGGGACTTACCCAGATGGCTCAGAGGAAAACGGCCGACGGCGAAATCCCGGCCGTCCCGGCAACACTCCTCCTCGGTCAGGCCAGCGGACGCGATTTCCGGAAAACTGTAGACGGCGAAGGGAATCGGGCCGGTCAGGGTCTCCTGCCCGCCGAGGGCGTTGCGGGCCGCCACTTTGCCCTGGGCGGAAGCCGCCTGCGCCAGTTGGCAACGGCCGTTGGCGTCGCCCACGCAAAAAATTCCCGGTGCCGCCCGCATGTCATCCCCCACGCGCAGATACCCGCGGTTCGTGGTCAGCTGGGTGGTCTCCAGTCCCAAATCCTCGGTCGCCGGACGGCGGCCCACCGCCACCAGCACCCGCTCCGCGCGCAGTTCTTTTCCTCCCGCCAGCCGCACCGCGACTTCCTTGTCGTGTAGGCGCAGGTCCTGAATCTCCGCTTCCAACACAAACTCCACCCCGTGCGTCCCGCTCTCGGAATCTCCCCGGCGGGCGAGGATGAGCAACATCTCCTTGGCCACGTCGGCCTCCATCTCCGGAAGAATCCGCGACTGTTTTTCCACCACGGTGACCCGGACGCCGAGGGCCTGCATCAGACAGGCAAACTCCACCCCGATCACGCCACCTCCGATGATGAGAAGCGAGGCCGGCAAAGAGTCCCAATGCAGGGCGGTGTCCGTGGTGGCGACTCGTTGGCCATCCACCGTCATGCCGGGCAGTTCGGCGGGACGGGAGCCGGGGGCCAGAATCACCTGCGGAGCTTTTAAAATCTTCTCCCCTTCCGCGCCCCGGACGGCCACCTGACCCGGTCCGGCCAGCCGCCCGATCCCCTGCACGGTTTTGATCCCGGCGGTTTGGAAAAGATGGCGCAAACCGCCCCGCAGATCCTGGACAATTTTATTTTTTCGTTTCTGGATGGCGGGCCAGTCCACTTCGGACTTTCCGGGCAAAAGAATCCCCATGGTACGGGCGTGAGTCAGCCGATGCCTCAGCTCGGCCGAAGCCAACAAGGCCTTGGAGGGAATGCAGCCAAAATTCAGGCAGGTGCCACCGGCATAAGGGGCTTTCTCCACCAAAGTCACCTTGGCGCCGTGATGCGCGGCCTCGAGGGCGGCCACATAACCTCCGGGCCCGGCCCCCACCACCACCACTTCTTTCCCCTCCCCGCCGTTTCGTCCGTTGCGGAAGTGGGCCGGCGGCTCCGCCGTCACCTGCACCGATCCTCCCTCGCCCAGACCCACCGCCGGATTTTCCAACCGTTCCCGCAGCCGGTTCATGAAACGGGCCGCCAGGACTCCGTCCACGATGCGGTGATCGCAGCTGAGCTGCACGGTCATGACCTGAGCCGGACCCTTGTCCGTGATCGCGCGGCGGATCGCTCCCACCGCGAGGATTCCGGACTCGGGCGGATTCACGATGGCGGTAAACTCCTCCACCCCGAACATCCCGAGGTTGGAGACGGTAAAAATCCCCCGCCCCATGTTTTCGATCCGGCGCTGCCGGGCGGCTTCGGCCAACCGGACGGTTTCCCGATGAAGATCAGCCAACGAAAGCCGGTCGGCATGAAGCAGCACCGGCACCACTACTCCGCCCTCTTCCAGTCCCACCGCCACCCCGAGGTGAACGCCGTCCTGTTCTTCCAAGGCATCGCCGGCCCAGCGGCAGCGAAAATCCGAAAACTCCGCCAAGGTGCGGGCGGTGGCCAGGAGCACCAGATCGTTGACCGAGGCACCGGTCGACTCCTTGACACCCTTGCGGTAGGCGACCAAGGCATCGGCACGGATCGTCTGCTTGAGATAAAAGTGGGGAACGCTCTGCTTGGACTCCGTCAGTCTTCGTGCGATCGCCGCCCGCATCGGGGTCAGGGCAATTCTTTTTCCGCCGGAAGAAACGACCGGCACAGATCCACGGTGCCCGAGCACGTCCTTCTCCACGATACGGCCGCCCGGACCACTGCCCCGCAACGCCGCGGGATCGAGCCCGGATTGCCGGAGGGCTCGGCGGGCCCGGGGCGAAATCTTAAAGCGGCCGGGGCGGCTCACGCCTTCTCGATCAGGCCGAGGGTGGCGCCCATTTTCACCTTTTCGCCTACCGGCACCAAAATCTGTGAAAGCCGGCCGGCGAAGGGTGCCTCGACGCTCGAAACCGCCTTCTCCGTCTCCACATCGACGATCGCCTCATCCTTCTGAAACTTTTCCCCGGGCTTCTTCAGCCACTTCACCACCGTGGCCTCGCTGACCGTCAGATCCCCGTGCGGTAAGATCAGGGCTTCCCCCGCCCCGTTCCCGTTCACGGGAGCCGAATGGGCAGGAGCCGGTGCGGCGACCGGCGCTGGGGCCGGAGTTGAGGTGGGGGTGGGAGTGGGAGCAGCCACGGCGGGAGCCGGGACCGGAGCGGCCGAGGTCGGAGCCGACCGTCCGGCCACGAGCGGCCGTTTGGGTAGGATAGCTTTTCCGGCCATCAGCTCGCGGATGGCGACGGCGATTTTCTCCACGGTGGGTAGACACTCAGACTCCAGCCCGGGGTGCAGCGGATGGGAAACCGGATCCATGGTGAGACGGCTGACGGGAGCATCGAGATCATCAAAGGCCTCCTCACCTACTGCGGCGGCGATCTCCGCACCGAGCCCGCACATGGCGTAACCTTCATCCACCACCAGCAGTTTCCCGGTCCGGGCCACGCTGGCGAGGATGGCGGGCAGATCCAACGGAACAATGGTCCGGAGATCGATCACCTCGACGGAGACGCCCTCACTTTCCAGCTTCGCCGCGGCTTCGAGACTGAGCGGGACCATCCGGCCGGCCGCGACCAAAGTCAGATCCTTCCCCGACTTGGCAGTCCGCGCCACCCCGAACGGAACCAGGTGTTCGCCGGTGGGAACTTCTCCCTTGGAGGCAAAGAGCGCCTTGGGCTCGAGGAAAATGACCGGATCGGAGCAGCGCAGCGCACTTTTGATCAACCCCTTGGCATCGGCGGGATTCGAAGGCATGACCACGATCAACCCCGGGAAATGGGCCCAAATCGAATGGTAGGTGCCGCTGTGATGGGGCCCGGCGCATTTGATGGCGCCGCACGGGGCCCGGATCACCGCAGGGGCGCTCATCTGTCCGTTGCTCATGTACCGGAGTTTGCTGAGCTGCAGGGGCACCTGCCCGCCGGTCTCAAACAGGAAATCCACAAACATCAGATCCGCGATCGCCCGGACTCCGGTCGCGCTGGCGCCGATGGCGGCCCCGGTGAAACCCAGCTCCGAGATCGGGGTATCGACCACCCGCTGGGCACCGAACTCCTTCCAAAGCTCCTTGGTGTGGGCAAAACTTCCGCCGCGTTCGCCGATCCCCTCCCCGAAATAGAGGGTGTGGGGATTTTTCCGCATCTCCTCGGCGATCCCGTCGCGCACCGCCTCGAGCCAACCTTGCACCACCGGAGTTCCGGTCGAAATGCCCGGCGCGCCGTTGAGATGGGCGTTGATCGGGCTGGACCAAGCGTCCTTCAGGTACGAGGAAAGCTCCGGTTGGGGGGAACGACGGGCAAACTCGACAGCCTCCTCGATTTCTTTACGAATTTTCTCCTCCCGGGCATCAAGTTCGGAACCTTCCGCCAAGCTGAGTTCCTCGGTCAATTGCCGGCGAAAACGGAGGATCGGATCTCTTGTTTTCCAAAGATCCAGTTCAGCCTGCGTCCGGTAGGTCCCGACGAGAGGCTCCCCCTCGTGATGACCGACCGTTCGATAGGTTTTGGCCTCAATTAATGTGGGCCCCTCCCCGCGGCGGGCGCGAGCCACGGCCTCCGCCATTACGCGCCAAACGGCGAGGACATCATTTCCGTCCACCGCCACCCCGGGGATCCCGTAGGCGGCGGCGCGGGTGGCCACTTCCGGATTCAGCGTGGCCATGGTCAGCGGCGTCGCGGTGGCATACAGGTTGTTTTCGCAGACAAAAATGGCCGGTGCCCGCTGTACCCCCGCAAAATTCAGGCTTTCATGAAAGGCCCCGTGGTTGACCGCCCCATCGCCGAAAAAGGCCACGGCAACTTGATCGGTTTTCCGAACCCGTGCTCCGAGGCCCACGCCGACGGCATGAGGAATGCCCGCACCCACAATGCCATTGGTGCCGTAGACTCCGAACGCGGGGCTGTAAAGATGCATGCTACCCCCGCGACCACCGCAACATCCGGTCTCTTTTGCATAAAGCTCCGCCATCAGGGACCGGGCAGGCATCCCTTTGGCCAAGGCATGACCGTGGCCACGGTGGGTGCTGGTAATCCAATCCTCGTTGCGCAGATGGGCGCAGATGCCCACCCCGGTGGCTTCTTCCCCCACGTAGAGGTGGATAAACCCAGGCATCTCCCCTTTTTTATAAAGGGCCCCGGCCATTTGCTCGAAATGACGGAGCAGAAACATCTTCTCGTAAAGCTGGAGGCATTCGGCTTTGGAGGGCACGACCCCGTCGGCTTGCTTCTTGGCCGCCGGGGGAACCCGGGAAATCCGCGCTTTGGAAGGCGACATTTTCATAAAAATACCCTGCCGCACAGTGTCCTTGGCCGCTTTCTTTTTTCCTCTTTTGACTGCTTGATTTCAAAGCCCCCCCAAAGGGTAGCTTGCGCTTCCCCCTGAGTTTCAACCATTGTTGCTGGATGGTGCAACTGGGGCCGGCCAAAATGAAGGCACTGGAGTGGTTGAGCCAGGTCAAGGAGGTGGCTCATCCCCTGAGCCCCGCCCGTCCTTACTGGGCAAGATCCTTTTCCGTGCGGGACCGGAACTCCAAACCTGGACCCCCGCTGCCGCCCGAACAACACCCCTATTGCGAGTTCAATATTTCCCTGGAAGGCTCGGGATTCCAATTCATCGGTCCGGAAAGGTTTTCCCGCCGGGCCGGCGATCTAATGCTCCTGGGACCGGGTATTCCGCACTACGGCATGGCGGAGACATTCCCCCAGAAAACCATCACGGTTTTTTTTCTGCCCACTTTGCTTTTTGAGCTCGGCCCGCAGGCTGACGGCCGCAAGATCCTCAGCCGTTTTACCTCCGGTACCCCGGCCCAGGACCGCCTCCTCCGGCCTCCTGCGGGCCTGTTTCGAGACCTCGGCTCATTTTTCGAAGGAATGTTGATGGAGTTTGAAAAACCCAGGTTCGGCAGCGAGGTTCGCTTTCGGGCCTTGCTCGGGCTCGCCCTGACGAATCTCCTCCGGTGGGAAGAAAAACAGAGGCCTACCACCCAGCCTACCACCGGCATTTATAATTGGGCCCTCATCGAAAGGGTGCTGGCATTCATGCACGCGCACTATCAGGAGCAAATCTATGTGCAGGATCTTGCCAAGTTCGCGGGCTTGAGCCAGGGACGGCTGCAGTCCACCTTCCGGCGGGCCATGGGCATGAGCTGCATGCAGTATCTCCGCTCTTACCGGATCTCCCATGCCTGCGCCTTACTTTGCCTGCCAGGCGCGCGGGTCACCGAGGTGGCCATGGAGGTGGGTTTTGAGACCCTCAGCCACTTTAACCTGTCCTTCCGGCGATTTTGCGAATGCTCCCCCACGGATTACATTCGCCGCCGGGGACGGAGCCGCTGATCGCTCCGCACTTTTCTCTTCCCAAAAACGGATGGATTTTTCGGGAAACAGGTGGAGCCCCTCCGCTCTCCGGATGAAACTGAATCTATGAAAATCATCCGATATTTGGACATGGGCGGAAAAATCCGTTACGGGTTTGACGAGCCTAAAAAAGGTATCTTTCAGGTCACCGGGGACACCTTGGGACATTTTCAGCCCACCACCCGCAGGGCGGAAATCGCCAAGATCCTCGCCCCCGTCCATCCCCTTTTCATTTTCTGCATTGGCCTGAACTATCGAAAGCACGCGGAGGAAAGCCACGTCCCCCTTCCCTCCCACCCGATTGTTTTCCTGAAGTCATCCGGCGCCGTCCAGAATCCCGACGACCCGATCGTCCTGCCCCGCGCCTTGCGCAGCGACAAGGTGGACTATGAGTGTGAGCTGGCCGTGGTCTTGGGTAAGGGGGGCAAAAACATCCGCGAGGAGGACGCCCTGGACCATGTCTTTGGGTATACCTGCGCCAACGATGTGAGTGCGCGGGATTGGCAAATCGAATGGGGAGGCTCCCAGTGGTGCCGCGGCAAGACCTTCGACACCTTCGCCCCGCTGGGTCCGTGCCTCGTCACCAAGGACGAAATCAAAGACCCGGCCGGGTTGGGGATCCGCACCTACCTGAACGGGGAGATCATGCAGGACTCAAACACCGAAGATCTCATCTTCAGCGTCCCCAAGCTCATCGCCTTCCTCAGCGGCAGCACCACCCTACCCGATGGCGCCGTGATTCTTACAGGAACTCCGTCCGGAGTGGGTATGGCGCGCAAACCGCCCGTCTGGCTCAAGGCCGGAGATCGGGTGGAAATCGAGATCGACCGCATTGGTCGCCTCAGCAATCCTGTCATCGAGGAAAAGGTCTGAAAATCACCCCCGCTTCGAAAATTCTCCAAGTTGCGGATTTTGTTGCCCTGTGAGCCGGAAAAAGGTTCTGGTCACGGGGGCGGGTACCGGCATCGGCCGTGAAATTGCGCTGGAATTCGGCCGGCAAGGCTACGATGTCGCCCTCCACTATTCGCAGAGCTCTTCCGGGGCGGACACGGCCGTTCAGGAACTGGAAAAACTGGGGGTGAGGGCCGAGGCATTTGGCGCCGATCTCTCCAATTTCGACCAGCTGAAAAAAATGGCGGAAGATGCGATCGGCTTTCTTGGGAGCATCGACAGCCTCGTAAACAACGCGGGTATCACCTGGAACCGGCCTCTCACGGAGGTGAAACCATCCGAATTCGACTTTCTGTATCAAGTCAACGTGCGCGCCCAGTTTTTCCTTATTCAAAGCGTGGTCCCGGAAATGCGTCGGCATGGGGGAGCCATTTGCAACCTTACCTCTATCCACGGTTTGGCGGGCGCCCCGGAACATTCCGTCTACGCCGGGACCAAAGGGGCCATCATCGCTCAAACTCGTGCCTTGGCGGTGGAATTGGCCCCTCTGGGCGTTCGCGTGAATGCGGTGGCTCCCGGGTGGGTGACCGTCGAAAGCTACTCCCAATCCATCCCTGGGTTTGATCCGCAAAAGTCCGCACAGGAAGCCAAGCGAACCTTGCCCTTGGGCCGGGCTGGTACTCCCCTCGATATTGCCCGGCTGGTCTTTTTCCTCTGCTCTCCGGATGCGGAGTTTATCGTCGGCCAGACGATGGTCGCAGACGGAGGCACCACCGCCCTGATGTCACTGTTTCCTGATTTTCGCTCCCCCTCCAACAACCGTTTTGGCACTCGGTATCTGCCCAAGGAGTAGGCCATGGCACCGACCCGTTTACGGATGGCCATGGGGAAACTTCGGGTCCCTGCCGGCAAGATCGCGGTTTGCCCTCTTGGCCAAAGCAGCTTTCTTTTAAAGAGTCCTGGGGGATTTGTTCTGGCTTTAGACCCATACCTAAGCAACTCCTGCCGGGCTGTGGGCCGGCCGCTGGGCATCAACATGAACCGGCTGCATCCGCCTCCCTTGCCGCCATCCGAACTTGTCGGAGTCCACGGGTATATTCTGACCCATACGCATGCCGACCACCTCGATTGGGAGACGCTCCGACCGTATCGCCGGGCGGGAGGCCACGGGCCCTATGTGGGACCGCCCGAAGTGTGCGAGAAACTGAGCCAAGAAGGTATCCCGCAGTCGGAAATCCGCATGATTTGGCCGAACCGGGAGGTTCGGATTGGGGATTTCGCCCTGCGGGCGACCTTCGCCATTCCCTTTGGCGGCGACGACCTGACCCATGTAGGCTATCTGATCCGTGTTCCCCGCGGCCCGGTCCTCTATTTTACCGGAGACACCCGTTGGCATGAAAAACTTCCCTCTTACGTCAAAGATCGCCGGCCGGACGTGCTCTTTACGGTGATCAACCCCTTCGGGAATTTGGATCCGGGCCAAGCGGCCCAATTGGCGAAGGAGCTCCGGGTAAGACAGGTCATTCCCTGCCATCACGATCTTTTTCCCGACAACAGCCTTCCGGCCCGGCTTCTCCACACAAATTTGGCTATACTTGGTCTGGGCAAGATCTACCGGGAACTTCCCCGGGGAAAATTTACTGTCATGGCAGGGCGTTAAGCCTCCAACCATTTTCTCCACATACATGATAAAAACATCCCCAAGCAATCCAGAGGAATTGCCTTCTTCTGAAGACCATCAAGGACCATCCAATGAAAAGGATAGGCCCCCTTTCATTCCCGAAAATTCCAGCACAACGCCTTTGAGTGGTTGGAGTTCCTGGTCTTTTTAGTTTTCTCAAAACAAGAGTTGAAAGGTCTCGGCAAAACGCCCGGGCAGCATCGTGAATTTCGGTTCCATCGCCGGGGAAAACGCGCTGGGACGGGGTGCCATGCCCTACGGGGTCGCCAAGGCCGGGGTCGGTCAACTCACGCGGGAATTGTCCTTCGCCTAGGCCCGGCACGGCATCCGCGTCAACGCCATCCTCCCCTGCCAGTTCATGAATTCCCTGTGGGCCGCCCAAATCGCCAATCCGAAAGCTTCCGATCTCCTGAAAACGGTGATCGGCGGGATCCCCCTCGGCCGCTTGGGTGAACCGGAGGAAGTGGTCGGCCCGGCGATCTTCCTCGCGTCGGATGCCGCTTCCATGGTCACCGGAGTTCTTCTGCCGGTGGATGGAGGCAACTTGGCCATGAACGCCGGCGGCTCCGTCGACTGGTAGCGAAAACCTCTTCCCGTCACTTTGATCAATCGAAGATAGTCTTAAATCCATCTGCGGAGTTCCGGTTACGCCGTCAAAGATCACGCCGATTTCAAGCATATCTAAAAGTTTCGCTTCTCTGTCTGCCTCCTCTCTCCGGCGTTAGCCATCGGAAACGGAGGCTGCTCAACGATCCAAAGCTTTTGATCAGCCGCTGCATCCGTGCGGTGCGCGCTGAAACCACTTGGCGCGCCGGCTCGCTGAGGCGAGCGGCGTCCGAAACAAGATCCAGGGCATCCCGATCCAGTGTTTTTTCCAGCCCGGCAGTCAGCCCAGCCAATCGCTCGCGCACCATGGGCCAGCCGAGCCCGGCAAAATGCTCCGGTTGCAGCGGAAGCTGACGAGACAGCGGGTAAGCCTCCGGCGCATCCAACCACGCTTGGTCATACGCGAAAACGGGAGATTCCTCGTCCCGGAGAACCCCGACCCGAAAATCGTTGAGGTAAACGACCAGACGGCTCATGGATC
>Ga0172367_10002632_pt1 | contig 24392 bp, 20 predicted proteins | sample Lak10m_FD_114542 | JGI IMG/M metagenome (GOLD analysis project Ga0172367, IMG submission 114542) | Freshwater microbial communities from Kabuno Bay, South-Kivu, Congo - kab_022012_10m | ecosystem: Environmental > Aquatic > Freshwater > Lake | place: Democratic Republic of the Congo: South-Kivu... | reverse complement strand
GGCATGGAGCCGAGCCACACGGATCTGCTGGACAACAAGTGGGTGAATGCGGGCGAGATTCCCGGCAACTTTTTGGACGATGAAGGCAATGGCTTCGTGGACGATGTGAACGGCTGGGACGCTTACGCCAACGACGGCACGCCGCCCTTCAATGGCCACGGCACCCATGTGTCGGGCATCATCGGGGCGCGGGGCGACAATGTGAACCAGGTGGTGGGGCTGAACTGGGATGTGGACCTGCTCACCGTGGCAGGTTCCAGCAGCCAGACCAGCATCGTGAGCATCGCCTACAATTATGTGCTGGAGCAGAAGAGCCAGTGGCTGGAGACGGGCGGCCAGCGGGGCGCCAACATCGTGGCCACCAACTCCAGTTTTGGCGTGAATTTCGGCAATTGCACCACAGGTGACTATCCCCTGTGGAACGACCTCTACGAGGCCATGGGCCAGGTGGGCGTGTTAAGCGCCGCCGCCACCATGAACACCAACGCCAATGTGGATCTGCAGGGGGACATCCCCACCAGTTGCCCCTCGCCATGGCTGATCACCGTCACCAACACCACCTCCGCCGATGTGCGCAACCCCGGCGCGGCCTATGGAGCCACCTGCATCGATTTGGGCGCTCCCGGCACCGCCGTGCGCAGCACCTATCTCAACAACAGCACGGCGGCCCTGACAGGCACTTCCATGGCATCTCCCCATGTGGCGGGCGCCGTGGCCCTGGTGCACGCCGCCATGTCCGACAGCCTGGCCCGTCTGGTGCAGGTGGATCCCGCCGCTGGCGCTTTGGTCATCAAGGAACTCATTCTGTCCAATGTGGATCCCCTGGCCGACCTTCAGGGCATGACGGTGAGCGGTGGACGCCTGAACCTGCACGGCGCGGTGACGGCGGCGGCAGCCTGGCCACAAGTGGAGCCCGAACTGGAGCTCTCCATCCTGCGGCTGGCCGATGCCCGCCTGCAGCTGGACTGGACGCCCGTGAACAACGCCACCGCTTATCATGTGGAATGGCGTGCGGCGGATGGGGAGGGTTGGCAGCGCCTGGCGACCGTGGACGACGGCCCCTGGCAGAGTCTGCCGCAAGGGCCCGAAACCAGGGGCCAGTTCCGCGTGATTGCCGAGCTGCCCTGATCGCTAAAGGTTAAATCGCTCTTCCGGTGCTTCCTCATGGCCAAGGGGCAGCGTCAGCTGGCGGCGCGCCAGTTCGCTCTCCACGGACTCCAGCAGCTGGCGCATCTTGGCGCGGTCGGTGAGCATTTCCAGGTGGTCGGCGTCCACAACAATCACCGGCACATCCCGCACGCGGCCAATCCACCCATCGTAGAGCACATTCAGGCTGGCCAGGTAATCGGTGGGAATGCTCTGTTCATAGGCGCGGCCGCGCAGGCGGATGCGTGCCTGCAGCGTGGGCACGGAGGCCTTCAGGTAGATGAGCAGATCGGGTTTGCGCAGGAACTGGCACATGTTGGTGAAGAGGCCGTAATAGGTCTGCCACTCGCGTTCACTCAGGTGGCCCATCTGGTAGAGGTTGCGCGCGAAAATCTCCACATCCTCCCAGATGGTGCGATCCTGCACGGCGCCGCGCTCGCCCTGGCACAAGTGCAGGTGGTCGGCGTAGCGGGACTGGAGGAAGTAGATCTGCAGGTGGAAGGCCCAGCGGGCCATGTCGCCGTAGAAATCCTGCAGGAAGGGATTGTCCGCCACGCTCTCGTAGTGGGGATCCCAGCCCAGGCGACGGGCCAGAAAATCGGTGAGGGTGGTTTTGCCGGCGCCGATGTTGCCGGCAATGCCAATGAGACCTTTCATGGGCCCAAGGTAGGAAAGCCGGACTCAGGGTGGACTCCCGCGCCCGGTCTTTTGTAGGTTGTTCCGCCCGCTGCCATGGCGGGCATCTGCCACTCTAGCTCAATTCGGTAGAGCAACGGTTTTGTAAACCGTAGGTTGGGGGTTCAAGTCCCCTGGGTGGCCTTCCCTCTCACACCATATCAAAAGCGGGGGCCGCAGCCCCCGCACGAGATTCTTCCGCTGTTTCCGCCGCTCACTTCTCCGGCTTTTTGTCCGGGTCCTTGTCGGGTTTCTTGTCCGGTTTGGGCTCGTCCTTGGCCGGTTTGGCGGGAGCCTTGCCTGGCTTCTTCACAGTTTTTGGCTCCGACTTGGGGGGCGCGTCGGGCTTTTTGTCACCCTTGGCGGGCTGGTCGGCGGTCTTTCCGTCCCCCTTGCCCTTGCCATCCGGCTTCACTTTGGCCGACTTGGGCAACTTGAGCGGGCTCTTCTCAGGTCCTTCCAGGCGATCCAGGTAGGGTTTGCGGCCCTCGGGCTGTGGCGTGTGCGCTTCCGGCGCATCCTGGGGTCTGGTGCTCAAAGTGGAGGGCTTGCCCTGGGGTGCCGGTGCCTCTTCGCCCGTGCCCAGTCGCTTAGGATCGGTGCTGAGGACGCTGGGCGCCGACTTGGCGGGGCGCTGGGGCGTATCGGGCTCCAGGCGCTGCTTCATGGGAATCCACTGCGGCTTGTCCTCCGGCGCGCGTCGGGGCTTCTCCACAAAGGACGCGGGGTCCACCAGGCGCGGCCGCTCCAGGTGCCGCCAGCGGCCGCTGCCCTCCCGATGGGCGCTCCACACCCGGCGTGGACGCCAGGGGCGCGTGTCGTAATCCCAGGGGCTGCCGCCATGGATGTAGATGTAGATCACCGGCGGGCGCCACCAGGTGTGGCAGGATTCCCACAAGAAGCAGTGGCTGAAGTGGTAATAGCTGTGGTAGTGGCCCACCACCTCCCAGCCGCACCAGCAGTGCTCGTGGGTGCAGGCAGGGTGCCAGCAGTCGCAGTAGTCGCACCAGTAGTCGTAGCGGTACTGGTGCACCACCAGACCGCCGTCTTCATCGCTGTCCACTTCCTCCTCGACCATCTCTTCACTCACGCCAGTGGAAAGCACGCTCAAGGTGAGCGTGGCGTAATTGTCCAGCTCCTTTCCGCTGCGCGTGAGGCGGGAGTGGATGTCTTGCAGGTCCTGGGGATCGGGGGCGAGGAAGCGGTGACGGGAGGGCTTGATGGGGCGGAACTCGCGGGTGTGCACGGCCACCAGACGCTCTGCGCCTGGCACGGCGCCGGCGTAGAGGGGCGCCAGAAAGAGACTGTCGCCGGCGCGCACCTGGCCGCGGCCGTCTTCGCTGAGAACAGGGTAGAGCAGGTTCACATAACCGTCTGGATCCAGGGCGTAGAGGTAGATGAACCCGTCGGCCCGGGCTTTCAGGGAAAGGGAATAGGCCTCTCCCGTGAAGGCCTCGCTTCTTTCAAGATCTAGGGAGACGCGTGGTTCCTGTCCGCGGCGGCTGGCCTGGGCGCCGGTGATGATGAAGAGCAGCGCCAGGAGAGCGGTGAGCATGCGTTTCATGGGAACTCCTTTCCGGGCCTTGTTGGCCGCGAGTGGCACAAACTCCCGGCAGCGGGACTTGGTTTCACTGGCGAGGGGGAAAGTGCATCTTTTTCGCCGCAGCTCCCATCCGTGAGTGAACAACACGGATGGAGGCCCGGGCGTGCGTTGATCCCGGGGGCCCGCTTTGTGACCTTGATCCCGACAGGATGGAGAGGAGCGGCATGTTCAACATCGTGCTGGTGGAGCCGGAGATTCCCCAAAATTCCGGGAACATCATCCGGCTCAGCGCCTGCACGGGAAGCCGCTTGTTTCTCGTGGAACCGCTGGGCTATCACCTCAGCGACGCCCGCCTGAAGCGGGCCGGACTGGACTACTGGGAGCGGGCCACCTATCGCGTGGTGCCCAGCCTGGATGGCCTGCTGGAGCAGTTTGGCAGCGAGCGCTTCTTCTTTTTCAGCACCAAGGCCACGCGCAGGTACACCCAGCACGCCTATCAGCCGGGGGATTTCCTGGTCTTCGGGCGGGAGTCCCGGGGCCTGCCCGAGAGCCTGCTGGAAGAATTCCCCTCCCAGTGTCTGACCATTCCCATGCCTGGCCGCACGCGCAGCCTGAACCTGGGCAACAGCGTGTCCATCGCCCTCTACGAAGGCCTGCGCCAGGTGGAGCACTGGCCTGGCCCCACACCGTGAAAGGACCGCCGCGATGACTCTGTTCGACGCATTGGCTGGGGAGTTGGGGCGCCTGGTGCGCGAGCACTTCCAGGTGGACCTGCCCGCCGCGCAGATCCAGTGGGACGCCCCGCCGGATCCCGCCCTGGGCGACCTGGCCTTCGGCTGCTTTCCCCTGGCCAAGAGCTGCCGCCGCGCTCCCCAGCTCATTGCCGCCACGCTGGCGCCAGCCATGGCAGCTGTGCCGGGCGTGGCGCATGCCGAAGCCGCCGGCCCTTACCTCAACCTGCGACTTGATCGCACCCTGTGGTTTCGCGACACCCTGTCCACCTGGTCGCGGCAGCTGCCGGAGCTGCGCCTGCCGGAGGAAGAGCGGCGCCGTGTGGTGCTGGAGTTCAGCTGCCCCAACACCAACAAACCCCAGCACCTTGGCCATGTGCGCAACAATATCCTGGGCGACGGCCTTTCACGCTTGCTGGCGGCCGTGGGCCACCAGGTGGTGCGCGTGAACCTCATCAACGACCGGGGCATCCACATCTGCAAGAGCATGCTAGCCTGGCAGAAGTGGGGCGAGGGCCAGACGCCGGCCGCCACGGGCATGAAGGGCGACCACCTGGTGGGCGACTACTATGTGCTCTTCGCCCGCAAGGTGGCGGAGGAGGAAGCGGCGTGGCGGGAATCCCGCGGTCTGACTGGCAAGGCCACGGACGAGGAAAAGCGCGCCTTTGAGGCCCAAAGCCTTTTGCACGGCGAGGTGTCGGCCATGTTGCGCCGCTGGGAGGCAGGAGACGAGGCCACGCTGGAATTGTGGCGCACCATGAACAGCTGGGTTTTGGCGGGCTACGAAGAAAGCTACGCCCGTCAGGGCATCGCCTTCGACCGCGTGTTCTATGAAAGTGAGATTTGGCGGCTCGGCAAGGCCGAGGTGGAGGAGGGCCTGGCGCGGGGCCTTTTCCACACCTCCGAAAGTGGCGCTGTGGTCTGTCCCCTGGAGGAGTTGGGCCTGGAGCCCAAAGTGCTGTTGCGCAGCGACGGCACGGCCATCTACATGACCCAGGACCTGGGCAATGCCGTCATGCGCCAGCGGGAGCTGGGTTTTGACGAGATGATCTATGTGGTGGGCAGCGAGCAGGAGCACCACTTCCGCGTGCTCTTCCACATCCTGGGCCGGCTGGGCTATCCCTGGGCCCAGCGTCTGACGCACTTCAGTTACGGCATGGTGAACCTCACCACGGGCAAGATGAAGAGCCGGGAAGGCCGCGTGGTGGACGCGGACGATCTGCTGGACGAGCTGGAAGCCTCCTGCCGCCGCGTGATGGAGGAGAGCCAGAAGCGCCTGGATCTGGGCGAAGAGGAGAAGGCCGCCATCGTGCACGATCTGGCCCTGGCGGCGGTGAAATACTTCGTGCTGAAAGTGACGCCGCGCCTGGACATGCTCTACGATCCGGAGGAGAGCATCGATCTGGCGGGCAACACAGGACCGTATCTGCAGTACGCCCACGCCCGCATGGGCAGCTTGGTGCGCAAGAGCGGACTGGATCCCGCCGCGGTGACCGATTTCGATCTCTTGGGTGAGCCGGAGGAAGTGGAGCTTCTGGCCCACTTGAGTTTCTGGCCCCGTGAGATGCGGCTGGCGGCGGCCCAGCTCAACCCGGCGCGTGTGGCCCAGCGCACCTACGAGTTGGCGCGCAGTTTCTCGCGCCTTTTCAACGCCCACAGCATTTTCGACCGCGTGGAGGATCCCCGGCTGGCGGCCCAGCGCATCGCCCTGACGGCGGCGGCGGCCCGCGCCCTGCGCGCCGGCCTGGACTTGATGGGCATTCCCGCGCCGGAGCGCATCTGATGGCCACCACCCTGCGTCTCCTGTCGTGGAATGTGAACGGCCTGCGCGCCGCCCTGGGCAAGGGATTTCTGGCCTGGCTGAAGGCCGACTTGCCCGACCTGCTGGGTTTGCAGGAGACCCGCGCCCGGTTGGAGCAGCTTCCCGGTCATCTTGGCGAGGAGCTGGAGGAACTGGGTTACCGCCAGGTGTGGCTGCCCGCACAGAAGCCGGGCTACTCCGGAACGGCCGTGTTCAGCCGCTTGCCGGGAGAGGGATTTGCCGGCCTGGGCGCCTTGGACGCCGCGCTGGCTCCCTGGGACGATGAAGGCCGTGTCACCGGCTGGAAGCACCCGGACTTCTGGCTGGTGAATGTCTACTTCCCCAATGGCGGCGCATCGCCAGAACGCCTGCGTTACAAGCTGGCTTTCTATGAAGCTTTCCAGTCCTTGTGCGAGCGCCTGCAAGGCGACGGGCGCCGTCTGGTGGTGTGCGGGGACCTGAACACGGCCCACAAGGAAATGGATCTGGCCCGCCCTCGGGAGAACCGCACGGTGAGCGGCTTTCTTCCCGAAGAATGTGCCTGGGTGGACGGCTTTGTGGCCGGGCGCACCAAGCCTGGCATGGTGGACAGCTTTCGCCACCTGCACCCGGAAGAGCGGGAGCGCTACTCGTGGTGGAGCCAGCGCGGCGGGGCGCGTGAACGCAATGTGGGCTGGCGTTTGGACACCTTTTTCATCACGCCGGATCTGCTGCCCCGGCTGCGGGGCGCAGAGATCCTGGACGGAGTGAGGGGCAGCGACCACTGTCCGGTGGAGCTGCGGTTGGAATTGTAGGGAACGCGGTGGTCGGAAACTCTTCGGCAATGGGAAGTAGGATGGGCAGGAAGTAGGCCCACGCGCTTCCTCCCGCATCCAGCCTGCCCATCCTACTGTCCTTGTCGTCTATTCCAGGATCGGTTAGCCCTTCCTTCCGAAGTCCCAGACTTCCAGAATTCGGCCCGCGATTTGCCTTCCCCTCTTCCAGACCCCTGCCAGACCCCGGGAAAGGGCATTTTCTGCCTTTATCGCCAACCGGAGGGGCAAGGGATGCGCAAGGGAGAGGCATGGCCGACGAACAGGGCTCCTTCCAGGAAAAAACGGAGGAAGCCACACCAAAACGGCGGGAGGACGCGCGGAATGAGGGCCAGGTGGCCCGCAGTCCGGAGCTGGCCTCTGCTTTGGTGCTGGGTGCGGCCCTGGGCGTCTTCCTTTTGGCGGGTGGTTGGATGAAGGGGCAACTGATGGGCTACATGGGGCAGCGCCTGCAGATCCCCGGCCAGCTGGCCCTGGATGTGAACAATGCCCCCGGCCTTGTGCGCGAGGCGGGCACCATGGCCATTCTCGTCATCAGCCCTTTGCTGCTGGCCGTGGCCGCCGCAGGACTTCTGGCCAACATGTCCCAGGTGGGACTGCTCTTCACCGGCAAGCCCATCTCGCCCAGCTGGTCGCGCATCGATCCCATCCAGGGTTTCGCCAATCTCTTCAGTCTGCGCAGTCTGACCGAGCTGGGCAAGAGTCTGTTGAAAGTTGCGTTGGTTGCCTTGGCCGCCTGGCTGGTGCTGCAACGGGAAATTCCCTGGCTGGGGCAGCTGGTTTTTCTGCCCGTGGACGGGCTGCTGGGCGCGCTTGGCGCCATCGTGTGGCGCCTGACGGGCTGGGTGCTGGCCATGCTGCTGGCTTTGGCCGTGCTGGATGTCACCTTCCAGCGCTGGGACCTGTCCCGCCGCCTGCGCATGACCGTGCAGGAGATTCGCGAGGAGATGAAGCAGAGCGAGGGGGATCCCCTGCTAAAGCAGCGCCAGCGCAGTGTGCAGATGGACAACGCCTACAACCGCATGTTGCGGGAACTGCCACAGGCCGATGTGGTGGTGGCCAACCCCATCCACCTTGCCGTGGCCCTTCGCTACGAGCCCGGCCAGATGCGCGCCCCCCGCGTGCTGGCCAAGGGGCGCCGACTGGTGGCCCAGCGCATCAAGGAGCTGGCCCGGGAGCACGGCATTCCCGTCATCGAGGACAAGCCCCTCGCTCGAGCCCTCTTCAAGGCCTGTGCCGTGGGGGACGAGGTGCCCGGCGAGCTGTATCGCGCCGTGGCTGAACTACTGGCCTTTGTGTACCGCATGAAGAAGAGGAGCGCCTGATGGCCGCCGCCACGGGCAGCGCGCTCATGCGCCGCAGCGATCTGCTGCTGGCCTTCGGCGTGGTGGGCATCATCGTCATGATGGTGCTGCCCCTGCCTGTGATCTTCCTCGATCTGCTTTTGGCGCTGAACATCATGCTGTCGCTGATGATCCTCCTGGTGGCCCTCTACACCCTGGAGCCGCTGGACTTCAGCATTTTTCCCGGCCTCCTGCTCATCCTCACGCTGTTCCGACTGGCCATGAATGTGGCCTCCACGCGCCTCATCCTGGGGCAGGGCTATGCCGGACGGGTCATCGAGGCCTTTGGCCACTTTGTCACCGGCAACAACCTCGTGGTGGGCTTCATCGTCTTCCTCGTGCTGGTGCTCATCAACTTCATCGTCATCACCAAGGGTGCAGGGCGTGTGGCGGAAGTTGCCGCGCGCTTCACGCTGGACGCCATGCCCGGCAAGCAGATGGCCGTGGACGCGGAACTCAACAACGGCCTCATCGACGAGAAGGAGGCCCGCCGCCGCCGGGAGCTGGTGGCGCGGGAGGCGGATTTCTACGGCGCCATGGACGGTGCCAGCAAGTTCGTGCGCGGCGACGCGGTGGCTGGCCTGGTCATCACGGCCATCAACCTCATCGGCGGCATCGCCGTGGGCACCTTGCAGTTGAAACTGAGCCTGGTGGAGAGCGTGAGCACTTTCAGCCTGCTCACCATCGGTGACGGCCTGGTGAACCAGATCCCAGCCCTCATCGTCAGCGCCTCGGCGGGCATCATCGTCACCCGGGCCGGCGCACGCAGCCAGTTCAGCCAGGATGTGGCGAAGCAACTCATCTTCCAGGAGCGTCCCCTGAAGGTGAGCGCCGTGCTGCTGGCCATTTTCGCCGTTGTGCCCGGCCTGCCCGCCCTGCCTTTCCTTCTGTTGGCCCTGGGTGCATGGGTGCTGGCGGGCAAGCTGCGCAAGGCCAGACTGGCCGAGGATGTGGTGGTGGAGGAGGCCCTGGCCAAGCCCGCCGAGGAGCGCATCGAGGATTTCCTGGCCCTGGACACCCTGGAGATCGAGCTGGGCTACGGCCTTATCCCGTTGGTGGATGTGAACCGGGGCGGCGATCTGCTGGCGCGCATCAAGCGGCTGCGCAAGCAGGTGGCGGCGGATCTGGGCATGGTGTTGCCTCCCGTGCGCATCCGGGACGACATCAGCCTGCAGCCGGAGCAGTACCGCGTGCGCATCCGTGGCGTGGTGACGGGCGAGGGCGAAGTGCGGCCGGGCTGGCGGCTGGCTCTTGGCGTGGATCCCCGCGCGGCGGAAGAGGACCTGCCCGGCATCCCCACGCTGGATCCCACCTTTGGCATGCCCGCCATGTGGGTGCGTGAGGCCCACCTGCCCATGGCCGAGCGTCTGGGCTGCCCATTGGTGGAGCCCGCCGCCGTGCTGGCCACTCATCTGGATGTGCTGGTGAAGCGCCACGCCGGACGCATCCTCAGCCGTCAGGATGTGAAGAAGCTGCTGGACAACCTGAAACCCGAGCACGCCGTGCTGGTGGAGGAGCTGGTGCCCGGCCAGCTCAACCTGGGACAGATCCACAAAGTGCTGCAGAAGCTGCTGCGGGAGGGTGTGCCCATCCGCGACTTGAGCACCATCCTGGAGAGCCTGAGCGACACGGCGGAGCAGTCCAAGGATCCGGAAATCCTGGCCGAGTACGCGCGTTTCGCCCTCTCGGCCACCATCAGCACCATTCTCAAGGGGGAATACAGCCGCATAAAGGCGGTGACGCTGGATTCCGATTTAGAGAGCACGCTCGCGCGTGAGCGCGACGGGACGCGTCCCGGCAGTTTGTCTCCCGAGGATTTCGCCCAGGTCATCCAGCAGCTCCGCCAATCCCGCGACCGCCTGCAGGCCGAAGGCCGCACGCCGGTGGTGGTCACACGGCCCGAGATCCGGGCCTATCTGCGGCGCCTGTTGGAAGGTCCCTTGCCGGACCTGATGGTGGTGGCCTACAGCGAGTTGAGCATGGATGTGGAGCTGGAGTCCATCGTCCAGGTTGCCTTGCCCCGCAAGGTTCGCCTGCCCGACGGCCACACTTCCCCAGCCTTGCGGGAGCAGACAGCATGAGTGCTGCGGCTCTCATCGGCGCCACCTGGCCCTCGGCATCCTTCGCAATGGCGGAGGGTCCGGGTGGCGGGTCCGCCGCGGAAACAGCGGCGCGTCCGTGGATGGAAGGAGGATCCATGGACCGTAGCGGCACTTTGAAGGCCAAGTGGCTGGTGGTGGACGACGACCCCGCCGTGCTGGACCTGCTCCAGGTTTTTCTCGCCGGCACCGGCGCCGGCATCGTCACCGCAGGCTGCGGGCGCGAGGCACTGGAGCGCCTGGCAGAGGGACCGGTGGATGTGGTGCTCACCGACCGCAACATGCCCGGCGTGGACGGCGACGCCCTGTTGCGGGAGATCCGCGCCAAGTGGCCCATGACCGATGTGGTGATGATGACGGGCGAAGCCACGGTGAAAGCCGCGGTGGAGGCCATGCGTCTGGGTGCGGCGGACTACCTCGAGAAGCCCATCGACCTGCAGGCCGCCCTGGGCATCTTCCAGCGGGTGGAAAGCCACCGCCGCCTGCGCCAGGAACGCGATCGCCTCCGGGCGGAAGTGGCCCTGCGAGACCTCACTCAGGTCATCACCGCCAACCTGCACATGGCCGACCTGCCATCGCGCATCGCCGACCTCATCACCCGTGTCTTCGAAGTGCCCGAGATCACCCTGCACTACACCGGCACGGGTGAAGGTGATGACGCCCTCTTGTGGCGCAGCGCATCGCGCAGCCACGGCGGCACCTTGAGCGAAGACGAGCGCCTGCTTGCCGTGGAGAGCGGCGCCCAGGGCGACTTCCTGCAGCGCCGTCTGGCGGGGCGCTGGGTACTCTGTCTGCCCCTGATGGTGAACGCCCAGAGCCGTGGAAGTCTTCTGCTGGCCCGCGATCCCCGGGAGCGGGACTTCGACACGGACCAGCTTGAGCTGCTGCGCATCATGGGATCCCAGGTGAGCATCGCCCTTGAGAACGCGCACCTCTACGCCCTGGCCACGCGACAAATGCGCGGCACGCAGAAACTGGCCGAAGTGGGACGCCGTCTCAACGCCAGCCTGGACATGGAGGAGACCCTGGTGGAGGTGCACGCGGGCCTGTCGGCCCTGGTGCCCAGCGACTACTCGGTGGTGGTGCTGCTGGATCGAACCCAGGAGTGTCTGCACCTGGATTTGAGCGGGCTGCGCGCTCCTTCCCCGGAGCTCTTGGCCCTGATCATGGAATCCGTGCGCGTCCGCGTGGGACGCATCAACGACGCGGCCTTCCGCTTTACCACGGAGCAGCCCAATCTGCGTACCGACGCTCCGGGAGAGGAGCGCGTCACCCAGCTGCAGCATGTCAGTTGGGCCCCCCTCTCCGACAGCCAGGGCAGCCTGGGCCTGCTGGGTGTCTTTCGGTTGGCTGGTGGCGCCTTCCTCACGCGGGAGCAGGAGAGCGTGATGCTGTTGTCCTCCGCGGCGGCCTCGGCCCTGCAGAACTCCCTGCTTTACACCTCCATGCGCCGCATGCATCTGGAGACCATCCAGGTGCTGTCCAAGGCCATCGACGAGAAAGATCACTACACCCACGGCCACAGCGCCCAGGTGGGCGGTATCGCCATCAAGCTGGCGCGGCGGGTGGGCATTCAATCCGCGGAGGAGCTGGAGGAGATCCACCTGGGTGGTCTCATGCATGACCTGGGCAAAATCGGCATCCGCGACGCGGTGCTGAACAAGCCCGGCCGCCTGACCAGCGAGGAGTACGACCACATCAAGACCCATCCTTTGGTCGGGGCGGAGATCCTGCGCCGGGCGCCGCACCTGCAGCCCCTGGTGGCCTTCGTGCGGCATCACCATGAACAGTGGAATGGGGGCGGTTACCCCGACGGCCTGCAGGGCGAGGAGATTCCTCTCAAGGTGCGCATCCTCACCATCGCCGACACCTTCCACGCCATGGCCTCCGACCGCATCTACCGCACGGGCATGCCGGTGGAGGAGATCCTGGGTTATCTGCGCGAACAGGGCGGCCGGCTTTTCGATCCGCACCTGGTGGAGGCCTTCCTGGACTGCTGGCAGCGCGGCCTCATCACCATGGACGACATCAACTACGAACCACTGGCCGTGCAGCGGGCAGGCTAGGAAAGGAGACGGGATGGACATCCGCACCTACACGGGAGCCAGCCTGGTGGATGCCCTGGGCCAGGTGAAGGCCGAGTTGGGTGAAGAGGCGGTGATCCTCTCCAGCCGCCGCGTGGAGGATGCCTCCCGCATGCCGGATGGCCACCAGGTGGAAGTGGTGGCCGCCCTGCCCGCGCCTCCGCCCTCTCGCCGATCCGCATCCGCCTCGGCCCCACGGGAAAGCCTCCAGTCCCGTGCCCAGACGGAGAGCCTTCCGCGCAGCGAACCCCGGCCCTGGATGCCGCCCCGGGCCGGGCGGGATGGCCGTCCCCTTTCGCCGCCCGTGGCAGGGCCTGCCCTGCGCACCATGCCTCAGGCGGACTCCGTCATGCGCGAAGAGCTGGCATCGGCAGTGGCCGCGCCGGAGCCTGGTCTGCAGGAGCTGAAGGGCGAGCTGGCGGAATTGCGTCGCGCCCTGCGCGAGGTGGGCAGCATGGCCCGTCATGGCGGCCACAAGGCCTGGAGCCCCCGCCACGAGGAGAGTCTGCGCATGTTGTGCGCCCGGGGCATGAGCCGTCCGGTGGCCTGCAATCTGCTGGACGAACTGCAGGACGAAGAACAGGAAAGTCGCTGGGAGAGGGCCCTGGCCGATGCGCTGGCCCGTCGCCTGCCCTGCGCGCCGCCCGACGAGGCGGTGGAAGGCCAGCGGGTGGAGGTGCTGGTGGGCCCCACCGGCGTGGGCAAGACCACGGCTCTGGCCAAGTTGCTGCTCAACATCCAGGGCCTGCCCCACAAGCGTGCCGGCATCCTCAGCCTGGACACCAAGCGCGTGGCGGCGGTGGACCAGATCCGGCGCCTGGCGGGCATCCTGCGGGCGCCCCTGGAACTGCTCTACCGCCCCGGAGAGCTGACCCACGCCATGGATCGTCTTGCCGGCTGCGATCTGGTGCTGGTGGACACTCCGGGCACGGGACCCCGGGAGCGACTGGGTTTGGAGCGCATCCGCTCCTTTTTGAAGGATTTGAAAGCTCGCCATGTGCATGTGGCCCTGCCGGCATCCATGCGCCTGGAGGACCAATTGGCGGTGATTGGCCCCTGGCGCCAGGCCGGGGCGGACCGTCTCATGGTCACCAAACTGGACGAGGCGGCCGGGCTGGGCGGTCTGGTGGATCTGGCCGCGCAGGCGGGTATGCCCTTCAGCTACGCCGCCACGGGCCAGCGCATTCCCGACGACCTCTACCGGGCCGATGCCGCATGCCTCGCCCGCTGGATTCTCAAACCCGAGCAAATGGGACAGGAAGAGGAACGCAAAGAGGGCATGGCCCGCCTGAGGGCCCTCATCACGGAGGCAAGGCAGGACGCATGAAGCGCGGACGCATTGTGCTGCTCACCGGCTTGCCCGCCGGCGTGGGCGTGAGCACCGTGGGCCTGGCCCTGGCGGAGGCCCTGTGCGTCCAGAGCCGGGCCGTGACCCTTGTGGCTCCCTTGATGGCTCTGGGCGGCCTGCTGCGGAATGGCGGCCCCGTGCAGTCCATGGCTGGCGCCACCACGGTGGAGGCCGGTGAAGGCCTGCGCCTGGTGCCGCTGGAGCTCAGTCAGGAAGAGAACCTGCCCGGCCTCCTGCCGCTGCTCTCCCTGGAGGCGGACTTCGTGCTGGTGGATCGCTTCACCGGATTGCGCGTGGCCGACAACCCCTGGCAGCGCGCGGCGGATGAGAGCCTGCTGGTGGCGGACGGCCGCCCGGGCATGGGCACGCGCAGCCTCATGCTGGCCGGCCACCTGGCGCGGCACTGGCCTCTCCGACCCCTGCATGTGCTTCACACCCGCATGGCCGAGGGCCATCCCCTTGACCGTGGACCGGCTGGCTTCCACCACCGGCTGGAGACGCTGGGGGTGAAGGCGGCGCTGGACCTGGGCTGCCTGCCCGACGACGCCGGGCTGGCCCGTGCATCGCGCGAGGGGGTGCCCTTCACGCGCATGTTCCCCAACCACCCTGCCTCGCGCCGCATGCGCCAGGCCGCCCGCACTCTCATCCTGCAGGAGGCTTTCGTGGCGGAGTCCGTCTCCACGCACCAGGATAGGCGTCCTGTCATGCTGCAGGAGTGGCCCTCATGAGTGCGAAGGCGGCAAAGAGCGGCACCCCCGGCGACCAGATCTTCACCAAGGTGAGCATGCTGGTCTTCCTGGGCGTCTTCCTGATGGGCCTTGGGGCCGGGCTTGAACTGTGGACGGCCGTGTACCGGGCCTTCTTCGTGTGGCTGGCCGTGAGCCTGCTTGGCGGGGCCCTGCGCGTAGGCTGGAAGTACCACCTTTATCACCAGCGCGAACGCGAGCTCCACAGCAACCTGAACCGCGCCCGGGAGGCGGAGCATCGCATGCTGGAGGAGCGCCGCCAGCGCCGGGAGCAGATGAGCGATCTGGTGGAGATCATGGGCGGCCGTCCCCAGACCCCTGCGGGGGAGGGGCCGGAGAACACGGCCAACCCGGAGCGTGCGACGGTTAACCCTTAGGCTCCCCCTGTCCAGGAGCGGAATGAAGGAGCAGGACGATGGCTGTGCAGGCCGACACCTTGTGGGATGACTTTCGCCGGGACCCCAGTCCCCGGCACAAAGAGGCCTTGCTGGTGGCCTATCTGCCCGTGGTGCGGCAGGTGGCCGGCCGCATGAAGATGAGCCTGCCCCACAGCGTCCACCTGGACGACCTGGTGGGATCGGGCATCATGGGCCTCATCAACTCGGTGGAGAACTTCAACCCCGACCTGGGCTTCAAGTTCGAGACCTACGCCATCCCACGCATCCGGGGCGCCATCCTCGACGGCCTGCGCGACTTCGACTGGGTGCCGCGCAGCATCCGCTCAAAGGAAAAGCTGCTGGAGAGCACGCTCACGCTGATGGAGAACGAGTTGGGCCGCCTGCCCACGGACGAGGAGATCGCCACACGGCTGGACCTCTCCTTGAGCGAGTACCACAAGCTGGTGGACGATGTGAGCGCCACCACCCTGCTCAGCTTCGATCGCCCACTCTCCGGCGACGGCGACCAGAGCAGCAACCTCTACGACCTGGTGCCCGACGGCGCCAACGACAACCCGCTGGACATGATGGAGCGCAAGGAGATCCGCACTCTGCTGGTGGAACTCATCAACCGACTGCCGGAGCAGGACAAGCTGGTCATCGCGCTCTATTACTACGAGGAATTGACGCTGAAGGAGATTGGCAAGGTGCTGGACATCTCGGAGAGCCGGGTGAGCCAGATCCACACCAAGATCATCATGAGCATGAAGCAGCACATCCGCCGGCTCATCAGCACCTGAGGATCCATGCAGGGCATTCGCAGACAGGATCAGGAGCGCCGCGTGGCGCCCATCGACGGCCGGGACCGGCCGCGCATCCGCCCAGGCGGACGCCGCGACCAGCCGGACGCGCACGATCCTCTCTCGCCCGACGAGCACGCCACGCCTTCCTTCGCGGAGGAGCTGGCGTCGCAGGAGGCGGAAAGCCAGGCTCCGCGCCAGGTGCAGGAGGAGGGCGGCGAGGGCCTCGGCATGCCGGAGGACACGCTGGAGCTGCACGGGCAGGTGGTGAAGGAACAGGCGCCCACCCTCGGCACCGACCCGAAGGCCACGCCCTTCCATGTGGATGTGAGGGTCTGATGTCCGTGCACACCACCAGCGCACGCCTCACGCGCATCGCCCAGGGCATCCTGGACCTGCCCACCCTGCCCACGGTGGTGGCGAAAATCGTTCAGCTGGTGGACAATCCGCGCACCAGTGCCGCCACTCTTGCGCAGCTCATCAGCAGCGATCCTGCCCTGACGGCGCGCATGCTCAAGATGGCCAACAGCGCCTACTACGGCTTCCCCCGGCGCATCGGCACCATCAACCTGGCCATCGTGGTGCTGGGCTTCAACACCGTGCGCGACCTGGCCATCTCCGCCAGCCTGGCGGAGCGCATCAACATCGACCACGACGGCGCCGACACCATGGCCGACTTCTGGGACCACAGCGTGGCCACGGCCGTGGCGGCGCGCATGCTGCAGCGGCAAACCCAGAGCCGCCAGGTGGGCGAGGCCTTCGTGGCCGGCCTGCTGCACGACATCGGCCGTCTGGTGGTGGCGCGCTATCTGCCGGAGGAGTTCCGTCGCGTGCGGGATGCCCTGGCCCAGTCCCAGGAACCTCTGTGGGCGGTGGAACTGGAACTGCTCGGCATGAGCCACGCGGAGATCGGCAGCACCCTGTGCCGGCACTGGAACCTGCCCGAGGCCATTTGCGACGGCATCCAGTTCCACCACAATCCCATGGGTCTGGAGGAACACAAGACCCTGGGCTGCATCCTGCATGTGGCCGAATACATGGCCCACCGCAGCGGACGGAATCCGCACCTGGAGGGACGCCTGCGCCCGGTGGAGAACGGCGCGGCCGAAGCCCTGGGCCTGCGGCGCAATGCCCGGGGCGAGCCGGACATGGTGTGGTACCTGGAACGCCTGCAGGACGAGCTGCAACGGGCCGAGTCCTTCCGCGACATCCTCTTGGGTCGCGCCACGCCTGAACGGGAGGAGGACAGTCATGGCCTCTGACGCCGACGCCCGGCAGCCCCTGCGCGGACAGCGCGACCTGGATCAGGAGTTCCGGGATCTGGAGGATCTGGTGCAGCAGTTGCGCCAGAGTCTGGACGAATTGCGCGAGAGCCAGGACCTGGCGCGCACCATCCGCAGCTCCGTTTCGCCCGACGAGATCCTGGAAGGCCTGCTGACCATGCTCCACCGCATCCTGCCGGAGCCGCAGTTGGGCCTCTTCCTGCTTACAGGCGAGGACTTCAGCGCCGTGGGGGATCCCTCCCTTGCCCTGCGCGCCGCCCTGCACACCCTGCATGAGGACGGCATCACACGCTGGGTGCTGGAGGAGAAGCACCCCATCTTCGTGCCCCGGCTGGACGGTGTGGACGCCTCGCAGTCCGACCTCCTCGTGCCGCTCATCGTCATGAACGCGGGCATCGGCGTGCTCTTGGTGCGCAGCCTGCAGCAGGAGGAGGAGCTCACCAGCCATCAGCTGGATCTGCTTTCCTTCGCCAGCGGCCAGGCCGCCCTTGCCCTGGAGAATTCGCGCCTGGTGGCCGTGCTTGAGGAGAGTCGGCGCCAGTTGCAGGATATGATCGACAACGCCGTGGACCTCATCCTCCTGGTGGACGAGGAGTGCCGCGTCACCTACGCCAACGCCCACACGGAGTGTCTGGACGAGCCCCGGGAGCGTCTGGTGGGCCGCTGCCTGGCCGACTTCGTTCCCGATCCCGCCCTGGGCCGCCAGGTGCTGGAGGAGATCCGCCGGGGGGCGCGCAGCCTGAAAGAGCTGGTGCTGCGCAATCCCGCCCACCCGCCGGAGCGTCTCATTCACGCCCAGCTCTCCTTCACACCCCTGGGCAGCAATTATCCCGGCAATTCCGTGTGCATGATCATCCTGCGGGATTTGAGCGAGCAGCGCCGCCTGGAGGAACAGGCCCGGGAGGCGGAGTCCCTCAAGGCCGTGATGCTGGCGGCGGTGACGGTGAACCACGAGATCAACAATCCGCTCACGGCCATCGTGGGCAACCTCTTCCTGCTGCGGCGTGAACTGGGCGACGCGGCCACCCCGGAGATGCTGCAGCGCATTGATCTGGCCGAGCGCAGCGCCAGCCAGATCCAGGAGGTGGCCCACAAGCTGGAGCAGGTGAGTGCCGTGCGCCGGGTGCGCTACCTGGGCGACACGGACATGCTGGACATTGAACCCCGCCCCGGACAGGCGGAAAGTGCCCCGGAGGATGAGGAATGAGGGTGCGCAAGGCGTGGCGACTGTTGGTGGCCCTGGGCCTCTTGACGCTCCTGGCGGGCAGTGCCCAGGCGGTGTGGCTGGAGGGCGTGCGCTGGTTCAAGCACGAGACCTTCGTGCGCGTGGTCTTCGACCTGAGCGCTCCGACCCAGTACCGCATTTCGGAGCGGCTGCAGGACGGCTATGTGGATCTGGTGCTGCAAGGCGAGCTGAACCGCCGCATGGCGGAGGAGATCGCCATCGGGGAAAGCGGCGTCATCAGCGCCCGCCAATTGCGCAAGACCTCCACTTCCCTCACCTGGCGCGTGCAGGTGGAGGGCATGGGCCGGGTGAAGCACATGGCCCTGGAGGAGACGCCTTACAAGATCGCCATCGACTTTTACCCCATTGGAGCCAAGGCGTCCGCCAAGGCCAAGCCCAAGGCGGCGCCGGCCACGGAGCACGCCTCCGCCGACAAGGGCGCGGCGGCAAAGCCCAAGGCGGAAGCGGCGAAGCCCAGGACCCCGGCACCTGCCAAAGTCAAGGAGACCAAGGTCCCCGCCGTCGGCCATGACAAGGCGGCGAGTTCCAAGGCGGGCGCGGCGGAGGCGGCCAAGGCCAAAGCCCAGGCCAAGGCGGCGGAGGAAAGCAAAGCGCGGGAGCAGGAGAAGGCCCTGGCCCAGGCCCGGGCCATGGAGGAAGCGAAGGCGCGGGAACAGGCCAAGGCGGCGGAGGCCTCCCAGCCTCAGGACGAAAAGCGCTTCGCGGGCCTGGGTGCCGAGGAGAAGCGACGCCTGCAAGTGGGCGAGCTGCTCCTGCAACTGGGGGACACATCCGGTGCCCGGCCCTATCTGGAGAAGGTGGCCGAGCACAAGCCGGAACATCCCTGGACGCGCATTCTGCTGGCCCAGGTGCACCTGTCCAAGCGGGACGACTATCGCGCCCGCCAGTTGCTGGAGCCGCTGCTTGCCTCCACCCAGTGGAAGGCGGTGGTGGAGCCCATGCTGGCGCGGTTGACCCCTCCCGACGCCCATGGCGTGGTGCCGGGTGGCGAGATTCCCGAAGAGGACTTGAGCTATTTCCTTGGCGTACTGCGCCAGGGCGGTGGCTTGAAGGCGGAGGATCTGTACCGGGAAGCGCCGGCGGAAGTGGCGGCACCTGCCAAGGGATCCTTTGCTTCCGGCATTTTCGTGGGGGCTCTGTTGGGTCTGGTGGCCTTTGCCGGGGCGGAGTGGCGTCGCCGAAAGCAGGTGGATCGCCTGGTGCACGATCGCATCATGGCCGAGCCTTCCAAAAACACCAGTGCTTTTGGCGGTTTTCCCCAGCACAATGCGGCGGACATGACGGAAGTGTCCCGCCGGGTGCGCGAGGAGCTGGAGCAAGTGATGCAGGCTGAGCGCGCGGATGGCCAGGGCACGGGTGGCGCGGCACCGGAACCCTCCTTTTCGGCCGTCTTCGAGGCGGCCTCCCAGGCGCCGGCGCCGGATTCGCTGGAGGAGCGCATCTACCGCTTGAGCGACGCGCGCAAGTCCATCGTGGAGATTGCGGAAGAGCTGAATCTGGGTGTGGACGAGGTGCGCCTGCACTTGTCCATGCGCGAGCAGGCCGGACGGGTGGCCAATGGCTGATGCCCCCCAGGGCGAGGGGCTGGAACTCCTGCGGGAGATGTCCAGCCTGCTGCAGGAATCCCTGGCGGGAGCCGGGGGCCTGCAGCCTCTCTTTGCCCTGCTGCGGCGGCTGGTGCCCTATGAGCACGCCACCCTCTACCAGCGCGATGCCCGCAGCGGCCACCTGGTGTGCCGCGACCGCGTGGGGGAGCGCGAGATCAACCTCATCGATGTGGTGCGCTTTGATCTGGGCTTCGGCTTGAGCGCCTGGATCGCCAAACAGCGCCGCCCCATCATCATCCCAAATCTGCGCCGTCGCACGGGCCTGGAGCAGAACGACCTGCGCAGTTTCATTGGTCTGCCACTGGTGGCGGGCGACGAACTGGTGGGCGTGCTCAACTTCGGCCACAGCCGGCCGGAAGCCTTCGCCAGCGTTGACGCCGACCTGTTGCAGATCCTTGGTCCCCAGTTGGCCCTCTTGCTGAAGAATCTGGACCTGGTGGCCGCGCTGCAGCACAGCAATCACGCCCTGGCCGAGCGCAACGCCCGCCTGCGCGAAATGCAGGAGCGCCTGGTGGAGAGCGAGCGCGTGAAGGCCATCGCCCATGTGGTGGCCGCCATGAACCACGAGATCAACAACCCGCTCACCATCATCTCAGGGCAGGCCGAGTTGCTGCAGGTGCGTCTGGGCAGCGAGGATCCCAAAGTCGGCGAGAAGCTGGAGATCATCCTGCAGCAGGTGCGACGCCTGGGCCGCGTGCTCAGCCTGCTCTCCGGCGTGCGCCGCAGTGTCAGCCAGCCCTATCCGGGTGGCGAGGAGATGTTGAGTCTGCTGGAATCCGCCCACCCCGACCACGAGATGGACCATTCCCGGGAATGACGCCCCTTGACGATGCCGTGCGTCAGGGCATTCCCACACTCAGGTGAATAAATCTCAGGATGCCCTCAAAGGAGGGAATCCCGTGAAGTGGACCGGGCGTTGGCGCCTCCTTGCACAAGGAGGATCCCATGCCACGCTTGATCATTGGCGCGCTCATTTTTCTGGTCGCGGTCCATCCTCACCCTTCCATGGCTTTGCTTCTGAACGAGGTGATGGCCAATCCCGCCGGCTCCGAGTACACGGACGAGTACATCGAACTGCTGCAGCAGGACAGCGTGGCGGTGGATCTGACCGGGTGGAGCATCTTCGACGGGGAAGGCATTGACGAACTCATCTCCCCCGACGGCACACCTCCCGTGCTGGAGGCCGGCGCCCTGGCCATCATCCTCGACAGTGGGCATGCAGGCGCCTGGGATGCGCGGCTGCCGCCAGAGATCGTGCGTCTCACGGTGCCTGATGGGGCATTGTGCGGCGGAGGTCTGTCCAATTCCGTGGCGGAACGCCTGAGCCTGTTGAACCCGGCCGGCGTGGAGGTGGACGCGGTGTGGACGCGCCCCCAAGTGCCTGAGGACTTCAGTCTGGAGCGGCGGGATGCCCCGTCCGTCTGCGACTCCTGCTGGACAGTGGGGCGCCAAAGTGGCGGCAGCCCGGGTTGGCCCAACAGTGTGCTGCGGAGAAGCTGGGATGCCCTTGTCCGGCTTGAAGATCAGCAGGTTCTCGTCGCCGCCAGCGGAGTGGATGGTTGTGGCGGAAACCTGTGGCTCACCCTTGGGGAAAGCCCTTGCGTGACATCCTTCCGCGTGGAGGATCTGGATCTGGATCCCGGCGAAATCCTTGCGGTGGCCCTTCCCGCCGCACCCCTGGAGGGCTTGAACCCTCTGCGCGTGGAACTGGAGGATGCCCAGGGCGGACTCCTCCTGGTGCTGGACACCCTGTGGCAGACGCCTCTTGCCCCTGGTGGACTGGTGGTGGAGGCTGTTCAGCCCGCCGGCGAAGACTGGCTTCAATTGGCCTGGCAGGGGCCTTGTCCTGTGTTGCTGGATGGTCTGGTGGTGGAAACCCGAGGCTTCTCCCAGCCCCTGAGCGGCTGGCTTTCCCCCCAGGGGCGCCTGCTTTTGGGCAGCACCCCTCCGACCTGCACCCAGAGCCGTCATGTGATGCGCACCTTGTCTCTGGCATTGGCCGGCACGGTGTGGCTGAAGGATGGGGATGGCCACCTGCTGGACGAGGCCCAGTGGCCGGAAGAGGGAAGCGCGGGCCATCCGTGGCGACGCCTGGATTCTTCACAATCCGGCGACGATGCCCGCAACTGGCGCCAGGAGGCGGGCCTTGCACCGGGCTGCATGCCGATGCCCCTGGGTGGTGAACTCCCACAGGGGAGCGAGAGCTGGGCCATCAACCGCCGCGTGCTGGTGCCGGGGGGCAATGGCGAGGACCTGTTGGTGGCCCGTCAGGCCAGCGAGGGCCCCTGGACCCTGGATGTCTTTTCTCTGGCGGGCGAACACCTGCTGCATCGCAGGGGTCGGGGATCGCAGGCCTTGTGGTCCGGGGAGGGCGAGCACGGCCCCTTGCGCCCAGCTCTCTATCTCGTGCGCCTTGCGGGAACTCAAGGCGAGACACTCTTTCCCGTGGCCCTTTCCCCATGATGCTTGGCCTGCCCATGACCATTCCTCATCTTGCCACGGGTGGGTGAGAGTGCGGCTCACACGCGATTCTCCCGTCCCTTTCCAGCATGTCGGCTCTTGCCTTTTCATGAGAGAGCGGTGTTTTCCGGTCCACCCGATTTGCGCCAAGGTTCGTGGGCCAACCATGTCCTCTTTCCGCCAATCGATTTGGCCCTTGGAGATTGCGTATGGATGAAGCCGAACTGATCCGCCGGGCACAAGAAGGCGAGCACGCCGCTTTCGCCACCCTCATGGGTCTCTACCAGCGCCGTGTCATGTCCCTCATCCGCACTTTCATCCGCAACAGCGACGACGCCGCCGATGTGTTCCAGGAGATCTGGCTGCGTGTCTTCATGGGCATCAAGCGCTTCCGCCTGGAAGCCACCTTCTATACCTGGATTTACCGCATCACCGTCAACCGCTGCATCACCTGGCACGATCAGTATGGACGGCGAGGGAAACTTCACGCCAAACCCATGGAAAATGGGGAAGAGGACGACGATTGGCTGGAGCGCACCATCTATTTGCAGGGTATCCAGACCACCGAAGCCAGCAGCGACCGCCACAAAGCTGCACAACTGCAAAAAATCTGGGCCGCCGTTGAAACCTTGAACCCAAAACAGCGACTGATCTTTTCCCTTCGCTACCAACACGGATTACAAGTGAAGGAAATCGCGGAGATCTTCGACATGCCGGAAGGCACGGTGAAGATTCTCGCCTTTCGCGCTGTGCGCCAGATTCGTGACAAATTGAAGGAAGAGATGGCATGAGCGCCACCTGGGAACCCCGCGAGGGAGATTGGATCGAGTGGCTGGACGGGACGCTGGAGCCCCAGGCTCGCGCCCGTTTTCAGCGTTGGCTGGATGCCCATCCGGAGCAGGCCCGTGACATGCGCGAACTGCAGGAGCTGGAGGCGGACTTGAGCCTCATGCCGCTGCCGGCCGTGGACGAAGAGCTGATGGAGGAGTCCTGCCGCCGCGTGATGGCTTCCCTGGACAATTCCCAACCCGCCCCTCAACGCCAGCGCGCCACGCTGGTCAGGTTGCAGCGCTGGGCCTGGCTCCCCGCCGCCGCGGCGGCCCTCGTGCTGGGCGTGGTCCTTGGGCGTCAGGGTCAACTGACCCGTCAACCCCTTGCCGCGCACGGGATCAGGGGAGGCGCCACCAACAATGTGGACGGCGTGGTGGAAGTGTCCACCGCCACCCCAAGCCGCCGCACGCTGGATGTGCAGGACCTGGCCGTGGACGCGCGCAGCGGTGTGCGCATCCGACTGCAGGAAACCAGCAATTACGAGATCAACGGCTCCACGGCGGATGTGGATGTGCAAAACACCTTGAGCTACATCGTGCGCAACGACCGGGAGGCCGAGCGCCGCCTGACGGCCATCCAGCTGCTGGACGAGCACTGCAGCGGCGATGGCGTGTGCCAGGTGCTCATCTATGCCATGACGCAGGACCCCGTCGCCTCCGTGCGTCGCGAGGCGGCCCTGGCCCTGCAGGACGATCAACAGGACGCCATGGTGCGCCAGAGCTTCCTCAAGATGCTGGTGGAGGATCCGGCGCCGGAGCTGCGCCGCCTGGCGCAAGGTGTGCTCGAGGAGCAGGGCGCTGCCTCCGCGCAGGCCCAGCCGGTGGGACGGTGAACATGAAAGCGGGGAGGCCTTCCATGAGCATGTGCCGAAGCGTGGTGGGAGTGGTGCTGGTGGCAGCGGGAAGCGCCCTGGGAGCCCAGAGCCACTTTCTGAAAGACATCACCGTGCAGGCGGGCGATACCCTGGACGGGGATCTGAGCATCTACCGGGGCGGTCTGCAGCTGGACGGCGCCGTGCGTGGCAATGTGGCCATCATGTTCGGTGACTGCCGCATGGGCCCGGCGGCTTTCATCGACGGCAACCTGGCGGTGGTGCACGGCCAATTGGCCATGAACGACAGTGCCCGCGTGAGCGGCCGCATCTCCCAGCGGGACTTTCTGGCCAGGGGCGCGGGGGAAGGGCCTTCCACACCCTTCGCCATGGAAGAAGTCGAGCTGTCCCAGGAGGATGTGGAAGGGATTGACGAGGACACGGCGGCGGTGGATTCCACCGCCAGTTGGCTGCAGTTGAACGGCTGGCGCTGGAAGATGGACGACGAGGAGAGCCCCTTCGTCTCCTTCAACCGCGTGGCCGGCTTGCAGGTCGGGCTTGAGCTGGGCGGCGGCCGCAGCCCGGTGGGAGGCAAGGGCCTCATGGACCTGACAGGTTATGGTGCTTACGCCTTTGCCGCCCATCGTCC
>Ga0172367_10002629_pt1 | contig 24398 bp, 16 predicted proteins | sample Lak10m_FD_114542 | JGI IMG/M metagenome (GOLD analysis project Ga0172367, IMG submission 114542) | Freshwater microbial communities from Kabuno Bay, South-Kivu, Congo - kab_022012_10m | ecosystem: Environmental > Aquatic > Freshwater > Lake | place: Democratic Republic of the Congo: South-Kivu... | reverse complement strand
GGCCTTGCTGAGGGCAAACAGGTCGCTGATTGGTCCCAGCATTTGGGGAGGGAGGTTGTCGATGACATACCAGCCTTGGTCCTCAAGGGCATTGCCAACGGTTGAGCGACCAGCCCCAGACATGCCTGTGACCAGCAATAGCTCTGGTTTTCGCGTATTTTCCATCTCACCTCTGATGACTGCTACAAGGTTAGTGGTTTGCAATCTCGGGCGTGTCGGATTATTCCAATTCTTCTAGGAAGGCCTTAACGCGATCAGCCTGCTTGACGCTGAAGCCAGGGAGCGTCGCAATTTCCTCGCTACTGGCTGCCCGGATGCGCTTGAGAGAGCCAAACTTGCGAACTAAGAGCCTCACCCGCATCTCACCCAGTCCTGGAATCTCTAGCAGCGTGGATGCAATCCCCTTAGAGCGCCTACTCCTCTGTGCAGTTATGGCAAACCGATGAGCCTCATCTCTGATTCTTTGCAGTAGGAAGAGTTCCTCGGATGTCCTTGGAAAGATAACAGCCTCATCCTGGCCCGCAACAAAGACCTCTTCCAGCCTCTTTGCCAAGGTGGCGATGGTTATTCCAGATATTCCGCTCTCCTGCAGAGCCCTCATCGCGGCATTTCTTTGAGGTATTCCACCGTCAATTAGTAAAAGGGCAGGGCGGTAACTGAACTTTTCATTCTTTTCTTCAACCAGATAGCTGAGTCTTCTCTTCACCACTTGGTAAATCGACTCTGTGTCATCGCTGGTTTCAAGATTAAACTTTCGGTAGTGGTCCTTCTTCGGCAGCCCATCTTCAAAAACCACCATAGATCCGACGGTTCCGGTCCCTGAAAGATGTGAAATGTCGAAGCACTCTATCCGCAGCGGGGCGTTCTCCATTGACAGAGCTTCTTGGATGCCCGCCAGAGCATCTGCTCGGGCAACAAAGTCAGAACTTCTCTTGAGTTTGTAGCTCTGCAGAGCGTGCTTAGCGTTGAGTTCGGCCGTTTTGGCAAGCACTGCCTTTTCACCCCGGAGGGGTATGCTCACCTCTACCGCTGAACCTCGCAGGTTCTTTAGCCAGCTCGTCACGGCGGCTTTATCGTCGGGAATTACTGGAACGAGCACGAGCTTAGGAACTTCAATCGGTTCTGCATTCTTAGGAGGCGAATAGAGTCGGTCTAGCACGTACTCAATAAGTTCGGCATCCTCTCGATCAAGCTCAAGATCCATCACGAGCGATCGATTACCCCTAATCCTGCCCCCTCTGACAATGAAGACCGAAACAGCTGCGCTTAGTTCATCTCTGGCAAGACCAATCAAATCAGCATCAGTCTGGTCTGATAGCACAACACTGCTTTTCTCTAGGACCTTGGTTAGGGCGGCTATGTCGTCACGAAAGTTTGCAGCGGCCTCATAGTTTTGATCCTGACTCGCCTTTGTCATTTTCTCGGTTAGCTCGGCAACATGCTTTTCGCTTCCGGAGGCCATGAAGTCCCCAAGCTTGCGCGCCAGTTTCTTATGTTCGTCATTGCTGATTCTTTGAACGCACGGCGCTGCGCACTTACCTATATCCGCTAGTAGGCAGGGGCGATTCTGTGATCTTGCTCTATCGAAGACGCCCTTGGAGCAGCTTCGAACCGGATATACCTTGAGGACAGTGTCGAGAGTCTCACGGATGGCCCAGGCTTGGGTGTAGGGTCCAAAATATCGAACGCCGGGAATTTCTCGATTTCTAGTTATGAAAGCTCTTGGGACATCATCTGATTGGGAAATTGCCAAGTATGGGTAGCTCTTATCGTCCCGAAACCTAACGTTGAACGGCGGTTCGAACTCCTTGATCCAGGTAAATTCCAGCTGCAGGGCGTCATATTCCGTGTTGACGATGGTCCATTTGACATCGCTTGCACTCTGCAGCATGCGCTGCGTTCGTTCGTGCAATTTTTCGAATGTTCCGAAGTAACTGGTGAGACGGGCCCTCAGACTCTTGGCTTTTCCGACGTACAAAACGCGACCAGAGTCGTCGATGAACCGATAGACCCCGGGATTGGTGGGAATCTCTGAGGTCTTGGGCCTGTAACTAAGCTCAGCCATTAGCGAGTAGCTGAGCTAGGAATTTGCCGGTGTGGGAGGTCTTGTTCTTGGCAACCTGTTCAGGGGTTCCCGCGGCTACGACTAGCCCACCCCCGGAACCACCTTCTGGGCCGAGATCGATAATCCAATCCGCACAGCGAATTACATCCAGATTGTGTTCAATCACAATCACAGTGTTTCCTCTATCGACCAGGCCATTTAGAACTTTTAAAAGCTTTCTTACATCCTCGAAGTGAAGCCCCGTGGTGGGCTCATCCAGGACATAGATTGTCCTGCCAGTCGCCCTGCGCTGCAGCTCCGTCGCTAACTTCACGCGCTGCGCTTCCCCACCTGAGAGGGTAGTGGCGCTCTGACCTAAGGTGACATAGCCCAGACCAACCTCAACCAGGGTGTTTAGATAGCGGGCAATGGAATTAATTGGGGCAAAGAATTCAGCAGCTTCACTAATTGGCATGTTCAGCACATCACCTATGGTCTTGCCCTTGAAGTGAACCTGAAGCGTTTCTCGGTTATACCTTGCTCCCTTGCACTCTTCACACGTGACATAGACATCGGGTAGGAAGTTCATTTCAATCTTGATAGTTCCATCGCCAGCGCAGTTCTCGCAGCGACCACCCTTGACGTTGAACGAGAATCTACCTTGCAGGTAGCCGCGAACCTTGGCCTCAGGCGTGTCTGCAAATAGTTTTCTTATGTGATCAAACACACCGGTGTAGGTTGCAGGATTAGATCGAGGAGTTCTTCCAATGGGCGCTTGATCAACATGCACAACTTTGTCCAGCTGGTCAATGCCAACAATTCTCGTGTGCCGGCCAGCTACGCCCTTTGCTCCGTTTAGCTTGTTAGCCAGAGCCTCGTAGAGAATGTCGTTGACCAGCGATGACTTACCCGATCCGCTCACGCCTGTGATGGCCGTCATGACACCAAGTGGAAATTCAACGTCTATTCCTCGCAGATTGTTTTCCTTCGCCCCGACAACCTTGATTGTCTTGCCTGACTTTCGGCGCTTTTTTGGAGTTTCGATTTGTAAGCGGCCGGCTAAGTAGTCTCCGGTGATTGAACGCTTGTTTTGCTTGATAGCTGCATAGGAACCCGAGTGAACTACTTCACCACCGTGGGCTCCCGCTCCCGGCCCGATGTCAACAAGCCAGTCAGCCGCCCGTATTGTGTCCTCATCGTGTTCGACGACGATCAGTGTGTTTCCCAAGTCCCTGAGTTTGATTAGGGTTTCGATTAGCCTGCGATTATCTCGCTGATGCAGTCCAATCGAGGGCTCATCTAACACGTAGAGAACTCCCGTGAGGCCCGCTCCAATTTGAGTTGCAAGTCGGATGCGCTGAGCCTCTCCACCCGATAGAGAACCGGCGGAGCGCTCAAGGGACAGGTAATCAAGACCGACAGCTAGAAGAAAGTCCAGTCTTGCTCTAATTTCGCGCAGTACTTGAGCGGCGATGGTTTGCTCTCGCTTCGAGAGCTTCAGGGCATCAAAGAACTTGTGAGCATTAGCCAGCGAAAGCTGCGCGACGTCATGGATTGACTTACCGTGCACCTTAACTGCCAGCACCTCTGGCCTTAGTCTCGCTCCCTCACAGGCAGGGCAGGGCACTTCCCTGAGAAACTCCGCCCACTTTCCCCTTGCCCAGTCGGAATCACTTTCTTGGTACCTTCGCTCAACGTATGGCAATACACCTTCGAAACCAGAGGTGTAGCGCATTTCACGACCGTACTTCGAACGCCACTTAACCTGAACCTCAAAGTTGTTTCCATAAAGCACTGCATCGCGAGTCTTTTTCGGAAGAGACTTCCAAGGAGTTTTGAGACTGAACCCAAGTTCTTTAGCTAGGCCCTGCAGCAATCTTTGAAAGTATGAATAAAGGCCCTTGCCCTGTGTTGACCAAGGAATAATCACTCCATCAGCAATCGAACTATCTGGATCACCAACCACCAGGTCAGCATCTACCGCCATCTTGGTGCCCAGGCCGGTGCACTCCGGACATGCTCCAAAGGGAGCATTGAATGAAAAGGTTCGCGGCTCAATCTCAGTTAGAACAATCTCATGCTCATTCGGACAGCTCAGCTTTTCGCTAAACGTGCGCTGTTTCTTCGAATCGACAAAATCAACCACGACCTTGCCATCGGCAAGCTTCAGGGCAGTCTCTACTGAATCGGTGATGCGTGAGGCCGCGTCGGGCTTGACAACCAACCTGTCAACCACCACTGAGATATCATGCTTGAAGCTCTTCTTCAGAGGCTTAACTTCATTCAACATCACAGTCTCACCATCAACGACTGCTCGGGCATAGCCCTGGGCTTGCAGTGACGAAAACAGGTCCTGGAATTCGCCCTTTTTCTGTTGGACTATTGGAGCGAGTAGTTGGAACTTGGTTCCCTCGTCCAGTTGCAGGAGCTGATCGACAATCGCCTGCGGTGTCTGTTTTGAGATTGCTTCCCCGCACTCAGGGCAGTGTGGAATGCCGATGCGTGACCAGAGAAGACGCAGATAGTCGTGAATCTCTGTTATGGTTCCAACGGTTGAGCGGGGATTGCGATTAGTTGACTTCTGATCAATCGAAACGGCTGGGCTTAGGCCCTCAATGAAGTCAACATCTGGTCGATCAACCTGACCTAGAAATTGCCTGGCATAAGCGCTGAGGGATTCGACGTAACGACGCTGCCCCTCAGCGAAGATGGTGTCAAAGGCAAGTGAGGACTTTCCAGATCCGCTTAGGCCAGTGAAGACCACCAGTGCATCTCTGGGGATTTCGAGTGTCAGGTTCTTGAGGTTATGGACCCTAGCGCCTTTGACAGTCAGTTTGCTGCCTGGAGGGGTCTCTATGCTCACCGTGTAAGTCTATGCATGTCCAGCTTGCTCAAACTGTCTGAGCTCGCGCTTCAACTCAGCTATCTCATCCCGGATTCGCGCAGCTAGTTCAAAGTTCAACTCAGCGGCCGATGCTCTCATCTGGGCGTCCAGCTCGACAATTGTCTGAATCAACTGGTCTCTTCCTGCTTTTCCAATGTCCTTTCGCCCTCGCATCGGAGTGGAGGCTACCTTTCGCTTGGGTTCCTTTCGGAGCTGTTCCATCAGCGTCTCAGTGTCAACTTCCTCGCGGATAAGGGCATCAGTGATGTCGGCTATCTTCTTTCGAAGCGGCTGCGGGTCAATGCCATTTCTTTGGTTGTAATCGATTTGCAGGATACGTCTGCGATTAGTCTCATCTATTGCGCGTTTCATCGAGTCGGTGATCCGATCGGCATACATGTGTACTTCACCCGCGACGTTTCTCGCAGCTCGTCCAATCGTCTGGATTAGGGAGGTGGCTGATCTCAAGAACCCTTCCTTGTCGGCATCGAGGATTGAGACAAGTGAAACTTCCGGGAGGTCAAGACCCTCTCTTAGCAGATTGATTCCCACCAGTACGTCGTAGAGTCCCTGCCTCAGCTCTCGGAGCAGCTCAACTCTTCTCAGAGTGTCAACGTCGGAGTGTAGATAGCGAACTCGAATTCCCATCTCCGTCAGGTAATCGGTGACCTCTTCCGCCAGTCGTTTTGTGAGAGTGGTAACAAGGACTCTTTCATTTCTTTCGGAACGAAGCTTTATCTCCTCCATCAGATCGTCAATCTGACCCTTGGAAGACTTTACGACGATCTGTGGATCGACCAGACCTGTTGGACGGATAATCTGTTCCACTACCCCATCGCTTAGGTTCAACTCGTATTCGGCCGGGGTCGCGGAGAGGTAGACGGTTTGCCCCGTTCGCTGCAGAAACTCATCGAATCGCAGCGGACGATTATCTAGCGCGGACGGTAGGCGAAATCCATACTCCACCAGCGTTCTCTTGCGCGACTGATCGCCGTTGTGCATCGCTCTTATCTGCGGGATAGTGACGTGCGATTCATCGATTACCGTCAGGAAGTCATCTGGGAAGTAGTCGAGCAAACAGGCTGGCGGTTCGCCCGCCTCTCTGCCATCGATGTGTCTGGAGTAGTTTTCGATACCCGAGCAAAAGCCCAGCTCGCGAATCATCTCCAGGTCGAATGTTGTTCTCATCTTGATTCGCTGGGCTTCCAGCAACTTGTTCTGCTTCTCAAGCTCGCGGTAGCGACCTTCTAGCTCTTCCTCGATAGCTTCAATCGCCCGGCCCATCTGCTCGGCGGGGGCCACATAGTAGGAAGCAGGGTAGATTGCAACCGACTGCCTATCCATCAGAATTTCTCCGGTCAGTGGATTTATTCTGTAGATCTTCTCGATTTCATCGCCAAAGAATTCAATCCGAGTCGCCTCTTCATCGTAAATAGCTATGACCTCAACAGTGTCGCCCTTGACCCGGAAGTTACCTCGTGTGAAGTCAACATCGTTTCTCTGGTACTGAATGTTCACAAGTGCCCGAATCAGTTCATCCCGATCGATTCTTTGACCAACGCTTAGCGGTAGCGATTGTGCCAGGTACTCCTTTGGAGCACCGAGACCATAAATACAGGAAACCGTTGCCACCACAATCACATCCCTGCGACTAAGCAGGGACATGGTTGCAGAGTATCTAAGCCTCTCAACCTCCTCGTTGATGGTCGAGTCCTTCTCAATGAAGGTGTCAGTTTGAGGAACATACGCCTCAGGCTGGTAGTAGTCGTAGTAGCTGACAAAGTACTCAACGGCATTTTCGGGAAACAGCTCACGTAGTTCACTGGCCAGCTGCGCTGCGAGAGTCTTGTTGTGCGCGATTACCAGTGTGGGTCTTTGGAGCTTTTCAATTAGCCAGGCTGTGGTAGCTGACTTTCCAGTACCCGTTGCACCAAGAAGAACTATGTCTCTTTCACCGGCTCTGACGCGTGATTCGAGTTCGGCTATGGCTTGCGGCTGATCGCCAGATGGTTGATAGTCGCTAATAACCTTGAACGGGCGGGAGTCATCCATTTAGTTCCTGGAAAACCCTTCTGGCTCTTTCAATCAGCTCGCTCTTCTCACAGTCGGAGCTAATGACAATGTCTGCTCGCTTTTCGCGCTCAGCGTCTGTTGCTTGTGCGGCCATGCGCGCTCGAGCATCGTCCTCGCTGAGACCTCTATTCACCAGGCGCTTTAGTCGAACCGCTTCAGGACAGCTAATTGTCACCACCTTGTCGAATCGCAAGGGCGACTTGGTCTCAGCTAAAAGGGGAATCGTGTAGACGACCACCCCGCTGATCTTGCTAACCCGTTCGGCGGCGAGCTTCTGTATCAGTGGATGAAGGATTGACTCCAGCCTCTTTCTCGACTGCTCGCTGGCAAAAGCCTTTCCAGCGAGAGCGGATCGGTTGAGAGTGCCATCTGGATTGAGTACTTCTCTACCGAACTCCTGAGCAACGGCAGCCAGGCCATCAGTTCCGGGTTCAACTACCTCACGAGCCAAGACATCGGCATCAACCTCGGTGGCGCCGAGTGCAACCCACTCGGCCGCAACCGTAGATTTACCAGAGCCTATGCCTCCGGTTAGTGCAATCAGCATCTAATCAGAATACGGCCCAGACTGATTACTTGTCGTCGCTTAGCTGTTCACGCAGAGAGGCTAGAGATTCGCCTTGAGAAAAAGAGCCTTCGGCATCGGCAGGAGCCTCGGTGACCACAGCATCCGGCAGATCAGCGAGCTTCTCGCGCATTGCCTTTACCTGGGTCTTGTGAAGTTTCCATCTCTCGTGAGCTTCGGCGTAGTCTGCCTCCCACTTGGTTCTGGCCTCTTCGAAGCCTGAACGCCACTCGTTCGTGGCAGGGTCAAAGCCCTCTGGGTAGCGATAGCTGCCGTTTTCGTCATAGTCAGCTGCCATGCCGTAGAGAACTGGGTTGAAATCAGTTCCGGCAGGGTCAACCTCATCGACAGCCTGCTTGAGCGACAAGGAGATTCTTCGTCTTTCTAGATCAATGTCGATCAGCTTGACGAACACATCTTGATTTACAGTCACAACCTGGTCGGCGTGCTCAACGTGCTTGGATGACAGTTCGGAAATGTGGACCAATCCCTCGATACCATCAGCAACCCGAACAAAGGCTCCGAAAGGAACAATCTTGGTCACCTTGCCAGGGATGTACTGTCCGATGGCGTGAGTTCTGGCAAATACCTGCCATGGGTCTTCCTGTGTCGCCTTCAATGAAAGTGACACGCGCTCACGATCCTGGTCTACCTCAAGAACCTCAACGGTAACTTCCTGACCAACTTCAACCACTTCGCTCGCATGCTCCACGTGCTTCCAGCTCAGCTCTGATACGTGAACTAGACCGTCGACACCGCCGAGGTCGATGAATGCTCCAAAGTTAACGATGGAGGAGACAACACCGGTGCGAATCTGACCCTTGGCAAGATCGTTGAGCATGGTCGTTCTGCTCTCGCTTTGGCTTTGCTCAAGAAGGGCTCTGCGGGAGAGCACAACATTGTTTCTGTTTTTGTCGAGCTCAAGGATCTTTGCTTCAACCTCGGTGCCAAGGTATGGTCCAAGATCTCTTACTCTTCTGAGCTCAATAAGTGAAGCTGGGAGGAAGCCGCGTAGGCCAATGTCAACAATGACACCACCCTTGACAACCTCGATGACGGTGCCCTTGACGACACCATCTGCTTCCTTAATCTTTTCGACATCTCCCCAGGCCCGTTCATACTGAGCGCGCTTCTTGCTCAGAATTAGTCGGCCCTCCTTGTCTTCTTTTTGAAGAACTAGAGCCTCGATGCTCTCGCCAACTTTGACTATGTCATTTGGGTCTGCATCCTGACGGATGGAAAGTTCGCGAACAGGGATGACGCCTTCTGTTTTATATCCGACGTCCAAAAGAACTTCGTCTCTATCGATCTTGACGACAGTTCCGGCGATGAGATCGCCATCATTGAAAAATTTGAGGGTTGCTTCGACCGCTGCTAGGAAGTCTTCTTTCGAGCCGATGTCGTTGACTGCAATTTGTTTGCTGGATGCGGTCGATTTGGTTGCCATATGCGTGGTTACTCCACTTATTTATACTCAGGTCGCGCAAAACCAAATGAGTTGCCTCTTTGATTATTGCCCGACGAACGGACAGGGAATGGCGCCCTAAAGCGCCTCGGAAAGCCTAGCGGTCTTTCTAGTGGCCCGCCAGCTCCCAGTTGGGGCCTACTCCGACGTGAACTTCGACGGGAACAGACAGTTTTGCAACCCTCTTCATACTCTCTACCGCCAGCAGTTTTACCTGCTCAAGCTCGCCCGGTGAAACCTCAAAGACCAGTTCGTCGTGGACCTGCAGCAATAGCCTGGACTTCAAACCCCTAACTGCAAGCTGCCGATCGACCTCAATCATGGCCAGTTTCATGATGTCTGCGGCGGTCCCTTGGATGGGTGCATTCAGAGCTGCGCGCCTGGCATTTTCCCTGATCTGAAAGACCTTGGAGTTCAAATCGGAGAATGGTCTTCTCCTGCCATAGACAGTCTCGGTGTAGCCGACTTGCCTAGCCCTTTGCACCACCTCGTCTAGATACTTCTTTACTCCACCGAATCTTTCGAAGTAGTCGCTCATCAGCTGCTTGGCCTCAGTCTTAGAAATCTTGAGCTGTCTGGCTAGTCCAAATTCACTCAGCCCATAGACCAGTCCGTAGCTCATGGCCTTGACCTTTGATCGCATTGCCGAGGTCACATCGGATGGCTCTACGCCATAGATTCTGGCTCCAACAAAGTTGTGCAAATCCTCACCCGCCCTGAAAGCCTCGATGAGGCCTTCGTCTTCGCTGAGGTGGGCCATGATTCGCATCTCTATCTGCGAGTAGTCGGCAGTTAGTAGCTCGTTGTAGCCGGAGCCAGCCACAAATGAACTTCGCAGCTTTTGTCCACGCTCTGACTTGATTGGAATGTTTTGCAAATTGGGACTTTCGCTACTGAGTCTGCCCGTTGAAGTTCCAGTCTGCAGATAACTGGTGTGGATTCTGCCATCGTCCTCAACGGCGTCGAGGAGTGTTTCAGCTATCTGCTTGAGCTTGGTTGCATCCCTGTGAGCAAGAAGCTTTTCCAAGAAGGGGTGACCAGTCTGCTCAAGCAGCTCTGCTAGCGCTTCGGCGTTCGTAGAAAAACCTGTCTTGACCGTTCTGGTCCCCTGCATACCGAGTTCTTCAAATAACACCGTCTGCAGCTGCTTAGGACTCGCCAGGTTAACTTCATGACCGATGATTTTGTATGCCTGCTGAGCCAGTTCTTCAACCTGATCGCTTAGCTCACCATGCTGACCCTTGAGGTTTTTCTGGTCGACGGCAATTCCGGTAATTTCCATTTGGGCAAGAACCCTGGTAACAGGAAGTTCAATCGACTTATAGACAAACTTTGCGCCTTGCTCTGCCAGTTCGTCGCTCATCGCCCTATGAATAAGGGCATAGCACCAAGCATCCAGTGAGGCGTCCGACTCGGAGAAGAGCTCGTTGTCATCTTGCCTAAGGACGTCAATACCAGTTGAGCTCTGAATCAGCGAATCAGTCGAGTAGTCCTTATTGGTCGGATCTACGAGGTATGCCTCAAGTAGTGCATCTTCGCTGACCTCACCAAGCACAATTCCAATCTCACTAAGACCTCTAGCTAGCTGCTTAGAATCCCAACTGCCGAACCCGCCTTTGGTAAGGGCTTTAACAATTTCTGCCTGATTCTTTCCATCCCATTCGAGACGCTGAATCAGTGTCGCAGCTCCAAATCCAACAATCTTGCCTTCACTGATCTGCACCTGGACAAAAGTGTCGGGCCCCAGAAAACTGGCAATTTCAGAAGCACTAGCTAATTGTCTCTCAGGCTGTTCCGATGGAAGATCACTCACAACAGCTGGCTGCTGGGGCTCATCCTCTTCTTCAATAACTGCTTTAGTTACAGGTATTTGCCTTCCGCTGGTGCCTCTTAGCTTGAGGACTCGAGTGAGCAAGGTTCTGAAGTTTAGTTTGGCAAATACAGTCTTAACTTCTTCTTCATTGACCGGACCAAGCTCCAAGTCTGGAAGGGAAAAATCGAACTTTAGATCTCGAACTAGGTTGTTGAGCCTGCGATTTCGTATCGCTAAATCGGATTTCTCGCGCAGCGTTTCGCCGACCTTGCCCGTAATCTCGGAAGCAGCATTCAAAATGCCAGCCAAATCACCGTACTGCTGAAGCCACTTGGCTGCAGTCTTTGGCCCGACCCCCGGAATACCGGGAAGATTGTCGGAGGTCTCTCCGACCAGTGCAGCTAGGTCCTGATACTGCTTTGAGGAAACGCCATATTTCTCGACCACGGCGGCATCGTCCATCCTGGCGAGATTCATTACACCCTTAATCGGATAGAGAATGGTGGTGCCATCACTAATTAGCTGGAAGGTGTCACGATCTCCCGAGACGACCAGTACCCGAAAACCCTCGTTCTCCCCCAGTCTCGCAAGCGATGCTATGAGATCGTCTGCTTCGTAGTCTTCTCTTGAAACTGATGTGATGCGCATTGCTGCCAGAGCTTCAACCAATAGTTCTGTCTGGCCGATGAATTCCTCAGGAGTCTCGCCCCGGGTCGCTTTATATTCCGGGTATTCCTTGGTTCGAAAGCTCTCCCTAGAAACGTCAAAGGCAACGCATAGGTGCGTGGGCTTCTCGTTTTCCAAGATTGAGAGCATCATCGAAATGAAGCCGTGCACCGCGTTAGTGTGCTGGCCCTGCTGGTTTTTAAAGTTGTCGGGATTTAGAGCGTAGAAAGCTCGAAAAGCCAGTGAATGACCATCAATCAGCAGCAGGGTAGGCTGGTTTTTGGTCATGTCGCTAGCCTACTTTGAGTAAGGGACTGCAATGGATAATCAAGTTTCAGCGAGCTCACCAGCGTTAGAAGTGATGAAGCAGCGCGGGCTAGGAGCCCTCGCTGAAAAGATGGGAATCAAGCTTATTGAGCTAAGCGCACGGCGAGCGGTTGCAACGATGCCCGTTGACGGAAACACCCAACCACTTGGTCTTCTTCACGGCGGCGCTCATGTTGTTCTCGCCGAATCCCTGGGTAGTTTTGCCGCTAATGTTCACGCTCACCCATGGGGCTATGCGGTTGGAATAGAGATCAATGCGTCACACCACGCCTCGGTTAGTGAAGGAGTTGTGACAGGAACCTGCACGGCAGTCAAACTTGGAAAATCACTAACAACCCATGAGATAAAGGTGACGGATGAGGACGGACGCCTGCTATCTACAGTCAGGATTACGAATTATCTTCGTCCGAAGAGCTCTTCGGACCAAGCTGATCAATAACGGCCTTCGCAACTTGGGACATCGAGAGCCTTCTATTCATTGAGGCCTTTTGAATCCAGCGGAATGCTTCCGGTTCACTTAGTTTCATCTTGGACATAAGCAGACCCTTAGCTCTGTCCATCAGCTTCCTTGTCTCTAGCCGTTCGCTCAGGTCAAGAATTTCCTGCTCCAAAGCGGCAATCTCTTCGTTTCTAGCCAGGGCAATTTGAATAGCCGGAACCAGATCTGCTGGCTTGAAGGGCTTGGTGATGTAGGCGAGAGCACCTGCTTCCGCGGCCCGTGCAACCAGATCTGCTTGAGAGAAAGCGGTTAGCAAAACAACAGGTATCTTTTTCTCGGCGATCTTCTCCGCTGCGGATATGCCGTCAAGCTTTGGCATCTTTATATCCATCACAACAACGTCGGGTTCTAACTCGAGCGCGAGCTTGACTGCCTCTTCGCCATCAGAAGCCTCGGCGACAACATCAAGGCCCGCCTCTGCCAAGGTCGCAACAACGTCCATCCGAATGATTGCTTCGTCTTCGGCGACGAGAACCCTCATTGGTTCAGCCATGAGGCTACTTTAGTGAAAAAGGCATCCACTACAATTGCCAAGACCGGCCGGAATGGCGGAACGGCAGACGCGGAGCACTCAAAATGCTTTGTCCGAAAGGGCGTGTGGGTTCAAATCCCACTTCCGGCACCCTAGTTGGCGTAACCGGGGGCGGCTTGATGCACAGCATCGCCAACCCGATGAACGCGCAGCGAGTTAGTTGAACCTGGAATTCCAGGGGGCGAGCCCGCCACCACAACGACCTCATCGCCCAGCTTGCACTTACCAGACTGAAGAACAATCTCATCCACCTGCTTGATCATCTGATCGGTGTGGGTGACCTTAGGGACTAAGAATGTGGTTGCACCCCAGACAAGACTTAGCTTTCTTTGCACGTCCTCGTTCGGAGTAAAGGCCAGCACAGGGATGCGAGAGCGTAGGCGACTGACTCGCTTGAGTGTGTCTCCACTTTCGGTAAAGACACAGACAAACTTGCTACCCAGCAGATCAGCAATGTCTAGGGCAGATCGCACGACAGCCCCCGAGTGGGTGTGTGGCTTAGTACCAAGGTCAGGAATTCTTTCGAGACCGTTCTCTTCCGTTGACTCAATGATTCGTGCCATAGTCTTGACAGTTTCGACTGGGTACTTACCAACCGAAGTCTCTCCTGAGAGCATGAGAGCATCAGCACCATCCAGAACAGCGTTAGCAACGTCGGATGCCTCGGCTCTGGTGGGCCTGCTGTTATCAATCATGCTCTCCAGCATTTGGGTCGCCACAATTACAGGCTTGGCCCATCTTCTGGCTAGCTCCACCGCTCGTTTTTGAACCAGTGGAACATGTTCGAGGAGAAGCTCAACACCTAAATCTCCCCTGGCCACCATAATGCCGTCAAACGCATCGACAATCTCTTCCAGTGCAGCCACTGCCTGAGGCTTCTCCACTTTGGCAATCACAGGGACGAATCTTCCCTCTTCGCGCATAATTTCGTGGGCTCTTGCAACGTCCTTAGCAGAGCGAACAAAGCTGAGGGCAATCATGTCTGCCCCGAGCTTGAGAGCCCAGCGCAAATCCTGTTCGTCTTTTTCACTCATTGCTGGCACATTTACGGCAACACCAGGCAGATTGATCCCCTTGTTGTTGGAGATTGTTCCACCGATTTCAACCTCGCAAATGACATTGCTGGCATCCACTTCAATAGCCCTGAGGGCAATGCGCCCATCATCAATCAACAGAGGGTCACCAACCTTGACATCACCGGGCAAACCCTTGTAGGTCGTTGTGCAGATTTTGGCATCGCCGGGAACTTCATCAACAGTAATTGTGAATTTAGCACCGACAACTAGTTCTTCACTGCCATTAGTGAAACGTCCAACACGAATCTTCGGTCCCTGCAGGTCTACGAGAACTCCAACCGGCTTGCCCACCTCTTTAGAGGCAGACCTGATGTTCTTGAATGAGCTTTCATGGACGGAGTAATCACCGTGAGAAAGGTTTAGTCGTGCGACGTCAACCCCTGCCATAATTGCAGCCTTAGTTTTTTCATACTCGCTCAGTGCTGGTCCGAATGTCGCAACGATTTTTGCGCGTCTCATCTTCAAATACCTTTTTTCTTAGCTGTATACCGATAGTGGTTGGTCTGTCGGTCTTACTGGGAAAGGCAGCTCCGTCTCGCCTTCGAGATGTTCATCTATCGCCGAGGCAGCTGCTCTTCCTTCGGCTATAGCCCAGACTACTAGGCTCGCGCCTCTTCCGGCGTCACCAGCAATGAAGATGCCATCACCCGCGTGATACTTTCCATCGCGAGCTAGGTTTCCTCCCTCCACCGTGACACCAAGTTGGCTCTGAACGTTCTCGTACTCATTACCCTGATAGCCAAGGGCTAATAAAACTAGTTCTGCCGGGATTGTTCTTTCTGTCCCGGCCTTCGGAACCCTCTTGCCCCCAACAAACTCCGTGTCGGCAACTCTGACGCCAGTGAGCTTTCCGTCATGCCCTACAAATTCGACTGTCGAATGCAGGTATTTGCGCTCACCAAATTCTTCATGAGCTGACTGGACTTCAAATACGTTCGGGACGGTTGGCCAGGGCATGTCATCTGTTCTTTGCTCAGGAGGCATCTTGCCGATAGCAAGGGTGGTAACGCTGAGGGCTCCCTGCCTCGTGGCAGTACCAAGACAATCTGCCCCTGTGTCTCCACCTCCAAGAATTACGACATTCTTTCCCTGAGCTGAAATTTGATCGGCAACATTCTCGCCCGCGACAACTCGATTCGCTTGGGCGAGATAATCCATTGCAAAGCGCACACCACTTAGTTCACGGCCAGGGACGCTGATGTCTCGGGCCCTCAGGGCACCGGTTGCAATCAGAATCGCGTCGTAGCGCTTTCTCAAATCGTCAAAAGAAATGTCGACGCCAACATTGACGCCAGTTCTAAACTTGGTACCTTCAGCCTCCATTTGGTGGATTCGGCGATCGATGTGTTTTTTCTCCATTTTGAAATCCGGAATGCCATATCGAAGTAGTCCGCCAATTCGATCATCGCGTTCGTAAACCGCAACCGTGTGACCGGCTCTTGTTAGCTGCTGCGCCGCCGCCAGTCCAGCCGGGCCACTACCTATGATTGCGATTGTCTTGCCTGTCAGTCGGTCAGGAACCTGCGGAAGCACAAATCCTTTATCAAAGGCATTATCAATAATGCTGACTTCAATTTCCTTAATGGTCACCGGTGGTTGGTTAATTCCTAGAACGCAGGCGTCTTCGCAGGGAGCTGGACATATGCGACCGGTAAATTCAGGAAAGTTATTGGTTGCGTGCAGTCGATCTATGGCTTCCTTACCGCGGTCTCGGTGTGTCAGATCGTTCCACTCCGGAATTAGGTTTCCAAGCGGGCAGCCCTGATGACAAAAAGGGATTCCGCAATCCATGCAGCGACTTGCCTGGCGCTTAACTACTTCCCCGTTACGCTCCGCGTAGACCTCTTTCCAGTCCTTAATGCGGACAGGAATCGGTCTGCGCTGCGCCGTCTCTCGCTCAGTGATCTTTATGAACCCTCTTGGATCAGCCACCAGTGACCTCCAGTATCTTGGTCCAAACTTCCTGACCGTCTGGCTCATAGCCAAGCTCGCGAGCCTGCTGCTGAATCTCTAAAACTTTGGCGAAATCTCTGGGTAGTACCTTTACGAAATTATTGGCCTCAGCTTCGAAGCTTTCCAGAATCATTCCGGCTAGTGGACTGGCTGTTTCGTGAAGGTGCTCCTCCAGCAGCTGCCTTAGCTCTTGCTTATCCCCCTGCTCTAGTTGATTAAGCGATATCTCTCCAAGCTGCAGAGCCTCTCTATTTACCTTGGATTCGGAGAGTTTGTAGACATAGGCAATCCCGCCACTCATTCCAGCGCCGAGGTTGATTCCAGTTCTGCCGAGAATGACGGCTCTTCCACCGGTCATGTACTCAAGGGCGTGATCTCCAACACCCTCCACGACTGCAGTAGCTCCTGAGTTTCTGACCAGGAATCTCTCGCCTACCACGCCGTTTAGGAAGATTTTCCCTGAGGTGGCTCCATAGCCGATGACATTTCCAGCAATGACATTTTGGCTTGCGACAAATCCACTTCCCGCTGGGGGTTTGACAACAACCGTTCCGCCCGATATTCCCTTAGCCACGTAGTCATTGCAGTCACCCTCTACAACAATCTTGATTCCCTTTGGTATAAATGCGCCCAGCGACTGGCCCGCACTACCCGTCAGACGCAGCTCCAGCGTTCCTTGTTCAAGACCATCCTCGCCCCAGCGCTTAGTGAGTTCGTTTCCGAGCATCGTGCCAATCGCTTGGTGCGTGTTGTTAATCTCACGCTCAATTAGAACCTTCTTGCCCTCCTTCAGTGATGGCGAAGCAGGTTCCAGCAGGGAGTAGTCGAAGTGCTTTTCAATCTCGTGGTCCTGAGTGGTGATTGCGTGCAGTGAGGAGCTGGGTTTGATGTCCTTTGCCGCGAAGATTGGAGCTAGGTCCATGCCGTCAGCTTTCCAATGCCTAATAGCTTGATTTGTGTCGAGCAGTTCGACGTGGCCAATTGCCTCGTCGAGCGAGCTGAAGCCAAGCTGGGCTAGGTACTCACGAACCTCTTGAGCTAGGAACTCAAAGAAGTTCACTACGTGCTCGGCCTGACCTCTAAATCGAGCTCTCAGATCAGGGTTCTGAGTTGCGACTCCGACTGGACAGGTGTCGAGGTGACAAACTCGCATGAGTATGCAGCCCCCGACAACCAGTGGTGCGGTTGCAAATCCGTACTCCTCAGCCCCAAGCAGCGCTGCGATAATGACGTCTCTTCCGGTCTTCATGGAGCCATCCACCTGGACCACAATTCTGTCGCGCAGCCCATTCAGTAGTAGTGTCTGCTGAGTTTCGGCAAGACCTAATTCCCACGGTGTTCCCGCGTGCTTCAGGGAGTTAAGCGGGCTGGCGCCAGTGCCACCGTCGTGTCCGGAAATCAGAACAACGTCGGCCTTGGCTTTAGCGACACCAGCCGCAACCGTTCCAACTCCAAACTGGCTGACCAGTTTTACGTTTATACGCGCTGCTCGATTTGCCCGTTTGAGATCAAAGATCAACTGCTTCAGATCTTCAATTGAGTAGATGTCATGGTGTGGAGGCGGTGAAATCAGGCCAACACCAGGCGTTGAGTGTCTCAGTTCGGCAATCCACGGATAAACCTTGTGTGGAGGCAGCTGGCCACCCTCGCCAGGCTTAGCACCCTGTGCCATTTTGATCTGTAAATCATCTGCGTGGGTTAGATACATGGAGGTAACGCCAAAGCGACCAGAAGCAACCTGCTTGACAGCTGACCGAGACTTTCTATCGAGAAGTCGCGCGGTTGATTCACCACCTTCGCCAGTGTTGCTCTTTCCACCCAGTCTGTTCATTGCAATTGCTAACACCTCGTGGGCCTCAGGCGAAATGGCTCCCAGCGACATGGCTCCGGTTGCGAATCTCTTCACAATCTGAGAAACAGGCTCTACCTGCTCGATAGGAATTGGTGTTCGTAAATCAGTTCTAAGCTTGAAAAGACCTCTGAGGGTCATCAAGCGCTCTGACTGATCATCAACGGCCTTCGAATACTGCTTGAAAATCTCATACTTCTTTGCTCTTGTTGAGTGCTGAAGCTTGAAGACAGTCTCTGGATTGAAAAGATGCGGAGGCCCTTCCCTGCGCCACTTCATCTCACCGCCTACTTCTAACGGAAGGTGTGCTCTGGTCGCTCCCTCGATTGGGTAGGCGGCCTGATGACGCTGCTCAATTTCCTTGGCGATGATATCTAGGCCGACTCCCCCCAGTTTCGAGGTTGTTCCCGTGAAGTAGCGGTCGATGAACTGTTGCGATAGACCGATTGCCTCAAAACACTGAGCTCCGGCATAGGAGCCAACCGTAGAGATTCCCATCTTGCTCATGATTTTGAGAACGCCTTTGCCGAGCGCCTTAATCATGTTCTTGCTCGATCTTTCAATCGAAATCTCGCTAATGATTCCGCGCACCACCATGTCCTCGGCAGACTCGAGGGCAAGGTATGGATTGACCGCCGAAGCGCCGTAGCCAATCAGAGTTGCCACATGGTGAACATCCCGTGCATCTCCACACTCAACGACAAGACCCGCCATCATTCGGTTTCCCTGCCTGATTAGGTGATGGTGAATGGCCGAAAGGGATAGCAGCGAAGGAATTGGTGCTAGCTCTCTGTTCGAATCTCTATCCGAGAGAACAATGAATGTGGCACCAGAATCGAGAGCCTCATCCACTTCGCGACACATTGCAGTAAGTCTTGTTTCCAGAGCTTCAGCACCCTCGTCAACTCGGTAAAGGCAGCTAACTGAGACACTCTTGCCTATGTTGTTGGCCTTGTCGATGTGCTTTATTCGTGCGAGTTCGTCGTTACTTAAAATCGGATAGTCCAGCACCATCTGCTTGGCGTGAGCAGGCGTTGCTGTCATTAGGTTGCGAACAGGCCCAATCGCCGCAGTCATGGAAGTGACCACCTCTTCGCGTATTGCATCCAGCGGAGGATTCGTCACCTGAGCAAACTGCTGAACGAAGTAGTCAAACAACAGTCTTGGTCTATCCGAAATGGCAGCAATTGGTGTGTCGGTTCCCATTGCGCCGATAGGTTCCTGCCCTGTTTTTGCCATTGGAGCGATGAATTCCTTTAGGTCTTCTTCTGTGTAGCCAAAGACCCGCTGCCGGCGATTAACCGATGTTGATGAGTATCTGACGTGTTCACGCTCAGGCAAATCCTTGAGATTGATGCGTGAGCGCTGCAACCAGTCACCCCAGGGCTCAAGCGCTGCAACTTCTGCCTTGATCTGCTCATCTTCGATGATGCTGCCCTGTTCGGTGTCAATCAGAAACATCTTTCCTGGCTTCAGTCGGCCCTTTCGAACGATCCGATCTGAGGGAATGTCTGATACACCTATCTCTGATGCAAGAACCACGAATCCATCCTCGGTGACGATGAATCGGCCCGGTCTCAGTCCGTTTCTGTCTAGGGTCGCGCCGACCAAATTGCCATCAGTGAAGATCACGGCCGCTGGGCCATCCCATGGCTCCATCAGCATGGAGTGATACTCGTAGAAGTCCCTGAGCTGTGGGTCAAGGTCCAGCTGCTTCTCCCAAGCGCCAGGAATCATCATCATCATTGCGTGTGGCAGAGATCTGCCACCCATCACCAGTAGCTCTAAAACCTCATCAAAGGTCGCACTATCCGAGGCACCTGGCAAAACAATCGGTTTTAGTTGCTCGATGTTTCCAAGTAGCCCACTCTTCAGCTGTGATTCTCTGGCTGACATCCAATTGGTATTGCCTTTGACGGTATTGATCTCTCCGTTATGGGCGATGAGGCGGAAAGGATGGGCCAGCGGCCAGGAAGGAAATGTGTTCGTTGAAAACCGAGAGTGAACCAGAGCGAGCTTGGATTCAAAGTCCTCATCTGAAAGATCTGGGTAGAAAGGCTCAAGCTGGAGGGTTGTGACCATTCCCTTATAGACAACAGTTCTCATAGAAAGCGATGGATGGTATATGCCAATCTCTCGCTCGCTGCGTTTTCTAAGTCTGTAAAGCGCTCGCTCGAGCTCTAAACCTTGCATCTGACCGGTGACAAATACCTGCTCGATGATCGGCATTGCATTCCGGGCTAGCTCACCCAGGACCTCAGGTCTGGTTGGCGGTGTCCTCCATCCGATGACCTCAAGATTTTCCTGCTTCGCTAGATCTTCAAAGTGCTTCTTTTCTTTGTCTGCATCCCTTAGAAAAACGAGACCAGCTCCGTATGTTCCTGGTGCGGGAAGTGAAAAAGAAACAGCTGTTCGAAAGAACTTGTCAGGCATTTGCGTCAGAATTCCAGCGCCATCGCCTGTTCCCGCGTCAGAACCAACTGCACCGCGGTGCTCTAGATTGCGAAGAGCTGAAAGTGCCATCTCAACAATGTCGTGGCCGGCCGTTCCTCGAAGAGTTGCGACCATGGCGAGACCACAGGCATCTTTTTCATTTGCTGGGTCGTAGAGCCCCTGAGCGCGCGGAGCGCTAGAGAAGCGCACAAAAGGTGAGACGCTCATTTCAGCTCCAATCGATTACTCAGTTGCCTGGGACATCGTTGGCCCGAAATGAATTAGTTAGTGGCAGTTGATTCTTCTGCTGTTTCATCCTCGGACTTTTTGGCAGGTTCTCTGCCAGGAAGCCAGATTGTTGGTTCCAGGCCAGGGTGGCGGCGCTTTTGAACCAGGAAAATTATGATTCCTATACTCAACCCGATCAGCGCTGACCAGATGTTGATTCTGAGACCAAGGATAATCTCACTTGGGTCAATTCGGATAGCCTCCACCCAGATTCGGCCAAGTGAATAGATCACTAAATAGAGGCCAAACACCCTGCCCCACTGCAGATTCAGTCGAGATGCCAGGACCAGCAGCAGGGCAGCCCCTGTTAGGTTCCAGATCATCTCGTAGGCGAAGGTGGGGTGGAATAGAAGCCCATCCGGCAGCCCCACTGGATAGGCAGGGTTACTGCTTGGAATCTGAAGCCCCCATGGAAGCGTGGTTGGTAAACCGAATAGCTCCTGGTTGAAGTAGTTACCCACTCGGCCAATCCCCTGAGCAATCAATAGCCCCGGGGCAATAGCATCGGCCACTGACCAGAATCTGATGCCCAGCTGCCGGGAACCAAGGTAGACGCCGAGTGCACCAAGAGAAATGGCTCCGTAGATCGCTAGACCGCCCTCCCAAATTCTGAAAACGGCTAGTAGGTCTGCGCCTTCGAAAAAGTAGTCATTTGGGTGGGTAATAACGTGAAAGATTCTTCCGCCGACAATTCCGAATGGAACTGCCCACAGGGCAATGTCTAACATCGAACCCTTCGGTGCTCCCCGCCTAGAAAGTTTCCAATCTGCCAGAGCAGTCGCAATCACAATGCCCGTCAGTATGAAAAGTGCATAAAAGTGAATGCGAAAGATTCCCAGATCAATGTAGGAGATTTCAGGCGAAGGAATACCAATAGATAAGAGCATCTAATTATCCTAAGCCCTGAGAAAGGTCCCTTACCTTTGCAACCAGGCCATCCAAACCGCCCTCTTCGAAGGCTTTGATAAAGGCCGTTCCAACAATCGCACCATCCGCATAAGTGTTTACCTCCCTCACCTGGTCAGCGGACGATACTCCAACACCGACACAGGTAGGAATAGATCCGGCATCCCTCACTCTGCTCACTACGCCCCTGGCAAGCTCGTCAAGTTTTGCTCTCTCCCCAGTAATCCCCATAGTTGATACCGCGTAGACAAAACCCTTTGAATTTCTCACCACTCTCTCGACTCTCTCGAAGGAAGAACTAGGTGCTGCGAGAAACACTCGTTCTAGACCCAATCGTTCAGAAACCTTGAGCCAATCATCTGCTTCATCGGGAATTAGGTCAGGTGTAATCAGGCCTTGGCCCCCCGCATCCTGAACGCCTTGAGCAAATCCCTCAAGTCCAAAACGGATTATTGGATTCCAATAGGACATCACCAGTATGGGTACCTCTGTCTGCTCCCGCACTCTTCTAATAACGTCAAAGAGCATTCTTAGTTTGAATCCGGCCGAAAGCGCTGTCTCTGTGGCACGCTGAATAACTGGTCCATCCATCACTGGATCGGAGTAGGGGACGCCTACTTCCAGCACATTGCAACCATTTTTAGCCATGGCGACCAGTGCACTCACTGACATGTTCACATCCGGATAGCCCGCAGGGAAGTAACCGATCAGCGAACCAAGTCCCTGCTTCGCTCTTGATCTAAGCGTTTCTTCAACTGTCATCAGAGCAAACCAAAGTATCTTCCCGCGGTCTCCATGTCCTTGTCTCCACGGCCTGAAAGATTAACCAAGACAGCGGAGCCAGCAGGTAGTAGGGAATTTAGTTTCTCTATACCGGCGAGCGCGTGAGCCGTCTCGATTGCGGGAATAATGCCCTCTGTTCTGCTCAAAAGCTGCATTGCATTCATGGCCTCTGCATCACTGATGCCCATGTAATTGGCTCTGCCTAAATCTTTTAGGAAGGAGTGCTCTGGACCTACGCCTGGGTAATCCAGACCTGCTGAAATTGAATGCGACTCAATGGTCTGACCATCCTCATCCTGCAGAACATATGTCTTAGCGCCGTGCAGAACTCCCGGCGTTCCCCTACTGAGTGTCGCAGCGTGAAGCGGAGTATCGATTCCAGCTCCTGCAGCCTCGAATCCCCAGAGCTGAACTTCAGGATTGTCGATAAATCCGTGGAAGATCCCGATTGCATTAGATCCTCCGCCCACGCAGGCCGCTACAGCAGTTGGAAGCTCTCCCGTTATTTCGAGCATCTGCTTTCTGGATTCTTTGCCAATAACACTGTGAAAATCTCTGACCATAGTTGGGAACGGATGTGGACCTGCAACCGTGCCGAGTAGGTAGTGGGTAGTCTCCACGTTCGCCACCCAGTCGCGCATTGCCTCATTAATGGCATCCTTCAAAGTCCTAGAGCCCGTCTTTACCGCGACAACCTCTGCACCGAGCAGCTTCATTCGAGCAACATTCAATGCCTGACGCTCGGTGTCAACCTCGCCCATGTAGACAACACAATCGAGTCCGAAGTAGGCAGCGGCTGTCGCGGAGGCCACTCCGTGTTGGCCAGCGCCCGTCTCTGCGATGATTCGCTTCTTTCCCATGCGCTTTGTCAGAAGCGCCTGCCCCATCACGTTATTAATTTTGTGGCTTCCGGTGTGATTCAGATCTTCACGTTTCAGAAAGACACGCAGGTCTCCAACTTCTTTTGCAAATCTGGCAGCTTCGGTGATTATGGAAGGACGGCCTGTGTAGGTTCTGTGCAGCTCTTCGAGCTGTGCAATAAATGCAGGGTCAGACTTGGCAGTGCGATAGACCTCGTCCAGCTGATCGAGAGCCTCGATAAGAGGTTCTGGAACATAGCGACCACCATAGGCACCAAAATATGGACCGGTTGAGTTCGTTAGATTGCCTGACATAGGTAAATCCTAAGAGACCGAGACAATCTCAGGAATAAGTTTCTTCCAATCCCCTGTCACCAAGGCTTCACCCACCAAGACGACATCGGCACCAGAGTCTCTATAGCGTCTTACATCAGCCAAAGTTTTCACCGAGGATTCCGCAACCTTGATGACATCTGACGGCAGCGCATCGGCCAGTTCATCAAAGAGTGCTGGATCAGTCTCAAAGGTCTTTAGGTTCCGAGTATTTATTCCGATCAGCCTTGCACCCAGCGCAACCGCTGAGTCAACTTCAGATCGGGAGTGTGTTTCAACCAGCACTCCTAGATCTAAGGAAGACGCAATCGACATCAGGTCTCTGGCCTGACTGACCTCGAGGTAGCTGAGGATAAGGAGGATGAAAGAGGCACCGGCGGCTCTAGCCTCAAGAATTTGATATTCGTTTGACATGAAATCTTTTCGAAGAACAGGTAGCTGAACTTCCCTAGCCACAGCCCTCAAGTCTTCTAGGTTGCCTCCAAATCCCGAGGACTCTGTCAGAACGGATACGGCATGGGCGCCAGAGCTCTGATATCCAGCGGCAAGCTCTGCCGCATTTGGTATCTCAGCTAGAAAACCCTTGGAGGGGCTAGCGCGCTTAATCTCCGCAATTAACTTGATGTTCGATGACGGCTTGAGCGCCTCATAAACATCTGGAGGAGCCTGCAGGGCTGATATCGCAGTCAGCAGGTCAGCTTTGGTTACTGCCTGCTCCCGCAGGCTAGCATCCTCTTTCGCTTGTGCGAATAAACGCTCGAGCACTAGTGATTAGCTTTGTCGCCGCCTACCCCATAGCCATTCTTCTTGAGGTAGTAACCAAGTCCAACACCGGCAACAGCCAAAGCTGCAGATAACCAAACGATAAGTGCGTTATCCAGGAAGAAGAACAGCGTTCCAATGGCGAATGCCAAAATCACCACTACAACTGTTGCCCAAGCGGCGATTGAGTTTCCGTGACCTGGTTCTGATTCGTGACTAGACATTGCTTTCCTCCAAAGCCAAATTCTACGCTAAACCTGCTCATCCCAGATCGAGCGAGTATCGTT
>Ga0172367_10002628_pt1 | contig 24409 bp, 21 predicted proteins | sample Lak10m_FD_114542 | JGI IMG/M metagenome (GOLD analysis project Ga0172367, IMG submission 114542) | Freshwater microbial communities from Kabuno Bay, South-Kivu, Congo - kab_022012_10m | ecosystem: Environmental > Aquatic > Freshwater > Lake | place: Democratic Republic of the Congo: South-Kivu... | reverse complement strand
GCAAAAACAACCACGTGTGAAGCATCTTCCAATTGCGACTGGTTATTGGCAGCCACTTTCAGTTCAGCTTTTACGTCTGGATTAGTAATTACAATTAATTCGTACGGATGCAATCCGCTTGAAGATGGGGTTAAACGAATGGCCTCTAGAATGCGCTCAATCTTGTCATCGGCTACTACTACTTTGTTCATAGCCTTGGTGGCGTAGCGCCACTTCATCAAATCCAATACTCTCATTTCTTTATCTTTTTGAAGGAACAAAGCTAGGTATGATTTGTTCAAGAATGCTTAACCTAGATTAACAAGTCAAAGAGAGCGAGATGTGATGGTTACAACTTTGCCAACCAAAGCGATGCGTTGAGCATCAACTTCGAATGCGAATAGGCTGACCATCCGTTGTAAAGCACATCGCCCGGATTACCCGTCCCATCATCCATCGGTGAACTATCGCCTATAGCAACTACACGTCCTGTTCCGTAGGTAGACGATGCGCAGAAAACATTACTTGAATTCTGAGTAGATGCACTCTTCCAAATCAATCCCTTCACCGACGCATTGGCAGTGGTGCTGAGAGTCATGGAAGTACCACCATTGAATTGTATGCTGGTCACCGCACCTTGACTACCATTAGTGATGGTATTGCTTACTGAAGTAACGTTTGTGGTAGTATTGGTAAGAGTAAGTAGGTTGAACGAAATTCCGAAGGGATTCGAAACCACTCCATTTGAAGTAAAGAAATTATTCCAAATCGCGGGTGAATCATAGCCGTCGTTATTTCTATCTGAGTTGGTGTGATCGGCAATGATGAATAATCCGCCTCCGTTTTGTACGAACTGCATCAACGCTGTCTTCTCTGCGGCGGTGAACAAGATATTCGGCTCATCGCAAACGAAGACATCATAATTCATTAAATCTTGCGGATTGGTAGTGTTGCCATAGGTCAGTGATCCGCTTGAAGGTAAGGTTTCGACGGTGTGTCCCAACTTCACTAAGGCAATTCCCCAACTTGAAAGAGCGCCCGTCCAATAAGTCTCACCAGTCGATGCTGTTATGGTCGATTGAAGTGGTGTTGGTACTTGTTGCGGCGTTGCATTATCTGCATCAATCACCCAGTCGGCATTGGCAGCCGTTTGAGCATGTTTTGCATCGAACAAAAATTTCTTTGGTCCTGTACCAGTTGTTCCTCCGCCGGTGCTACCGCCACCACCACCGGTGGTACCCCCTGAATAATCAGAGATGGCCACATCGTCGATATTGATACGGTTCGCACTGCCACCGGTTTTGCGAATTTCAAGACGGACATTTCCAGTAACGTTTAGGGTGAAGGTCACGGTTACTAAGTTTCCAGCAAGCGTAGATTGCGTGGTGCCGCTTTGCAAATAGGTAGCACCGCCATCGGTTGAATACCACAATTGCCAAGTACTTGAAGCGTCGGTTCCGTATGAAGCGTGTTTGATTGAGACGGTTCCCGCCCCGTTGGCTCTATCGGTCAACATGGTTAATTTCCCACTATTGCGAATTCGGGCCGATTTCGTACCGTTCTTTTTATCACTGGTTGAATTTCCAATAAGTGCATCGTTGAAAGACCATGAACCTGTTGAAAGGGTAACGTTACCTACAGCATAAGCTGTTTTGGTTCCCAATTCCATATCCTCAAAAAAGGGTGAAAGCGTTTTCTGAATTCCTGTTTGAACAGACTGAACATCGTCTGTCATTTTTTGACAAGCTGAAAAAGCGAATAAAATAACGGCGAGGAAGAGAACGCGTTTCATAGTAAGGTTTTAGGTTGGAACGAAAATACAAAAGCAAAAAGAATTACGGATGTCCTTGGCTTAAAATTATCGGAAGATTCCCTATTTTCGCACAGGTGAAAAAAGCATACCTCATACTTGGGCTCGTATTCTTCTTGTCGAACATTTTTGTATTCGACCTCCTTCACCTATTAGAAAAAGTTGGAATTCACCGCGAGGCGCGTGCTGCGATGAAAACCGAAGGGGTTGCAAATGCGACGGTGGTGATAGTCTCGGACTTAGAAGAACTGAATTGGGAAATACCCGGACAAGAATTCGAGAAGGACGGGAAGATGTTCGACGTATACGGTTTAGTGAAAGTAGAACAGGGGTATAAATTGTATGTCCGTTCAGATGCTAAAGAAACGACCTCGAATCAAAATTGGACTGCCTTTAACAAATCAAAAGAAGAATCTTCGAACGATGAATCAGGAACTAGTCCGAACTTTCAAAGTTTTCCTTTTATCAAACCTGAATTTCAATTCAATCTAGTCAGTCAATCTGATCTTTTAATTCATGGGACCGTACGCGTAAAAAGTTTGGTTCGCGCGGTACTTCCAAGCATTCCCATTCCACCCCCAGAATTTTGTTAATGTTCTTAAAGATTTCATAGCAACTCATTGCGCAAAGCGATAGAGAGGTGCTAGTCGTTTACATTATCAAAATTTTAAAAATGAAAAAAATATACTCTCTAGCAACACTGTTGTTGCTCACAATTGTGTCATACGCACAATACGGAACGGTCACCGTAAAAGACCTAAGTACTCTTTCTCCTATTGCTGACGCATCTGTATATATATACACAAATCCAAGTGATGGTGTGCTACTTGGAAAAACAAACAGCGAAGGTCAATTTACCGTTAAACCTAAAAACAGCAAGGTGTCGGACGTTTTTTACGTTCAAGCTGAAGGCTATTTAGCCAAATCATTTATGTACAATGAAACGGTTTCTGGATTCGAATTATTCCTTTCTAATGCGGCTGTTGAATACAACACCTTAGTTGTTTCTGCAAAACGTTACCAGGAAGAACTTCAAAACTCTCCGGTACAAGCGACTGTGTTATCTCGAAACAACATTCAATTTATTAATCCAGTTAACTCAGCCGACTTGCTTGCTAATTCAGGCGCAGCTCTCGTTCAAAAAAGTCAGTTGGGTGGTGGATCACCAATCCTACGCGGATTTGAAGCGAACAAAGTTCTTTATGTGGTGGATGGTGTGCGCATGAGCAATGCAATCTATCGCGGTGGACACTTGCAGGATATCCTAAGCCTTGATCCTATGGCCATGGATCGCGTAGAAGTGGTTTACGGTCCAGGCGCTAGCACCTACGGCAGTGATGCACTTGGTGGTGTTATGCACTTCTACACACGCAGTCCACAATTCTCGAATGTTGGAACAAAAATTCACACAGGGGCCATGTTGCGTTACAGCACAGCAAACCAAAGTGCCGCACATGTAAATGTGGAAATGAGCGGAAGCAAATGGGCTTCGTTCACTGCTATCACCTACAACAATTATGGCGACTTACGTCAAGGTAATGTTAGAAATCCAGCTTATCCTACTTTCGGTCAACGCCCTTGGTATGTAGAGCGCGCAGATAATCGCGACACTGTCATCACCAACACCAATCCGAATGTTCAAGTAGGTAGCGCGTATCAACAGTACGACCTTCTTCAAAAAATTTCATTCAAACAAAGCGAGAAGGTAACACACACGTTGAATCTTCAATATTCAAACACCAACGATGTTCCACGCTACGATCGCTTGGTTCAAACTTCAGGTAGCAATCCTAAATACGCCGAGTGGTACTATGGCCCACAAAAACGCGCTATGGCCGCTTATCATTTGAATTTAACCAATGGCAAATTCTATAATAACGCTAGAATCACCTTGGCATTTCAAGATATTGATCAATCGCGCTACGATCGTAAGTTCAACAACAACACCCGCAACAACCGCGAAGAAAACGTAAAAGTATATTCGTTGAATGCGGACTTTAATAAGTCATTAGCGACAAAAGGACAAACTCTTGGATACGGTTTAGAAGCCTATTACAACGATGTTACAAGTACGGCATTCAAACAAAATATTGTTACTGGAGAAACAGGAACACTTGACACACGTTACCCAGATGGTGGTTCAAGCATGAGCAGCTTTGCGGCCTATTTAACCCATTCGATTGACTTGGGTAAAAAAGTAAAATTGAGTGAAGGAATCAGATTATCACAAGTTGGATTAACATCGAATTTCGCAAGTCATGAGTTCTTCGACTTTCCTTTTTCATCAGTAAATCAAAACAACAAACAACTTACTGGAAGCATTGGATTGGTGTACAATCCAAACCAAAACTGGAAAGCTAAATTGATGTTGGCTACTGGATTCCGTGCGCCAAATGTTGATGATGTTACGAAGGTTTTTGAAAGTACCAGTGGCAATTTGATTGTTCCAAACGACAAATTAAAACCTGAAACGGTTCGCAGTATTGAAGGAACAATCGAGCGTCGATTTAATGCAAAAACTCAACTTGCATTAAACGGCTATTATTCGCAATATCAAAATGCAATCACTACAGGCGCAACAACCTACAATGGAGCAGACTCAGTGATGTATGATGGAAGCATGTCTGCTGTTTATACTTCAATCAATGCAACAGAAGCCTATATCTATGGTGGAAGTCTCGCTTTGAATTCACAGGTCAATGATCATTTCGGAATTCAATCTTCTGTGGTTTATACCTATGGAAGAATTAAAGCCAACACAGGCGACACGCCACTTGATCACATTCCTCCTGTTTATGGAAGAACATCATTCAGCTACCAACAAAAGAAATTCCGTGGAGAGTTCTTTGTTTTGTACAACGGATGGAAAAGACTTCAAGATTATCGCTTGAATGCAGAAGACAACGAAGCTTACGCAACTGTGAACGGAATGCCAGCTTGGTATACCTTGAATGTTCGTGCTAGTTATCAATTGCAAGAAAATATTCAATTGATGGTTGGAATTGAAAACTTGTTAGACGCTAACTACCGTGTGTTCGCATCGAACATCTCTGGAGCTGGTCGCAATTTGACCGTTACGCTAAGAGGAAATTTCTAATTCCATAAGTGTTGAAATTAAAGAAGGCCCTTACGGGCCTTCTCTTTTTATATCTAAATCGATTTATTAAAACTTAGCGCAAATACCCGCTTGCAAGTAGGTACGTGCAATTCCAATCTCACCGTAAAGTCCGATGTTATCAGTTAAGTAATAACGAGCACCGTAGGTTAATTCGAATGCAATCGGTAACAATTTAATGTCTGCTGATTGGTAGCTCGGATTGGTTGACTTGTAAGTCAATTTGCTGAACTTTGGTCCTCCACCAAATCCCCAATACATATCAAATTTGTCAGAAACTGCAATGTGACGATTTAAACGGAAACTAAACGCCTGAGCGTTCAAGCTGATATCGTCTGTATAAGTCGCTGTTCCAATATAGTTTCCATTTGCATCGTAGGCATTGTCTACATAGGTTTGCTTGATTCCATAAGATGAGTTGAAATAAGCCAAGCCAATTCCCCAATCATTATTGATTCCATATTCAAATTTTACATAAATAGGATTGTGACCATAAGTGTCCACTGTTGCTCCTGAAGCCGTGGTAGTTGCTGCATCTAACCATTTCGCTTGAACTAAAGGAATACCGTATCCCGCTGAGATAACCACATTACCTTCTTCAAAAGCTTGTGCTTTAGACTCAAAAGACATAGCCACAAAACAAAATACTACTGCGCTGAATAATAACTTTTTCATATAAATAATTTTTGGTTTATTCGAATATATGAAAAAATTAGAACTTTTAATCCGTTAACACCTTTTTTAGAACTCCCAACGAATGCCCCAAGTATGTCCAACTCCAAACACGGTCTTAACTCCTGTCTGCGCATAATTCTGAAATACTATGCTCGGACGCCATTCACTATATAAGTTGGCATGACTCCAAAACGGATGTGTTTTTCCTAAACTTAAATTCACTCCCAAGGGCAAGTACAAATTCGCATACCATCCGCCCTTTGAAGAAAAACTCTCTGATTGCGCATCTGGACGCATGTGATACCCCAACGAACTGGTATTTCCAATTTGATACACATAGCTAGCATTCACCCACTCAGAGTTCACCACCGTGGTGTGGGCATTGAACAATCCGCCCAACATCAATCCACCGCCAGTATAAAAACTAAATCGACGTTCTTCATCTGTCGACCAAAGCACCGAAGCATCAAGTCTTAAAAAATTACCCGAGTATTGAGCGTCATACGTTGAATGGTACGTTGAATCGATATGACCCAACAGTGTTCCTGCTCCGTCGTATATTGAATCTCCCGTTACACGCGTTTGCCTTTCATAAAGTAATGAACCCGCCGTACTCATACCCCCCGCAAGGCCCAATTGGATACGTCTGTTCTTCTTCACCTCACCTCCAGCATTCCACTTGAAATTCGCTTGAGCGCCAAATCCAATGTCAGCACTCATCCCCAAATCCTTTTTCTCATACCCATAAAAATTGGTGTTGAGCAATGCCGAACCTCCCGCAAAACTTTGAAAATCGGCCAAGGTATAACTACCCGATTGCTGAACTGCGCCTATGACTTGAAATTGGATGCCTGATAAAATCAGTTGATTGGATTGAGCTTGAAGGCTGCCCGCAAAGACCATTGCAAAGCTCGCCAAGAATAAGGACTTCATTTTCATGATTACATGTTTGAACTAAGGTAAAGTATTCAGCAGACAACGATACATTTTAAAAAAAATTTTAGGAAGTATCTTTGCCCCGTGCTAAAAAGAAATCAAATCATAGAAATCCGAATCGATCGCTTCGCTTTCGACGGAAATGGCATTGGAACCATTGCCACGGAAAAAGGAAACTTCACCGTCTTTGTGGAAAATACATTGCCCGGACAGTTAGTCAAAGCGCAAGTGCTGAAAGCAGATAAACGCTACGCGAACTGCAAACTCATAGAAGTGCTTGAACTTTCGAGCGAAGAAACGGCCATTCCCTTTCAACGCATTCCCGGTGCTCCCCTTGCCGCATGGCCCATTGAAAAACAACACCAAGCCAAACAAGAAACTTGCCTTCAGTTGTATAAACGGATTGGCAAATTAGAACAGGTAGAAGATCTATTCGACGAATACATTGAATCGCCTTCGGTATGGAACTACCGAAATAAAATGGAGTATAGCTTCAGCGAAATTCGTTACGACATTCCTACTAAAACTGAAGTCGATGATTTTGCACTCGGATTCAAACACCGAGGCACGTGGTGGATGGTGGAAAATCTAGATAAAGAATCTGGATTATTCGATGCGCAGCTAGAAAATAACCTGCACCGCATTCGTACGTTCTGTCAAAACACAGGACTACCTGCTTGGCATCCGCCAAAACGAACAGGATTCTTTCGTCACCTAGTCGTACGCAAATCCTTTCAACACGATTTATTGCTCATCAATTTAGTCACCTCTTCCGATGGCATCGAGCAATTTCCAATCAATGATTTCATTCAATTGGTACTTGATATTTTAGGAAGTCGCTGCGGTGGCATCATTCACACTCTAAACAACGACACAGGCGACAGAACAGAACCGTTGAATGGCTCAAGCTCGTTGATTTACGGTGTTCCCGAGATGGAAGAAGAATTGCTTGGATTGAAATTCCAAGTCAACATGAAAAGCTTCTTTCAAACCAATCCGAAAAGCGCCGAACGTCTCTACACAAAGGCCATTCAGTATTGCAATCCGGAAGGTGTACCCGGTGGTTATATTCTCGATTTATTTTGTGGAACTGGTACCATCGGACAACTCGTTGCCAAGAACACCGAACTTCCAGTAATTGGTGTCGATATTGTTGAATCGGCCATTGAAGACGCTAAGAAAAATGCTGTCAACAACCAAGTAAACAACATCCAGTTTTTCGCAGCTGATGTAGGTAAATTTCTTTTAGAACACCCCGAGTATCAGGGACAAATCAACACCCTCATATTAGACCCCCCAAGAAGCGGAATAGCGCCTAAAACACTACGTAAAGTAATTGCTTTAGACGCTAAACGCATGGTTTATATTTCATGCAATCCCGCAACTCAAGCGAGAGATTGCGAGATATTAACCCTTGCAGGATATCACATGAAGAAGTTAAGTTTCGTAGATCAATTTCCACACACTTCACATTTGGAAGCCGTGGCGCTCTTCGAAAAAAATTAAGAAGTCGCTTCGTCGCTTTCGAAAAAGGCTTTGAATCGACGAAGAATTCCCATGTCTTCTTTTGGTCTCGACTTTCTACCTGTAGTCTCGAGGCCCTCTGGCTCTTGCACTGTTTCCTTTTCTGCCTCTACTTCCTCATGATGAACATGGGTAGTTTGTATTTCTGGCTCAGGCGTAGTCTCATTCACATTATTTAAGATATCATCTAAGCTAAAGCCGTTACCAAACGAAGGTTCTACAATTTCATTCTCCTTTTCATTCTCATTCTCATTCTCATTCTCATTCTCACTTACCTCTGCCACTTCCTCTCCAATGGTCTTCGCTGTATAGGGCATTCCAGCTTTCTCTTCACCGGTAATCACCAAGCCAATACCAGTAGCCAATGCGGGAACCAATTCCTCAATATTCGGGAAATTAATGACGTGCTCGTTCGGATAACCAATGCGGCAATCCAATCCGGTGATGTATTCAACCAATTGCTTAATGTGCTTCAATTGCGAGCCGCCACCCGTCAATACCACACCACCAATTAACTTACGCTCATAACCGCTGCGCACAATTTCAAAATGAACCAATTCTAAAATTTCTTTCATGCGCGATTCAATTATTCCTGAAAGGAACTGAAGCGTAATCTCTTTCGATTGGTGACCTTTTAATCCTGGAACAACCACACGTGCATTTTGTGTCTGCTCAGACAACGCCGAACCATACTGCACTTTCAATTGCTCTGCGTGCTTCGCTAAGATGCTACATCCACTGCGAATGTCATCAGTCACTACATTCCCGCCAAATGGAATCACAGCGGTGTGACGAATTAATCCGTCGTAGAAAATAGCAATATCCGTTGTACCACCTCCAATGTCAACCAATGCAACACCGGCCTCTTTTTCTTCTTCACTCAACACCGCAGCACTAGATGCAATCGGCTCAAGGGTTAATTCACCCACTTCCAATCCAGCCAATTTCACGCAGCGATAAATGTTCTTAATCGCAGGCAACGAACCTGTAATCACATGGAAGTTCGCTTGCAAACGAACACCCGCCATTCCAACCGGATCCTTAATACCACCTTCTGTATCCACCGTGTACTCCTGTGGAATCACGTGAATAATACTCTCACCTGCTGGCACGTGAATTTTGTACATATCATCTTTCAATGCTTGTACATCTTCCACGCTAATTTCATTCTCTAAATCTTTGCGGGTATAAATACCAGGTTGCTGAATACTTTTGATATGCTGACCTGCAATACCAACGTTTACGCGGTGGATGGTAATACCGCATTGTCTTTCAGCATTTACAACGGCTTCGCGAATGCTCTTCACCGTTTGCTCGATATTCATCACAATACCGCGCTTTACTCCGTCGCTCTTACTCTTTCCAATTCCAAGGATTTCCACTTTACCTTGGGTATTCATAAGTCCAACGATACACGCAATTTTCGTGGTTCCAATGTCAATTCCGACAACTAATTGTTTGGAAGGAATTGAACTTCCGTTGAAGGTTGCAAATGTGTTCTCCATAGTTACTTAATGGTTTTGTGGTGTTGGTGGTGTTAATGTTGGTGCTTCAGGTTGTAAGTCAGGTGCCAAGGCTACTGCCGATGGTAGTACATGTGCCGATGTTGAATCAACGCCTACAATTACCGGTGCCGCACCACGCAACTCACATACAACTTGATGCTCGAAATTCAAATTAATGCGATCGTATTTTTCTATATTCACTCGTGCTACTTCAGAACGATAAAACTGAAATAACAACTTGGTCTTCATCTCTAAATTGTCCGTACTTCCGAAATCAATCACCTGATCCCCTACTCTGGGTATCACTTCAAACTCTCCGGACTGCGTAATGTGCACATGCTCTGTCCAATCACGCAAATCATCATTGCTCTTCAAAAAATTCGCAAAGACAATCATCTCATCCAAATGCGTTAACCCCAGGGCATTCGCATCGTAGTAATCCTTCGTACACGGATGCTCCATCAAATTCAATTGTCCGTCATAAATGAACACCGGAACATACGCCACCGCTTTCTCTAAAATCGGAAAGGTTTGTCCCAATCGATCCACATAAAATCCGCTAGCGTCTGCATTCAACACGCGAAACAAGGGCACTCGTTGAACCACCTTCGCTCGGCATACACCATCTACACCCATCACCACTTCTACCGATTCTACAGCCGGGTGCTTGCGCACCACATCACTAATCTTCCCCACATTCACTTGGTTCATGGGCAGTCCTTGCAACAATCCCACGTCCGTTCTCACCAATGAATCAATCTCACGTTTCGATATCAACTCGTCAGCCGTTGGCTCTTTTTCAATCACTACTTCAAACGAAGAAACCGGCAATTTCACGTGTTCACTGACCGATATCGACCAAATGACCACCGTGCCTGCACCGGCCAACACAAAAAAAACCAAGACCACCATGCGCATGATCCACGATTTTCTGTTGGTTGTTCGTTTTGTTTCTTCCACGGCTATTTTTCTTGAAACCATTGCTGAATGGGCGCTACAAGCGTATCAATATCGCCTGCACCAACCGTTATCAGAACCTCAATGGACTCCTTGTTTAAAAAAGTGAAGATGGCTTCTTTATTCACCAAATGCTTGTTGCTCAACTGAATTTTATCAAATAACCATTGTGAATCAATTCCAGGTATGGGTAATTCACGCGCGGGGTAAATAGGCAGCAATACCAATTCATCTACCTCAGACAAACTCGCTGCAAATCCGTCAGCAAAATCACGGGTACGAGAAAATAAATGTGGTTGGAAAACCGCTGTAACTTTCTTTCCCGGATATAACTCACGCGCCGACTCAAAACACGAATGCAATTCAGTCGGATGATGCGCGTAATCGTCGATATACACATAGCGTTCATCCTTGTACTTCACATCGAAGCGTCGCTGTACCCCCTTGAACGAGGCCAATGATGAGCGCAAGGCAGGTAACGACAATCCAGCCAACAACGCCGAAGCAATGGCTGCAACAGCATTTTCGATATTATGACGACCCGGCAATCCCAATTGCACTTCCGTCAATTCGCCCTCAGGAGTCACCACATCAAACACGTAAGATCCGTTCTCTACCCGGATATTCTTCGCAGAATAATCAGCTGCTTCATGGATGCTGTAGGTAAATACCGATTTACCTTTTGCCCGCAACTCCGAGTGAATATTCAATTCATGTTTTACCACCACATGCCCCGAAGCATGCGTACGATCTAAGAACAATAAAAACCCTTCACGTATATGTGCTTCGTCGCCATAGATATCTAAATGATCAGCATCCATGCTGGTTAAGACGGCTATGGTTGGACGTAAGGTTAAAAAACTGCGATCGAATTCATCGGCTTCTACAACAGTCCAATCCGAATCACTCAACAATAAATTCGAATGAAAATTCGATGAGATGCCGCCAAGAAAGGCATTGCATCCTCCTTGTTCATGAAACAAATGAGCGACTAGCGTTGAAGTGGTGGTCTTGCCGTGTGTACCGCCAATGGCGATGGTCTTGCTCATTTCTGTAATCAATCCCAACACCTCCGAACGCTTCAAAATAGTATAACCTTCACGTTCAAAAAATTCAAATTGCTTGGAATTTTTCGGAACCGCCGGCGTACGAACAATAAGAATCTTCTCCTTCGGTGTGCTATGCAACAACTGCGGGATTGCCATTACCGTATCGTCGAAATTGATTGCTATGCCTTCCAACTCTAACGCCGTTGTTAGCCCAGTCGCAGTCTTGTCATAACCCAACACATGGTAATTATTTTTATGGAAATACCTAGCCAAGGCCGACATTCCAATGCCACCAATTCCTAAAAAATAAATGATTTCGTAAGGAAATGGTTTAGTTTCCATGAATAAGGTTTTCAATAATATCAACTATATCTTCAGTTGCACGCGGACGTGCAAACTGCTTCAATTTTGTTCTCATGGCATCACTCGCGTTCGTGTCATTCACTAATTCACGAACGGCCACGCCCAATTTCTCTTTTCCTTCCACATCTTTCACCAACACAGCAGCGCCTTCAGAAACAAGAGCCATGGCATTCTTTGTTTGATGATCCTCCGCTACGTTTGGTGAGGGCATAAAGACTGTAGGCTTTCCAATTAACGATAATTCAGAAACGCTCATAGCGCCTGCGCGTGATACAATCACATCAGCCGCCGCATACACGCGTGCCATATCCTGAATGAAATCAACCAACAAAACACCTTCCTTATTACCTAAACGCTCTGAAATAGCCGCCTTGTATAATTTGCCACATTGCCAAATCACCTGGTATCCGTTTTGCAACCATTGCGCAAGTGAAGCCTCTACCGCCTCATTCACGGCACGTGCGCCTAAACTTCCTCCAATAATTAAAATGGTTTTTTTATTCGGTTGCAACTGCAATCCATTCAGCGCTTCTTCCCGTGAATAGGGCAATTGAACAAATTCTTTTCGAATGGGATTTCCAGTAAATACAATTTTATCTGCGGGAAAAAACGACTCCATGTGTGCATACGCTACACAAATTTTCTTCGCCGTCTTCGCTAATAATTTATTTGTTACACCGGCGTACGAGTTCTGTTCTTGCAACACCGTTGGAATTCCCAAACGTCCTGCCGTACGCAACGTTGGCGCACTGGCGTAACCCCCAAACCCTACGACCACTTCCGGTTCAAATTGTGAAATAACTCTTCTAGCTTTGAAGAGCGATTTGATAATTTTAAATGGAAGGACAAAATTCGAAAGTGTCAATTTCCGTTGCAAACCCGCAATAGGTAATCCAACAATATCATACCCCGACTGAGGCACCTTCTCCATCTCCATGCGACCTTCGGCTCCGACAAATAATATCTTCACGTTCGGATACCTGCGCTTCACTTCATTTGCTACGGCTACCGCGGGGAAAATATGCCCACCAGTTCCACCAGCAGAAAAGATTATTCGATTGATTTCTTTCGAAGCCATTATTCAAAAAATTCTGTAAGTTCTTCTTCCTTTTCCTCTTCAAATCGAGAAATACTCAAGACAATACCAAACATCATTGCAACGAAGACAATAGATGTTCCTCCCATACTAACCAAAGGCAAAGGCTGACCCGTAGTGGGCAATATGGCCACTGCTACTCCCATATTCACAAACGCTTGAACCGTTATGATAAGTCCAATTCCTAAAGCAGCCAATGCCCCAAATTGCTTCGGAGAACGGATGGAAATACGCACCACCCTGAATAAGAATATCAGATACAGCAACACCAAAAAGGCACCGCCAATGATACTTCCGTACTCTTCAATAATAAATGCAAAAATCATATCGCTATACGGATGCGGAAGGAAATTGCGCGAAGACCCAGAACCAGGTCCCTTCGGAATTACCCCTCCCTCATGAATAGCATATTGCGCCAATTGAATTTGATAATTAGAATCATCCAATCGTCCGTCTTCCACTTCTTTGTGATTCAATCGATTTTTCCAAGTCTGATAACGGGGAAGTAAGTCAGGAGGACCTAACTCACCAATGGCAACAATTAAAACCAAGATTGCCATTCCCATGCCTACCAATTTTATCATGTGTCTAAACGGTACACCACCGAACGCCAATAAAAGGAAACACACCAATCCCAATAAGGCCGCTGTAGAAAAGTTAGCAGGAAGAATAAGTCCGCAAACCACAATAATGGGCCACAGAACAGGCACAAGACCCTTCTTAAAATCTCCTAACATTTTTCGTCTAACCGTCAGCTCGCGTGCGGTGTACAAGATCAACACAACCTTGGCAAAATCACTGGTTTGAATAGTTAGTCCTAATCCAGGTACACGCAACCACCGGTCGGCGTTGTTGATGTTCGAACCGAACACCAAGGTTAATACCAGCAAGACTATAACCACCCAAATCAACAACTGAGCTCCTCGCGAGATATAACTCAAGGGTGTAATATGTATGCCATACATCACCACCAAGCCCACTAACAAAAAGAACCCGTGCTTCATCAATTGCCCCATACTACTTCCCTCTGCCTTCCAAACCAGGGAAGACACCGCGCTATATACAGCCAAGAAAGACAGCATGCTTAAGAAAAGCACCACCATCCAAATGACCTTATCGCCCTTTAAGTGTGAAAGTAGTTTGTGCATGAACTTATAAACGTTTTACAGCCGCTTTGAATTGACGACCGCGATCTTCGTAGTTTTCAAATAAGTCGAAACTGGCGCATGCAGGCGATAACAATACCGTATCTCCGTCACGTCCTAAATCGTAAGACACACGAACCGCTTGGTCAGCGCTGTCTGTATCAATAATGGTATCTACCACTTCACCAAATGCTTTACGAATCTTAGAGCTGTCCTTCGTTAAGCATACAATAGCTTTCACTTTCGACTTAACTAAATCCATTAACTCGGTGTAATCATTTCCTTTGTCGGTTCCGCCAGCAACCCAAATAATAGGCTTGTCAACCGATTCCAATGCGTACCACGTAGAATTTACGTTGGTTGCTTTTGAGTCATTGATAAAACGAATCCCGTGTACACTCGCTACGAATTCTAAGCGGTGCTCAATGTTTTCGAAATTCATTAGGCTATCGCGAACCGCCTCTTTTCTTAGGTCTAAGAATCGTGCTGATGCTGATGCTGCCATGCTGTTTTGCAAGTTGTGCTTTCCTTGAAGCGCTAGGTCTGTAATTTTCATACTAAAGGTGTGTTTGTTTATGGTTAGGAATAAATTTTCTGAATCGCAATAGCCACCGAAATCGTAGCTAACTCCCGCTTGAATGCTAATCGGGAATAATTGAGCATGAATCGCATGACGCTTCATGGTTTCAGCAGTTAATGCATCGTCTGCGTTGTAGATGAATACATCACTGGCTGTTTGATTTTGGACAATACGCAACTTTGCATCGGCGTATTTGTTAATGTCGTATTCGTAGCGGTCTAAGTGATCGGGAGTGATATTGGTTAGAATGGCTATGTCGGCTTTGAATTCGTACATATTGTCTAACTGAAAACTGCTTATCTCCAACACATAGTAATCGAATGAGCATTCGGCCACTTGACGCGCGAAGCTTCTTCCTACATTTCCTCCCAAGCCAACATTAAGTCCGGCTTGTTTTAAGATGTGATAAGTAAGCAGCGTGGTAGTAGTCTTTCCGTTACTTCCAGTAATAGCAATTAATTTGGCATCGGTGAAACGCGCTGCAAATTCCAATTCTGAAATAACAGGAATACCTTTCGCCATCAACTCCTTCACCAAACGAGCAGTGTTCGGAATACCCGGACTCTTTACCACTTCGTCTGCATTCAGAATTAATTCATCGGTGTGCTTCTCTTCCTCGTAAGCAACGCCATGCGCTTCCAACTCTTCCTTGTACTTATCCTTCAAAATACCTTTGTCGGAAAGGAATACATCGTAGCCTTTTTTCTTAGCAAGCACGGCAGTACCTGCGCCACTTTCACCACCACCAAGTATAACGAGTCGTTTCATTATCGGATTTTTAAGGTGATGATGGTTAGAACGGCAAGCATAATTCCGATGATCCAGAAGCGAGAAACAATCTTGGCTTCATGAAATCCTTTGCGTTGATAGTGGTGATGCAAGGGCGACATTAAGAAAATGCGTCGTCCTTCGCCATACTTCTTCTTCGTGTATTTGAAATACCCTACTTGAAGCATGACACTAATGTTTTCAATCAAGAAAATGCCACACAATACTGGAATCAATAATTCCTTGCGAACAGCAATTGAGAAGGTTGCAATGATTCCTCCCAAAGCCAAACTTCCTGTATCGCCCATGAATACTTGCGCTGGATACGAGTTATACCAAAGGAAGCCTACACACGCTCCGACGAATGCCGCAATGAACACCGTAAGTTCACCGCTTTGCGGGATATACATGACATTCAAATAATCGGCGAAAACAAAATTCCCCGAGACGTAAGCGAAAATGGCCAGGGTTAATCCAATGATAGCCGAAGTCCCTGTCGCTAGTCCGTCAATACCATCGGTGATATTGGCTCCGTTAGATACCGCAGTTACGATGAAAATAACAATCAACGAAAACACAGCCCACATAACCCAAGGCGATTCTAATGAATCTGGAACAAGCCATGAATAATCAAACTCATTCTCTTTCACAAACGGAATCGTCGTCTTCAAACTCTTGTTCTCTTTCCAAGCACCTGCTTCTGTAGAACTAATTCCTTGTGCAATAGCATCAGAAGGTTTTTCTTTAATGGTAACCGATGGCGACCAATAAAGCATGCTCGATACAATCAACCCCACTCCAATCTGTCCAATGATTTTCGATTTACCAGCTAGCCCTTCTTTGTTCTTTCTAAATACTTTGATGTAATCATCTAAGAAGCCAATAGCTCCTAACCATACGGTTGCGATGATCATAATTTGGATGTACGTGTTACGCAAATCGGCAAGCAACAAAGTCGGAACAAGAATCGCAGCCAGAATAATAATACCACCCATGGTAGGGGTACCCGCCTTTTCCATTTGTCCTTCTAAGCCTAGGTCACGAATGGTTTCACCAACCTGACGACGACGCAAGATTTTAATCAACGTCTTTCCAAACAACAACGAAATAGTCAACGAAATCAAGATGCTCAAAGCCGCTCTGAACGAGAGGTAATGAAACAATCCTGCTCCAGGAAAATCGAAGTGTTTGTCTAAGTATTCGAATAAGTGAAATAACATAGTTAGTTCGTTTGAAAGAGTTCAGTAATTAGTTTGAAGTCGTCAAATTCATAGCGCACGCCTTGTATCTCTTGATACTTCTCGTGGCCCTTTCCTGCAATAAGCAGAATATCACCAGGCTGTAACATGGAATGAGCTACACCAATGGCTTCGCGACGATCGGTTACAGACAATGCTTTTTTCTTTTGAATAATGTCTAAGCCAGCTGCCATTTCTTCGATGATGGCTTTCGGCTCTTCACTGCGCGGATTGTCACTGGTAAGAATAACGCGGTCGCTAAATTCAACTGCGATTTGCGCCATGATTGGACGTTTCGTTTTATCTCTATCTCCCCCGCATCCAACTACAGTAATCAATTGCTCGTTACCTGTGCGCACCGACTTCAAGGTTTTCAATACATTTTCCAATGCATCTGGCGTGTGCGCGTAATCCACTACAGCTACAGAACCTTCATTGTTACGGATGTACTGAAAGCGTCCTTCCGGTGCCTGCATCGAAGACAAATGAATCAATACATTCATCGTGTCAATACCCAACTCAATGGCCGCTGCATAGACTACCAATAAATTATAGGCGTTGAATTCTCCGATGAGGGGCGAATGCAATTCCTGCTGCCCAATCATCATTTGCAAGCCATTCAATCCGCTTTCCAATACCTTTCCGCGATAGTCAGCCATTGAATGCAAAGCGTATGTGCGCTTCTTCGCCTTGGTGGCGCTGATCATCACATCTTGGTAACGATCGTCGGCATTCACCACTGCAAACGAGGTTGCAGGAAGCATATCGAACAAAATCTTTTTCGCTTTGATGTATTCATTCATACTACCGTGGTAGTCTAAATGGTCGTGTGAAATATTGGTGTACAAGGCACCTGTGATGTGCATGCCCGCCATGCGATTCTGATGCAACGCATGACTCGATGCTTCCATGAATACATAGGTGCATCCCTCTTGAATCATGCGATTCAACAGCTCGTTCAAACTCACTGCATCTGGGGTCGTGTGCGTGGCAGGGATTTCAATCTCGTTGATGCGATTTACAACGGTCGATAATAATCCGCACTTATATCCCATCGAACGAAACAAGCGGAATAACAAAGTCGCTGTAGTGGTCTTTCCGTTTGTTCCTGTTACAGCAACAATTTTCAATTTACTAGAAGGACTGTCGAAAAAATTCGAGGCAATGATTCCCAATGCACGCGATGAATCTTGTACTTGAACAAATACAACATGCATAGGTGCATCTGCAGGTATCTCTTCACACACCACTACGGCTGCGCCTAATTCAACGGCCTTGGCGATATAGGAATGACCATCAGTTACAGTTCCTCTTACAGCAACAAACAAACTTAATTTGCGTACTTGACGAGAATCTGACGTCACGTTTTCCACCGCAACGTTAGTACTGCCCAACACTTGGTCAATACGCACTTTATACAATAGATCTTGTAACAACTTCATCGCAACTCAATATTTATTTGTTGATGTCTTGCTTTCGTTCCGGGCAGAATACTCTGATACACCACCTTGCCATATCCCTTAGCTACTACTTTCAATCCGCGCGATTCAAGAGCATACATAGCGTCGGTTAATCCCATTCCACGGACATCTGGAATAATTCCAGTATCGACATCACGTGAATTCACCGATGGGACATTGTTCTGAATGTTTACTGAAATTTGATTGGCATCACTTTGAATTCCGAAAGCAAAAGGCACGCGAGCTACAGCCTTCTTCACCGAGTTTGAATAACCTGCTAAAATTTGTGGATACCACGGATTGGCTACAAACGTGCTGTCGCCTTCCAAGCTGTTGTCGTGTGGGATATCTAATTCAGTTCCGAAAAGAATATTCGCTAAATCGCGGAATACCGGTGCAGCTACTTTTCCTCCAAAAGCTTCAAATACCTTCGCCTCATTAATAACTACAATGCATGAATACTTCGGATTATTTGCTGGAAAATATCCAACGAACGATGCTCGGTGCGCATCTTGCAAATAGCCTCCGTTCTTGTAAATACGAGCTGTTCCTGTTTTTCCAGCAGCTTTATACGGCGCGTGTTTGAAGACACCTTTGCCCGTTCCCACCGTGGTAACCGCCTCCATCAACTTTCTTCCTTTCTCAATGGTAGCTGGAGAAAGAAAATCCTTGCGTAACACCACAGGCTCTATCTTCTCATAGGTCACGCCGTTCTTACGAATCTCACTCACCAACTGGGGTTTCATGTACACGCCATTATTAGCAATCGCATTGTAAAAACACAACTGCTGAATAGGGGTCACTTGAAGCTCGTAGCCAATGGACATGCGCGACAAACTCAAATCGCTCCACATCGGATCTTTCACCGAAGTCTTCACATGAGAATCGCTTTCGCCCAACAGGTCAATTCCCACATGTTCGTTGTATCCGAACTTGGTCAAATAATCTAAAAATTTCTGAGGCTTGCTTGCGAAGACATCGCTTACTAAAAGCGCTGTTCCTACGTTAGAAGATTTAGCAAATACCGTTTCAATAGTAGCCGAACCAATGGCCTTCACATCTTTCAACACCGTACCGGCAATGCTTAATTCGCCATTTCCAGTATGAATGACTTTATCTAAGGGTAAATTTCCTTCTTCAATCGCAGCAAGAATACTGGCCAACTTCATGGTTGATCCGGGCTCAATACTTTGATTGATAGCCAAGTTCTCACGCTCGTAATATTTATTCGCTATACTGTCGTAGCTAAGATTTGCAAGGGCCTTAATGTGACCCGTTTGAACTTCCATTAAAATCACACAACCCCAATCGGCGTGGTACAACTCCATAGTTTTTTTCAACGACGATTGCGCAGCATCTTGCAAGTGCACATCCAAAGTGGTCACAATGTCGAATCCAGGTTCTGGCTCTTCAATGAAATCATCGGTCATCGGTTTCCACACATCACCTGCAATCTTTTCTTGCAATTGCTTTCCTACTTTACCGCGCAACAAAGAATCATAATAGGCTTCCAAACCTACCGGCTTATCTTGACGGTAAATACCAATGGTACGTGCAGCTAAACTGCCAAAAGGCTTACTGCGCTTCTCTTTCGGAATGATGATAAAACCAGTGCGGTTCTTCTTGCGATTGACAAAAGGTAATTTTTTGAATTGTTGAAGCTGATTGTAATTGAGGTGATCAGCAATTTTTAAATAACGATTTTTCAATTGAATCGCCGTCAACATTCCTTCTTTAAATTCCTTTGCGGTCTTGCCCGGAATAATGCGCGCCAATCCCTCACACAGGCTATCCACCTTTAGATCGAACTGCTCTTGATTGAATCCAGCTTGACTATCCCAACGAATTTCATACTCCGGAATACTGGTCGCCAACAACGATCCATCTGCTGCTAAGATTTTTCCACGCTCTGGGATGATGTCGTTGATTTTATAGGTGAACATGGCGGCGCGCTTCGCTGCCTCTTCATTGGGGATAGCCTGTATATACGCCACTTTACCAATGATGCCCAAGCCAACTAGCGCAAGCAAAACGTAGAGTAAATACACACGGGTAGCTATGTTCTTTAACTCATTCATGGTTTAGCTTGAAAAAGTTTGAGTCCACATCTACGATAAATGGCGTGGTTGGAGAATTCTCTAACCCTATGGCACGAACACGATCCATCACCTGGCTGTGTTGCGATTTCACACTAAGTTCACTGGCATTGGTACTGTACTCTGAATTCAAATCGTTCAAGGTCTCTTGCGTACGTTTCATTTCAATCTGAACCGACTCGAAATAGTAAATCATACTGATTTGTATGAAGAACAACAACACCAAAAAGAACAAGAAAGGCACCTGACGAATCAAGGTGTCACGCGTCAAGAACTCACCAGCCAAAATCTCTCTTAGCGTAAGTCCTTTTCGTTCCTTTTTTATGTTCTTTTCTTCTGCCATATTTCTAAACCGATTGAATATTCATTCGGTTATTAGGTTTATTTTTTTATGCCTATCCGAAGTTTAGCACTTCGACTCCTTCCATTTCGTTCAATTTCTTCTGCTGATGGTAAAATGGGCTTGCCTTGAAGTGGCTTAATGCTGCTTTGAATATTCCCGAAAAAATCTTTCTTCAACTCTCCTTCCACATTCCCGGTGCGCAACATCTCTTTCACCAATCGATCTTCTAAACTGTGATAACTGATAACAACCAATCTTCCCTCTGGGGCTAGCACTTCTACGGCTTGATTCAAAAACTCTTTCAACACGGCCAACTCATCGTTGACTACCATGCGAAAGGCTTGAAATACTTGCGCTAAAAATTGCTTTTCCTTTCCTCTCTTGGCAAACTTCACCGTGCAATCAATCAATTCCTGGGTGGTGCGCAAGGGCTTACACACTTCAATCTCCTTAGCAATTTTGTAAGCTCCGTCCACTTCACCATAATTGCGCAACACATCGGTAATTTCTTGAACCGTTGATTGCTCTATCCATTGCGAAACGCTGAGACCTGTATTTGGATTCATGCGCATATCTAATGGACCATCGAATCGGATTGAAAACCCACGTTCGCTGCGATCGAACTGACGACTGCTCACACCCAAGTCTGCCAAAATTCCATCCACTTGATCTACCCCGTGTAAGGCTAGCCAATTGGACAGGTGACGAAAGTTCTGCGGGATGAATATCAATCGGTCGTCTGCAGGCACATTGGCCTTGGCTTCCGGATCTTGGTCAAACGCAAGCAACTTCCCTGTGGTTAGTTGTTTCAATATCTCTTTTGAATGCCCCCCTCCTCCGAAGGTCACATCCACATAAACCCCGTTGGGTTTGATGTTTAACCCCTGAATTGATTCATTCAATAATACAGGAGTGTGGTATACTGGTTCCATGCGGTTATTCTCCTCTTGATTCAATATCCTTTCTCACTTCTTCCGCTAGACTTCCAAAATCAACATCTTCATCACCTAGTACTTGAGTTGCATACTTAGCCAAGCTCCACACTTCCATCTTCTCGCCAAGTCCGGTGATTACAATTTCATTGGCCTTGTCATTTACACCCGCGTGATCTAATAGAACCGACGGGATAGACAAACGACCTACAGAATCCAATTCCAACAAGGTTGCTCCCTTCATGAATTTGCGCTGGAACATTTGATGTTTTTGGTTGTAACGACTCAAGCGAGACATTTCCTCATTCACCTTATCCCATTCAGGTTTTGGATAAATGATTAAACACTCGGTGAAGATGTCGCGGTTCACAACCAACCCGTGGTGCAGAATATTCTCCAACTGCTTTTTCAAGCGAGCAGGAAAAAGCACGCGGCCTTTCGCATCGACTTTACAGTGGTATTCTCCGAGTAGGTTTAACATTCAATTGTGAATTCTTTTCCAAAAATAATCACTTTCTACCACTTTTTACCACTAATCACCCAAAATCTACCACTTGTTCAAAACTTCACAACTAAAAACCAAGCAACTAAAGAAACAAATACTTGTTTTTCAATTACTTAATTCAAATAAACAGCGGTGGTAAATTGTGGGAATTGTTAATTTCAATGAACAGAATAAGTCATTCACTAAATTTTGTTCATTGCTTCTAACATCGGTGAGGGAAACCAAGCGGATATAGCTTATTTTCGTAACGAACCTTATTATGAACTACACACTAAAACAAGACGGAGATTTCTCCTACATCGAAGAAGGAGAAGGCAAGCCATTAATTCTCTTACACGGATTATTCGGGGCGCTGAGTAACTTCAATGACGTGATTGATCATTTCAAATCGCGCTACAAAGTGGTTATTCCCATGCTTCCCTTGTATGACATGCCCATGCTGACCACCGGCGTAAAAACACTTTCTGAGTTTTTACACGATTTCATCCAGCATAAAAAATGGGACAAAGTGAATCTGCTTGGAAACTCATTGGGCGGACACGTAGCGCTTATCTACACCAAGAACCACTTATCGAAAGTAGAGTCCTTGACACTGACTGCCAGTAGCGGTTTGTATGAGAATGCGTTTGGATCAAGCTTTCCACGTCGTGAGGACAAAGAATTCATTCGTCAAAAAGTAGCAGTCACTTTCTACGATCCGAAGCACGCCACACCTGAATTGGTGGAAGAGTGCTTCGAAGCAGTTAATGACCGCAACCGTGTGATTCGCATTTTGGCTTTGGCTAAAAGTGCCATTCGACATAACATGGCCGATGACTTGAAAAACATGAATATCCCCGCTTGTTTAATTTGGGGAAAGAACGATACCATCACCCCTCCTGAAGTGGCTGTTGAGTTTCAAGTAAAACTTCCACAGGCAGAGTTGTTTTGGATAGACGAGTGCGGTCATGCACCAATGATGGAACAATCGAAGCAATTCAACGAAATACTCGACGCCTGGTTAACTAAGCACAACATCTAATTGTGGAATTAATTCAAAGCGCAACCTTCGTTAAATCATCGGTGGAACTTGCCAAGTGCCCCGCACCTTCGCATCCCGAATTCGCCTTCATTGGTAGATCGAATGTGGGTAAGTCATCGCTGATAAACATGTTGGTCAACAAAAAGGGATTAGCCAAAACTTCGGCTACCCCCGGAAAGACTCAACAAATCAATCACTTCATTATCAATGAAGCCAAAAAGCCTTGGTTCCTTGTTGACTTACCGGGATATGGCTACGCGAAATCCTCTAAAACGAATCGCGTAAAATGGGAAGGATTTATCCGTAATTATCTAGGTAAACGCGAAAGCCTCGTGTGCACCTTCGTTCTTATCGATTACCGCATTCCGCCGCAGAAAATTGATTTGGAATTTTTGGAATGGCTAGGTACCAACGGAATTCCTTTTGCCATCATTTTCACTAAATGTGAAAAGCTATCGAAGAATCAAGCGGAACTTAAATTCGGCGTGTTCAAAGAGAAACTGTTAGAGACTTGGGAGAACCTTCCTCCCTATTTCTTTTCTTCAGCCACCGAACGAATAGGCAGACAGGAAATACTAGAAACTATTGCGCAATGGGCGCAACAATTCGCCGAAGAGAATCCCCTATAACGGCGGTTGAATATTCATTTTCTCTGCGTAGTAATCACAGAAATCTTTCATCGTTGCAGCCATACGTGCATCGCCCGTAGCGCGCTCGAAGCTATCTGATAAGGTGAGTAAGGTTTGATGAATAAAAAACTTCATCTCATCTACTTCCATTTCTTTCGTCCATAAATCGACGCGCATGGTATTGCGCTCGTTCTTATCCCACACCGAAAGTATCATGGCCTTGCATTCGGCTTTGCGATCTAATTCAGGCGCTTCCCAATGAATGGTCTCAGGGACATTGTTATCGTCTAATTCAACTTGAATTTTTATGTTCGATTGTTTCATGTTACAATTCGGGTTTGTATGCTTGAAGTATTTTCTGATTGTTTGTCTCGTGGAAGAGTCGATCTACCGAAATCTCGGGATTCTTTTCCATGTATGATTTCACCATTAAAAAGCCCATCCAAATACCCAACTGAGGCGGACTCTCTTGGGGTACATTACCAACGTGGGTAAACGGTCCAACGTCGAACCATTTCTTAATTTCAATTCTATTCTTGCTGAACAACACTTCTTGCTTCGCTACTTCCTTCCAAATTTGCAAGGTGTGTGCATCGGCCCAGCGCACTTGCTCGGGTGTCCATCCCATCAACTGTTCATTAGATATCTCTTCGAAACTAAGCCAGGTGGCGTACATGGCCTTT
>Ga0172367_10002627_pt1 | contig 24418 bp, 27 predicted proteins | sample Lak10m_FD_114542 | JGI IMG/M metagenome (GOLD analysis project Ga0172367, IMG submission 114542) | Freshwater microbial communities from Kabuno Bay, South-Kivu, Congo - kab_022012_10m | ecosystem: Environmental > Aquatic > Freshwater > Lake | place: Democratic Republic of the Congo: South-Kivu... | reverse complement strand
CGCTTGAATTAAAAGTGACTGTTCAATGGACTTTCTTTCATCACGAGCACTCGATTCCCTTGAAATTTCTTCAAAGGAACCCAGATAATCGAAGTACCCACATTTCTTTTCATTTCATACCTCGGCATTCCACATTGACCGTAGTCCGACATCGCACGCGCTATCCACGCCTGAAACAATTGCGCGTGGGACAGATGCTGGCGATTGCTCATTTGAAATTTTTAACTTGGAAAATCAGTTTTAGGCGCCTGCGCTCCCCATCTCGCGGTCAGCGAAATCGCAGTGCTCCCCATCTTATAAAAAACTTTTATTCATCTAGAAGAGGTCAGAGATCATGCAACTAACGGGCTTTGCATCTCGAATCACCGGCACAGGCTCGGCCCATCCAGAAAAGATCGTCACCAATGACGATCTTTCTCAATTCCTAGACACGAATGATCAGTGGATCCAAGAACGCACCGGCATCCGTCAACGTCGTATCTCTAAAAAGGGAGAGCCTTCAGAGCAAAACTCTTCGCTAGCAAAGAGGGCAGCGCTGCAAGCGTTAGAAATGGCCGGAAAGCGTCCTGAAGATTTAGATATGATTATTTTCGGCACTTGCTCTGCCGATACCGTGGTCCCATCCAGCGCTTGCTGGTTACAAATGAAACTCGGTGCAACTCGCGCTTGGGGCATGGATTTGAATGCCGCTTGTTCTAGTTTTGTTTTTGGTCTTTCTACCGCTGATCAATACATTCGCTCAGGACATGCCAAAACAGCCCTTGTCGTAGGGAGTGAAGTTTTAAGTACGATGACGAACTGGGAAGATCGGACCTCTGCTATTCTCTTTGGTGATGGAGCAGGCGCGGTCGTGGTTGAAAGAACAACACCCGACTTTCCTCAAAGAATTCTCTCAAGCCATTTAGGAACGGATGGCAATCTCTGGGAATTATTTCAGCTCGTTGCAGGTGGCTCAAATATGGAAGTCACTGCAGAAGCGCGGGCTCAAAAACTCGACAAAATGCAAATGAAAGGTCGAGAAATTTTTAAAGTTGCTGTGAAAAAATTAGCAGACTATGCAGTTCAAGCCCTAGAATCCAATGGAATGAAACTCGAAGACTTAGATTGGTTCATTCCTCATCAAGCCAATTTGAGAATCATTGAAGCAGTAGCAAAACGACTCGATTTCCCGATGGAAAAAGTTTTGGTCAATGTCGACCGCTATGGAAATACTTCTTCAGCCACTGTTCCAACCATGCTGGATGAAGCCGTTCGAGATAAGAGAATCCAATCAGGGCAAACCATTCTCATGGATGTGTTTGGAGCAGGATTGACTTACGGATCTCTACTTTTGCGTTTTTAATCCGTTTTTACAGGAGCGAACGAACAACCATGTTGAACACAACTTCCTCATTGCTTCCGACTATTGCACTTTTTCCGGGTCAAGGCTCCCAACACGTCGGCATGGGAAAAGATTTGATCGAAAATTTTCGTGCTGCTGCTGAAGCTTTCGAAGAAGCTTCAGACGCGATTCGAATCAATCTCCAGAAGCTTTGTCTCGACGGACCTGAATCGGATCTTACCCTCACTGAAAATACTCAACCTTGCTTACTCACCACTTCAATTGCAGCATTTCGAGTAGCACAGAAAGAATTGGGATATCGCCCAGAAGCAGTTGCTGGCCATTCGCTGGGTGAATATTCGGCATTAGTAGCTGCAGGGGCTCTCCGACTGGACACCGCTGTTCAATGGGTTCGCCAACGAGGCCTAGCGATGCAAGCTGCAGTTCCTGCAGGTCAAGGAACAATGGCTGCTATTTTAGGGCTCGACGACAGTTTGATTTCACGTCTGTGTGAACGTGCCACCACTGCTGCTCAAGAAAAACGAGCCTCTGAAGCCCAAGAATATCTCGTAGCTGCTGTGGTTGAACCTGCTAATTTCAATGCTCCTGGACAAATCGTCATTGCTGGCTCTAGCGATGGTATTCAAGAGGCCGTTGCGTTGATCAAAGCAGGAGGAGAATTTGCAGGAGGCAAAGCAATTCCTCTTTCGGTCAGTGCTCCTTTCCATTGTTCACTCATGAAAAAAGCACGCGATCGCATGGCAGAAATTTTTGCTACTGCTTCGGCGCAAGAAAAACCTCAACAGCCTTTTTGTCAATACGTACCCAACCGCACTGCACGCCCCACTTTAGAAGTAGGGGTAATTTTTGAACTTTTGATCAATCAGGTCGATCATCCTGTTCTCTGGAAGCAATCGATTCTTTCACTTCTTGAAATGGGTCATTCGACTTTCATTGAATTTGGACCAGGCAAAGTTTTATCAGGTCTCAATAAACGTATTGCTCAACAAGTTGGAAAATCCTGCCAATCCTTGCCAATGTGCGATACCTCTTCTTTGAAAGCACTTGAGAATACTTTGAAAGGAAACCTCCCATGACCGAAAAATCCACTCCACTTGCTTTAGTCACAGGAGCTTCTCGAGGAATTGGAGCTGCCATCTCCGCACATCTCGCCAAGAATGGATTTCATGTTTTAATTAATTATGCGAGCAATGAAGCTCGTGCTCGTGAACTTCAAGCGAAGATTCAAGCTGAAGGAGGCAAAGCAGATCTTTGCCCATTTGACGTTTCGAACTCTGAACAAGTCGACGAAAAATTTGATTGGATTGCAAAAAAGTTCGGTCGTCTTTCGGTTCTTGTCAATAATGCTGGCATCACGATCGACAGTCTTTTAGTCACTCTCAAGGATGCAGATTTAGAGCGCACTCTTTCGGTCGACCTCAAAGGGGCAATCTACTGCACTCGCGCTGCTGCAAAACAAATGATGAGAGAGCGCAAAGGCAGCATCATTCAAATCAGCTCTGTGATCGGTGAAATGGGAAGTGCGGGTCAATCTGCTTACGCTGCTGCAAAAGCAGGACTCATTGGGTTTAGTAAAAGTATTGCCAAAGAACTCGCAAGTCGCCAAGTCCGTGTGAATGTCATCACTCCCGGATTTATCGCGACCGATATGACAGGGATCTTGACGGATGCTCAAAAAGAAGCGATTCTGCGAAACATCCCGCTTGGATTCCTAGGCGAATCAGAAGATGTCGCCGCACTAGTGGCTTACTTGGCTTCGCCAGTAAGTCGCTACGTGACCGGACAGGTCATCGGAGTTAATGGTGGTCTCTACATGTAAAGAGCATGTAAAGAATTAAACTCTGAGCCAGGCTTTGTATTTGGCTAAATTTAGAATAAAATTAAGGAGAAACACTCACTATGTCCACTTCGGTTGAAGAAAGAGTTAAAACCATTATTTGTGATCAGCTCGCTGTAGAGCCAGAAAAGGTTTCACTGACTGCTTCGTTTATTGACGACCTTGGTGCTGACAGCCTTGATATTGTCGAACTCGTCATGACCATGGAAGAAGAATTTGACCTCGACATTCCAGATGAAGATGCCGAGAAAATGAAAACTGTAGGCGACGTCATTAAGTACATCGCTTCCAAAGCTACTCATTAATTGAGAGGTAAAAGAGGGAATGACTGCTTCTGGTTCCATCGGTAAAAGGCGTGTCGTCGTTACTGGGATAGGTGCAGTCAGTCCCCTGGGTCTTTCTGCTCCCGAAACTTGGCATCAAGTTCTTGAAGGTCGATCGGGCATTTCAAAAATCACTCGCTTCGACACCACCGATTGCCCAGTTACTTTTGCAGGAGAAGTTAAAAATTTTGATGTGAGTCGATCGGTGGGCCCATTCCATCCTCATGACTCAGCAGGAACCCCGCTCACTCAAGCTGCCAGCATCAAAGATGCTCGCCGTTTTGGGCGGTATGTCCATTATGCGCTTGCGGCAGCACTTGAAGCTTACGGCGATTCTGGACTTGATTCAGTTCGGTCCCAAATTGCTCCTGAACGAATCGGCATTAATATTGGCGTAGGAATGGGTGGACTTCCTGAAATTGCAGATGTCCACAACGATTTTCTTAATAAGGGTTACCGACGAATCACTCCTTTCTTTATTCCGATGGTCATTCCCAATATGGCATCGGGTCAACTCAGCATCCTTTTAAATCTTCAAGGTCCTAATGTTTGTAATGTGACCGCTTGCTCTTCAGGTGCGCATAGCTTGGGTGAATCTTACAAAATGATTCAACGTGGAGATGCCGACATCATGATCGCGGGCGGTGCAGAGGCAGTGATCAGCCCCTTAGGAATCGGTGGTTTTGCAGCAATGCGAGCCCTCTCCTCTCGAAATGATGATCCAGAAAAAGCATCTCGTCCTTTTGACAAAGACCGAGATGGCTTTGTTATGGGCGAAGGTGCTGCCATTTTAGTTTTAGAAGAATACGAATCCGCAAAAAAGCGCGGCGCAAAAATTTATGCCGAATTCATGGGTTATGGGCTTTCAGGCGATGCTTACCATATGACTTCACCTTCACCCGAAGGTGAAGGTGGCCGTCGTGCCATGGCAATGGCCTTGGCTGATTCAGGCTTGAGACCTGAGCAAATCGGTTACATTAACGCTCACGGAACCTCAACCCCTGCTGGAGATATCGAAGAGGCCCGCGCTATTAGGCATCTTTTTCCAAATGGCCCAGAACACCTGCACGTGAGTTCGACAAAATCCATGACCGGTCATCTTTTGGGAGCCGCTGGCGCCATTGAGGCCATTTTTTCGATTTTAGCGATCCGCGATAGCAAAGTTCCACCCACGATGAATTTAGAAAACCTAGATCCTGCTTGCCAGGACCTGGGACTGGACTTTACGGCAAATCACTTGGTAGAGAAAACTATCGATTTTGCTCTTTCAAATAGCTTTGGATTCGGGGGAACTAACGCAAGCTTGATCTTTGGCCAAATGAAGGGAAAGACAAAGTAAGCAGCTTCCCCTTCAACAAGACCCCAGCGTGGGGGTAAAAAATGAAGATTCTCAGGGGAATTAAACAACTGTGAAAAAACGTGTTCTCATTGCATCGGATCATGCTGGCGTACAACTCAAAGACGCAATTCAAAAAGCTCTCAGCGATTGGCTCTGGGACGACTTAGGCCCGATCAACGGGATGAAAGTCGATTACCCTGACTTTGCCGAAAAACTCGCCACCGAAATTGCCAACGGCGGAGCTACTCATGGAATTTTAATTTGCGGTAGCGGAATTGGAATGAGCATCGCTGCTAATAAAATCCCTGGGGTTCGCGCTGCCGTAGTCGAAAACCCCGTCGCTGCGCGACTTTCTCGAGAACACAATGACGCCAACGTTCTCTGCTTAGGATCTCGCTTTATTGCCCCCGAATATGGCGCAGAAATCGCACGAATCTGGCTTGAGACTCCATTCAGCGAAGACTCCCGTCATCGGGCTCGCATCGAAAAAATCTCTCAACTCGAAAAAGGAAATTCAAAATGAGCGCTTCAAAAAACACCTCTGCTTTTCACCAAGATTTGTCGATCTCCGACCCTGCAGTTTTTTCTTCTATTCAAAAAGAATACTCTCGCGAGGAGCTAGGTCTTGAATTGATCGCTTCTGAAAACTATGTGAGCCGTGCAGTTCTTCAATCTCAAGGCTCCATTCTGACCAATAAGTACGCCGAAGGTTACCCTGGAAAACGCTACTACGGTGGCTGTGAGTACGTCGATGAAGTCGAAAAATTCGCCATCGATCGCCTTTGCCAACTTTTCAAAGTTGAAGCCGCAAACGTTCAGCCTCACTCTGGCTCTCAAGCCAATATGGCAGCATATCTGGCTCTTCTGAGCCCAGGAGACACCCTTTTAGGAATGAGTTTGTCTCATGGCGGACACCTCACTCACGGCAGCCCTGTCAATTTTAGCGGAAAAATTTTTAAATCCGTGAGCTACGGCTTAAGCCCTGAAACCCATAGACTCGACTATGATCAGATCCGGGATCTTGCAAAAAAAGAAAAACCAAAAGTCCTAGTTGCAGGAGCTAGTGCATATCCACGAACTATTGATTTTGAAGTCATGGGCAATATCGCTCAAGAAGTGGGCGCACACCTCATCGTCGACATGGCTCATATTGCGGGGTTGGTGGCTGCCAATCTCCATCCATCACCTATTCCTTACGCGACTTTTACCACCTCCACGACCCACAAAACTTTACGTGGTCCACGAGGCGGAATCATCCTAGGAAGCGCTGAACGGATCAAAACCGTGAATTCGCAGATTTTCCCTGGAATACAAGGTGGCCCATTGATGCATGTCATTGCAGCCAAAGCCGTTGCTTTTGGAGAAGCACTCACTCCTGCATTCGTTGACTATCAAAAGAGCGTGATTGAGAATGCTCGTACTCTGGCTGAGGAACTCATGAGCTTAGGCTTTAGCCTCGTCACCGGAGGAACGGATAACCATCTGATGCTGGTCGACCTGACCACCACTTTAGATGGCAGTATCAGCGGAAAAGATGCTGAAATCTGGCTCGATCAAGCAGGTATCACTGTCAATAAAAATACTATCCCTAACGAAAAACGTAGTCCTTTTATTACAAGTGGAATTCGCATTGGGGTCCCAGCAATCACCACTCGCGGCATGGGAAGCAACGAAATGAAGCAAATTGGCCGACTCATTCATCGAGTCATTACAGCCAAAGGTGATGTAGGTACTGTCGAAAAAGTCCGCAATGAAGTCCGTGAACTCTGCGGTCGCTTTCCCCTGCACTTTTAAGAGACCGTCGTAGCCAACAAGAACGCTCGAATGGCATAGGCAGAGCCTATGACTCCTTGAAGCATCATCATACTCAAGAAAATCCATTTGAGTCGTTCTTGTTGAACGATTAATGCAATGGCGCCTAAAACCAAGCAAAGCTGAAGAAATAAAGTGGCTCGATCAAAAAGATCACCACTTTGGCCAAGAATTTCGAGCCGAGCTTCCCATTCGCGCGCTCCGATAATCGTCCCGAGCTGCCCATTGTTTTCTTGAATCCAATTTGCTCGCCCGACTTGAGCGGATCCCTCAAGAAGCTCCCGTTTTTCTTTTTTGTAACGATCAATTTCAATATTCCATTGCTCAATCTGCTGTTTTAAAGCCGGAATATGCTCCGTTCGCACACCATCCGATTGCATTAAACTTTGGATCAAATCCCTTTGTCCTTCGACCAAAGATTGCTTCACACTTTTAGATTGATACCAGCTATAGACATTGGCCTTGGAATTGTTCCCAATAATTTCATCATCGCCATACTTTCCCGCAAGCAAGTCTGTAATACCAAGAATTGCTGCAAAAAGAGCAATAACAACTGCATTAACCACCTCGAAACTTTGAAATTTTGAAGAACTGGTTTTTACTGATATCTCACATTCAAGGCTTTCAGCTCGTGTGTTCATTTCTCTTTTATTACTCGTCCGACTTAGAAAAATGAAATTAATTTGTAATTTCATGTACTTGCTATCTCTAACTTAAGAGTTGATGGCTTTCTAAAAATCCTATAAAAAGACCTGCTTAGGAGATTTTGAAGTATGACTACTCGCCATCGTGCTCGCGAGGTCGCCCTACAAGTCCTTTATCGTTACGACATTGCTTGGTCGGATCACCCGGAGGACAGACCTGCCACTCAAGGTGCGGATCTCGCACTTGATTTGAAAAAACATTTTGAACATTTTCAAGTCACTGAAAACCTCAGGAAATTTGCAGCTCTTCTCATTGCTGGAACTCTTCAGGAACTTCAAAATCTCGATCTACTCATCGAAAAAAATGCCTCCAATTGGAAGATCGGCCGTATGCCGCTAATCGACCGAATGCTTTTACGCATGGCAACCTATGAGCTGATGCACGTTCAAGAGACACCTGCTTCGGTGGTCATTAACGAAGCAGTCGAGCTGGCAAAAGAATTTGGCAATGCAGACACTCCTTCATTCATCAATGGAGTTCTCGACAGCATTCGAAAAAATCGAGACGCTGGCCAGATCTAATTTTAAACTCGCTTGCGAATCACTCCTCAAGACGGTTAAACTGACGTCATTATGGCCAAAAACTCTGCCGTAACAGACCAACACATCCTCTTAGATCTTTCATCCGATCTGACGCTCGACCTAGTGCTCGATGAGACACTTTTTAAAACCTTAATCGAAGGCATGATTGTGTCGATTTACGAAAACGAACGACCGCTCGCAGGATTAGCGGGTTGGCTGGACTGGCGTTTCAGAGGAGCTTTTTCTTCATTTGTAAAAAGCGAATTTATCACTGGAAAAGCTGGTGAATGCGCTTATTTTCCGATCACTCAAAAAAATCAGACATTTCATTTTATTTTAGTAGGCGCTGGATGCTCTTCACAGCCAGGACAAAGAGAGACACTCCCTCCTGAAAGCATCTCGGCCGTGAAAAAAAATCTCGCTTCTCTTCAACTCAAAAAACTCGGTATTTCTAGGAGTGAATTTGAAGCCCGCGCTTTTGACCAAGTCATTCATGCCTTGAAAGGAATCCCTTTGTGGATCATTCCTTAAGTAATTTTGAATCCTATGAAACACTTTGGGCAGAAACGGCCGCCTTGCCCTATCGAGGTATCCTCCGCCTTGCGCTTCTTCGGTCGATTCATCATGATCTACATGCTCAAGCTTCACATTTTCTAGCAATTGGACAAAAAGATCTCACGCGATCGCTTCAACTTTGGGATTTGCGAGTTCATGAACTCGGAAAATATTCCCTTCGAGAAAATTCTTTTGAGTCATGCCGCTTGGCAGATTTTTTAACCTATGCTGATCAACTTCCTCAGATCGAAAGAACTCTTTCTGAAAAACTTTTGATCCATCTTGATCCAAAAAAATTCAATCGAAGCGATCGCACGTGGGAAAAACTCATCGCTGGCGAAGCAAATGCTTTAGGTTGGCATTATTGGAAAATGTCGACTCAGATGAGTATCCATCTTGTAGAAAACTGGAATCAATCCTTCTCAAAAATGCTTTGGCCAAACGGCATTATTCTCTGGATTGATGCCGCCGAAACCTCAGAAGAAATAGAAAAAAGCAAAATTTGGAGAGGAAACTGGCTTATCGCACTCTCACCAGAAATCTCTCAACCTTGGGTCACATTCCAAATCCCTTCAGAGTTCCCTATGGAATGGACGGTTTTTTTATGAGGCTGGTTGAATTCTTGATTCTTCTTTTAGAAGCCCATTCTCAAAGCTTGCGACAGCTAAGCGCATTTTTAGGCGAAGAAAAACTTCTTCAAATTCTTGAAGACTACGGTGATCGATTTAATGAAATCACGCAAGGTCACATTCAAACGAGAGTAATTGAATTTGTCGAAAAACTTTCTTTTGAAGAACCCATTCCTCACAAATCCTCTTCGGCCTATCAAGAACTAGAAGGTTCAGTGCATGAGTTTCAACTTCCGGCAGTTTTAGAATTTCATCTTTGGACATATCCTTTTTATCGAGCTTTTATTGAAAGCTCACACGATCTCAACGCCCGCATTCCACGTTCAAGTGCTTTTCAGTCGAGCAATGTAGGATCACTCCTCGTAGATGAAACCCTGGCTCAAGCCCACTCCTGGATTCACCATATTCCATTTCCTCCGCAGATCTGCCAACATGCAGAAAAAGCTGCATGGGTCCCATGGCTGCGCTTTAGAACTCACACCCTTAAACGCATCGGCAAACGCCCAATGGGACCCGTTTACTAAAGACCAACCTAAAACGGATTAGAGTTCCATCCAATTCTGCCCCATCGACGAGTTCACCTTGAGAGGAACACTCAAGGTCATGGCATTTTCCATCACCTCAGTTAGCAGTGCACAGACCTCATCTGCTTCGTTTTTAGGGCAATCTAGAACCATTTCGTCATGAACTTGAATGATCAACTTAGAGTGAAACCCATGCTGAATGAGCCTTTTTCTCAATTGAATCATTGCAAGCTTCATCAGATCAGCAGCGGTTCCTTGAATAGGAGTATTCATCGCCATGCGTTCGGCATTACCGCGAAGCATCGCATTTTTTGAATGAATATCAGGCAATCTCCGCTTTCGACCTAAAAGAGTGGTTACCACTCCTTTGTCTCGAGCCTCTCGAATCAATCCATCTAAGAAGGCTTTAACTCCGCTATAACGCTCAAAATATTTATGGATAATTTCTTGTGCTTCTTTACGTGGAATTTTTAACTCTTGAGAAAGACCAAAGGGAGTTTTCCCGTACATCAATCCAAAGTTGATGGCTTTAGCAATGGCTCTTTGCTGGTCATCGACTTCTTGAGGGGTCACACCAAATAGTTCACTCGCCGTTCGGCGATGCACGTCTTCATCGTGCTGAAAACTTTTAACCAACTCAGGATCGCCACTCATATGCGCTAAAAGTCTCAACTCAATCTGACTATAATCGGCAGAAACTAAGATATTTCCAGGCGAGGGAATAAATGCGCCACGAATTTTACGTCCTCGCTCTGAGCGAATCGGAATATTTTGTAAATTAGGATCGGAACTCGAAAGTCGTCCTGTTGCCGTGACGGTCTGATGAAAGCTTGCATGGATTTTTCCGCTCTTAGGATCGCGCAATGCAGGCAGAGGATCGACGTAGGTTCCTTTGAGTTTTGAAATCTCTCGGTATTCCAGCAAAAGCTGAGGAACTTCGTGCAACGGCGCTAACGCTTCAAGCACGCTAGCATCTGTAGAATAACCAGTTTTTGTTTTTCCCTGAGGGGGTAATGCTAATTCAGTAAACAGCAGATGCGCTAACTGTTTGGGAGAATTTAAATTAATCGGACCCGATGTAAACGCAACAATCCGCTCCTCAATCTTATGAAGTTCGCGCGAGAACTCGTTCGAAAGCTGCTTAAGCCAATCCACATCAATGCAAACGCCTTGGCGCTCCATATCTGCGAGCACTTCCACCAATGGCAGATCTACTTTTGAGAAAACCTCCATCAATTTTTCACTTTCGAGCTTTTCTTTTAAGCAATACCAGAGTCGAAGCGCAACAAAAGCATCTTCGGCGGAGTATCGAGTTGCAAGATCAATGGGCACTTGATCAAAACAGAGCTGGTCTTTGCCTTTTCCGCAAACTTGCTCATAAGTAAGCACAGTATAACCCAAATATTGTGATGCCAAAGTCTCAAGGTTATGGCGTCCTTCAGGATCAAGTACATAAGCAGCAACCATGGTATCTGCACCCAAGCCTTGTGGCTGAATTCCTAATGGGTACAAAATACTCCAATCGTACTTGAGATTTTGCCCTACTTTGCGAATTTTTGGATTTTCTAGGATGGGCTTTAATCCTTCAAGAACTCTCTCGGTAGAGAGCTGAGGAACAGAAGTTCCGCAATGTCCCACTGGAATATAATATCCATAAGCAGGATCATGACTGATGGCAACTCCTACAAGAACAGCTTCGCGTGGATTGAGAGAAGTAGTTTCAACATCAAATCCAAATTCTTCAACTTGAGAGAGGATTTTGAGAAGTTTTTGAAATTCTTCTTCACTATTCACCGTGCGAAAAAGAGAAGGATCAGCAGATACCACTCCAGACACAGAACTCTCTGCAAGCGCCGGAGAAGCACTTTTATCCCACCGCGCAACCAATGTATGGAACTCAAGAGATTCGAGAAATTTTCGGCAATCCGCATTCATATGAAAATGGTACCGAAAATCATCTTGCTTAAGGTGCAAGTCTAGATCGGACTGGACAGTTGCCAAACGAGCCGAAAGACGTGCATCTTCTGCGTAATCCACTAAAGTTCGAGCTCGCTTACCTGAAATTTTACCTTGGGCTGCAGCCGCCAACACGCCTTCTAAATTTTCATAAGTTTTGAGAAGATCGACTGCTGTTTTAGGTCCTACGCCTGGAACCCCAGGAATATTATCCGAGCTATCACCCACTAGGCCGAGAAAATCTCTGACTTGTGAAGGCTTCACACCCATTTTCTCTTCGACTTCTGCTGGACCATAAACTTTATCTGCCATAGTATCCCAGATCCGAACTCGATCATTCACCAGCTGCATAAGATCTTTATCCCCAGTGACAATCACGACGTGATGATGAGAATCTGCCTTCAACCACTTCTGAGTAAGAGAGGCGATCAAATCATCCGCCTCGAATCCAGGCTGACGATAAGAATGAATTTCAAACTGCCGCACTAATTCGTCAATACGAGCAAATTGTGGAATGATTTCTTCAGGAGGCTCTGATCGATTCGCTTTGTACTCAGGGTAAATCTCTTCTCGAAAAGAAGGCTCTTTTGAATCGTAAGCCACTACTAAATATTCAGGACCTGCTTGTTCTGCAATTCGAGCAAGCATGGTCGCAACACCATACACGGCATTAACTGGCTCACCAGCTCGCGTATTCAAATGCCGAATTGCATAAAAAGCACGAAAAATAAAAGAGCTGATATCGAGAAGATAAAGTGTTTTTTCGGGTGGAGCAAATTGAGAAAGAATTGGGTGAGCCATTCACTGGTCTTAGCATCGACTGCGCCGATGGCAAAGTAAGACTCACCAAGACTTAATTGTTCCATCGATTCAAGAAATTTCGCAGAAGACGTTGTGGATGAAATTTGCTCCCCAGCACCTCAGTATTTCCCATGAGGTCACCCAACCGATGCCCGCCAGGCTTGGTCATCATCAGGTAGATTTCGATCACCATCAACGGAACGCCCATCAAAAACAAAATGAGCCAGCCCCAAACAGGAATGATCGCAAAAAAAGTGGCAACTCCAACCGGTGCATTTCGAAGAACCGAATCTTGGAATGTGGCAGGAGTTTGACTATTCATTTGAACAACTCGAAGCCCAAGGATCCTTTTCCCAATACTTTGTCCATGAAAAGGTCCGATGTTCATTCCGTCAGCCAATAGACTATAAGCAAATCCAGTCAATGGCCCAAAAGGACGTGGAATCACCACCCCCACGAGGATCACCAAAAAAAGATCGATCAATTTAGCAATGATTCGGTTAAGTACAACAACCTTGGCTGTCTGCGAACTAAATGACAAAGCAAAAACCATATGATCGTGACCTATCTTCCTGAAGGTGACACTGCCTCTTCTAAATAAAAACGATCCAAAAGATCCACCATACTATGTACGGCAAAGATGTGAGTTTCCTGAATGCGACTTGAATTTTTTCCGAGTGAAGCATTGAGGTGAATATCGCAAAGCTCTTTGAGCTTACCGCCCGTACCCCCCGTCAAAGCAATCACTTTGCAGCCGATAGTTTTAGCTGCATCTACCGCGGTCACCACGTTTCCACTATTTCCAGAAGTGGAAATGGCAATGAGAACATCCTCTGGACGAGCCAATGCCTGTACTTGTTTCAAAAAAACCTGATCATAACCAAAATCGTTTCCAATTGCGGTCAAATTGGAGCTATCCGTAGTCAAAGCAATGGCGGGCAAAGGACGTCGATTAACCAACATCCTTCCGACCATCTCTGCTGCCATGTGTTGAGCATCTGCCGCAGATCCACCGTTTCCACAGATTAAAATTTTTCCGCCTTGGCGAATCGAAACCCCTAAAGCCGATGCGGCTTCGAGTAACTTTAAACTGCACTCTTCCAGAAACTTTTTCTGAATGGCTAAAGTCTCTGACGCAGTGCATGTCAAGTATTCCAGTGGTTGAGAAACTGAATCTGTGCTGTCAGTCACCATAAAACTCCCTAAAAAACGGTAGGCAATGTTATACGTCCTAAGTTACCTGTTGTTTAAGTAAAATAAAAGAACTACCCAAAGTACTCAAGAGAGGAGCCTAATCACAGTCTTATGGCAACCACAAAAAACGTTTTCGAAGCTACTGATTCCAATTTTGAAACCGAAGTAACTCAGTCAACTCAGTTGGCTCTCGTTGACTTCTGGGCAGAATGGTGTGGCCCCTGCCGCATGCTCGGCCCTACCGTAGAAGCCATTGCAGATAGTTATGTCGGCAAAATGAAGGTTTTCAAAATGAATGTGGATGAAAATCCAGGTACACCCAGTAAGTTTTCAATCCGCGGGATCCCTACTCTGCTATTTTTCAAAGATGGAAAATTAGTGGATCAACTCGTTGGCAATCACAATCGCACCACAATTGAACAGGTGATTCAAAAACATCTGTAGTTCGCTTGACCGCTCGCCCAAATCCGGTATCCTTTTCTGAGAGAGACAAGGAGAGCGAGCTCATGGAATCGACAAGCCTCAGTGGTCAATGGATTAGTCAATGGATTGGGGCCTTTCAAACAGGCGGATTTTGGATGATCCCGATCGCCATTTCTATGGCGATTTCGATCACCTTAGTATTTGAAAGATGGGTGCGGCTCTACTTTCAATACAATGTTGATGGCGCTTCCTTTATGTTCGAAGTTCAGAAATACATTCTGGCCAACGATGTAGAAGGCGCTATTCGACTCTGTAATGGCTCAAGTCGAGCCCCCCTCCCTAAAGTCATCAAAGCAGGCTTGCAACGAGCCTCCCGAGATGAAGTTCAAATTCAAAATGCGATCGATGCAGCAAGCCTCGAGATGATGCCTAAGCTCGAAAAAAGACTTCCTTACCTCGCCTTGATCGCCAATATCGCAACTCTGCTTGGACTTCTAGGCACCATCAGCGGCCTCATCCGAGCCTTTGCAGCAATTGCACAAGCAGACCCTGCACAACGCCAAGCCATTCTTTCGAGCGGGATTTCTGAAGCCATGAACGCTACAGCTTTTGGTTTGGTCACAGCTATTTTCACTATGATCATGCACAGCGTGCTCACTACCCAAGCTAATCGACTTCTTGAGGAAATCGATGAGTTTGGAGTGAAGCTGCTCGATCTACTCTCGGCTCGTAAGTACCACCAAGCTGGAACTGCTGGAAAATCGGTGGAGTAATCCCCGTGCTAAAACGCCCCAGCTCCCGCCAAAGATCCGCTAATAGATCCTCCAAAGAAGCAATCTCTCTGAACCTTGTCCCAGTTTTAGACACGATGGTCACTCTGATCGGATTCCTTCTCTTTACTAGTTCGTTTCTTTCTATAGTTACAGTAGAGTCAACGTTTCCTCAGGCAAGCACCAAAAATATCGAAGAACAGCTCAAAGAAACTCCGCTTCAACTCACACTATCACTTCATGACAACGATACAGAGATCTGGAGCCCCTTCGATAAAATCCCAAGTAAAACGATCCCTCACACGGCACCTGGACAGCCTGATACGAAGGCCATTCACGACGCTTTGATTGAGATTAAAAAACAGTTCCCCAGTGAATCTAAGCTCGTTTTGGTGCCTATCGCTGGAAGCAATTACGACACCATGATCGCCATTATGGATGCTTCTAGAAACCTAGAACCCAGCGATCCTCCGATCTTTACCAAAAACACTCAGACTGGAATTGATGAAGCGGTGAAAAAACTTTTCCCCGAGATCATTTTCGGCAACCTCCTGGGAGACACTTAAAATGGCCTTCCATCGATCGATCCGCTCACGCCGAAGTCCTAAGAAAATCTCATCGGCTTTTGAACTCCAACTAACGAGCATGATGGACGTCCTGGTGATTATCGTAGTCTTCTTGCTCAAGAGCTATTCCACGACGATCAATACTTTTAGTACCGTGCCAGGTTTACAAATGCCCATTTCACGATCCGAAGATAGTCCACCTGAGAGCCTTCAGGTGATCATCACGCCCGAAACTGTGACCTTCGAGAGTGAAAAGATCCTCGAATTCATTCAGTCTGCCTCCACGCTGGGAACAAATGAAGCGAATTACGAGTTCAAAAAGACGGATCTCGACGAAGGGAATCGCCGCATCGTCCCTCTTTATGATGCTTTATCAAAGGCTAAAGACAAAGCAGAAATCCTTCGAGCTAAATCCAAGTACCGAGACGCTCAAGGCAACCCACTTCCTTTTGAAGGCGTTCTTGCGATTCAGGCTGACAAAAAAGTCCGTTACGACACGATTCGTAAGGTGATGTACACAGCGGCAGCAGCAGGTTACAAAACCTTTCGCTTTCTCGCCCTCAAAACCGAAACTTACTAACGAACACTTAAAGTCACTTTGTGTCGCTTTGAACGTTTTTTAGGATTGAACCGTTCTTCAACCACTGGCAGCACCGTCACAGGGTCTACCGAACTCACTCCTTGGCGTACTTCAAAGTGCAAATGCGGAGATTTCGCGCCAGACTTTCCCGAATATGCAATCAGTTGCCCACGCTCTACTTTCTGTCCCCGATGAACCAAAAGTTTTGAATTGTGAGCATACACAGTCGCTACATGTCCCCCATGCTGTAAAACAACCATTTGTCCGTAACCACGCACTTTTTGCTCAGCATAGATCACTAGACCCGACTCAGATGCGTAAATTGGCGTTCCAATCGACGCTCTCAGGTCCACACCATCGTGAAAACCCTGCTCACGAGGACCGTATTTGGAAGTCACTTTCACCTGACTCAACGGCCACTTCAGGGCTAATTGCGAAGCATGAGGTGGCCGATCAGCTGGACGGTATACAGTTGCTTGAATAGTGGGGCGGTGACTCCGATAAAATGTAGAGCAACCTGTCAAAAAGGCAAAAATCACTAGAGCACTGAAAGCCCTATGGATTTCGCTTGGTGCCCTCATTGATTCTTTTCCCATCCACTCTCCCCCTTCTTACTCCTTGTCTAACTCCTTGTCCTACTACAACCCTTTCAGCAACAACTGGCTTTTGCTCATCCTGTTCGAGCGAAGCGAGGCACTGAAGATCTGTTGAATCGAGCTTCAGGGGTGTGAGCGACGCATATCCCATATCAACTGCGTAACAATCGGTTCCATCTTTCTGATGGAACCCTTTGTACTTGCCACCCACCCAATAATAATCCTTACCGCGGTGATCCTTACGGCGCAGAATTCCTCCGCTATAGAAGCGAAAACCCTGCCGCGTATTCTTAATTCCTTTGACTTGACTTAAGGGGACATCGGGAACATTCAAATTCAAAAGCGTATGATGTGGAAATTCAATTACTTGCAACGAACTTTGCTTTTTTAATGGGGACTGAATCCATTTTCTCAAAACTTGAACGGCTACTTTTGCAGCAGTTTCATAATGGAGTTCGTTCTCAGGCTGTAATTTCGAAAAATCAACCGCCAGGCTGACAGCAAGAGCGGGTAGGCCCAGAATGCAAGCTTCACGTGCTGCTGATACTGTTCCAGAGTAATAGACGTCTTGGCCGAGGTTTGCGCCCCGATTGATGCCGGAAACAACCAAATCAGGCATTTGCTTCATGACCTGCCGAATCCCTAAATACACACAATCAGCTGGCGATCCACTCACCCCGTAGAAACGATCACCCAGCTCAATCAATCGCAAAGGCTTATGGATTGTAAGCGAATGACCTGTGGTACTTTTTTCTTCTAAAGGTGCCACCACCCACACCTCACCCAAACGCTTTAATTCCTTTTGGATAGCTTTGAGACCAGCTGCATGTACTCCATCATCATTTGATAACAAGATGCGCATATAAAAATTCTAAACCCTTAAAGTAGAATACGCAAATCCTGGCGCAGCAAAAAATTAACGCAGCAAGACATCCCGTTCCGCAGCACGTTTTTCAAGACTCTTATTTCGCTTTTCACCTTCAGGAGTATTCACACTGGTATAAACACAACGAACCCCGGAGCGCTCAAGCCTTGACGCAGCAGCAACAATGATGGAATGCCCCAACATCACCGATGTTAAAGTTGAAAGAGGGCCAGCAAAAAGTGAATTCACTTTCGAGTTCTGTTTAAAGTCCACAGAAACACAAGCATCCCCTACTTTTCCGCCAAAATCGACGACCTCATCACAAACTTCAAATAATCTTTTCCCTGAAGGATGACGAGAATTAACAGCAGAACTATGTGCAAGACTGGTAAAAGCAACAGGAATCAAGCCTTGTCGCTTTGCATCTAGAGCAACATCAACCCCTGCGGAGTTAATTCCGGATTGTGATGCGATCCAAATCATTTCACCTTTTTTTGGATTCACTCGAGAAAGAAGAGCATTGGCCACGCCTGGCGTTCTCTCTAAACAACGCACAACCGAAGGTCCAGCTTGAGGCATCAAGTAATCTGCTACAATCGGAAGTACAAAAGAAGCACCTCCCGCACGATGATAAAGCTCCAATGGAAAAAGCGCTGAATGCCCACTTCCAAAAACCAGAAGCGATCGCCCTGACTTCACATCTTTGACTAATTGATCAACCAGTCGCGACATCACTTTTTCATTGCGTTGAATCGCTTCTTCCAAGTGAGGAATTGCAATATTTGCATAAGAATAAACATTAGAAGCAATATTAGATTTTTTCATCTCTATAGACCTCCAAAACCACTTCCTGTTAGATTGATCGAAGCGTCTAATTGCCAGCTTGAACCCGTTTGCAAAGCATAACTTCTTCCGACATTAAACTTCCAGCACTGAGAAGGGCTTTGAAACTGAACCCCTATAAATGTGCTCATCCATTCTGTTTTCGTCAGATCATAAGTAAAGTTTACGGCAGGGAGAATATAATCTGAAAGAGAGAAATTTAACCCACCAATTAGACTCGATACAGCATTTCCATAACTATAAGTTAAGCTAAGACTCCGATCAAAGCTCAAGATTCTTTGATGAAGAGCACGCTCCAAAACGTAGGTAGCTGAAGTAGTCAACTGATGACGAATTCCTTGAGCATAAGGATAGTAGAAATAAGAAGTCGATGACTCCAAGCGTCTCGCCGAATCACCGCCCCAATTTCCATGTATTTGAGAATAAAATCGCGTCAATGGCCGAGGTCCTGATTCACTTGATGGATGACTGTATTCACGAAAATTGATCGCACTACCTAAAGTCCACTCAAAAGGCGTCAAATACGTGGCATTTTCATCCTCTAAGCGTCCACGTCGTTGAATCAACTGTGTAGTCACTCCATAAGAAAGAGTATTTCCGAGAGGAAGATAATAATTCACGGTATTTTGAGTGACATCCAAGGGAACAATATCAGCATGATCAAAATAATTCCCTACGACCACGCTTCCATTGGGTCCTCGGTGAACCTGCCGATAAAAGGGATGATTGTGATCCTGATGCACCCAATCATCTGGAATCAAAGAATAAGTTAAAAAAGGACGAATCAAGTGTTTTGTCAAAGGCTGCTCTCGCTCGGAGGTTTCGTAGATTTTCTCCAACTGAGTTGCAAGATCCGCCTGAAATAATACATAACTTCTATATAAATCTGGAACCACATTATGAAACGAATAAAAATTCCCAAAATATTTCATTGAAGGGGTCAATGAAACCGCTCCCCACGGACGAAGAGCCGTATAAACTGAAGGGGTCATCGATACGCGAGTTGCCTTTCGCAATACATCAGTATCGAGATCATAAGGACCCGCCCTACGAGTAAAATTGGATACACCCAATGTAAGTCCAGTCACCACCGGCAGATCCAAGAGAAACTGATCATTAGTAGTGACCTCAGCTCCTGGCAAAAGCTGGACAGTCGTAGGATCAAATCGTCGAATTCCTAATTCTTTGCTTGGATGAGTATCGAGCAAATTACGAATCGATTTCGCCATCAAATAGGCGCTTAAATCTGAAGAACTATACGAGAGACTCGCCGTAGATACGAGATCTTTGGCTCCATTACTCCCCACATCTCCAATGAAAATCGGATAATACTGATCACTCACATCCATCCAATGGAGTTTTGCATCCCCTCCTCCAGGAAGCTCTTGAGTTTGATTGATCTCAAATGCCCAACGATGAGTATTGCGAGTGGGATTTAAAACTGGATCAATGAATGTTTTATCTTTAAGAAAATAATAATTTACTCTCCCACCACTCCTGGATGACAAGACGTACCGCCCTTCCCAGGTCGCCCGCAATCCACGCGCGGTATACTCGCCCAAACCCAAAGTCATGTCAGCACTACGATTGATCGCCCAAAAAAACGGTTGAACAAAAGCTAAGCCATTTTGCTGTGAAACTGAAAAAACTGGAAAGAGAAAACCACTTTGACGACCGGTTTTCATCGGAAGAATTAAATAAGGAAACCACAGAACTGGAGCATCCTTGATCTTAACTCGAACATCTGACAAACGAGCATACCCTTCGAACTGCATGTCGACATCTTCGGCTTCAAGAATCCAACTTCTCGGGCAATCCTTGCAAGTACTGTATTGCCCCCAATGTGCTTGAAACCTTCCCTCAGCGAGTTTTTGAATCCGCTCCCCACTCAAGGTAAAACGTTCATTCGACACTCGCCCCGCCACAATCGTTCCAGTATGCGTATCGATATTAAAATGAATTTCTTCTGCATGGATCACTGAGCCAGAAGAAATATAAACACAGTTGCCATGAGCATCGACTGTTCTCAAACTCTGATTGAGAACAATAGAGTCTGCCATCAAAGTCTCACCCGGCTGGCGCATCAATGCATGCCCAATCAGTTCATGCTGATTCTTTTTTTTATCCCAAATCTCTTTGTCCGCTGAAAAATGCAAAGGCTCGCCCTGCTGGAGCGCCCAAGCGGAGAAATTCACAAAAAAAAGCTCTTTCATCAGAAAGAGCAGTAATAAAAAATCTAGACGCCTTCCGGAAAAGAACACGTTTGACGCCCTAAACACCACATCCATTGACGAAGTTCTTGTGCCAAATCTTTCCGAGGCACAATACGATCAACAAAACCATGATTGAGAAGAAACTCACTTCGTTGAAACCCTTCTGGAAGCGATTGACGAATCGTCTGCTGAATCACGCGAGGGCCTGCAAAACCAATTAAAGCCCCAGGTTCAGCCAAAATGATATCCCCCAACATCGCAAAAGAAGCCGCAACCCCCCCAGTGGTTGGGTCAGTTAAAATAGAGATATAGGGAATCCCTTCATTTCTGAGCTGTGTGATCAAAGCAGTGGTCTTAGCCATCTGCATTAAAGAAAGGATCCCTTCTTGCATCCGGGCGCCTCCGGAAGCAGAGATCACCACAGCGGGCAATCGCTCAGTGAAAGCAGCTTCGTAAAGACGAGCTACTTTTTCACCCACCACCACCCCCATACTTCCACCCATGAATTTGAATTCAAAAACGCCTAAATGGTAAGGAAGACCCCCTAAACGGGCTTTACCGACTACAAATGCATCCCTGAGGCCGGTACTACCTGCAGCTGACCTCAATCGCGCCTTATAAGGCTTTGTATCGTCGAATTCTAAAGGATCTGTCGAGACCAGGTCTTCGGCATACTCATCAAAGCTGCCCTCATCCGTCAACATAGAGATCCGGTCAGCGGCACTCAATCGAAAGTGGTAATCACACTCCGGACAAACGGAAAGGAGATCTTTGAGAATCTTTGACTGAAGAATTTCTCCACAATGTGAACATTTTACCCAAAGTCCCTCAGGGACTTTAGAAGTACGCTGAGAAACCTGAGTCTTTATCCTCGGTGTTTTAAGATCATCAAACCAAGCCATGTTGTGCGAACTTAACAGGCCTTGGGGTTTGAATCAATCGTCCTTCGAAAAGGATGGCGAAAGGGATGGCGAAAGAGAAGATCCCCCGGAGCCTTTTCCCATCTTTTCGTGACGAAAGGCCTCGATAAAGGCATTCACCACTCTCGGATCAAATTGAGAGCCACTATGAAGAACAATTTCGTCGTAGGCCACTTGAGGATCTAATCCCTTGCGATATGGACGGGTACTCACCATCGCATCATAAGTGTCAGCAACAGCAATAATCCTGGCAATCAGCGGAATCTCTTCGCCTTGGAGACCGAGCGGGTAACCTTTCCCATCCCATCGTTCATGATGGTAACGCACTCCCCCCATCACATCTTTTAATCCCTCAACGCGACTCATGATGTCATAACCTTGTTCGGGATGTGATTTCATCACCACCCACTCTTCTTTGGTGAGAGGAGCCTGTTTCTTTAAAATACTGTCTTCGACTCCAATTTTACCCACATCATGGAGAATAGCAGCTAAGTGCACCTGCTCAAGTTGCTCATGAGAAAGATCCATGTACTTAGCAACACACATCGAATAGTAGACGACACGTTTTGTATGCCCTCCGGTGTAACGATCTTTTTTTTCAATCGATTCGGCCAAGGCTTCAACAGTGTCAAAAAAGCCTTTTTTGAGGTCCGCATATAATCGAGAATTCTCAATTGCGATCGCTACCTGATGACTCAGGGTCTCTAATATTTTTCTATCTCCTTCATAGAAATCAGGCCAGGAATGCATTGATGACTTAGCAGGAATACTTGCAAGTTTATTAAACGCAAGAAGAACACCGACCGTTCTATTTCGTGCCTTCAGTGGAACACAGATCAAAGTTTGAGCTTTAAATTCTTTAGAAAAGAAGAAATTTTTAATCAATTTATTAATATTTCGAAAATTATTTTGTAAATCGTTGCAAATCACGCTCTCACCGCTCATAGCGACATTTCCGGCAATGGAGTGATCATCAATTGGAATAGAATCAGATACAGACAGAGAGTCCGAAAATTCCCAGTTCAACTCTGCTCTCAACGGATTCACCAAAAGCAACAATGCAGTCTCACAACAAAGGAGATTACAGGTCGCTTCGAGCGCTTTTTCTCGCACGATTGCGGTATCAAGAGTCGAATTCAATAGTGCAGAAAATTTATTGAATTGCTCAAGTTGATTAACTTTTTCTTGCATTTCAAGGAGAGTTGATTCAATTTTACTCTCAAGTCCTCGAATGAGTCCCAATGCTTGCTGAGCTTCAGCAAGAGAAAGAGGGTCATTTTTCTTGGATTTTGACGAACTTGAACGAGACACCTTCCTAGTGTTCGAAGCCATAGATGGGCGAGCCTCCTGCTCAAACCTTCAAGCGCTTTACGTTCGAGAATAATGCCTGGGATTCTTACAAGGAGATTCTGAGTATAAATAATAAAACGGCCCCAGTGAAAGATCTTCCTGATTCTCACTGAGGCCCGCAAGAGCTTAAATTTTACTCCTCAGAATCCATCCATGGACTCAATCCACAACCACACTATTTAGTCTACGGTGGATCTATTTTTGGTCAATACCTTTAATCAACTTTTTTATCAGAAATCTTTAAAACTTGATCGTAAGCCCTTTTTCTTGGAACGCCAAAATGTTGGCTAACCTGTTTTGCAGCCTCTGATGCAGAAATTCCGGAATCAATCAAGCACTGTAATGCTTTCGTCCAATTAAAATTTTCATTTTCTAAACCTTCAGCTTCAACTTCTTTCCCTTTTTTTAACAAAATTTGTAGACCAAAACACCATTCACCTTTTGGTCCTTCACGAATAATTTCACTCTTCACTGTTTCACACACTTCCTGCACTGTCCCTGCAAAAATCCGTTCGTGTATTTTAGTCAATTCTTTAGCAGTAACACATTGTGCATCCACTTTGTTTTGATCTAAAAAAGAAACCCATTGCTCCAAGGTCTCAATCACTCGATGTGGACTTTCAAACCATACAAAAACATCCGCAATACCTAAAGAAGTGCAAGAGATCACACGTTTACACTCTTCTTGCTTCTCACCTGTTTTTCTAGGGAAAAAACCTCTAAATACAAAGGCATTTCCAGTAAATCCAGAAACAGATAAAAAACTCATGACTGCCGATGATCCAGGGATGGGAGTAATTTGAATTCCAGCTTTTCGAGCACTTGCAACCAGCACTGCTCCTGGATCGCTGATAGCAGGAGTCCCCGCATCAGTCACGAGCGCAAAACTCTGACCTTCACTCAGTTGCTCAACCACCCGATCGATTGTTTTCTGACTAGAATGCGCATCGAGTCTAATTAAACTAGAAAACGATTTTGAAATCCCAAGAGACATAAGCAACTTGGCCGTTTCGCGCGTATCCTCACAGAGAATGGCGTGAGCTTCTTCAAGTGCTTGAAATGCTCGAGAACTCATATCTTCAAGATTACCGATCGGGGTAGCCACTACCCAAAGACCAGTAGGCAAAACTTGCTTCTTGGTTTTGTCCATAGAGGCCAGGATAATAGTCAAAAGTACCCCCTCAATTCAAGGGAAACTCTGATAGAAATCTAAGGAATTTTTTATGAAAACTCAGATCAAGAGGATCGGCGATACTGTGGTTGTTTCTATGGAAGGAAAATTAGATTTTGAAACTCACCTTCCACTTCGCGAAGATCTTGATCGACTCATCCATCCACCAAAACACATCCACGCTCCTAATAAGATTATCTTCAATTTGGAAAATCTTGAATTTGTCGGTTCGAGCGGGATTTCTGCTTTTATTCAAGCTCTTCAAGAATTCAATTCTCATGCCCCCAGTCGTCCGCGCTACTGCAAGGTAGGGAGTGAATTTCGTAAAATCATCCAGGCTTTCGATGAAATGGAACTCTTTGATTTCTATGAAGATGAAGACAAAGCTCGAAAAAGCTTTAATCAATAACCAACTCTTACACCTTGATTTCAAACGGTTTTTTTAGGACACTATCAAAAAAACTGTGATTTCCTGACAAAAATGTCCCATTAATTTCCCAGCGATAATGTCCCCTTAGTCGGAAAGCCGTCGCTAATAGTTAACTACTTTTGGATAATAATTGTTTTTTCTTTTGGCCTGGTG
>Ga0172367_10002623_pt1 | contig 24452 bp, 22 predicted proteins | sample Lak10m_FD_114542 | JGI IMG/M metagenome (GOLD analysis project Ga0172367, IMG submission 114542) | Freshwater microbial communities from Kabuno Bay, South-Kivu, Congo - kab_022012_10m | ecosystem: Environmental > Aquatic > Freshwater > Lake | place: Democratic Republic of the Congo: South-Kivu... | reverse complement strand
TCTATATTATCGCGCAGAGATAATCCGACTAAGCATTTCGCTTCATTAATCCCCGACTCAGATTTTGCGCGCACCATGGATAGCTGGTCATATACTTTGCGCAAGACTTTGCGTAATGAAGTCTTCGGCTTGGATACTGAGCTTGATGAAGTTTGTATCTCAGAGGAGAACCTTAGAGTTTATTTTAGGCACGTGATCAAATCACCACTAGTCTATCTGGATCATTTTAATATTGCCAGCAGGCCGACTAGTAGATCTGGTAGTAAAATCAAAGAACTACTAGATAACCCAGTCTGTAACTATAGCTTAGACACTTTGGCGCAAACGCTCTCAGTAACTGAGATTCTCTCTATGCTTGCTGATATTAGGGCTATACCTTACGCTGCCATGTTTAATCTTGTCGGTGGTAACCACGTATCGTTCTATGGTTTTGCGGCGCTAGATCCTGCGACTATAGATGAGATTAAGCATTATTATCATCTTAATGATGGCAGTCAAGAGCATCTGCTTATTAGCCATATAGTCAACTCACTCGAGAAGGGTCTCTTCACTATGGATATGCGCTGCTACTCTACGGCTCATACTATAGTAGAGCGTGCCACTAATGCTAGTTATCAGGCTGAGCAGGATCCACTGATTAAGAGCTTCCTAGCGGCTCAAATTGCAGCTAGGGATTTCGTCGCTAAGATTAAGGGTTACCCAGTAACCCAGAACTGTAATCTTAAGAACTTACTTATTGATGACACTGAGACTCGTGATCTACTAATGGCTAGGCGTAATGATGCTGCCGTGCCGCGCATAGGTATAGCCATCGCTATGGCAAGAATAATCAAATCTGCTCATGAGCGCGGCGTGAATCCGCTGGATATTAGGAACATTAGTGTGGCGCAGCTCGACTTAGTGCGTAAAGCCTTCGCGGCCGGCGCCTCTACTTTTGGTAATGGGTGTATAGACTAGCATCCGTCATTGTGAGGAGCGTTAGCGACGAAGCGTCATTGCGAGGCACGCAGTGCCGAAGCAATCCCCATGCTGCGACCCAAGAATAGATTGCTTCGCCCTTCGGGCTCGCAATGACGGGGGTTAATCAGTATTACTCGTAAAAACCATGATAAAACTTACTATTTAAGGGTATAAAGGAACTAATAACGCTATGTACAACCCAATATTCGAGCTTGAAGACACTAAAGGGCGCGATAAAGAGCTTAAATCTCTTAGGGATATGATTTGTTACCGGGCCGGCCGCGATCAGCTATCTGACTTCGCTAAGAAGTTTACTAGTTTCGTTAAGCGCCACCCTATGACCACGCTATCTATGGCTGCTATACTTGGCCTTAGTTTAGGTGGAGGCAAAAAGAAATAAATCCAAGACTAGTGTTTTCGGTATAGTCAATATCAGTCCGGAGTCTTTCTCCTATGCACTTAATCCAGCAGATAGTTTTAATAGCCAAAAAACTCTTGATCTTGCTTGTAACTTATTTCATGCGGTAGATGTACTTGATATAGGTGCAGTCTCTACTAGACCCAATTCTTCACTAATAGACGAGGCTCTTGAACTTAAGCGTTATCAAGATTTTTTGCCGCGCTTATTAGCTATGCAGCCTCAAGCGAAGATATCGCTAGACTGCTTTAGGCATCAGGTTCTTAAGCCTTTAGTCGAGAGCTATCCTGTTGCCTATATTAATGATGTCACAGGGTTTAGTGATCCTAAGATCATAGAGCTTGTCGCTGCAAGCGACGCTCAGGCTATAGTTATGCACTCAGCTGGGCAAGTACCAGCTCTAACTAATGTCGCTGATGATTATTATTTAAGCCGTCATTGCGAGCCCGCAGGGCGAAGCAATCCATCAGGTCTTAGCACTGAGCTGCTTGAATTCTTCGCAGGTATAATCGCTAAAGCTGATAGTTATGGTCTTAAGCGCGAGCAGTTAATTTTCGATCCCGGGCTTGGTTTTGCTAAGAACCTCAGACATAGTTTAGAGCTACTAGCGTTAATTCCTGACTTGCGTGCAGAGTTTGGCATACCAATATTAATCGGTGCTAGCCGTAAGTCGTTTTTGATGCGTTGGTTTGAGGCTGCTTTATCTAGGCTGGGTGCGCGCGATTATAAGCATGGGCTGCTTAGTGCTTTATTAGAGATAGCTGAAGAAGAGTCTGGACTCTCATTAGATCAGGATTTGATTGCAGCGGGTTTCTTCAAGCAGTTCCCGCCTGCTGATACTGAGCCTGATGAACTTGAGCTGCGCGATAAGCTGAGTAATCTTTATAATCATCTTGCGCTAACTGCTGGAGCTAATGCTCTTAGGCTGCATGATCTTAGGGCGCTGCCTAGGCTGATATAATAAGCTTGTTTGCAAGTGGAAAGCCTTAACCTTAAAGATATAGAAGCCAAGTTAGCTGAGCTAGGGGCTAAAGCTACTGAGGGTTTTGCAGCAGCTAATAATAGCCAGCAACTCGAGCAACTGCGCGTTGAGTTTTTCGGCGACAAGAGTTATATCACTAGTCTGCGCAAAAATATGCGCGCAGTGTCGAATGAAGACAAACCTAAACTTGGTAAAGCTATTAATGCAGCCCAAACCACCCTCGACACGAATTTTACAGAAGCTAAGACACGCATCGAAACAGCAGAACTGAACGCTAAGCTAATGACTGAGCGCATCGATGTGACGCTGCCGGCTACTGGCACTAAGCTAGGCCACATTCACCCGCTTGAAGCTACTACTCAAGAGATAGTTAGTATTTTTGCTGGCATGGGCTTCACTCTAGTCGATGGTCCAGAGATAGAGACTGGTTATTATAATTTCACTGCGCTTAATACGCCGCCCGAGCATCCGGCACGTGATGAGCAAGATACCTTCTACACTTCGCTTAGTGAGAGCCAAGACGGCGATCAGAGTATATTATTACGCAGTCACACCTCATCGATTCAGATCCGCGCTATGGAGCGGCTCAAGCCGCCGTTTCGTATTATCGGGCACGGTAGAGTCTATCGTAATGAAGAAGTGAATGCGCGTAAGATGCCTTTCTTCCATCAGCTTGAAGTGATGATGGTAGATGAGAATGTTAATTTCGGGCATATGAAATGGGTGCTTAGTGAATTCCTTAAGGCCTTTTTTGGTGCTGAGATGCCGCTGAGATTTAGGCCGGATTTCTTCCCGTTTACTGAGCCGAGTGCTGAGCTGGATGCCCAGTGTGTATTCTGCAAGGGAGCAGGCTGCAGTACTTGTGGCGGCCGCGGTTGGCTCGAGCTTATGGGCTGCGGCATGGTAGATCCTAATGTACTCACTAAAGCAGGCATAGACCCTAGTAAATATTCTGGTTTTGCGGCGGGTTTAGGCTTGGATAGGTTTACCATGCTTAAGCATCGTATTAATGACATTCGCTATATGTTCAATGGTGATCAGCGTTTCTTAGAGCAGTTTTAAGGACGCGCCGAAAAACGAAGTTTTGAGGCGACGTCCGCTCAAGTATAGAATTAAGGACCCGCTCCTAGAGCGGGGCTCAGCCCCGGTCTAGGAGTAAGTATTTGCGTGAGATGTTGTTTGCAGCGGGTCCTTAAGCTATTATATAGTTAATGCCGCGCTTATTATTAGCTTTGTTGCTTATTACTAGTCTTGCTGCTAGCGCTGCTGAAGACGGTTTTACTGATATTAGTGTCGCTGATGACTTTATCGCTGATTTTAGTGATCAGGGTCTTGATAACACGGAGCTGAGTTCGCTAGATTATCCTGCGGGTGTTATAGCTGTTTATTTTAGTGATAATAATCTCAAATCCTCTTCTGGACTGTTTTTGCCCAGCACGGTGCAGTATTTGTTCTTAGATGGCAATAATATTAACCCACTGGGTTTTAGTCTTTCTACTAATGTACAGTTCTTGAGTTTGGAGAATAATCAGATTACTAATCTTGGTAGTTTGTTCCTGCCTAGTACGCTTAAGACCCTGATCCTAGCTGGCAACACTATTACTAGTATTGATTCCTTTCTTATACCATCTACTCTTGAGACTTTAGATCTTTCGGATAATCTTATTGCTAATTTATCGATAATCCGTGCGCCGAATACTCTTACTACTATTAGTCTTAGTGCTAATAGGCTTGCAGCACTGCCTGCTATAGACTGGCCGGAGTCCTTACTTAAGCTCTATCTTCAGGATAATTTACTTACTAGTGCTGCTGATATCAGTTTGCCTACTACGCTTGAATATCTGGATCTTAGCGGTAATCAGCTTACTGGGCTGAGGAGGCTTAGTTTGCCCAATTCGCTCAAAACCCTGATTATGACTAGGTCTGCGCTGGATAATATTAATGGACTTACTCTTAATTCACTGCTTGAGACCTTAGATTTATCTACTAATAACCTAGACATTATCGCCACTGGTGTGTTGCCGGCGAATCTTAAGACTATAGATCTTAGTGATAATGAAGTGGCTGATATAGCGGATCTGGCTTTGCCTAAGACTATCACTACGATAATCCTTAATGGTAATCTTATTGCTGATAATGGTAGCTTTGCTAAATACACTAGCCTCAAGACACTCAAGCTAGATGCTAATCATATAGGCGATATTAGTTCGGTGATATTGCCAGCGAGCATTAAGACTCTAAGTCTTAGTAGTAATCAGCTTTCTAGTGTTAGTGGTTTACCTGAGGCTATTAGAAACCTAGATCTAAGCTCTAATCTTATTAGTTCAGCAGATCTTAGTAGTCTAGCTGCATTAAAAACTCTCAATCTTGCTGATAATAGAATTACTACTCTGACTAACCTTAGTCTTAATGGTAGTGTTCAAGAACTAGATCTATCGCTTAATGATATTAGTAGTCTTGCTAGTTACATTTGGCCAGAGAAGCTTAAGAGCCTAGATCTTAGTGATAATCAGCTTAGTTCTATAGCTGATATGTTTTATCCTACTAAGCTTAAAACCCTAACCCTGGCTAATAATCAAATCGCTATGCTCAATGGTGTTACCCTTGGTGCGTCTTTAAGAACACTAGATCTGACGAATAATTTGCTTAGAGCAGTTGATGGTTTGACTGTTACTACTAATACGCGCAAGTTGATACTTACAGGCAACCCTATTGAGCAAGCAGATCGCAAAACTATACGTAAGCAATTTGCTAAGAAGTTTCCTAGTCTTAAGATTACGTTTTAGTTGCGGTTAATGTATGAGTGCGATCTTTGTTTTGATAATGATCAAGATGTGTTATCTTTCCATTTTGAACCCTGGCTTGTACTGAAAGGCTAAAGTCAAGATTTGAGACTAATGTAATCGTTGTGATTTCTCCCTGATTATTGAATCTGATTACAGTCATGCCGCTTTTTCCCAATTCCTTGTACATATGATATTGATTAGTTGATGTATCTATTCTCTTAATATCGATACCATCTTTCTTTAATCCATAAGTCAACCTTTCATTTGGTTGATTTGCAATATCTTTTATATAAATAGCATCAACAAGAGCAATGGTTCTATTGGCTTGGTTTAATAGTGGTGGAATAATTGATTGCAGGAAAGCCTGTTGTTGAGTGCTGTCTAAAGCCGCCGCCTTTATTTTACTTATTAAATCTGTCACATCAAGTGTTCTGCCTAAATAAGGACTAATATTAACGCCTACAGGTTGAGCTCCTTGACTTAAATTTGTAAAAATTTGTGATGATTCGGTTTGTAATCTCTTCAGCCTAATAGAGTGTTCGTTAGAGGGATCGTCTACAATGGTTTGAAAATAAGAGACTCTATTGGTTTGCGCGAGCTCATCTAGAATTTTTGGATTTAAATCTGCTTCCAACCCTATACCAGCTCTTTTAATTTCAGCAGCATTCTCTAATGCGACTGCTCGTCTTTCTGGATTACGCCATTCTTCAATAGCAATTTGATTTGCGTAATAAAGCTTAGCTCTCAGTGAAGCCATATACATTTCTCCTGCCGAGACTACTCTTTCTTTTTGAGGAAAAATCTTAGCATCATGGAGAGCTCTAGTATCTGGGTTTGACTTAACTGTGGATGCTATTTTCAATCTAGTCTCTGCTTCATCTATGCCTTCAATGGCCCCCTGGAGTTGCAGAGTTTTATACTGTGGCGAATCGGGATTGGCTAATATTTTTTGAAGTCTAGTCGGCATAAGATTAGATAATACCCCTCCTGGAGGACTCTGTCAAGACCTAATTGTAAATATCAGCCCAAAATAACAAAATTACTGTTTGTAAACAGCAATTTCTATCCATAAGTCCCGTTTATAACTGGTAAATCTAGCCTTTCGCTTTAGCAATCGCTTCTTCAATGGTTCCGACCATGTAGAATGCTTGCTCTGGTAGATTATCGTATTTACCTTCAAGAATTTCTTTGAAGCTCTTGATGGTATCAGCCAGCTTCACGTATTTACCCGGCATACCAGTGAAGATCTCAGCTACGTGGAAAGGCTGCGATAAGAATTTCTGTATCTTACGTGCGCGATAGACAACTTGTTTATCTTCGTCACTCAGTTCATCCATACCAAGAATCGCAATGATGTCTTGTAATTCTTTATAGCGCTGCAATATATTTTGCACGCCGCGCGCTACTTCATAGTGCTCTTTACCGACTATATCTGGCTTAAGCGCTGTAGAAGTAGAATCGAGTGGATCTACCGCTGGATAAATACCAAGCTCGGCGATTTGGCGCGACAAGACTGTAGTAGCATCTAAGTGCGCAAAAGTAGTCGCTGGAGCTGGGTCAGTAAGATCGTCTGCTGGTACATAGACAGCCTGAACAGAAGTAATAGAACCGTTCTTAGTAGAAGTGATACGCTCTTGCAGCTGACCCATTTCATTAGCTAGAGTCGGCTGATATCCTACTGCTGAAGGCATACGACCCAGTAGTGCTGATACTTCTGAGCCTGCTTGAGTGAAACGGAAAATATTATCCACGAATAATAAAGTGTCTCTATTCTCTTCGTCACGGAAATACTCAGCCATAGTAAGACCAGTAAGACCTACGCGCATACGTGCGCCCGGCGGTTCGTTCATCTGTCCGTAGACCAGTGCTACCTTGTCGATAACGCCAGATTCTTTCATCTCGTTCCAGAGATCGTTACCCTCACGAGTACGCTCGCCGACACCTGAGAACACTGATATACCTTCGTGAGCTTTAGCAACGTTGTTAATAAGCTCCATAATTAGAACCGTCTTGCCTACACCAGCTCCGCCGAATAGACCGATCTTACCGCCTTTAACGTAAGGCTCTAATAGATCGATAACTTTGATGCCAGTTTCAAAAATCTCTACGTTAGTGCTCTGCTCGCTTAGTGCTGGCGGCTCGCGGTGAATAGGTAAACGCTTCTGCACTTTAAGCGGCTCAGCTTCATCTACGGTCTCACCGATAACATTAAAAATCCTGCCTAGAGTGCTAGTACCGACTGGCACAGATATCGGCGCACCAGTGTCGATAACATCAAGTCCGCGCTTAAGACCCTCGGTGCTGCTCATTGCAACAGTACGCACGCGGTTATCGCCGAGTATGATTTGCACTTCAGCGACTATGGTTATGTCTTTGCCTTCTGTGTCTTTGCCCTTAATTTCAAGAGCGTTATAAATATTAGGTAGCTTGCCGCTAGGGAACTCTACGTCTATCACTGGGCCTATTACTTGAATAACTTTGCCTGTGCTGGTTTTCTCTATAGTTTTACTCATCGATTCCTGATTTTACCATCAGAAAATTGCTCTGCAGCGCAGCTTTAGTTCATTTAGCGTTGTTTTCAGTTTTACTTTTAAATTTAGCGGCGCTTTCTTTATTGACTTTGTCGATGTAGTTTTTGATTTTGTAGCCAGCGAGTATGAAGCCACATAGCGCAGCCACTAGTACGCTAGTGGTGAAATGCTGCCCATGCATTAAGTATTTACTTGCTGCCCAGCCGATTAGCACCGTAGCGGGAATAACATAGGCGATATCTAGTAGTTGCCACATAGTTTTGATTATAGCCTTGATTTTGGTATCTTATCTGGTTATAATTTTGTAATAATATGGCGAGGCGAGTTGCGTTATTTGTATATCCTGAGAATTGTAACTCGCGGCTAGAACAGTATAGTAGTGTTGCTGATAAAGTCGCTGAGCAGTTACTAAAGGATATGAGGAAAACTCATATCACAAGATCCGCATTAAAAACTCTAACTAAAGTCAAATCTGAATCTGAACTGCGCGGCATTAACTTAAACGATTTACATAAGGGTTTTCTTCCTGATAGAACGGATCATATTGATCTTGCTGTTGTTACTTGTCCTCAAGCCCTCAAATCGGTTCTGCAGTTTTTACAAAAAATTATTAGTCAAGCTAAGCCGCAAGATAGTAATGGCCTAAGTCGTGTTGCTTTAATTCTTGCTGTTGATCCTGATACTCAGTCCACGGACGAAAATCCTAAATTGCAGCACGTTGCCGCGCATGATATTGCTAGGTTAGATCTTGGTGTTGATAAAGCTAAGGAGGCTTTTGCTAAGCGACATGCGGTCTATGTTAATGATGCACTTGGAACAGAAACAGCACTCGTGGCGGAGTTTATCAAAGGTTATCCTCAAGTTGAGTCTGACTGGCGAGCTAAGTTAGCTGCTCAGTTAAGCTCCCGGTAGCTTAATAGTCGAAGCTTTATTTAGTTCTATGCGTGGGATAGTCTCAAGAGTGCCAAAATTTGTATCATAGAAACCGGGTTGTAGTATGTGATGTTTAGCTTTTAGCGTATCGAGATCCAAGCTGATTACACCAAGATTAGTGTCTAGTATTAATCTGTCTTCAGAGTTTTCTTGAGACGTAGCGGGATACAAAAAGAAATTACTGATATTTAAGCCTAGGTTAGTGTAGAACTGATCAATACGAAGAACTTTTATAATATTAAAATCCGTATCCGTAATATAAAGCCTAAAATCTTTTGCACTAGTTGTTTTACTAAGAATAATATAGTGATTATTTGATTGATCGAATAAAGTCGTGTCTTTGCTGAGAGATAAACCGCCGCTTGAACTACTGAAATGGTTAGCGTAATCCATCACCCCGCTAATAAAAGTCCTAGCGCTAGCCTCCAGTCCTACTAAGAGACAGAGCGCGACTACAGTGCTTGTGAGCTTCATGGAGATAATGCTAGCATTTGTGCTCATATGGGTGAATTAGTAAGTTTTGTGAGTATTCCTGAGGCTAAAGCTCTTGCTGATAGGCTTTCAGACGGTCACGGTATTGATGTTACTTTGCGGCAGATAGATGATGTGCTGAAGGAGCAGAGGGCAGTAGGCAAAGATTTAAGAAAGCTGCACGCAGCCGCTCAAAAACAATTAGCTGGTGATTTAGCAGAAGCGCAAGATGATAATGGTACGATTAAATTAGCTTGGGATAGTCCTTTTGCTTCTCTATACGCCATGGCAATTAAAGCAAAACAGCTGCATCAAGTTCTATCTAGGCCTTTGGTTGCGATGTTAGAGCAAATTGATAACTCTAAGTGTACTCTTAACAAGGCGCTCATGCTAGGTGCACTTAGTTAAGCCGGCACGAAGCCTTGATCGGCATTTGTGTTATTATTTGCGCCGATTTTATCCCAGAGCTGCTCGAAGAATTTGCTTGGATCCTGCTCGCAGATTAGAGGGTATTTTTTATAAGCCCTCCATAAAGTGTCAAATAATCCTGGACTTGCTTTGAGTTGTTCCTCGTGTTTTTTAACTGCACACCATAGAACATTGAATAGTTTGCCATTTTTCTTCAATTGATCGGCATCAGCCGTACTAGCGATATCTTTTAGCTTTATATATTTGCGTTTAACAAATTCAAGAACATTGTCAAAGCGGTCACAGTATTTTTTAGTACTAGTTGTTTTTAGTGCGTTATCCAGACTTTTATCACTGATACCTAGGCGTTGGATTAATGCAAAAACCATTGTTATAACATCAGCAGCTTCACCTGCTGCATTGTTTTCTAATTTAGTGATTTTTTTCTTGTCCTCAGGTTCATTTTCTCTAGCTAGTTTTAGTTTCTTTGCTTCATTTAGTAGCTCTTTAAATTCACAGACAGGTCCACCGCCAGCGCTTTCAGATTTGGCTAGTTTAACCCCAAGCGCTCTTTTACCATTGCTACCAACAAGAGCTCCGAGGGCATCTAAACCCCAAGCGAATTTCTCGGTTGCAAAATCAACTAGTTTTTTGATTTGTTTTATCGGCTCTTTTATTGTGCGTAATATGCCAATATTAGTAAGAGCACTATGAACTTCGCCAGTCATGTGGCTTATCTTATCATATTGGCAAGATAAGCTGCTAAACCTTACGTATAACGCCCTTAACTATGCCTTGTATCTTCAAGTCTTGACTAGCTGGCACGAAAATGGGTTGCATAGTCGGGTTTTCAGGTTGTAACCTAATGCGGCCCTCTTCTTTATAGAAGCGCTTAAGTGTAGCAGCCTCATCATCGAGAAGAGCCACTACTATCTCACCATTATGTGCAGTGTGGCGCGGCTCGATCAGCACTAGGTCGCCATCAGAGATTAGTGCATCTACCATGCTCTCGCCTTTGACGCGCAGCGCGTAGCAACCACTAGGGAAATAACTATCTAGTTCTAAGTACTCATCAGTATCATCCATCACGCTCAAAGGCTTACCAGCAGCGATTTTGCCGAGTACCGGAATCTGAGTGCGATCAACCTTAAACTCACCATTACTAGGAGGCTTAGGTAATCTGCCGCTGCTACCCTCAGGATATTTAGTCTCAAGATCGCGTAGATAGCGCGAGTCGATGACGCGCACCGAACGCGCTGACCCGGGGTTCCAAGTGATGGCGTTCTTCTTGCGCAGGGCGGTCATGTGGTACTGCAGGGTACCCTTGGTGATGCCCATCTCGGCCGCGATCTCATCGAGAGTTGGCGGATAATTGAATTTGCGAGTCAGCTTGTAGATGATCTCAGCGGTTTCTTCTTGTTTGGGGGATAATGTTGTGCTCATACTTATATATTACCATACATGGGTATGCTTGTCAACACTTTTATTCAATTTTGTCGGATCCGGGGTGCGACCCCGGTGTTTATCTTATGCGAAGGTCCAGAGCAGGACTAAAGCCAGCCCAAAATTAATCCTATGTAGCAGTTCGCTTTGGTGGTGTAGTTGTTCGAACTCTTCCTTCTTGTTAGCGCGCATGGCAGCGAGCATCTCAGGCGAAGTTCTATAGACTAGGTGCAGACTAATAGCGATCACCGCAAGAGTTAGCAGGCTAGTGATCAGCATGCCCCAAGAAAAAACAAAACGCTCAACAATAATTAAATGCAATAACTTGCAAGCGAAAAGCAATATCGATGACATTTTTAGCCATTGATCGAAGCTGTCGAAGATACTGGTCATAAGTTTGCCAGCTTCTTGTTTGCTGGCGTTGTTGAATAATTGTGGTGCGACTAAAGCGCCGAGTGTAACAGTGCCACCGGCTATAGCGCTAAGGCTAGTTATTTGAGCGGCATTTAATATCTCACCGAAGCTGCACATAAACTTCATTATACTTGTATTGTTGCTCCGCTACAATACTAAGAGTGGTGTTAGTCGCGCTCGATTCAAGCCTGCAAAAGCAATCTATCGCTGTTTTTAGGCAGGGAGCCGAGGGCTATGAGTTGCTCGCGACTAAAGAACAGCAAGGCAGCTCGGCAGAGTTCATCAAACTACTAGATGGGATTAGTCCTAGTGATATTGCTGAGCTTGCAGTGATAACGGGACCTGGGTCTTTTACTGGTATTCGCACGGCACTGACTGTGGCTAAGACTATCGCTAGCTCGCTTGATATTCCAGTTTATGCTTTTAATAATTTTGAATTGATGCGTGCGGCTCGCAATGACACCAAGATTGTTCTGCAACTTAGCGTTCGCGATTACTATATTTCACTCGATACTAACTACGATAATCCTGAGACTAATTTTTATTCGGCTCAGTTGCCTGCTGGTTTGGTGGTCTCTGAGCAGCCAGATCTGGCGCTTATAGCTGATCTTCTGAACACTGGTTCTAGACTGGCTTCTAAGGACTTGCAGCCATATTATTTGCGTATGCCTGCTATAGGTATAACTGGCGAATCTAAAATCCAAACTGCAAGTGGACTTAAATTAAAAGTAAGCAAAGATCAAACCGAAGAGTTATTAGTGCAGGCGAAGCTGGCAATGACTGAGTCCAGGTTTAGGGATGCTGAGCAGTTGTTGAAGTTATATATCAAACCGCGTCATCCTGAGCGGAGCGAAGGATCCCTGCGCGTCGCACAGCAGCTACTAGCTGAGTCACAGCTTGAACTCGGCGAGCTCTCAGCAGCCAAGCGTAATTTCCTCAAAGCAGCTGATAATTGCCAAGCGGCTTTTGTCGCTCTTATTGCTGGCAAATATCAAGAGTCGCGGCATTTGTATCTTAAGGCTGAAGATTCTATAGCTAAGCGTTGGGGTTTGTTTCTTTGTGATTATTTGCATCCAGTGCATGCTCAGCCTATTGATTCGCCGGGTTTTATGGCTTTTAGGTTATTTCTTGAAAGCACGGTGAGCTATATGTTGCGTAATAATCGTGAGCGTTATGTTAAGGTCTTGCTTAAGAATCATGCTGCTTTGGAGCAAGTTTTCCCGGAGTTGCGCAAATCTATTGGCTCAGCTTATCTTGGGCTTAAACAATACCAGCAAGCCTCTGAGATTTTAGCTAGTGCTGAAGATACTTTGAGTCATGATGCTGAGTTGTATTATAAGTTGGCTGAAGCCCAGATCGGGCTTGGTGACCGGCTTGCAGCTAAAGCTAGCCTAGAGCAGGTGCTCAAATTATTGCCCGGGCATATAGGCAGTGAGAAGCTGCTCGCTCAATTGTAATCTAAGACTGAACTGCTTTTGCCCTGTGGATTGCTTCGCTTCGCTCGCAATGACGATGCAGTTTGCCCCTCGTAATGACGGGCAATAGTCAAGAAATCCCCCATTTAGCCTATATACCCCTATGGGCCCCCTCGGGCATAAAACTAAGTATAAGGCTTATTTTATGGATATTTCCCGCCTAAAATCAAATGAAACATCGCAGCTAGACTCCCTGCGCATCGGCATACAAGATGTCAAGGCCAATAGAGCCGCTAGTGCAGCTACTAGTCAAGACGCAAATGCTGCTGTAGAAGTTCCAGCAGATGAGGCAAGTCTTGAAGGACTTGAGCAGATGAAGAACATGGTTAAACAAGCGCAAGACATGCGCCTTGATTTAGTTGCTTCTATCAAGCAAATGCTGGCTGAAGGTCATGATTTTAGTTCGGCGGATATTGCTGGAGCTTTAGTTGATGGTGGGTTTGGGGAGTATTTTACTGAGGACTAATTAATGCAGTATTTAGCAGATATTCTCAATAAAGAAGCTGATGTTTACCAGAACTATTTAGAGAATGCTGCACGCAAGAAGCAAGCATTAATCGAGAATGATTTTGAACTGCTTGAGTCTATCACTGTACAGGAGAAAGTTCTCTCAGCGCAAATTCTCAAACTAGAATCTGAGCGTTATGACTTCCTTGAAGATCAAGGCATGAAGCGCGATATTACCATTAACGAAATTCTTGAGCGTATGCCTAGAACTGAGCAAGCAGCTTTGCGTGATTCGGCGACAAGACTCAAAGACGCTCTACTAGCTAGCCGTAAGTTCAATGAAACTAATATGGCTCTGTTGAGACAATCGTCTAACTATATCAATCATATGATCAAAATTTTTGCAAAGAACGTGGAAGGCGAGCAGCCTACTTATGGCAGGGGTGTCCAAGGTTTCAAATCCACTAAAATTGCAGATCTAGAGGGGTAAAACTAAAAAGGGTGTAAGAGTAGGAAATGTTAACAGCTGGTTTTATTCTAATGGGGATAGTGTGTATCTTCGGGGGTTTTGCTCTCGAGGGTGGTAACCTCTTCAATATCATTGCAGTTTGGCAAGAGTACATCATCATTATTGGTGGTGCGTCTTCGATATTTCTTGCGATGTGCCCGCAGAAGATTTTAATGCATATTGTCAAAAATATGGCGACACCATTTGGCGGCGATGCTTATACTAAAGCTATTTTTCAGGACGGACTTAAGTGCATGTATGAGTGCTTCGTTAACCTTAAGCGTAGTGGATTACTTAGTCTTGAGAAAGACGTGAGTGAGCCTAATAGCAGTTCTATATTTAGTAATTATCCTAGTTTTTTAGGTAATCATCACGCGGTAGATTTTTATTGCGACTCGCTTAAACTAGTAATTAACTACAACTCTAAGCCTGAAGACGTTGAAAATGCTATGGATAGTGAGATTGATGCGCATCACGCTGAAGCTCATCTTGGTCCAGGTGGTATTAACCGTGTGGCAGATGCGATGCCAGCAGTTGGTATCGTCGCTGCGGTTCTTGGTATTATTATCGCGATGGGTCACATTGATGGTCCGCCAGCTGAGCTTGGTCACAAGGTTTCAGCCGCACTTACTGGAACGATGTTAGGTATCTATGCTTCGTATCTTATATTCCAGCCTATTGCTCAGCATATGGAATATATTTCTGGTGAAGAAACTCAATATTTCAAAATGCTTAAAGTAGGTCTAGTTAGCTATCTTCAAGGTGCTGAACCGATTGCTGCTGTAGAGATCGCTAGACGTTCGATTAATAGTTATAATAGGCCGTCAGCATTGGATTTAGAAACGGCTGTCGCTGAAATCAGACCTCGCTAGTTGACCGCATCCGAAACCGCCAATAACTGCGTTACGCTCGTCCTCGCAAGCCTTGTTCTTGACGGTTTCAAATGCGGTCTAGGCTTGAGTTCACAGCAAAATACAGTTTAATATTGCGCTTACTCAGCTCTTCAAGTATTTTCAGGTTAATTTCTTCGCGCACGCGCATATATTCAGCGTAATCAGCAGATAGATGATAGTAGAGAATCTCATATTCTATATGTGTGGCGGTGATTTCTTTAAGATTGACGCGCTCCAGTTTAACTAAGCCTTGGCTTTGGTAGTCATTGATTATATTTTTGATTAAATCTGGGATTAGTTTTAATTCTGTGGGTTGAGTTTCTGCTGCTATGCGTAGTGAGAATAGTGCTTGGCGGCGTTGCATCTTGCGAAAGTTCTGGATGCGACTAGTAGTAAGCTCGCGGTTAGCGATGATTAGCTCTTCGCCGCGCACTGACTCTAATCTAGTAGTTTTAAGACCTATTTTACGCACGAAGCCCACATGCTCGCCGATAGCTATCTGATCGCCTATAGCGAAAGGTTTATCGAAATAAATACTAAAAGAACTAAAAATATCATTGAGTATATTTTGCGCCGCGAGTGCTACGGCTATGCCGCCGATACCCAAGCTCGCGACCAGAGCGCTGATATTAATACTAAAAGCAGAGAGTATAACTAAAAGGCTTGATGCCCATAAGCCGATCTTGAATAGCATATAGATACCATTAAACGCAGTCTGATCCTCTGGCTGACTAGTATCCACGCGCAGTATCTTCGAGAGCATATAGCCCAGGGCTTCTTGCAAGCAGAGTGTGACTTGAATGATTACTATTACTAAGAATGCTAGATCTATATATTTGCTAGTTTTGTCATTGAGGCTTAGCGTCTGGGTTGCACAATAAAGTGAAACTAAATCATAGAACCTTGGGTGTATATGCTCTAATACTTTAACTAGCTGATCATCGAACTGAGTGCTAGTTTTGCGTGCCATTGCTTTGAGCCTAGCGATAACGATGTAGCGAAAAATTCTAAATGCAATTAAGAACCCGATGAAATATGCTGCAGCAATCGCAAGTTCATAAGCAGTATTGCTACCGACACTGTAGCTCTTAAGTGAATGCAAATTGTAGATTAGGTTGTGCATTGATTCTTCATTATATAACTTTATTTATAAGTTATTATCGGGATGTTTTGTTTGGTTGATATTTTTAATTTGCAAGCAGGCAAAAGCAATATCCCGGGTGCTCTAAGCATGAGTGCACCAATATTGCAGCTCCATAATTTATGCACTCATGTTGAAAGCGCAAAAACGTGACGTAAGTCACGTTTTTGCTATGCCTTAGCTAACGCAACTGAGCAAGAGTATCCGTATAGCAAGCGATAGATCATCAAATTTTAAAGGTTATAATCTAAGCAGATGCACATAGTAATCTACGGTGTTGGTGCAGTGGGAGGTTTTTACGGCACCCTACTAGCCAGATATATTCAGCAGCATCCCGAGCATAGTATTAGTTTTGTCGCTCGCGGTGCTATTTATGAGGCTCTTAAGACTAAGGGTATAGAACTTATACGCAGTAAGGTTCGGGATTTTGATGAGCCGCTGTTTGATGAAGAAATTCGCTTACCGCAAATAAATGTCTATTCTAGTTATGCTGAAGTCCTACAGCCAGTTGATGTCGTGCTTTTATGTGTTAAGTCTCGAGATACCATAGCTGCTGCTAAGACTATTAGCGGAGATGCTTATGTCGTCTCTGTGCAAAACGGTGTTGAGAATGAAGAGAGAATAGCTTCTGTGCTTGGCAGTGACAGGGTTTTAGGCTGTTTTACCAATGTTGCTGCTGAGAATATAGAGCCGGGGCGTTATATTCAAAAAGGCTTATATCAGATTTGTTTCGGTGAGTTGCCTGCTAGCACTCATCATCAGCGCGCGCCTGAGCTGAGAGATTTTATGCGTGCTGCTGGCATCAACGCTAAAGTCACTGACGATCTCTATAGAAGTCTTTGGGCTAAGCTAGTATGGAACACCGGGTTTAATCCACTAAGTGCTTTATATGAGCTGGAGATAGGTCCCTTGATCGCTCAGCACCAAGATACTATTCTTGGGCTAATGCGCGAGACTAGAGAAGTGGCTCATGCTCAAGGCATTATGATTCCAGATGATATAGTTGAGTTTCATTTTAATAACACTAATACTAGAGCTTGGGATAGTTTTAGAACTTCGATGATGCAAGATGCTATTGCTCATAAGCCTATTGAGCTAGATGATATTCTTGGTGTTCTATTGCGCCGGGGCAAACAATATAAGGTAGCAACTCCTTATGCTGATAAGGTCTATGCTGATTGCAAAGCTAAATTTGGCTAGCACTTGTATAATACTCAATTGACGGTGTTTACTATCACGAAGTTGTTTTTATTCTTGCTACTAGTCTTGGCGCCAGCCACGGCTGCGATAGACCCGCAGATATCCAGCATAGTTAAGCAAGAACTTGGCGCAGATATAAGAATAGATGGCATTGCGCAGCAAGGCTCTAAGCAGTGGCTTTTATTAGTACCAGCTCAGCAGCAAGCACAAGCTAATGGTATTACTCTAAGTTACAAATCAGCGAATGGTGATTTATTACTATCTAATAATTGGATCTATACTCCTATTATTCCCGGGCGCAAGGATAATCTAACTACTATTAAGAGTTTTGATTTCTATCCACAAGAGATCAAGAATAATATATTATCCTCTATTATTATCCCGGAATTTATTATCCCCAAAGGTTTTGTGCTGCCACGAGATCTAGCGATGCTGGCTGGTCATCTACCTATAGGGCTAAGTGATGTCGAGCTTGCTAGTGATAGAGAAGCAGAGTTTAGGCGCAGGCTCAAAGCTGATGAAGCGAATAACCTTAGTCTTATTAGCTATGATCATAACTCTGGCGAGATTAAGAATATAGAGTTTAAAGACAAGCTTGAGACTAAGCCTCTAGTAGAAGCTTCTAAGCAATTAGCTTTTGTTACTGCACTTAAGAGTTTTGATAAAGAAATTTATGCTGCTGATTATAATAAAGCTACTATATATAAGCTCAAATCTAGTCCAGAAGAGTATTTGAAGCTTGGTAAAGCTCAGGGACTTAAGGATTTTGCTTTTAGTTACGATGGTACTTTATTGTATGTGCTTACAGCTAAAGATTCTAAGCTACTTGTCTATAAGCGTGATGGGCTTAAGCTTATGCGTGAGCTTGATATAGCTTCAGGAGCTTTTGGCTTGATGACTTATAGTGCTGATGCTGGTCAAGCTGACTATGTCGCGTTTGCGCTTAAGTCTAGTGCTGAGATTAATTTGGTTAGTAGTTTTGAACATAGAATAACTAGCCGTATAAGCACTGCTAATTTAGATCTTATGCCAGATGCTTTTACTATAGCTGCTGGCGAAGTTTTTATTATCGCTAGAGACAGAATTAAGGATAAGGCAGTTAAGCTAGTGGCGATGGATATAGTTAGCGCTAAGCTGGATAGATATATAGATCTTGATTTTATGCCTTCAGCGATATTAAGTCATGCAGGTAGTGTTTATGTCGCAGGCAACTCTAAGCTTATTCGCTTAAACCCAGTCACTAAGGAGATTACAGCAACGGTAGATCTTGGCACAGATCTTGTCGATCCGCGTTCTTTGCATTTGACTAAGACTGCTGCTTTTATGCTGATCGCTTGCTCAGGCTCTAATAATATTGGTGTTATTGACCTAGCTTCTATGCAACTAGTCAAAAAAATAGATATAGGCTCGCGCGCGCATCAGCTACTGGTATGGTAAGAAGCGCTTATATACATCTGCCTTTTTGCAAAACTAAATGTCCTTATTGTGATTTTGCTTCTGAAGCGATTAGTCCAGTTGAGCATCAGCAGCGTTCAGAGACTTATATAGCAAGGCTGCTTGCTGAAATTGATTATCGTGCAACTAATGCTGCTCGGCCCATGGTGGCAGAGATGAGTCAATTGCTGTCACCATGGACAATTTATTTTGGTGGCGGTACTCCTAGTCTAGAGAGTCCAGAAACTATCGCAGGCATTATTAAGCATCTGCGCCGTTACTATACTATAGATGCTGATGCCGAGATAACCCTAGAGGCTAACCCCGGTACTATCGATAGAGCTAAACTGGCAGCGTTTAAAGATGCGGGTGTAAACCGTATTAGTATTGGTGTTCAGACTTTTGATCCAGTACTATTGCAGAAGCTGGGGCGCGGGCATAGCATAGAAGATACTGAACGTGCGCTAAGTGATGTTGCTAGTTTGGGTTTTAAATCTTGGAGCTTAGATCTTATATATGGTTTGCCCGGACAGACTGTAGAGTCGTGGCAGCAGACTCTTGAGAGGGCGCTAGAGTTTAAGCCAGCGCATATCTCAGCTTACGCGCTCAGCATAGAAGCTACTACTCCTTATGGTGCTTATTACAAAAGTAGCAAGCACCCAGAATTGCCTATAGAAGATGAGGTTGCGACTATGTATGAAATTACAGCAGCTAAGCTTCAAGCTGCAGGTCTAGCTCGCTATGAAATTAGTAACTGGGCTCAGCCCGGTCACGAGTCGCAGCATAATCTTACTTATTGGCTAGCGGATGAATATCTTGCTGTGGGTGTTGGCGCACATGGCTATCTTAACTCTAAGCGTTACGCTAACCCTAAGCAGCTTAGCGAATATATGACTATTGATTTTAGTGAGCAAGAGCAGCTGGAGATTAGCCTTGAAGAGAGCCGTATCGAGACTATACTCTTGGGTCTGCGCCTCGAAAGAGGTATTGACCTTATAGATGAGCTGAAACCTTATATTAATGTGGCTAAGCTTGAGCAGTTTACTCAGTTAGGTTTAATTGAGCGCGGACCTACTATAAAATTAACTGATAGGGGTATTTTGCTGAGTAATAAGGTTATTGCTGAGCTATTAACTACTAATGCAGTTTAAATCTAAGCGTTTCCAATATCTAATAATTGCTTTGGCTGCTTTGGTTTTAGTTTTAACTACTACTTATATTTATTTAGTTCAAATTCGCAAGTTAGATCTTGAAACCATCATAACTAGTTTTGCTGAAAGTAAAATGGATGGTGACTTGGTTTTAAGCAAGTTTCGTTATAAGCTGGACGCTACTAGTATTCGTCTTAGCGCAGATCGCATAGTAATCACTGATAAGCAAGCTAAGATTTTTCTTGAGGCTGAGCAACCAGTAGCAGAGTTTAAGTGGCAGAATTTGCTTAGTCTAAATCCGCTCAAACGCTATCAGTTACTGAGTTCTAGCTACGCTAAACTGTATCTGGCGCGTGATACTAATGGTCGCTGGAATTATCAGAAGATTTTTAGATCTAAGCCAGACCAAAAACCCATATATGTCGAGCAGGCTAGTTTTCCGAAGCTAGATATAGATATTATTGATGAATTATATCCAGATCATGAGATTAGTTACCATGATATGCGAGTAATTTGGCAGAAACAAGGTTTCAAGCGAGTTTATGATATTGATATAGATTCAGGAACGACTAGTCTTGGTAATCATGCTCGCCTAGTGGGTTCTATTGCTACCGGTAATATTGAGCATATATTGCGCCAGCGTTTTGATTTTAGTTATGACCTCAAGGACATCACTCCAGAAGATTTTGCGCCAATACTACATTTAGCAGGTTTTGATCAGGAGCAGGTGGCTCTTATTTCTCGTCTTGGTAAGCTTAGTCTTCAAGGTAAATGGGGCTATTTTGGTTCTAAGCTTTTAACTCTTGATAGTGATTTGACTATGCAGCAGCAAGGTCTTGGTTTCAGGGCTAAGATCTACGGTGACTTCAAAACCATTAGGGGTGAGACTTTGATGAACTGGCAGATAGATGCGCCTAGTTTTAATTTAGCTGCTTGGCTTAGTGCTTATGCTAGTGCTTTTGCTGCTCATCCGATTAAGGGTGCTGAACATTATCAGCGCGCGGCTACTCTTATAGCTAGTAGATTTAGAATTATTCACCCCCAGGAATACACTAGTCTTAAGCTTATTGCGCGCGGTACTGTTAAGAAACCAGAATTCAAAATCGAGATACCTTTATTGGATAACAAAGGTCATTACACTTATTATCCTAGCAGTGGTGAAATCAAAAAAATCATTGGCGATTTCTCTGACCGTGAAGGCAAAACTATAATAACTAAGCTAGTGGTGCCGCTGAATTATGCAAGCCTAGTGCTCTCTGGTTGGCTTGGTCATGATTTGGCTTTTGATTTGTTACTTAAGAGTGAGGGTATTACTCTCAGTCAGCTCAAAGCACTTATATTAGATTTGCCTTACGCAACTATTTATCAAGATCTTATTCGCAGGCTAGAGCTTAATGGTTTTGGTTCTATTGATGTTAGGATGGCAAGACCAGCACCGAACAAAGAGATCAAAATCCTAGGAACGGCTCAGTTAGCCAAAGTTAGTATCTATCACCCAGATTATCCAACTCGTTTTGATAATGTCTTCGCTACTATTAATCTTAAGGCTGATCAGTGGGAGTTAACTAAACTTAGTGGCAATTTTGCTGGTGACTATTTTGAGGCGGCAGGTACTCTTGGTTTAGATGAAGATATTAGTAAACCCAAAATCGCTCTTAAGCTGGCTATTCCAGAGTTGGATTTAGCCAAGTTGGTTGAATCGAGATTGCTGACATTGTTTGCGCTTGAGAAGCGCATACAATCAGCTTCTGGTAAGGTTGCTAATCTACTCTTAGAGATTAGAGATGTACCACTGGCGAACCAATCAGGCAAACGTTTTTATCGTTTGTTAGGTAATTTAGATCTTAATAATATAAGTCTTAATGATTTTAATCGAGTTAATGGCAAGCTTGATTTTACTCAAGAAGGGCTGAAGATTAATAATCTTATATTTGCTTTAGCTGATGGTAGCTGCGTGCTTAATGGCATGCTTAAGCAAACCAGTAACAACGGTCAGCCTAGCTGGCAGCCAGACATTAATCTGACTGCTGTTAATCTTGAACTTAGTAAAGCTAAGTCGATTATAGATAGTTTTATCCAAGCTAAGCCTAACCCCGAGTCAAAACAACTTCAGTTCGCTGATTTTGAAGTTTATGATGGGGTGATCAATGCCAGCTTGCATATCGATAAGATTGGTGCTGTTGGTAAGCTTAGCTTTGATAAGTTAAATTTTCAGTATAACCCACTAGCTACGCCGATTAGAGAGGCTAAGGGTTCTATAGTTATATCGGCTGATCGTACGGTTAATATTAGTTCACTTAGTGGACTCTATGGTGCTAGTGAGTTTCGTTCTAAAGGTAAAGTCAAGAATTTATTTGTTGAGAAACCTGAAAATAGAATTCCAGAGTATCAGCTTAGTGTTAATGGTGATTTCTTTATGCCTGAGATATTACCATTGCTACCTAAGGTGATTAAGAAATATTGTGTTTTCAAAGGTAAAATGCCGGTAAAACTTAGCGCTAGCGGTAGTAAGGCTAAAACTATTATTGATATAGAGGCGGAACTTACTAAACTCGATAAATTTAGTTATTTCAATTGGCTTGAACTGGATCCTAGTTATCAAGTTGTAGCTAAATCTAAGTTTATGATTACTCCGCAACTTATAGTTTCCGAGGATTCGCAGCTAATCTTCTCTAAGCCGGGTCTTAATATCGCAGCCCCAGTTAAAACTTATTTTAATATCAAAGATTATAAAGACCCTAACGCTATTAGTTACTATACTAGGTTCGAAACAGCAGTTCCTGAGCCTAATATAGGGCTATTAGGCCCGCATATACTTACCATGAAGCCATTTAATGTGCGTTATGGCAGTGGTAGTTTTAGTTGTCAGACGCATGGTAGTTCTACTACTCAGCAAACCAATTGCGATTTTAAGTTTGATGATGCTACTTTGGCTAAGTTTGGTATTGGTGATCTTAATGCGATAGCTGTAGATATGAAAATGCTCTCTGTTGGTAGTCTGCCGCTTGAAACTAAAATCAGAGCTGCTCGTGGTGATTGGAACACAGTGCCGTTTAGCAAGCTCAGTTTAGAACTCAGCTCTAATGCTAATACTATGATTGCTAATAATATTAAAGCTAATATTGGCGAAGGTAGTGCTCAGTGTGATTTTACTCTTAAGTATTCTGATTTAAGTTCAGTATTCGATATTCGTGGTCAGAATTTACCTGCGCATGATGTGGCTCAAGGACTATGGGCACTAGGTTCAGAGGTTCCAGAAGGTCTTGTCGATATTAATTTTATTGGAGCTACCCAAGGTATAGAGCAGGAAGAGATGTTCTTTAATTTAGTTGGTACCGCGGATATTATGGTTAAGAACGGTAAGCTTTCTACACTCAAATCGATGCAGCGATTATTGTCTGCTATTAATGGTGTGATGAGTTTTGATCTTAATAACGTTGCTCAGTCACTAGTTAATTATCAGGGTGGTTTGTTCGATTATATTATCAGTGCGCTGGATTATAACCGTGGTGTGATGAGTACTAAGCGTCTCTTGCTTAAAGCACCGCAGATGGAAATGATATTTAAGGGTAATGCTGACTACAATAAGGATTACATTGAGATACAAGGTATAGGTTTAATACCAAAACATGAAAAATCTTTATTAGATAAAGTTGGCATAGGTCCGGTTAATCTGGGTAATGCTCTCTCTTTATTTAAGTCTGGTGATAAGACTAAGCGTTACTTCAGCTTCCAGATGTCTGGACCTATATCTAATCAAGAGCTTACTAATAAATCTATCCAAGATACTTTTACTTGGGTGGAAGAAGCTCCTCTAGCAGGGTTTTAGCGATTTTGACTTGAGCCGGCTCTAGACTCTCAATAAGGTCAAGCTCAATATTGAAGCGGTTTTTACGCTTCTGCTGCCACTCAGCGAACCTCGGGTCGCGGCAAGCAGCGCGCATCACTTCATAAGTATTAGCTTCGAATTTGAAACCGAGCTTAGCTGCAAACCTCACGGCTCTATAGACTCTAGTCGGATCGTCAATAAAACTATTATCGTGGAAGATGCGGATTTGTTTGTTGCTTATGTCTTCCATGTTGTTTACTAGGTCAAGAATGTTTAGTCCGTCACTGCGAGCAGAAGGCGAAGCAGTCCACTGCGCAATGGATTGCTTCGTCGCTTCGCTCCTCGCAATGACGGCAACCAGCGCATTAATAGTAAAATCCCTGCGCGGCAAATCTCTGCGCACTCGCTCCATGCGATCTTCATCTTGGCAAAGTTCAACATCAGGAAAAGCCGCAGGACAGGGATATGTCTCCGTGCGTGTGCTAGCAAGTTCTATATCGTATTCTTCTAGTCCTTCTACTTCTATCTTGGCAGTGCGAAACGGTTCGAAGATTTCTTTAACCTTAATTGATGGCATTATAATATTATTATAATTAGATTTATTGCTCTGGGAGCTGGTTTTGAGCGCGAAGTCTATGGCATCGCCAGTATAGAGTAGATCTATATCTCTGCCTTCTTGCCCTAGTATCACTAGATCCCTAAGATAGCCGCCGACAATTAGTAGTATCTCTCCTTCTGCTTTAGCTGCAGCTGCATAGTTATTGAGAAAATTACTAAGTTTGCTATCCATATTAGCTAACAAGTACTTCTTGCGGCAAGCGAGCGAAGAAACCCGGAAAAGAAGTATTCACAAACTCGGTTTCTAATATCTCTATGTCAGCTAATGCATGCAGGGCTGCTACCGCTGAGCTCATAGCGATACGATGATCGCCTTTGCTATCTACTGTGCCGCCAGAGCTGAATGGCTCTCCAGTACTACCTTCTATAATCATGCCATCATCAGTAGCTTCTACGCGCGCGCCTAGTAC
>Ga0172367_10002622_pt1 | contig 24458 bp, 19 predicted proteins | sample Lak10m_FD_114542 | JGI IMG/M metagenome (GOLD analysis project Ga0172367, IMG submission 114542) | Freshwater microbial communities from Kabuno Bay, South-Kivu, Congo - kab_022012_10m | ecosystem: Environmental > Aquatic > Freshwater > Lake | place: Democratic Republic of the Congo: South-Kivu... | reverse complement strand
CCTGTTATGTTTGATTTCACATAAGTATGAGGAAATCTGATGCTATGACCAACCCCAGCCTGTGCTGCCAGATGGATGACAATATCGAAACCTTCCTGTTCAAATAAACGCATAACACCCAGTTCATCTTCCAGTTGCATACGAATAAATCTGAAAGAAGGATAGGTAGTACTTTGTATTAATTCCCCTTCAGCGATATTTTCATAAATACCCAATTCCTTTAATCGATTCCATTTCAAATCTGGTTCATAATAATCATTGACTGCGTCAAAGCCGACTACCTCCGCTCCCCCCCTGAGCAAAAATTCTGCTAAATGAAATCCTATAAAACCAGCCGAACCTGTAAGTAATATTTTCAAGGAATACTATTTTCGTAAAAAAATAAGGTGTAAAAGTACAAAATAGTAAGAAAGTGGAAATATAAATTTCAAATATCAATTAACCTCAATGAGATAATATCTATTTTGTATGCTATTGCACAACTACCTTATCAACAATTAGATAAACTATTTAAAACTCCCTTTTTCATACGTTTCAAATTTCCTTTGTACCTAAGGCGGTATCACCAAAACGGTTCCTGATATGATCAAGGGTTTTGAGTAAATGTATGTTTTTGGTGCCTTGATCAAACAAATCCAGCTGGGGAGACCCACTTACTAAGCCAGCAAGTTGTACGCCCACTAATCGAATACCTTGTCTCCTGTCAAAAAGCAGGGTCAGTAACCCAAAAATTTCTCTTTCCAACGTAGTATCGTTGCAGGTAGGTGCTATTTTTTTTTCTTTACTGAAAGTATTAAAATCGGCATAGCGTATTTTAATTCTAAGCCTGGTGCACAAGCATTTACGTTCTCGTAATTGTTTAGAAAGCATACCCGAACCAGCAACTAAATGCCTTTTTAGTATACCTAAATCCGTTGTTTCCTTATCTAAAACCTGTTCCCATTGAAGTGTATCCTGCTGTTGATAGGGTACAACAGGAGAATAATCCTCTGCGTTTGCCTTTTTCCACAATTGAACCCCGGGTTTTCCAAATTCTCTCTCCAGTAATCTTGGAGGTAATGCAGCCAATAGACCAATCTGACGAATACCCATCAAATTTAATTTTCTGGAAATAATATCCCCGACACCAGGTAACTTACGAACTTGTAATGGCGATAGAAATCCTCTTTCCGTACCTTTTTCTATGAGTCGGGCTCCATTAGGTCTTGCTTCCAGGGTACCTATTCTGGCCACTAATTTATTGACTGCAAGTCCCATAGATAAGGGTAAATGCGTTTCTTCAAAAATACGCTGCTTAAGTTCTTCTGACCACCGCCAGCAACCAAAATATTTATCCATTCCCGTAAGATCGGCATAAAAGGCATCTAAAGCAGCACGTTCACAAATTGGTACTGCTTCCTGGATCATTTCCTCAATAATACCTGATTCCCGTTGATAAGCCTCCATATCTCCTTGAATAATAATAGCTTCCGGACACATTCTACGAACCATTCGGATGGGCATACCGTTGTGAATACCCCATTTACGAGCTTCAAAACTACAAGACGCAACGACACTTTGAATTCCATTTCCACTAATAACAAGTGGCTTATTCCGTAAAGCAGTGTTACGTCGCATTTCAATAGAGGCAAAAAAGGAATCCACATCCAAATGTAGGATAGCACGTTCAAACATGATACGATAAAATGTTGTTCGGTAAGGGTATAAGTAGAATACGACAAAGATATTAAAACAATTTGTTTTAAACAAACAAATTGTTTTAATTTTTTACCTTATTTATACCTCCATGAATTCATTGGGAACAACCTCAATGTCAGACTGAAGTGCCTTTCTATAACCAATATGCACCCGATCCACCTGCATTTTACCTGCTTTGAAATAAAGGCTTACGGCTTCTTTATTGTGCGCACGCACCGTTGTAAGAAAATAGTATTGATATTTTCGTGAAAGCGCAGGGCTGGCCATAAATTCAATGATAAGAGCGAATGCACCTTTTGTTTTAAAGTCTGGATGAATGGCAAAACCTGTTCCTTTAATAAATAATTTCTTAGCTGTTTTCAATCGGAAAATCAATCCGGGAATCTTCCACCAGGATAACTTCCCGCGTGCAGATTTGAGAAGCGGATTGATATCAGGAAAAGTAGCACAAAAGGCAGCTGGTTGACCGTTAATATAACAAATAGCTAGTAATAATGGATCCAGAATAAGTTTGGATTCTTCTAATACAGCTTTAATTTTATCAGGTTCTGCGGGTTTAAAATGCTCAAATCGTCCAAAAGCTGCGTTATAAATTTCACAAAAATCTGCCGCGTACTTATCTTTTTTCTTTGGATCATAAAGCTCAACCACCACTTCATTACTTTGTCTGATTCTATCACAAACTGCTCTTAACCGACTGACATCCAAGTCATTTAAATCTCCTTTTATAGAAAGTATCTGTTCCCAGGGGATATACCCATTTGATTCAAAGAAGGAGGCATAATAAGAAGGATTATAATTTTCCTGAAATAAAGGCGGGTAAAATCCTTTGATTAATAATCCCCAGTATTTATCGCGGCCGCCAAAATTCACAGGCCCGTCAACGGCCTGCATTCCTTTGTCTCTCAACCAATTTTCAGCTGTCTTGAATAAAAGATTAGCCGCTTCATTATTTTCAATACATTCAAAAAAACCTATTCCACCGACGGGATATTCGAGATGTTTATTTGACTCATGATCTATGAATGCAGCTATCCTGCCAATCGGCTTTTCCTGATCATCCAATAAAACAAAAATCCGGGATTCACCATGAGCAGCGACCGGATTTTTCTTTGGATTAAAGACATCCTGCACATCACCCTGAAGATGTGAAATCCATTGCTTATCCTTTGCATAAATGACAAAAGGAACAGAATGAAACAACTGCCAACCTATTGAATCAAGCACTTCAACACACTTCATGGGATACTTATTTTAAATAATTAAAGTTAAAAGAACGAAATGTATATTAAAATTAATAAAAAATTGGCACGGTTATTGATTTCTGGAATACTGTTAAAAGAAATAAATTTTACAAAAAAGGTTTCCTATTATCATTTGTTAAAAGGAAAAAGGCTGTCCCCCGACAGCCTTTTCTTGTTATCTTTAAAACTCAGCATTACCAGGCGTTCTGGGAAAAGGAATAACATCACGAATATTCCCCATTCCTGTAATAAATTGCACTATTCGTTCAAAGCCAAGACCAAATCCTGAATGAGGGGCACCACCGAAGCGTCTCAAATCTAAATACCAATCCATTTCTGCCGGATGAATACCTGATTTTTCCATACGGTTGAGTAACACACTTTCTCTTTCTTCCCTTTGCGAACCGCCAATGACTTCCCCAATACCCGGAAACAGTACATCCATTGCAGCTACTGTTTTATCATCATCATTCATACGCATATAGAATGCTTTAATGTCTTTAGGATAATTGCGAACAATAACTGGTTTTTTAAATTCCTTTTCTACCAGATAGCGCTCATGTTCAGCCTGTAAATCCCTGCCCCATTCTACTGGAAATTCAAATTGACCTTTTTTGTATGGTTTTGATTGCAATAAAATAGCTACAGCCTCATCATAAGTGATTCTGACAAAATCGTTATTTACTACAAATTCTAATTGTTCCAGCAGGCCTAATTCACGTCGTTTATCAGCTGGAAGACTTTTCTCTTCCTCTTTCAATCGTTGATCAAGAAAGGCTAAATCAGTTGCATTATTTTCCAACACATAGGAAATGAGATACTTACAAAATGCTTCAGCCAAATCCATGTTATCTGTGATATCATAGAAAGCCATTTCTGGTTCAATCATCCAAAATTCCGCCAAATGCCTGGGTGTATTAGAATTTTCAGCTCTAAAAGTGGGACCGAAAGTATAAATTTTACCCAAAGCGAGTGCGGCGATTTCTCCTTGTAACTGACCGGAAACGGTTAAATTAGTTGCCTTGCCAAAGAAATCCTTACTGAAATCTACTTTACCTTCTTCATTCAAAGGTGGGTTATCAGGACTTAACATGGTAACCCTAAACATTTCACCAGCGCCTTCTGCATCACTCCCTGTTATGATAGGTGCATGCAAATAGTAAAAACCACGATCATTATAAAACTTGTGAACAGCAAAAGCAACCGCATGTCTGATCCTGAAAACGGCACTGAAAGTTTGGGTTCTCATTCTGAAATGAGCCTTTTGCCTTAAAAACTCCATCGTCTGCCTTTTAGGCTGAAGTGGATATTTTTCCAGGTCATTGTCTCCTAAAATCTCTACCTTATCAGCATGAATTTCAAACTGTTGACCAGCACCCTGGGACGATTGAAAACTTCCGGTTACCATGATGCAGGCATGGAAACCTATACATCGGGTAATAGTAGCGTCGATTTTTTCAGGATCTACAACTATCTGCAAAGTTCCGGCATCACTCCCGTCATGAAGTGCAATAAACTGATTATTTCTGAAAGCACGCACCCAACCCATCACGGTAACTTTTTCACCAACGGGTTGATTTTTCAGTAGCGACGCTATTTCCGTTCTATTATACATATCCCTTCCTTTTTACGCAGGCAAAAGTAAAGATTTTCCCTATTATTTTATGCCTTTCTGCTTAGGTAATCCCTTATTTTCGTCAGGTACAACAAAATAGACTTGTCCCATAAGCCCTGACAAAGTTAAATTCCACTTTTTAGCATTCAAAGGTTGATAGCGGATATCCACGATATTGATGTCATGGAAAGTCTTCCATTCGGGCAGCTCAGTGTCCCTTTTCCTCATAAAATTGGCTGCACTATTTTGTACTACAATGTCTATGGTATTATTCTTTTTTTTCAAAATATGAACAGGAACTTGTACCTCAAAGGGAAAAGACCAGGCGGTTCCACATTGGAATCCATTAATTGTAACCGCAGCTGTTTCTTTTACCTGATCGAATCTAAGTACAATAGTCTCGTGCTTATCTGCTAATTTATCAAAGTCAAAAGTAGTTGTATAAATGCCCTTTCCGCAAAAATATGCCAATTCTTTTGAGCCTAATGTTGTCCACGATTTAAGTGAATCCAATTTAATTGATGGGATATCTGTATTATCAAATAAACTGCTGAACGAAACATGCCAGGTTTTTCCAATTTCTATTATTTTACCCTCTGTTTTATCTGTCCATTGTTCACTTATTTCGCCAGAAAAATAAGTAAACAGCAACATTGATTTGCCGGGCGAAATATTCACCCATAGTTTACCTTTAGCATTTACAAGCCCACGCCTGCCTGAAAGCGGATCCATCCATTCATATTCTGTAGAAAAAATGCCAGGGGAAATACTATCTTTAACCACATTTGAACTTTGGTTCACTAAAAAATAAAGGTAACCTTTTGATGTCTTTTTTCGGATATAATCTATATTGCGTTTCTTCCAGTGTTCATGAATAATTACTAATCCATTTACATCTGAGATCAGATTTTTACTGATTTTTAACTGCCCTTTTACAGGTGCTGATTTTACTGTTTTACCCGAAAGACCAGCAAATTTTTCAGGTATTTTATCTGCAAACAAAATAGTGGCTCCGGCATTTGAGAGTGCCTCAAGGTGAAGAAAAGTGGTCTCAGAAATGTAGGTTGTAGCAGGAATAATCAGTGCGGCGACAGAAATATGATCATTATATAAACGTCCTTTATCATCAATTTTCAGACCTTTCAATTGTCTGTCAGAGATATAGTCAAAACTTATACCGTTGTTCCACAGCAATTTAGCTGTTTGACCAAATGGTGTTTGACCAAACCATTTTTCATATTTATGCACATCGAGCTGAAGTAAATGGGAACCTTTGTGTGTACTCCATAAATCATGAATTGGGAAATACAATAATACATCTGAATCAGCATAACTTTTCTGTAACTCCGTTTGAACATTCGTCACATACTTGTTTAATAGATGAAATTCATCCTTAAAATGAGATTGCAAACCTACGTTGGAAGATGCATAAAAAAGCCATCCAGGATAAGGCACCTCTTTAGGTGAATACGTTGTACCGTGATAAAACACATGATTTATACCAGAAACGAATAATTCATCTATTTGTGGTTTCAATTGACTCAAATTCACTTTAAAATGATTTGCCAACCAGGTTCCTGTTTCTGAACTAACCAATGATTTTCCATTTACATTGGCAGCTGAGGAGGCCATTTTTAACATTAATGGATTGGGGCGCCCAAATCGATCTTCCTCAAAATCTTCGTCACAAGCTAATCCAGGTATATCAAATTCACTACAGCCAAAAGATTCTGTTTCGGGAATATCAGACAGGGCATATAAATCGAGCAAATTACCCGGTGATCCATGAGCTTGAAACCGGGAAAGGCTATTTTTATTTTTCACCCATTCTGTCCATTTTGTGCTGAAAGACTCATACAACAGATCTGATAAAACCTCTCTGATATCACACATTACATAAGGAAAATCGACATGAGAAGTATCCTTCAATACTCTTAAATGGGGAAGTAAAGAATAATTTTTTCTTTCCTCGAATTCACTTAACAAATTTTTTGTCCAATCTGCTCCAAATACCTCATAGGAATCATGATAAAAAGAACGAGGCCTTAACTTTCCGGGATGTTGTATTATTACAGAATCAAAAAAATTCAAATAGGTACTAACAGCATCTTCGTTAAAATAATCCATCACCAGTCCTTCACCTCCCGGAGCTGCTCGTTTTACTTTCTGCCCGGTAGGTTTTACTCCCCAAATAGTTATTGTCCAGTTTCCTTTTGGAACAATATACAGGTTACCATTTTTCTTTTCATTGAGGTCAAGCCATATTAAATCACCTTTTTCATTTTCTGCCTTTACCCCCAGAATACCTAATGGAAAGGCTTTTAATCTAAGGCTATCCAAAGGAATGCGCAAAGAATCTGTTGCTAAAAATACTATTTCAAATTTCTCAAGAGCCGCGGCAGCAACATTTTGATTTATCATTGGCCCTCCATAAGGCCAACCTGTTCCAAGCGTTATATCAATTGCGAGGCCTAAAGAACTGGCTTGATTTTGAGTAAAATGAACCATATCAAGCCATTTTTCAGACATGAATGGCAGGTATTTATCTTCAAATCCCCTGGCTCCATAAATAGGAATAATATGAGCTCCACCTAATCCTGTTTTTGCAAAATATTCAAGCTGGCTCTTAATATTAGCGGAATCCACAGCGCTTCCCATCCACCACCAATAAGTCCAGGGTTTTGCTGTTGAAATGGCATTTTGAGCATCAAGTTTAGCATACCAATGGAAATAACAAAGGAACAGTAAAATAATTCTTACGAACTTTTTCATTTTAGCATTGCAAAATAATTCAGAAAAATTAAATTTCTATGGTTTATAATCAGCAGCTGAATTCGAAATATAAATCATCAAAATTGGACCATAATTCAATTTCCTATTCCTGTATCGTTTTTTTAATTTGTTTCTCTATTTCCTGCTCAATACCTATTGAATACCCCATATTTGACCATACAACCTTTCCATTCCGGTTTAGTAAATAACTTTGAGGAATACTTTGGAAATTTAGTTTGTTTTTTAAGTTGCCAGCAGAATCTTCAAAGAAGAGATAAGGCCAGCCTTTTGCCTTTATCATCGGGGCGACTTTTGATAATTGCCTTGGATTATCTATGGTAATAGCCACTATTTGTAATCCATATTTTTCTTGCCATGAAGGATAAACAGATTTCAACGCATCTAATTCCATTTTACAAGGTCCACACCAGGTTGCCCAGAAACTAATTAAGGAAAGCTTGTTCTCAAAGATCTTTTTAGTGGATACAGACTGACCGTCTAAAGACTTGATTACCACATCAGGCATTGTCTTCTGACCAAAATTATACTCGGAAAATAAAAGAAAGCTTAGTAGGATAAGAGTCCGCATTTGTTTTTATTTTTACCAAAAATACAACAATTTTTAAGTACCCATAAATTGAAACCTGTGAAATATGTTACAAGTCTGTTTCATGTATCCATTTAGTTTTTAATTATTCAATCTATGTGCTGTTCAAATATCAGATTTTTGCTGCAAATATTGGTTTTATTTAGTCCTTTTATTCCTTTGAACGGACAAAATACCGCCGATTTGGATGATAAACTCCACATATTTGGACAATTCCAGACCAGAGCTAATTTTTTTCTTCGTGACTCTCTTATTGGTGCGGCAAATATCCCTCAATATGATCATCAGCTTTTTGGGTCAGAAAGCTGGCTAAATTTACAAGCCGATTATCAGGGTTTTTCCCTGTCACTTCGTTTTGATTTTTTCAATAATTCAAATTTACTGATTCCCACAGATAGTTATACCGCCCAGGGCATAGGAAATTTCCTCATTGAAAAAACGATGGACAAACTAAACCTTTCTGTAGGTTATATGTATGATCAGATAGGTTCAGGACTCATCTTCCGATCCTTTGAGGAGCGATCCTTACTGATTGATAACGCTTTAGCCGGAATAAAACTCAAATATCAATTATTACCCGATTTATTTGTAAAGGCCTTTGCAGGGAGACAAAAAAGACAATTTGATCTTTATCCAGCTACTATTAGGGGGTTCCAAAGCGAATATTTCCAGTCATTTTTAGCAGGAAACAAAAATTTGACCTGGGCTCCAGGCATCGGGATAGTAGCAAGAACCATAGATGATGCTTCTATGAATAATCTGGTCAGTACACTTCAAACTTATACAAGTTCCGAAATTTTTGTACCAAAATACAATACCTATGCCGGCACCTTTTATCAAACACTGCAATACGGTGCTTTCAGGTGGTATGCTGAGGCTGCACACAAAACAAAAGACACTTATATAGACCCTTTTGCTGTAACGCTTTTAAAAGGGGATACCCTTGTTGGAAACCGGTATAAACAAGGGTTGGGATTTATTTTTTACAGCACTGTAAGTTATGCCACTGAAGCTATTGGTATTACCCTTGAAGGAAAGCGAACTAAAAACTTTTCATTTAAGACGCGTCCTCAGGAACTTTTAAACAGGGGAAATCTTAACTTCTTACCTCCTCTAACCCGTGTTAATTCATTCAGATTAAATACACGTTATAATCCTGCAGCTCAGGAATTAGAAGAATGGTCCTGGCAAGGGGATATTCAAGTCAGACTAAGTGATGATTTATCTATGAATCTGAATCATTCAGGAATGCAGATGACAGCAGAAGAACCACTTTACAGAGAATGGTTTTTAGAATTAACCAAACAAAATGAAACCCAACATTGGTCGGTAGGAATACAGCGTCAATTATATAATCAACAATTTTATGAGTTCAAACCAGGTGCCCCAACAGTGAAAACAGTAACTCCATTTGCTGAAATTGAAATGGATGCAGGCAAAGGGAAATCTTTACGAATAGAAGCACAAACCTTATTTATGAATAAGGGAAGCGATTTACAATTAAATGATTATGGTCACTGGATATTTGGCCTGGCAGAATATGTCCTCAATCCAAAATGGAAATTTTCAATATCAGATATGTTTAACTGGAAACCAGGTAGATTCAGCCCAAAAGACAAGCTAAATAAATCTATTCCTTTGCATTTTCCCAGATTCGATGTATATTTTCAACCAGGAAACAACCATTTTTCCCTTTCCTATATCAAACAAGTGGAAGGGGTAATTTGTACTGGTGGCATTTGCCGTTTGGAGCCTGCATTTAGCGGTGTGAGGCTTTCTTTAAATAGTTCATTCTAATATGATTCCATTGAAATTCCTGCCAGTAATCATTTTACTTTCCATTTTCACTACCGCCTGTACTGAAATACCTCCTGTAATAACTCCTGTTGATAACTCATCAGCTGCAAATCAACTTGAAACAGCTAATGTTTTAATCGAAGAGTTTGGTGGCGTTCGCTGTGTAGGTTGTCCCGCCGGTCATAGTCTCATAAAAGAGTTAAAAGACCTTTATAAGGACAAATTAATTGTAATTTCTGTACATACAGGTTCATTTTCAATTCCTTATAGTGAGAATAAATTCGATTACCGATTACCGGAAAATGATCAGCTTATTAATGAATTAGGAAAACCAGTGGGTTATCCAGTGGCTTCAATCAACAGAAAACGCTTTGACGGGGAATTATCCGTTATGCTGACACCAACCCAATGGCCCGGGTATCTGGCCAAAGTAATTTCCCAAAAAACAACCCTTAGATTGGAACTTAATCCAACTTTTGATGAAGGGACAAATAAATTATCTGTTTCAACAAATATCAAATTATCCCGGGACACCACCTTCTCTGCGCTTTATCTCAGTGTTCTGATAGTCGAGGATAATATTATGGATTATCAATTAACGCCAACCGGCAAACAACCTGATTATATTCATCAAAATGTAGTCAGGAAATGGATAACCCCTCCATCCGGGATTTTATTGTCCACCTTATCTGCCAGGGAAAATTTGACCTATAATTTTAATATTACTATTCCTCCACTTTGGAATATAAGCCATTTGCGCCTCATCGGTATTTTGCACAAAAGGGAATCAGCTAATTCAGAAGTTTTACAAGTGACAGAAAAAAAGGTAAAATAAATTTTCAGATAAAGAGAACAAAAATCAATGTAAGACAATTTTACAGAAGAAGGGATGTTGCCAAAATAGAGCAATCCCTGACCACGTTTGGAAAATCAGAATTAGATGCTGATAAGAAGTTCTTTTCAAGCATCAGAAATGCTGCCTTTACATTAGAACCAAACCAAACCTTAAACATTCCTTTAAGCCAGTTGGCTGGAAGCATTACACCCACTGGAAATAATTCATCAGAATTAAAGCTTCAGCTGGAAAGAATAAAGGTCGAAATTCCAACTATTCAAAGAGATTTTGAAGCTAATAAGTTAGTTTGGAATTCTGATTATTTTATTGATCTTAGGCTCATCGACTGGAAAAAAATCTTAATGGGAGCATCAGGTTGTACCATTAACACAAGCTATCTGACTCCGGTAAAAGATCAGTTACGATGCGGTAGCTGCTGGGCTTTTTCTGCAGCCGCAACCTGGGAACATACTTATAAGAAAATCTTCTCCTCGTCAGTAAATCATAATCTTTCCGAGGAAGATATGGTTAATTGTGGAAAAACCTGTGCCGGTGATGATGCAGGCAGTTGTTCCGGAGGTAATACCTTCAAAGCTTTTGATTATATAAAATGTTTTAGCGTTGCTACTGAAGCTAATTATCCATATACAGCAACAAATGCCGCTTGTATTGCCAAACCAAAAACGTATGGTGCCTATTTTCATGGTCAGGTTGGCACCAATGTAAGTTTCCCAACCACCGATCAGGTTAAAGCAGCCATTACCTTATTCGGTGCCGTAACGACTTATGTTTTTGCAAAAAACTGGGGTTCCTATGGAACTGGCGTTTTAAATGCGATACCAAATGCTGCTGTCACCTCCTATACCTACACAGGTCGTGATGGAAAAACTTATCCTTGTGGCGCTAATTATATTAATCATGGCGTTACTATTGTCGGCTGGTGTGATGCTAAAAATGCATGGATAATAAAAAATTCATGGGGTACAGATTGGGGTTCTTATGGCGGTTATGCGTATGTTGCTTATAACACATATAATATTGCAAAATATGTTTATTATGTGATTCCAAGACCCTGATGCTAATTTTCCTTTAAAAATGCGGAGAGATATCTAATCTTTCCGCATTTTTGTGTATAATAGGGTTTGATTCATTTCGTTTTTTTCATTAATGATTAAATCATAAAAACCACCTTTATGCATGCTATCGCTCTCTTCCTTTCTATCACTATTTTTACTTATTCCTGTTCCTCTCCCCAAAAGCCGATGATGAAAAATCATTCCTCAACAGAAGGATGCCCCGAAAATATATCAATTAAATTGGGTCAAACTTATGCCATCAAATTACCCGCCATTGAAGGAACCGGTTATTTATGGATTCCGAAACCTTCCGCTTTTATATCCTGGGATGAGGATGAGAAATACGAAAAAATAATAACAAATTCGAATCCTAATGAGCCAGAGATGGTAGGTTCACCAACCAGACAGGTTTTAACATTTAAAGGAATAAAAACAGGTCGTTCGCAAATAGTTCTGGAATATATGCGTCCATTTGGTTCAAGAAAAATTGAAAAATCATGTCAATTTAATTTAAATGTTACCCCATGAAATAAGAAAAATCATCCATATCGACATGGATGCCTTTTTTGCATCGGTTGAACAAAGAGATGATCCCTCACTAAAAGGGAAACCAATTGCAGTTGGAGGAGGAGGTGCCAGAGGTGTGGTGGCCTCCGCTTCATACGAAGCCAGAAAATATGGAGTTAAATCAGCCATGCCTGGAATGTTGGCAAGAAAAAAATGTCCCCAAATCATTTTTGTTAAAGGTAGTTTTGAAAAATACAAGGCGGTTTCAAAAGTTATTCGTGATATTTTTCATGAATTTACAGACCTGGTTGAACCCCTTTCCCTGGACGAAGCTTATCTTGATGTCACACATAATAAACTTTCCTTACCTTCTGCAACGTTAATTGCCATGGAAATCAGGAAAAAAATTATTGAACAAACAGGATTAACTGCTTCAGCAGGCGTTTCTTACAATAAATTTTTAGCAAAGGTAGCCTCTGATATAAACAAACCAGATGGTATAAAGATAATCCCACCTTCAGAAGGACCTGATTTTTTACAACAACTTCCCATTGGACGTTTTCATGGTATTGGCAAAATAACGGCGGAAAGATGCAAAAGAATGGGTATTTATAACGGTGAGGATCTATTAAAATGGTCTCAACAAGACCTTACAAAAGTATTCGGAAAAGCGGGTGCTCATTATTTCAACATCGTCAGGGGGAACGACGATAGATTGGTAAATCCGGTTCGTAGCCGAAAATCAATTGGCACAGAAAAGACCTTCTCTGAAGATTGCAGGGATTACTCATTTTTAGAAGCGGTTTTGGAATCCCTTTGTATAAAAATATTCCGGATTATGGGGCAAGATGATAATTTTGGAAAGACAATCACTATAAAAATTAAACATTCCAATTTTATCCTGGAGACAAAAAGTAAAACCTATTTATCAGAATTAAATGATTATCCATTATTTTATACGCTCGCCGAAGAATTATTGAAAGAGCTGACTGGTCTTGAATTCTCTGTCAGGCTGTTAGGTATTTCCGTTTCAAACTTAAAAAAAGAACAAGCAATGGATGGGGTTCAATTGACCCTTAATTTTTAGTAGTGTCTATTGAACCCCAACAAAAATATTTTTTAAATATACTGATTCAAAATATTTTCAAATAACTCTTGTTTTCCACTTTTTTGCACAGGATCGGAGGCATTACCTGCAATTTTATGCAAGTCAGAAAGTGATAATTTTCCATTTTCAAAAAGGGCACCTTCTCCGGCATCAAATGAAGCATATCTCTCTTTCCTTAGCGATTGGTAGGGAGAATGCCGGATTATTTTATCAGCTGCAATCAGCGCCCGTGCAAAGGTATCCATCCCACCGATATGAGCCAGGAAAAGATCTGCATGATCTGTAGAATTTCTTCTTATTTTGGCATCAAAATTGACACCACCTCCTTGAAATCCTCCAGCCTGAAGTATTACCAGCATGGCTTCTGCCAACTCTCCTAAATTATTTGGAAATTGATCAGTGTCCCATCCATTTTGATAATCTCCTCGGTTGGCATCAATGCTGCCAATCATATTGTCAGCTGCTGCCACTGTTAATTCATGTTGAAAGGTATGCAAGGCCAGGGTAGCATGATTTACCTCTATATTCAATTTAAAATCATTCTCAAGTCCGTTTGCCTTCAAGAAACCTATAACGGTAGCGGCATCATAATCATACTGATGCTTAGTAGGTTCTGCTGGTTTAGGTTCAATAAAAAAATGCCCCTTAAATCCTTGACTTCTGGCATAATCTTTAGCTGCATGTAAAAAGGTAGCTAAATGGGCAATCTCTCTTTTCATATCAGTATTTAAGAGGGATAAGTAACCTTCACGGCCACCCCAGAAAACATAATTTTCCGCACCGAGCTGAATAGAGATATCCAGCGCATGCTTTACCTGTGCTGCCGCATAAGCTACCACCGAGAAATCAGGATTAGTGGCAGCACCATTCATATATCTGGGATGGCTAAAAAGATTAGCCGTTCCCCAAAGCACCTTTAACCCGGAAGCAGCCATTTTCTCCTTGGCATAATTACCTATAAACTGTAATCTTTTTTCAGATTCCACTAACGAATCTCCTTCCTCAATCAAATCAAAATCATGGAAACAAAAGTAAGGTGCCTGTATTTTGGTAATAAACTCAAAAGCAGCATCCATTTTATCTTTTGCTCTATCTAACGGATTACCGGCACTTAACCATGGCATATTTCTCGTTGGCATACCAAATGGATCTGCGCCATTTCCGCAAAAAGAATGCCAGTAAGCTATGGCGAACCGAAAATGATCTGCCATTGATTTTCCAGCAATAAGCTGCTCGGGATTATAATATTTAAAAGCGAAGGGATTATCGGAATCTCTGCCTTCAAAAGGTACAAATTCAACCTCAGGGAAGTAGGTTTTAGCACCTGTCAATACATTTTTTGAACTCATTGTAGGTTATTTTTAAGTGTTTGTCTCCATTTTAATGCAGCTACAGATAAACTATCAGATACAGGTTCCGGATGGAAAATATGGATGGATTCTGTTTGACCAACTGCGTCGGCCAAAGATTTATAAAATCCACAACCAAAGGCTGCACCTCTGGCAGCACCCTCGGCACCATTTGTTTTTACTACTTCAATAGTGCAAAATGAAATATTGGCAAGTGTCTGGGAAAATACGTCGGATTGAAATAAATTATCATTTCCCACCTTAATCCGATTTGCCTTAATACCCATTTCATTTAATATTGTCATGCCATATTGAAAAGAAAAAGCAATACCTTCCAGGGCTGCACGAACAAAATGATCAGAAGTATGTCTGTTAAAATCAATTCCCGAAATGGATGCTCCCAACTGTTTATTTTTCAACATTCTTTCCGCCCCGTTCCCAAAAGGAATAATTGTTAGTCCTTCAGAACCTGCTGGTATCCCGGAAGCTGTTTTTTCCATTTCCTGGTACGACATAATTCCCCTTCCCCACTGGTTTTTTAGCCAGCTATATAAGATACCTGTTCCATTAATACATAGTAGGACACCAATTTTGGGATCTTCAATGGTATAATTCACATGAGCAAAAGAATTTACTCTTGAATCATTATCTGGAACAATTGTATTGCCAACTGCATATACTACACCTGAGGTTCCGCCTGTAGCTGCTATTTCTCCGGGTTCTAAAACACCTAAAGACAGAGCATTATTTGGCTGATCACCAGCTCTGTATGCCACTGGAATGCCCTCAGGCAGTCCCAATAAAAAGGCGGCTTCCCTTGTAAGATATCCCTGTTCTCCAAAAACCTGAGTAAGGGGTGGGATTACAGAAGCTGGAATTTGCCAGTGATTCAATAACTTATCGGCTATTTTTTTATTTCGGAAATCCCAGAAAACACCCTCTGATAAGCCTGAAATAGTAGTTTTCTTTTCACCTGTCATGCACCAGGCTAAATAATCACCAGGTAACAATATGGTTTTTATTCTTGAAAATATTTCCGGCTCATTCTCCTGAATCCATCTCAATTTTGAGGCTGTGAAATTTCCAGGGGAATTTAATAAATGAGATAAACAATAATCTGATCCTAAGGCATTAAAAGCAGCTTCACCCTGAGATACAGCTCTGGAATCACACCAAATGATAGAGGGACGCAATACTTTTCCATCCTTATCCAGACAAACCAGACCATGCATCTGATAAGCTATGCCAATTCCCTTTATTTCATTTGGATTAATGCTGGTTTGAGCCAGCAGTTTACGGGAAACTTTCTGACAATTTTCCCACCATAAGGAAGGGTTTTGTTCTGCAAATCCGGGTTCAGGTGAATCAATCGCCATTTCTGATTCAGGATACTGGCATGTACCCGATAAAGCCCCTGATTTTGCGTCTATAATGGCAGCTTTAATAGAAGAACTGCCCAAATCAAACCCAATATATTTCATTTTTTCTACCTTAATTATACAACTTCGTTGCTGGTTAACATCCTTTTTTACCTTTCATTTATTGTTCTTTTCTAATTCCCTTTCAAAAAACAACTTAACCTCAGTCCAATTATTTAATCTAATATATCCATTTTCTTTGATATTGTGAGATGCGGTAAATAATAATCCGACCCCTTTAAAAACATCCAGATTATGGACATGGTCATCTAACATATAGTCAGCACCAATGATAGATTTATCTCCACAAAATACAAATTGCTTCCAGGAAAGAAAGGGTAAATGTTTTTGCAACCAATGATATTTATCCATAAGTGAATAAGGAAATTCCTGTGCTGCTGTTACTATGAACAAATCAAAATTGATATTTAACCAGGAAACGACGTCTGCTGCCCCATCAAAAATGGGTAAATCCCGAAAAAAACCAGGTTCAAAAAGGTATTTGCGAAAATGCTCTGCACCTTTCACATCATAAAATTTTTTACCTGCATATTCATCAGGATTAGGTATTTTATGATATTGCTCCTCATAAATAGATATAAAACGATCATAAATATTTACAATGACCTCATCCATATCTACTGCGATTTTCTTTTTCATTCCACTAATTTGATTTGACAATATAAAGTTAATTTGATAAAAACGGCGGACACCGAACCTAATTTTCCATAGAAGTAAAACGAAAAGTAATGTAAAGTGTTAACCTTTAAAATAGCAGGATGCATTATAGAATGGTTTCACATATTTTGGAGAGTAGTACTATCGATATGGGTTCTTTCCAGGTTAAACAGCCTTTGCCCTCACAGAAAGTGCCACAGATAAGTCCCTTTTTGTTATTACATCACTTTGGTCCCATCAAAGTGGAGCCAGGCTTTGACCCTATTGACCTTGGTCCCCATCCTCACCGGGGATTCGAGCCTGTAACCTTCCTTTACCAGGGTGGCCTTCGTCATAAGGACAGTTTAGGAAATGAGGGTATCTTAGAGGCAGGAGATATACAATGGATGACGGCAGGACGCGGAATTATTCATAGTGAAAGAGCCAGCGATTTATTTATGGAAAATGGCGGCACTATTGAGGGTATTCAACTATGGGTTAATCTGCCCGCCCGGGATAAAATGACAGCTCCTAAATACCAGGAAATCAAGAAAGAAAACATTCCTGTCATTGCTGAAACCAATGTAACTCATCGTTTAATAAGTGGAACCTTTAAGGGACAAAATGGAATTATTGATACTTTTAGTCCAATGCTGATTATTCAAACAAGTCTCCTGGCAAAAGGTAAAACACAACTGCCTATTCCCGAAAATTTTAATGCCTGCCTTTATATTTTATCGGGAGAAGTCATATTAAACGAAAACTTTAATTATACATCAGGCAAAATGATTCATTTTTCAAAAGAAGGCGAAGGGGTTGGGCTGGAAGGTATTCAAGATGCTCAGATACTTATCCTTTGCGGTGAACCCATTGAAGAACCCCTAGCTCAATATGGTCCATTTGTAATGAATTCACAAACAGAAATTTTACAGGCGATGAGGGATTATCAAATGGGTAAAATGGGATTTTACATTGATTAAGCAGCAAAAAATAATAAATATCAAAAAAATCAACTATTTTTAATTATTTATTCGTTAAACATTGACTAGAGGAAAAATCAGTACACAATGAGAAAACCTTTCATGGTAGAATTTGAATTACCTGAAGAATTTAACGAGGAATTCATTGCCTTAATACCAAGTCAACGCTTGCATATAGACGAATTACTGGCCTTAGGTAAAATCCGGTCTTATGCTTTATCCAGAGATAGGTCTGTTTTATGGGTGGTTGTGGAAGCTCAATCTGAATTTGAGGTAATGGAAATTATTGCCAACATGCCTTTAGCAGATTATATGCAACCTTTTGTATCGGAGTTAATGTTTTATCATACCGCAGAGAAATTAATGCAATTTTCACTTAATTAATTGCCATTTTTGCGAATATCCCCCAACATCATGAATAAAATATTTTCAGTAATCCTGTTTTTGTTTTTTTTTCTGCATGAAAATGTAGCCCAGCAAAATTTTCAATTTTATATTCATCTGGGTAATTTTGCTAATCCTGTCTATTCGGATTTTAATAAAATATCCCACTTTGGATTTTTACATGCCACAAATACAGATAATACGCATGCGGATGTTTATCTTGCAGGATTTGAAAACAGAGAAAAGGCGGAAGAATCATTAGCTAATCTAAAAAGATTAGGATACACAAAGTCAGCATTGGCAGGCAAAGACCTAAGCAAAGGAAAATTACTTTTTTTTGTTCAATTGGGTTCCATTGAAAAAAATAAACAGGTTAACTGGCTTAAATTTGAATCTGTTCCTGCTTTAGTTGCCTTTCCGCAATCCGATGTGCTAAAAATTTTAACTGGTCCTTTTCCATCTGTAAATGATGCTAAGATAGCCTTAGAAGATTTAAAAATCAAAGGATTTTCCGACGCTTTTACAAAAGAGGTCAACGAGCTTGCTACGTATTCTATCGGTCGCTTTGAGTCTAATCAAATTCTCCCGGATGCAAAAGGGAACAGCAACCTACTTGTTATAAAGGGAGAATCAACCACCCCGGACGCTAAAATAACCCCTCGTCCCAATCTGGAAACAGCTGCTTTCTGGCCTCCTAAAACAATGAATTTTAACCTGGGGACTACCCCAAATATTCTCTCAACGCTTAAGCGAAACACGGTACTTTCACTTCAAAAAATATTGAAAAGTGAAAATTATTATTCAGGACTGCTAACCGGCTATTATAATGATGCAACCAAACTGGCCTATGAAAATGCACTGAAAAACATTCCGGAAATGAAGCCTTTCACCTCTAAAAACGAGGCAAAAGTTACATCTTCCATTGATTTGGAAAGGTTATCCTCTATTATATCGCATTTACCTGAAATTAAAGATCCGTATATCGCCATAAATAAATTCTCTGATCCTTTGGCCATAGCCTATTCGGCTTATTTAACTTTTTTACAAAATGGGCCGGGTAAGGAAGTCGATTCAAAAATGAATACAGCCATTAAAGGTGCTTTTTCAGGATTGACAAAATCTCCTGCCAACATGCCTTTTTTCGATTTTAAAGCAGTTTATTCCTACCCGAATCTTGAGCAGATTATTTTACACTTGTTTTACATTCATAGTATTCCGGACAATAATATTTCCACTCCTTGCTGGTTATTTAATGCACATCAAAAAGAGACACAATCCGCAATAAAAAGATATCGTGATGCACAAGTCAAAAATGCAAGCATTAGTGGTTGTGATTATATTATGGACTGGAAAGATATCGGGTTATTAAATAATATGATGGTATATCTGGGCGGGAAACAACCTGATCAGCAAGAGTTATCGCAAGCAGCAGAGGAAAGATCATTTTTATATGAATCCAGTCAACCGCTGGATGTCCAGGCCTCAAAAAGCGTTCAACTCTGGGAAGTTCAAATCTGGGAGAAACTCGAGTTATGGGGTAAAAAAGATCCCATTAATATACGAATGTTAACCGCCTTAAAAATAGCTTATTTCCAGTCTTTCATCAGAATCGAGGATCATTTTTTGAATAAAGGAATGGCTGGTATGGATGCCAGGAACATGGCAACTGCTGTAATTGCTACCGTAATGACGCCCTATCTGGATCGATTTATGTAATAATGGCCTTTGCCGTATTTGAATTAGTCTCTGTTTAATAAGGCAATAAATTCATTTTCCGTCAAAATAGTAATAGAGGGTATCTCTTCTGCTTTTTTACGTTTTGATCCAGCTTTTTCCCCTACAACAAGAAAGTCCAGATTACTGCTAACGGCACTTATGTTTTTTGCTCCTGCCATTTCAGCCTTTTCCTGTGCTTCCTTCCTTCCCATTAAGGTCAAGGTACCCGTAAAAAGAATCGTTTTCCCGCTAAAAGGACTGTCTCCATGAACTTCTTTTGGCCTGTCTTCAGCAGTAGGAATCAGATTGACGCCCAGGTTTTCAAGCCTTTCCAACATATCGAGATTTGATTTATCCTGAAAAAAACGAATCACATTATCCGCAACAACAGGACCGATATCTTTTATTTGCAGAAATCGTTCCTTACGCCAGGAAGCCAGTTCCTTAACATGATTAATTTCATACGCTAAAAGTCTGGATGCCTTTTTACCTAAATGGTGAATCCCCAAACTATGTAAAAATCGATGAATTGGATTACTTTTTGCCTTGTCGATTGCATTTCTAAGGTTATGTATTGATTTTTCCTTAAAATTATCCAATTGGCTTAATTTATCATAAGGCAAATCATAGATATCAGGCAAGGATTTTATAAATCCTAAATCAAAAAATCTTTCTACTATAGAAGCGCCCAGACCATCAATATCCATAGCTTCTTTAGACACATGAAAGATAATTCTTTGTAAATTTTGTGCACCACAAACACAATGAGGACATCGCCAGGCTGATTCCCCCTGTTCTCTAATTAGCGGAACCTTAGTTTCCGTATGATTAATCGGACAATAAACAGGGAAATGAATTATTTTTTCATTCCCATTTCTGAACTCAGGAAAACTCTTTGAAATATAGGGAATGACATCGCCGGCACGCTCAATAAGAATAGAATCACCGATTCTCAAATCCTTTGAAGTTATAAAATCCTCATTGTGAAGAGAAATAGAACGAATAGTAACACCAGCCAGGTCTGTTGGTTTTATCTTGGCAACGGGCGTAATAGTCCCGATTTTACCAACCTGGTATTCAACATCCAGTAATTCACTCTGAGCTTGTTGTGCTTTGAATTTGAAGGCAATAGCCCAACGGGGATGATGGGCAGTAAAACCAGCTCTCTCCTGTAATTCCCTGGCATCGACTTTCACTACAATCCCATCAATTTCATAAGGATAAGCATTCCTTTGATTTTGCCAGTTTTCACACTTTTTAATGACATCTCCAATATTTGAACATACCTCCCTTTCCTTACCCGGTACTTTAAATCCTAATGCCGATAAGATATCCATGCTTTCATGATGAGAAGTAAATTTAGATAAGACATTCTCATTATTAGCATCAACAGCATATCCAAAAGTATAAATAAACGCTTCCATACCCCTCTTAGCAACCTCTTTAGGATCTTTCATCCTCAATCCTCCAGTTGCTGTATTTCTGGCATTGGCAAATAAGGCTACATTTTCTTCCTTCCTTTTTTCATTTAAGCGGGCAAATACATCCTTCCTTATCAAAACCTCTCCTCTTAATTCTGCTTTATAAATACCTAACTCACTAAATTTTGCTGACATAGGTATAGAACGAATGGCCCTGGCATTACCCGTAATTTCTTCCCCTAAAACACCATTTCCCCTGGTTGCAGCTCTGACTAACCGATCATTTTCATATACAAGTGCAATGCTGCCCCCATCAAATTTAGGTTCGATGGCATATTCAATATCCATGTTTTCAGGTAAATTCAATAAGCGTTTAATCTGCTGATCCCATTCTGATAAATCTTTTGCATCATAAGAATTTTCAAGAGAAAGCATAGGACTCAAATGTTCAACGGAGGGAACTTCTTCTGTTAAATCACTACCCACCCGCTGCGTTGGACTTTGAGACAATAATTTATCAGGATTTGATTGTTCAAATTCTTTTAATGATGTAAATAATTTATCAAAAGATTCGTCAGAAATGAGTCCTTCATTATCAACATAATAACATTTTTCATGAAAAGAAACCAAATCAATCAATAATTCATAATTACCCGCTTCTGTTACCTTACGACGTCCCTCAAGAAAATCTGCGGTTACCATTTCCCATTCTGGAAAAGATTTATTCTGGGCCATAAATATTTTAATTTTTAACAAACGAAATAGTCCGAATAGCTTTATAATCTGTTATTTTTAAAAAATAAATCCCTGGAAACCAGTTGTTTGCATCAACTTTAAAGATCATTTCTGGTTCGTTAAGGTAATAGTCTGATTGCCATTGAGGACGTCCGAAAACATCGGTCACCTGGAAATTTAATTTCCCTACAGGCAGGGCCTTTCCTTGAATTTGTAACATAGAAGAAACCGGATTTGGGAAAATCATTACTTCCCCTTTCAAGGTCGGAATATTTGAAACAAAGGAGGAAACCGATTCTCCGATAGTAACGGGCGATGTTAAATGAATTGGAGAATCCCCACCTGTACTGCCATTATCATTTGTAATAAGTCCAGAGGCATAGAAACGGACATTTCCTGTTCCTGACACGGGTGCAGTCCAAGGAATAATCAAGGTATTTGAGGGCCGGGGAGAAGATTGTTCAATATATCTCCTGTTTTCGAGTACTATTTGTCGGAAACCTGCAGGGGACTGACCAAAAATACCAGCCTGCATATTATTTGCCCCACCTAAAGCCACTAATTGAAAACCATATTCCCTTGGATTATTTTTACCCTCGAGCGTGACCTTAACCTGATATTGTTTTCCGGGAATATACCGTGTAACCGCTTGATCACCTTCCATCAAAGTAACCATCATCGTTGGCGCATAATTTCCCCCATCATGACAAGAACCACAAGTTCCAATGCCAATGGGAGAACCTGTGCGATCGGCACCCTGGGCATTGCCGGCACCACTCGCATTGGATAACCAGATAAAAGCCATTCCTGCCCATATAAATAGGAACAAAATCCGACAATTACTATTCATTATTTTTATATTTAATATGTAATAAAATAAAAAACAGGAAAATAGCTACACCCATGGCATTTTCAAAAGTTGCATCAACCCAAAAAGAGGCAAAAAACGAAAGATACACAGCTAAAGTAAAAGCATCCTGGTAATTTTTTTCATATATAAGGGGTATAAAAAAACCTATACAAAAAAGAATTAAACCGATAATTCCCGAACTCGCCAATACCATAATAAATTGATTATGAGGCGTTAGTTTCTTTTTAAATGCCGGATAATCTCTTCGGTAAAGTTCATTCATTCTAAGCCTTATATTTCCGGCTCCAACCCCAAAAACAGGATTCTCCTGAAATAATTCTAACCCTAATTTCCAGGAGATTAAACGGGATGCATCTGATAACTGGTCTGTAGCCTTACCCTTTAAAAACATATCTATATCGTAATAAACATAACCTGTTTTTTGTTTAAGACTGGGTATCATTTTAATCCCTATGAATGGCACGAAAATGACGCCGGCTAAAAAAATAAGCAAAGAGATATAGGCTCTTTTCTTAATCAAATAAGGGATTCCAAATGAAATGAGAATAAAATATAAGGAAAATAATCCGCTCCTGACAGCAAGGAAGTGTATAAACAGGAAGAGAAAAAAAGCGGAAAACCTAAAAAAACGAAGGATAAGCTTAGAGGATATTTGTTCGCAATGTACCCAGCCCCAGTAAACGGATGCACTAAAAGCGATTACCTGGAGAAGGGCATATCTGATATGATTGGCTGGGGTTGGAATTGCTTTACCTTGTTTTAATAAAAGTTGAATTTCTTCCTGATTAAATATATAATGAATGGTGACTCCAAAAGCAACCAGATTTAAAAATATTAGAATTACCAGCCACCAGTTTCTATAGAAAGAAGGAGTTAGTCCCGGGAGTAAAAAAAAGGCAAAAGGTAAGCCAATAAATGGAATTCTTAATCTGATTCTCTCCAGCATATCATGCCAGTCAGTGGCCGTAAAAACACCAATGGCCACTTCTAAAAAAATGAATCCAAAAATCCATAAGCCTGATTTTCCAACATAAGATTTCCAGACTTCCTTTTGATCCTTCGTTTTAAAAAAAAAGTAAAAAAGGGCTACTGCTCCCAGCATTAATAAAGTAAATGACTGCAGAAAGGGGGAGAAAACCATTCCTGTTACATGGCAAAAAGCAAGAAAGCCAACAAAAATTTGTGCATTTTTCAAGATATTCCATTAAGGCATTAAAGATATACATTTATGGGAATGAGAAAAAATACTTCCCTTTTTGAAAGGGATATCCTACCTTTACATCCAATTCTAAAAATTATGGCCACAAACGTATTTGATAACCTTAAAGCCCTTAAGGAAGAAATTGAGTCCTGGAAACCCTCCGATAATGAAGCACTGGAAACATTCCGAATTCGATTCATTGGCAGCAGGAACATACTCAAACCATTAATGGGTGAAATACGAAATGTTCCAAATGATAGAAAAAAGGAGTTTGGGCAACTTTTAAACGAAGTAAAAGACCTGGCTGAAAGCGTTTTTCAAAGTCAGAAAGAAATAATGGACGCTACGATATCTGCCGGTGTTTCCTTAGACATGGATTTGACAGCGCCAGGAGAACCCTTTGAGATTGGGTCAAGACATCCTGTTTCTATAACTATGAACCGCATTATAAAAATTTTCGACAGAAT